>Ga0182030_10010123_pt1 | contig 19230 bp, 11 predicted proteins | sample 812S3MmetaG_FD_121299 | JGI IMG/M metagenome (GOLD analysis project Ga0182030, IMG submission 121299) | Permafrost microbial communities from Stordalen Mire, Sweden - 812S3M metaG (Illumina Assembly) | ecosystem: Environmental > Terrestrial > Soil > Wetlands > Permafrost | place: Sweden... | reverse complement strand
GCACGCCGCGTCATCGGGGAAAACCCGTTGAAACTCAGGCAGGGAAGCGGGAAAGCCTCGCATCTCCATGCCCTGAAAATAGATCAGGCGGTCGGATTTGGCAACAAACCGGATAAGCATGAAATATACCAACGATTTTTGCGGATACCAACAAACCGCCCTGGACGCCATCGGACGCTAATCCGAGGCTAACCTATTGTTTTTCAGTGATTTATGGACGTTTTTGGACGCTGGCGGACGGTGATTTGGCTCCCCGAGTAGGACTCGAACCTACGACCTAGCGATTAACAGTCGCGCGCTCTACCAGCTGAGCTATCGGGGAAAATCTAAGGTGGGGGCATATAGCAAGGGTCGGAGGGCTTTGCCAACCCCCCTTGAGGATCGAATCCCATTGAAAACCCCCGATAGCCTTCGCGCGCGCTCGAAACTTCAGGCGTTCGGAAGACTCTGGCGCGATGGGCGGCTGGCTCCGCGCGGTCTCACCTGTTGAACCGCGCAGCGATTTTAGGCCACAGCAGGCTGCGGACGCCGCCTATATCCAAAGCCGCCGCCGCCGCGAGATAGACAGAGGCGCCCACAAGAATTTGCGCTGTCATCGTCACAACGCCCGGCGGCAGGCCGCGCAAGGGCAGAACAGCGGCGAGCATCGCCGCGCCCGCGGCCAGCGTTCCGAAAATGTCGCGGGGTTTGGGCCACATGGGTTCCAGCCACGACAACATCGTCACAACCGTCGCCATTCCGGCGAGACTCGAAATCGATTGCGCGACGGCGAAGTTCGAGGCGTCTCTGGTCGTCGCCAAAAGGCCGACGGCGAGGAAGTTGGCGGTCACCGCGACCAGCGCGGCGATCACCAGCGGCGCCAGCCGGTGCGCGATTTGAAAGGCCGGGTTGATCGCGTAATTGATCAGCGCGAAGGCGGCGAGGGCCGGGGCCATCAACGTGAAGTAATGGGCATAGGGGCCGCGAAAACTCTCCGGCACGAACAAATGTTCGAAGCTCGGCAGAGTCAGCCAACAGCCCAGCACCGCCGGCGCGACGACGGCGAAGACGACCCCCATATTGGTCGAAACCTGCGCCCGCGCGCCCTCCGCGCCGGTGGTCTTTTCCTTGAACACGGCGAGCTGGAACAAAATCACGTCGAGCGCCGAGCCGAGCGCGCCGACAATGCGAACGCCGATCTCGTAAGCGAGCGAATATTGTCCGGCCTCGGCGAAGCCGAGCGATTGCGAGACCAGCACGCGGTTGAGCAGCGGAACGGACTGATAGACGATGTTGGCGCCGATTATCGGCAGGCCATAGGCCAGAAATCTTGCGCCCAAGGCGCGCTCGGCGCGGCCGGCGCGCGCCGCGTCGTCGATGAGCCCGCCGCGCCCGGCGAACAGCGCGCCCGCGACGCTGAGCATCATGCCGACCAGCGCGATCCGCGCAGAGCCGAACCAAAATGCGCCGCCGACGGTGAGCGCGAAAGCCAGCAAATTCTTGGCGACGACGAGCATGCCATAGGACTTGTCGAGAAAGCGGGCGCGCAGCAAGGCGCAGGCGAAATCGAACAGCCCGTTGGTGATCGACACGCCTATGGCGAGCGCCGCGAGATCGGGCGACAGCGGCAGATCGAGGCCGGCCGCATAGACGCCAAAGCCTGCAAGGCTCGCTGCGAGCGCGATCCAACCGAAAACCGCGTCAAGCGTCGCGCGCACGTTCGGGTGCTCCAGCCGCTCGCGCTGCGAGTAAAACCTGGTCGCGGCGAATCGCAGCCAGTCGAACAGCAGCAGTTGGATGACCACCGAGGCCGACAGCGCCAGCACAAAGCGGCCATATTCGGCCGGGCCGAGGAACTTCGCGACCAACAGGCTGACCACGAAATTCAGCAGGCTGTTTATAGTAAAGACAAACATCATCCACATGCCGAACGGGTCTCCTGCGGCGCGGGCGCGGCGCGCAGAGCGTGCGCGGCTTTCACGGGACGCTCAACACGACTGTCGTTTCGTTTTGTCGCGCCTTCGCTAGAGCAAGCTCTATAAGAGCTTGCTCCAACATTTTGATCTGGCGCGATTTCTTATCGTTCGAACGATTCCGTTCGAACGGAAAGCGCGCTAACTGAAACAGAGTTCCGTCGCCTGCGAAGGCGCGCTATTGCTGGAACCTCAGGCCGACGAGAAAGACATTGGCGGTGTAATCGTCTCCCGTTGTGTTGCTGCTCAGTCGCTCGCGCGAATAGCTGGCGCGGAGCACGATAGAGCGCGTGATTTTGTAATCGAGCTTCACGCCGGCGGTGTAGCCGTTTTCCACCAGTGAAACGCCCTGATACTGGTTGTTGAAATAGCTGCCGAGCGCCGTCACGGTGAGGTTTCTGAGTAGATCGTGCGAAAGCTCCAGGCCAATCGTGTGCGACAGGGAGCCGGAAGAGCCGGGCAGAGTCGTCTCGCTGAGCGTCGTCGCGCCGCGTAGCGTCAACGTGGTCAGCGGCGTGGGCGTATAGATCAGCGAGGCGTCGACGGTCGGCCCGCGCAGATGCGACAGACGCGGGTCTTGATAGTCGCGCTCGGCGTAGCCGCCCGCGGCCTGGCCGCGCAAGAGGTCGCTGACCTTGACCTCCGCGCCGCCGCGCACCGCCACCCCATTGCTGTCGCGCTCGTAGCCCCAGGGATCGACCAGCGCGTCGTGAACGCGCGTGTCGTAGGTTCCCTCCACGAAAGGTTTGAGATTTGGCGAAACTTCATAGGCCACCCGGCCGGTCGCTCCGTAATCGTTGAAATCCGTGCTGGCGAGATTTAGCGTCGAGCCGTCGGAATAATAGGGGTCCCCATAAATCGAGCGGTCGAGCGTCCCGCGGAGCGACACTTCCAGCCGGTTGAATTTTTGGGTGACGCCGGCGCCGACCCCGGCGGAGAAAATGATCGGCCGATTGGTCACGGTGACATTGGGCACGCCGGACGAAATCGCCGGCGCGTCGGGACGTTGCGTATCGAGGCTGAAATGGCCGAGGACGTCGATCGCCGTGTCGCGCGTCACGTCGTAGCGCCCGATGAAATTGCCGGCGCCGTCCGGGCGACTCGCCTGTTCATAGTCGAGATAATCGACATAGCCGAGACGCAGATCGGCCTGAAAGTCGTCGCGCGCCCAATCGGAGCGAAGCTTAAAGCCCGCGTCGGCGCGCAGCAGTCTCGATCCCGTTGGAGCGGGAATGCTGGTCGAGGACTGGCGATCCGGATTGGTGTCGTAGCCGGTCGATGTTTCGACGAAGGGCGTCAAACGAAGCGAGCCGATGCCGATGCCGACGGGATCGTAGGGATTGAGCTCGACCTTCGGCTTCGGCTTCGTCTTGATTGTCGGCGTCGCGGCGGCTGTCGGGCTCACCTCGGGCCGGGGCTCGCCCGGCGCCAAGCGTTGACGCGCGGCGCGGCGCGCCTCCGCCGAAGTCTGATAGGCTTCGAGCGGCGGCAATGGATTTTTTGCGGGATGTGGCGCGCCAGAGTAAACGCGACGCGGAGGATAGGGCTTCGGCAGCTTTGTCTTTGGACGCGGCGCGCCGTAATTGGCCGCGCCCGGCGTCGCGGCGCCAACGGATGCGCCGCCGACGGATGCGCCGCCGACGGATGCGCCGCCGACGGATGCGCCGCCAAGCGACGCGCCGCCGGTGGAAACATCGCCGGCGGAGAGATCGCCGCGCAGCGGGTCGGCCGCCACGTCGCCGCTTGCGAACGGCGCGACGACGCGCACACTCGCCGCCGGCGCCGACTCGATCGCAGGCGCGAGCGGCGACTCCTGGCTTTGCGCCCGCTGCGCCGGCGCCAACAACAGAGCGACTGCGAGCGACGCGGCGGCGCTGTTCCTCGTTGTTCTGGGCGGCACGTCATCCCTCGCGCGGACGCTTAAGCTGCGCCATCGGGCGCGGCTCCGCGAACAAGCGTTAAGGACTTATGGTTAACAAGCGCTTACCGACGCTCCTACTCCATGCCGAGCGCCGAGAGGTAAAGGCCGAGAACCTCCTCCTCCTCCTCGCGTTTGCCCTTGTCCTGGCGGCGCAGCGAGACAATCTTGCGCATGATCTTGGGATCGAAACCCGTCCCCTTGGCCTCGCCGTAGACATCCTTGATGTCGTCGGCGATAGCGCGCTTTTCCTCTTCGAGCTTTTCGATTCGCTCGATAAAGGCCTTGAGATGGCCGCCGTCGACCGCGTTGCTGTTCATGGGCGAATTTTCCACGGGGAATTTTCCAAGAGTTTGGCGTTAGGGACCGGTACGGAGCGCCGCGAGGAGCAGGCGCGAGGCGCCGCGACGGCGCCTCTGCGCGATCTCTGGCCGTCCCATGCTACGAGCGCGCCCACGCCGTCAAGTCGGCAGGCCACGCAATTCCCACTTTCCGCTCGCGGCCCAAAGGGTCGACGCAAGGCGACGCCGCCTCGTACAGCTGAAACGCGCTTAGGCGCCTGCGTGACCGCATTTTGCGAGTAAAGAACCGGAACGCCGTGTTTGGTCGGCGCGACGCGGGCCGGAAGCCAGCTTGTAGCCGCCCAGGCAATTCGTTATTTTACAGCGTGAAAGCGATGGCCCATTCGCCACGGCGCGCGGGCGGGCGCGTCCCCGGCCCGTTCCGGCGCTGCGATCACGCCGTGGCGCGTCCGCCCCCAATGTCCTTGAGCGCTCAGTCCGCTCCGACAAGCTTCTTGACGGCGCCGGCGATCGAGCCGACGGCCCGCTGGGCGCCTTCGAAAATCCCATCTTCCGCAGCGACGGGCGCGGGCGGAGTCGAGGTGACGGCCGGTTTCGCGGCGGCCGGGGAAACCACTTCCGGCTTGGCGGCGGTCGAGGGCGCAGTCGGCGGCGCGTTCGGTTTGGCGGCGGGGAGCTTGGCGACCGAGTTCGCGGCGTGGGTGACGGCACGCTTCTTCGCAGGCTTTGCCACCGGAGGATTTTGGGCCGCCGCTTCCGAGGTGGTCACGACTGTATGGGCGGACGCCGGCTGCCCGGTTGTAGTTGGCGGCGCGGTCGTCAAGTCGGGCGCAGGAACCCGGACGGTCGCTGGCGGCGCGACGGTCGCCGGCGGCGTTGCGTCAGTTGGCGGCGTTGCGTCAGTTGGCGGCGTTGCGTCAGTTGGCGGCGTTGCGTCAGTTGGCGGCGTTGCGTCAGTTGGCGGCGTGTAGGTCGCGTGCGGCGTTGTGTCGGGCGCGAGCGACCCGTCGGGCCGGATCGTCGCCATATACACCTCGCTGGGCGCGGGCGCGAGCCCGACCGGCGTCGCCTTCGATAGCGCGGCCGCGCCCGCCGAGCCTCCGGGCTGCGCCGCTCCGCCGACTTGCGACGGCGAAGATGTTTGGGCGTCGCGCTCGTTCCCGGCGCTATCGGCTGTAAAGGAAGGCGCGCGCCAATCGGAGAGCGTCGCCGCCAGGGCGGCGACAAAAACGATCAACGCCAGCGCCGCGAGCCCAAGAAGCAGACGCCGCGATTTCACCTTTTCGAAGGGAGATCCTACGGGCTGCCGCTGAACTCGTTGGGGCGCCGGAGTTCTGCGGCTCCCGGTGGCGGGGGCCGCCTTCAGCGGTTTCGCCAATTGGCAGTCGGCAGTCCAGTCGGAGGCGCGGGCACGAAGCAAGTGATCTTCGAACTCCTGAACGCCCGCACTAAGTTGTTGTAGATCTAACAGCTTAGCCATACTCTTAACTCTCCGGTTGCGTCCACCCCAGCGACAGATCGAACCGATCCACGCCAAAAAAACACGCGCTTCACATTCTTTCGCAAACGAAACTTTTGTCGTGTTTTCGTCCCGAAATAACTGCCCTTAACGGTGATACACCCGACAGCGTTTACATTCTGATCCTTAGGAATTCGTTAACGTAGCAAAGACCCCAATTGTGGCCGATCTTTGGAAGAGCTTAAGCGCAAGCGCAAAAAATCTTTGGCGTTCGGCCAAATCCGTCGCGTCTCTCCACACTCCGGGAATTGAATTCTTGGGGCGCCGTTGGCGCTTATGCGCGTGCAAAAACCGCCTTGGCCCAACCGAATATTCTCGCTGTTCCACAGGACAACACGTCATGGCGGCGGGAGCACGCGGCTTCCGGCCGGCCGGATTTGGACTGGCGGGCCGCGGGCGCGATAGTCCAACTCACACGTCGGACCGGCCCAAGTTGGCGGCTATGGCTGCGCCGCCGCCACCACTTCGCATATCGCGCAAGGCTGCTCCGGCTCCACGGGCGTGAACGCCGGCGAACTCCAGCCGCCGCCCAAGGCCACGATCAGCGCCAGCGACGCTTGAAGCCGCCGCGCGCGCAGGATGACCGCCTGGCGGCGCGCCTGAAGCGAATCCGATTGCGCCGTCTCGACCTCGATATAGTTCACCGCGCCTTCCACATAGAGTTTTAGCGTCACATCCAGCGTCTTGCCGGTCGCGACCACCGCCGCGTCTATGTCCTTGGCCTCGCGCGCAAGGTAATGGATTTGCGCCAATGCGTCTTCGACTTCCTCGATCGCTCTGAGAACTTGACCGCGATATTGCGCCACCGCTTCGAGATAGGCGGCCTCGGCGTCGCGCAGATCGGCGCTATGCGCGCCGCCGTCGAAAATCGGCAACGTCATCGACGGCCCCAGCGACCAGACGCTGTTGCGCATGTTGAACAGACTGACGCCGGTGTCCTGCGTCCCGCCCGAGAGATTCATCGTGAAGCGCGGGAAAAAGGCGGCCCGCGCCACGCCGATCGTGCGGTTCGCGCTCGCGGCGCGGCGCTCGGCGGCAGCGATATCCGGGCGCCGCTCCAGCAGTTGCGAGGGGGCGCTCGGCGGAATCCGGGGCGTGGCGACAAAACGCCCCTTGGCCGGCAACGAGAAGTCCGACGCCGCCCTGCCGATCAGCGTGGCCACCGCATGTTCGAGCAGAGCGCGGCGCGCCTGAAGCTCGGGGATTTGCGATCTGACGAATTCGAGTTGAGCCTGCGCCCGCGACTCGTCCGCCGGCGAGGCGATCCCGCCGGTCACCCGCTTACGCGTAAGCTCCAGCGTCACGCCATAGGCGGCGGCGATGTCGCGCAACAGCGCCGTTTCTGCGTCGACGCCTTCGAGCGCGATGTAATCGCGCGCCAGTTCGGCCTCGATGCTCAACTCGATCGCGGCGAGATCGGCTTCCGAGGCCTCCGCCTGAGTTGCGCCCGCCGCGGCGAGATTGCGCACCCTGCCCCAAAGATCGATCTCATAACTCGCCTGAAGACCAAGTTGGTTGTCGCCATAATGCTCCGGCGGGTTTAACGGCACGCCATGGGACAGCGCGTCGCGGACGTAATCCGTGCTGGTTGGCAAGGCGTCCGATGTTCGCATCGGGCGATGCGTCGATTCTTTGTTCGCCGTGATCTGGCCGCCCATATTGACAGCCGGCGTCAGCCCCGCCATCGACCTTGCGGCGAAAGCGCGCGCGCGATCCATCGTCGCCAGCGCCGCCGCGACGTCCTGGTTGCCCGGCCGCACCTGCGCTTCCAGTGCGTCGAGGCCCTGATCCTTGAAAAGGCCCCACCACGGACCGCGCGGCCGCAGATCGGCCGGATCGGACGAAAACCATTGCGGTTCTCCAGGCGGCGGCCGTTTGTCCGTCGCCTTGGCGATTTCGCTCCCGGCTCCCCTCGCCTCTTTGAAGGCTTTGGGCGTCTCGACGGCCGGCGGTTCGTATTGCGGAGCGAAGTTGCAGCCGCCCAGGCCAAGGCCCGCGCACAGCGCCAACCCCCAAGGCGGAAAAGATCTCACGGGGCCGCCCCTTGCGCGGGTTTCTCGTCCTTTTCCTCTTTCACACGCACGACATCGCCGTCGTGAATCGATTGCCAGGGCGATCGGATCACGCGATCTTGCGCCGTCACCCCTGCGGCGATCTCCAGAGTTGCGCCGAGATCGCGCGCGATCGCCACTGTTTTGAGCCGAACGCGGCCCTGATCGTCGAGCGTCGCCAGTTGCGGCTTGCCGCTCAGGAAAACCAACGCGCTCGCCGGAACCGAGAGGGGCGCGCCCTCCGGCGGCAGTTGGAGCCGGATTTGCGCGAAAGCGCCCGGCAGCAGCGCGCCGTCGCGATTTTCCGCCAGCAATTGCACGAGCAACGTGCGCGAGTTGGGCGTGATCGCATTGGCGTTGGCGATGATCTTCGCCTCGAATTCGCGCCCGGGATACTGTGGCAGCAGCAGACGCGCCGCGAGGCCCGCCGTCATTTTGGCCGCGTAAGCCTGAGGAACGTTGGTGTAAACGCGCATCGCGTGAATGTCGGCGACGCGGAACAATTCGCGCCTTCCAACGCCCGCGTCGACCAGCGCGCCGATGTCGGTGTTGCGCGCCGTGACGACTCCGTCGAAAGGCGCCGTGAGCGTCAGAAAGCTTTTGAGCGCGCCCAGATGGTCGAGATTGGCCTTGGCGGCCGTCGTCGCCGCCGACTTGGCGGTCAAGTCGTGAGTCTTCTCGTCCGTGCTCTGGAGCGAGACCGCATTCTGATCTCGAAGCGTCGTCCAGCGTTTGGCCGTGATCTGGGCTAGGGCCGCCTGCGCCACGGTGAGCCCCAGCTCGCCCCTGGCCTGCTCCACTTGCTGTTGGAGATCGGGCGCGTCGATCACCGCCAAAACGTCGCCGGCCTTCACGCGGTCGCCGATGTCATGCGCCCAGCTCTTCAAATAGCCATTGACCCGCGCATAGATCGGGGCGTCGTAGAAAGCCTCCACATTGGCCGGCAGGACCAACTCCTGCACAGCGGTGGACACCTGGGGCGTCAACAGTTCGACGGTCGGCGTCGCCGCCTCCAACGTAAGTTTCGTCAACGCGTTGTCGCGCGCGCGCCGCGACAGAACGCCCCAACCCGCCAGCGCCAGCGCGACCAGCGCCAATCCGATCAGCCAGCGCCGCGCCTTGCGCCTCAATGCCGCCTGAGCCTCGGGGTCCGGCGGCGGCATGTGGGCAGGATCATAATGCGACATGGGCCTGTCCTTGCGTCTTGCGGCGCGCCAAAAATCCGTGCGCGAGACTTAGCAACACCGGCAGCAGAAACAGCGTGGCGGTGGTGGCGAACGCCAACCCACCGATCACCGCGCGTCCCAGCGGGGCGTTTTGTTCGGCGGAGAGCGCCATCGGCGCCATGCCGATAATCATCGCCAGCGCCGTCATCAGCACCGGACGAAAACGCGTCGCTCCCGCCGCCGCCGCCGCGTGAATGGGCTCGTCGCCCTCGTCGAGTCGCTCGCGCGCGAAGGCGACGATCAGATTGCTGTTGGCGGTGGCGACGCCCATGCACATGATGGCGCCGGTGAGCGCCGGCACGGATAGCGTCGTGCCGGTGAGAAACAGCATCCAGACGATGCCGGCGAGCGCCGTCGGCAGGGCGCAGACGATCAGGAAGGGATCGAGCCACGATTGGAAGTTCACGACGATCACCAGATAGACAAACAGCACCGAAAGCGCGAGTCCAGCCAACAGTTCGGCATAGGCGCCATGCATCGTCGCATACTGGCCTCGCAGCACAATCTCCGACGCCGGCGGCGCTTCCTTGCGGGTCTCCTTGAGGATCGCCTCGACGTCGTCGGCGACGGCGCCAAGATCGCGCTCTCGCACGCTGGCGTAAATGTCGAACGACGGTTGCGCATTATAATGCGTGACAGTGCCGGCGCTCCAGCCGCGCCGCAGCGTCGCGACGCCGCCGAGAATCTGAGGCGGATTGCCGGTCGAGACCGGTTGGTTGTACAGCGCTTCAAAATCGGTCAGCCAATATTGCGGCTCCATCGCGATGATCGGGTAAGAGACGCCGTTCCTGGTGTCGAGCCAGAAATTGGGCGCGCTCTGAAAACTGCCCGCCATCGTGGTTTGCAGCGCCAGCGTCACATCCTTTTCCGTAAGCCCGACCTCTTGCGCCAGCGTGCGGTCGACATCGACAAAGAGCGTCGGAAGATTATCGGCCTGCTGAATACGCGGATCGGCGATGCCGGGCACGCGCGACAGGCGCTGGAATATCTTTTCGAGGTAAGCGCGGTTCTTGTCGCGATCGACGCCAATGGCCTGAATGTCGAGTGGCGCCGGGAGGCCGAAATTGAGGATTTGCGTTACGATGTCCGCCGGTAGCATGGCGAAGCTCACGCCGGGAAATTCGCGCGGCAGTTGCTCGCGCAATATCGCCATCATCGGATCGGAGTTGGCGACGCGGTCGGGATCGAAGGTCAGCATCAGATCGGCGTCGGTCGTGCCGATGGTGCCGGAATTGTTGTAGCTCATATTGGTGCCGCTGATCGGCAGGCCAATGTTGTCCACGATGCTGGCGAGCGATCCCTTCGGCAAAATCTCGCGGATTTTAGCCTCGATGCGATCGCAAAGCGCGCCAGTCTCTTCGATTCGCGTGCCCATTTGCGCGCGCACATGCATTCTAATCTGGTTGCTTTCCGCGTCGGGAAAGAAGTTGCGGCCAAGAAAGGGCGTGAGGCAAAGCGACAGCGCCACCGCCGCCATGAATCCCGCGACGAACCGACGCGGCGCGGCGAGCGCCAGCGCCAGCAACCGCGCATAAGCCCCAATAAACGCTTCAAAGCGGTGTTCGAAGGCGATCTGAAGGCGCGTCAGCGCCCCGACGAATTTTCCGCGCGGACGGGCGCCGTGCGTTTTCTCTTCCTCCTTTATCTCCTGCTGCCGGCTCAGGAAATAGCGCGCCATGGTTTCGACCAGCGTATAGGTCAGAATGTAAGAGGCGATCATCGCGAAAACCACCGCCTCCGCGAGCGGGCGGAACAGATAGCCCGCGACGCCGCTCAGCAACAGCATGGGCGCGAACACGATGATGATGCAGAACAAAGACACGGTCGCCGGCGAGATGATCTCCTTGGCGGCCTTTATGATCGCGTCGTCGATCGGTTCGCCGGCTTCAAGATGGCGGTTGACGTTTTCGATCGTCACCGTCGCGTCGTCGACCAATATGCCGACCGCGAGCGCCAGCCCGCCCAAGGTCATCACGTTGATGGTTTCGCCAATCGCCGAAAGCGCCGCCAGCGCGGCCAGAATCGACAGCGGAATCGAAATCGTGATGATGATCGTCGACCGCCAACTCCCCAAGAACAGCAGGATCATCAGGCCGGTCAGCGCCGCGGCGATCAGCCCCTCGCGAATGACGCTCGTCACCGCTCCGGAGATAAAGGCCGTTTGATCGCCGACAACGGTCATCTCCACGCCCTCCGGCAGCATGAGACGAAGCTTGGGCAGGAGTTTTTTGACGCCGGCGATAACGTCCAACGTCGAGGCCGAGCCCGACGTCTGGATCGGCATGAGCACCGCCAGCCCACCATCGACCCGCACCATATTGATCTGCGGCGGGTTGCCGTTATGCACGAAGCTCACGTCGTGCAGATAGATAATGGTTCCATCGGCGCGCTTGATCGGCAGATCGTTGAGGCTTTTGATCTCCGTCGGCGCGTCGTTGATCAACACGCTATATTCGAATTCGCCGATTTTTTGCGTGCCGATGGGCAGAATGAGATTTTGTCGGGCGACCGCGTCGACGACATCCTGCGCTTGGAGCCCAAGAGCCAGTAATTTTTCATGATTGAGATCAACGCGGACTTGGCGCACTTTGCCGCCATAGGGATAGGGAATCACCGCGCCTGGAATCGTCGTGAGTTGCGGCCTGAGAAAATTTTGCGCCGTGTCGTTCAATTCGACTTCGGTGCGGGTTTTGCTGGAGAGCGCGAGTTGGATCACCGGCACGGTCGAAGCGCTATAAACGATGACCTGCGGCGGATTTATGCCGGGCGGCAAGTTTTTTAGAACGGTTTGCGAGGCCGCCGACACCTGCGCCACGGCGAGGTCGATCTTCACCTTGGGCTGGAAATAAATCTTCGTGACGCCAAAGCCAAAGAAGTTCTGCGATTCAATATGTTCAATGTCGTTGACGAGCGTGGTCAGCGCCAGTTCATAGGGATAGACCACGCGGCCCGACATGTCGTCCGGCGCAAGTCCCACATAGCTCCAGATCACGCTGACGACGGGAATGCCGATGGCGGGAAAGACGTCGGTCGGCGTTTTCAGCGCGGCCATGGTTCCCAGAATCAGAATCACCAGACCGAGGACCATGAAGGTGTATGGGCGCTTAAGCGCGATCAGAACCAGCGCAAGCATATCGCTCAAATCTCCATGGCGCGGCTTGGGCGTCGCCAGCTCAAAACGACGCCTTGAGCACAGCGCCTTGAGCGCGTCGCAGCGCTTCTAACATGGCGGCGATTGGACGAACAATTAAATGATCCGTAACAAATTATAATGCAGCGCGACATCCCGCTCAGGGCGAAAAGAAAGACGCGTCGCCCATCACTCGCGGGCCGTGGGCCGACGGCCAAATGACGCGCTGCGAAGTCCACAGGCGCGCGGCGCGTTCCCGGACTCGCTGGCGCTCGGAACATTGTATATATTCATAGCGATAGAAAGTTGACCAAAATTACGCCTTGAATTTCTTGTGCGGCGCAATATGATGCGTTCGCGATTCAAGCGCCGCCGCCGAGATTCTGCGGGGTCTGCTCGGGGGCGCGGGGGCGCAAAGCCGATGGCTTCAGGGCCCTCGGTCGAGCGAAATTGAAGGCGATGTCGTCATGGAATCTTTCGGGCAATGGTTTCAGGATTGGGCCGAGGCCTGCTCCTACGCGCAGGAATGCGTTCCCGATCTATCGGCGTTGGCTCCACGCGAACCATATTCGGCGCTCGCGAGCATCGCTGGCGTTTGTTTCGTCATTTGGTGGTGGAACGAGACGAAGATTAGACAAATTCTTCTTCGTGAGGCTGCAGTTGCGACGGGATGCGATGTTCCTGCTGTCCGAACCGACGAATTGAACGTAATCCTGGACAGGGCGAGGACCGTTCCTCCGGCGGGCGAGAACAAGGCGGCGTAGTGGTCTCCGCGAGAGAACGAGCGGCGCGGAATGGCCGGCTTTGACGATCCGCGGCCCGTAAAAGGGGCGAGCGCCCGCAACAACCTCGAACTTCCCAACGTTCACAATGTCACATAGGCCGCGAGATTTGGGGTCGCGAGATTTGGAAATCGCCTCGACCTGCGCCGCATTGGCGCCATAGGCGCGTTATACCGCCTCGCTATCCATTTCGCCGGTGCGGATCCGGGCCACTTTCTCAACATCCTGGATGTAAATTTTGCCGTCGCCAAGCTGGCCCGTCCGAGCTTCCTTGAGAATCGTCGCGAACACCTTTTCCGCATGCTCGGTCGCGACGAGCACTTCGATCTTGAGTTTGGGAATAAACTTCACCTCATATTCCGGGCCCCGGTAAACTGCGCCTTGCCCTCTCTGTCGTCCATAGCCCTGCACTTGCGTGACGGTGAGACCGGATACGCCAATCGCATTCAGCGCGTCTCTCACTTCGTTCAGCCTGAACGGTTTGATGATTGCAGTAACTTGTTTCATTGGCTCCCGCTCGCTCGTTTTTCGTGTCTGTTGTTCAGATTGCGCCACCTTCACCATTTTCGCAAGAGCGCCCTTGCTGCACCCAACACAAATATCAATTAATATCAAAGTGTTATGCGCGCACCTAAAAAAGCGGCGCCGACGTTCGTCGATTCGTTCTACGGGTCGATGAGGCCCAAAATCGTCGCCTTGACGGCGGCTTCGACGCGGCTTTGCACGTCCAATTTGGTTTGAGCATTGTCGATGTGGAACTCCACGGTTCTTTTAGCAATGTTCATAATCTCGGCAATCTCGTCGCGCGTCTTGCCGCGCGCGACCCAGGTCAAGGCTTCGATCTCGCGTTCGCTCATCGTGTCGCCGGCCCGCCTTCCCAGACGCAGCCGCGCCACGCCGGCGAGCCGGGCGTCTATGATCGTTTGCAATATGTCGAAGTCGATTGGCTTTCTGACGTAATCGTCGGCGCCGAGCGTTCTTCCAGCGATCTCGCTTTCCAGATCGCTCAAGCCGGTCAAAAAGATGAAGGGCGCCTTCGCCAAATCCGAGGAAATCTCGTTCAGCCTTTCGAGCACTTCGAAACCGGACATTTCCGGCATGTTGACATCGGCGAGAACCAGGTCGACTCTCGATTCCCGCAACGTCGCGAGACCCGCTTGGCCGTTATGGGCCACGAGCACGTCATAGCCCCGCTCCCGCAATTCCTCCTTGATCAACGCGGCGCATTCGGCGTCGTCTTCAATGCAGAGAATCACCCGCCGCGCCGCCGCTTCGCCTTTGGCGGCGTCGGTTTCCATGGAACCCGCCTTTTCCAGCGAAACAGCAATTGGCGTCTTCATCGCATTATTCTCCACACGCCACTGTGAAAAACCTTGCAGGGATATCATGGCGATACGGCTCCATCCGGCGCGGGCGCCGTCAACTGCGGATCGTACTGGCCATCGCCAACGAACTTCATTCGGGTCGTCTCCTGCTCATCCAATCGCGCCCAGCCCGTCAATGCCCACCAGGCTCGTTCGCCTTTTCCTCTTGGGCGGCGGCTGCAGCCTCGTGCGGAAGGAGCTTGCCCGACAAAAACACCGAGCGAAGCGCCGGCGCCACGATCAGCAGCATGATCGGCCCAATCAACATCCCGCCCACGACGACGGTCGCCAGAGGGCGCTGCACCTGCGAGCCGATGCCATGCGAAATGGCGGCAGGAAACAGGCCGACGCCAGCCGACAGTGCAGTCATCAGCATCGGACGCATTCTTTGTTCGGAGCCATGGAAAATCGCTTCCTTGAACCCCATTCCCTGCGCCATCAGCTGCCGGAAATAGGTGATGTTCAAAATGCCGTCCATCACCGCGACGCCAAACAACGAGATGAAACCGATCGCCGCCGAAACGCTGAAATCGAGGCCCGCCAAGTAAAGCGCGATGATGCCGCCGCCGATGGCGAAGGGAATGCCCGCCACCGACACGAGACTGTCGCGCAACGAGTTGAACAAGCCGTAGAGCAACAGCAGGATCAGTAGGAAAGTCACCGGAACGACAATCAGCAGCCGCTTCTTGGCGTCCTGCAGGTTCTCGAACTCGCCCGCCCAAAGTATCTGATAGCCCGTCGGCAATTTGATTTTATTCGTGACGCGTTCCTGCGCCTCTGCGACAGTGCTGCCGAGATCGCGGCCGCGAACGCTGAACTTGATCGGCACGTAGCGCTGGCTGCGATCGCGATAGATGAAGGACGCGCCCGTATCCAGCGAGATCGTCGCAAGTTGGTTCAACGGTATATAGGCGTTGGCGCCGCTCGGACTCGTATAGCCAACCTTGACGTTGCTGACCGCCTCGATGGAGCTGCGATATTCCGGCAGCAGACGGACCTGCAATCCAAACTGACGATCGCCTTCGAGCACGGTCGTCGCCACCGCGCCGCCCATCGCGGCCTGAATGACCGTGTTGACGTCGCCGCTGTTCAGTCCGTAGCGCGCGGCCTTGGCGCGATCCACCTTGATGTTGAGATTGGGCTGCCCCATGACATGGAATATGCCGAGATCTTCGATGCCCTTGACCTGTTGCACTTCGGCTAGAACCTGGTCCGCCAATTCCTCAAGCTTGGTGAGATTGGGTCCGACGATTTTGATCGAATTCGCGCCCTTGACGCCGGATAGGGCCTCCTCGACGTTGTCTTGAATATATTGCGAGAAGTTGAAGCCGATGCCCGGCATGTCGTCTTCGAACTCTTTTTGTATTGTGTCGGTCAGCTTTTCCTTGCTGAGACCAGCGGGCCATTGGTCAAAAGGTTTGAGCGGCACGAACAGTTCGACATTCGAAAAGGGCGACGCGTCGGAGCCGTTGTCTGGGCGCCCGTGTTGCGAAACGACGGTGATCACTTCCGGATGGCGCAGCAAAATCTCGCGCATCTTGCGCGTCGCCTCGGTGCCGGAGTCGAGCGAAATGGTCGGCGGCATTTGCGCTCTGATCCAGAAATTCCCCTCTTCCAGCGCCGGCAAAAACTCCGTGCCGAGCCGGGTCGCGACAAGGATGCTGATAACGAGGAATATCAATCCGCCGCCAATCGCGATCGTCGTATTGTCCAGCGCCCAACGCAGTCCAGGCGTATAGGTTTCGCGCAGCTTGCGTACAACCCAAGTCTCGACCTCCTCGACATGCTTCGGGAGCATGAGCGAAGCGAGAACCGGCGTCACCGTGAATGTTGCGAGCAAGGCGCCAAACAACGCATAGGCGTATGTGCGGGCCATGGGGCCGAAAATTTGTCCCTCGACGCCCGTCATGGTGAAAAGGGGCAAAAAGGCGGTGACGGTAATCGTCGCGGTGAAAAACACCGCCTTGTCGACCTGTAAGGCGCTGACGAAGATCAGGCGGAGCCGATCGGTCCAGTTCGCGGAGTTATCGATGCTTTGCGCGCTCGTCGGATCGGTGCCGAATTGTCCTTCGGCGAGATGGTTCAGCAGCGTGCGTCGTTCCTTTTCCGGCGCCTGAAAATTGCGGAATATGTTTTCGACGAGAATCACCGCCGAATCGACGATGATGCCGAAATCGACCGCGCCCACGGAGAGAAGATTGGCGTCCTCCCCCTGCATGACCAAAACGATGATCGCGAAAAACAGCGCAAAGGGAATATTGATGCCCACGATGATCGCGCTGCGCAGATCGCCAAGGAAAATCCACTGAATGAGAAACACCAGCGCACAGCCAAAAAACAGACTGTGCAGCACGGTATGCGTCGTCACCTCGACGAGCGAACCGCGGTCGTAATAGGCCTCCACCGTGACGCCCTGCGGCAAGGTGCCGTCGTGGTTGATTTTCTCGATCTCCTCTTCGACCTTGGGGAGAACGTTGTTGGTGTGCTGCGTGCGTCCCATCAGAACGATAGCCGCGGCGACATCGTCGTCGTGATCGCGGCCGGCGATGCCGAGGCGCGGAACGAAGCCGACGTTGACCGTCGCGACATCCTTGATCTGCACCGGCACGCCATTGGTTTGCGTGAGCGAGATGTTTTCGATGTCCTCGGTTCTATCGCCCTTGGTCAAATCGTCGCCGCCGCCGTCGTCGATCAGGCCGACGCCGCGAATGTTCACGGATTGCTGCCCAATTCGAATTTCACGCCCGCCGACGTTGATATTGGCGTTTCCGAGCGCCGTAATGATCTGCGGAATCGTGATGTTGTAGGCCTCCAATTTCTGGAGATTCACGTCGACATTGAACTGCTTGGTGGTGCCGCCCCAGGAGTTAATCTGCACGATGCCGGGAATGGTGAGCAGGCGGCGCGTGACGACCCAATCTTGAATCGTGCGCAAATTGGTCAGCCCGAAATTCGGCGGACCCTTGACCTGATAGCGGAAGATTTCGCCGGTCAGGCTGGATTGTTGAATTTGCGGCGCCTGATTGCCTGGAAGCGTGACGTTCTGCTGAAGGGCGATCGCCGCTTCCTGATAGGCGAAATAATAGTCGACGCCATATTTGAATGTCGCGCGCACGAAGCTCAGGCCATAGAACGAAGTCGAGCGCACATTGACGACGCCGGGCACGGGATAGAGCGCGATCTCCATCGGGATCGTATAATATTTCTCCATCTCCTCGGCCGAAAGCCCCGCGGCCTGCGCAGTGATTTCGAGAATCACCGGCGCCGGATTCGGATAGGCTTCGATGTTGAGCCTCGAAAAGGCCAGCAAGCCCGAAGCGGCGAAGACGATCACGCCGAGGACGATGATGGCGCGGCGCGTGAGCCCGAATTCTAGAATGGATTTAAGCAACGCTTAGCCCCCGATTGTCTGAGTTGGACGGTTCTTGGGAACACAGACCTCAATCCGGCGTTCCGCCGGCGAGTTTGTTGCTTAGGAAGACCGCGCCATCCGAGACGACCTGTTCGCCCTGCTGGAGACCTTCGACAATCTCGTCGACTCCGTTCTGTATGTGGCCGACTTTCACTGTCTTCCGAATGAACCGACGTCTGTCCTTCGTGACCCAAACCGACATCGTTCCGTCCCCTTCCCGCACGACCGCGTTTTGAGGAACCGCAGTGGAGTTGGTCGAATTGCCCACGCTAATGGTGAAATTCGCGAACATTCCGGCGCGCAACAAATGTTCGGGGTCGGCGATCTCCGATCGAACGAACACGCGGCGCGTGTTGGGATCGACAGAAGGCCCAAGCACGGTGATCTCACCGTCGAACTCGCGATTGGGATAAGCCGCGACTCGCGCCTTCACCTTCTGTCCGACACGCAGAAAGGGAGTTTCGCTTTCGGGAACATTCGCGAACATCCACATCGTCGAGAGGTCGGCGACAGTGAAAGGAGGCGGCGCCACGCCAGGCTGAACGAAAAGACCGGGAGCCGCGTTGCGCGTCGTGACATAACCGGTCATTGGGCTTTTGACGACGAGTCTGGGGTCGGCCCTGCGCTCCATGACGATTTTGTCGATTTCCTCGTCGGTCTTGCCGAAGATCCGCACCGCGTCGCGCGCCGATTTCAACGCGCCTTCAGCCGTCATCTGATCGGACGTCGACTGGTCCACCGCCTGTTGCGACGCGCCGCCGAAAGCTTTCATCTTTTCGGCGCGCGTTAGAGTGCGGTTCTGCAACTTCAGAACGCCGGCCGCCGCAATCAACGTCGATTCGGCGGCGAGGAGGTCGGGACTGTCGATGGTGAAGAGAACCTGGTCCTTCTCCACCTTGTCGCCGACGTTTGGATAGGCGTTGATGATTCGCCCCTGATAGGGGGTGAAGACCTGTGTCAGCATATTTTGATTAAAGTCGATATTGCCGACCGCCTGCCGCTCAAGAACAAAACTCGCGGATCCGACCTTGTCCGTCTTGATCGACGCGACTTGCTTCTCGTTCAAATCGACCGCCAATTCACCCGAAGATTCGGCGGCGGCGACCTTCGGAGCCTCGGTCGATTTTTGAGCGCTCGGTCCCGAAAAGATTTTATAGGCTACGCCCACTCCGATCAGCAGCAGAGCGACGAACGCCAGATATTTTATGTTGCGACGCATTTGCGGACCCTGTGAGAAAATGTCATTACCGACTCGGAGCGCAATGCGCGCGAGCAGACGGCTTGTATCCATATATGCCAGCGCCGCCGAGAGCTTGTCTACCTGTGATATTTGACAGTAGACCCGGAGGGCGCGTGCGATGCAGTATCACTCTGTCACGTGAGCCGCGTTCGATCAGGATCGATATAATGTGTCTATCTATCCGATTCGCGAGGAGCCCGTGAGGATGTAACGCGTTTCGAGCGGCTTTCGAAACGCACGACGTCACGAGCGATGGGAACAGAACCTACTGATGGCGAAACATCTTTCCAAACCGAAGACCGTTCCTCGCCATCGCTGTCGGCGCGCCGCCGCG
>Ga0182030_10010120_pt1 | contig 19232 bp, 21 predicted proteins | sample 812S3MmetaG_FD_121299 | JGI IMG/M metagenome (GOLD analysis project Ga0182030, IMG submission 121299) | Permafrost microbial communities from Stordalen Mire, Sweden - 812S3M metaG (Illumina Assembly) | ecosystem: Environmental > Terrestrial > Soil > Wetlands > Permafrost | place: Sweden... | reverse complement strand
GGCTCCTACGCACCAAGGAATGAACGACCTCTGTGCCGATGACGCAAGACTAATCTAAATCAGCTACGATACCCGTTTCATCCCCCGTGGGTCGGCAACGCCGGTGAGAGACTAGAGCAAATTTCCTCTTGATATAGAGGGAAAATCATCCCTCAGGGGCTAAAGCCCGCTGATGTTGCTGTACTTTGCGGCACAGCTGAAGCCGTGCCCTTTCAAAACAGCTCTACACTAAAAGTGAATTTGCTCTAGACGATGCGCTGCCCCGGGTTGGCGGCCTTGGCGGCGGGATGGATTCAGGGCCGGCGAGCGCTCGCGACGCGCGGAATGCCTTGCAGGTCGGGAGCGACTTCGATTGACTCAAAGCCGGAGCGGGCGAGCATTTCGCCGATTGCGGGCGATTGTCCGCAACCGATTTCGAGCGCCAGAAAGCCGCCGGGCGTGAGCGCTGCGAAAGCGGCGGGAATGAGGCGGCGGTAGACTTCAAGCCCGTCTTCGCCCGCGAAGAGCGCTAGCGCCGGCTCGTAGTCGCGCACTTCGACGGAAAGCGTGGGGCGGTCGGCGGCGGGGATGTAGGGCGGGTTGGAGACGATCAGCTCGAATTGCTCGCCTGAAACCGACGCGAGCAGATCGCCTTCCAGGAAGCGGAGGGCAACTCCATTGCGCTTTGCGTTTTCGCGGGCGATGGCCAGCGCGGAGCCGGAAAGATCGATTGCAATGAGCGATGCTCGCGGCAGTTTATGAGCCAGGGCGACGGCGATTGCCCCGGAACCTGTGCCGACGTCCACAATCCTCGGCTGGGCGAAGCGGGCGGCCAGAGCGAGGACTTTTTCGACCAGATGCTCAGTCTCGGGACGCGGAATGAGCACATCCGGCGTGACGCGAAAGGGCAGCCCGTAAAATTCGGTTTCGCCCGCGATGTACTGGACGGGCTCGCCGCGAAGACGCCGCTCGATCAGCTCGGAATAACGGGCGGCTTGCGAGGCGGAGAGCTCTTCGTCCGCGTGGGCCATCAGCCAGGCCTTGTTTTTACCGGCGATGTGGAGCAGCAGAAACTCGGCATCCAGGCGGGCGCGCTCCGGATGGGGACCCTGGCGCAGCGCGGAGCCGGCGAGGTCGAGATGATGGCGCAGGCTGGGCATGGAATGCCTCAGGCCGCCTGCGCTCCGGCCTTCAATTGCTCGGCCTGGTAGTGGCTGATGAGGGCATCGACGATGGGCTGCACGCGGCCCTCCATGACCAGATCGAGCTGGTGCAGCGTCAGGCCGATGCGATGGTCGGTGAGGCGGTTCTGCGGGAAGTTGTAGGTGCGGATCTTCTCGCTGCGGTCGCCGGTGCCCACCTGCTGCTTGCGCTCCTTGGCCAATTCCGCATTCTGCCGGTCCATTTCCATTTCATAGAGCCGCGAACGCAGGACGCGCATGCCCTTGTCGCGGTTCTTGATCTGGGATTTCTCGTCCTGGCAACTGACCACCGTATTGGTCGGCAGGTGCGTGATGCGGACCGCCGAGTAGGTGGTGTTGACGGACTGGCCGCCGGGGCCGGAGGAGCAGAAGGTGTCGATGCGGATGTCCTTGGCCTCGATCTTCACGTCCACTTCCTCGGCCTCGGGCAAGACGGCCACGGTGATGGCAGAGGTGTGAACGCGGCCCTGGGTCTCAGTGGCCGGAACGCGCTGCACGCGGTGTACGCCGCTTTCCCACTTGAGCTGCGAGTAGACCCGCTCGCCCTCGATGATGGCGATCACTTCCTTGTAGCCGCCCACGCCGGACTCGGACATGGAAAGCACTTCAATCTTCCAGCGGTGCTGCTCGGCGAAGCGCTGGTACATGCGGAAAACCTCGGCGGCAAAGAGCGAGGCCTCGTCGCCGCCGGTGCCGGCGCGGATCTCCAGGATCACGTTCTTTTCGTCGTTGGGGTCCGTGGGCAAGAGCAGCAGCTTGATCTCTTCTTCGAGAGCCGGTTCGCGGGGGGCGAGCGCGGCGATCTCCTCTTCGGCCATGGCGCGCAGCTCGGGGTCGCTCTCGGCCAGCATGGCGCGGGCCTCGGCCAGCCCCTGGCGCACCTGCTTCAGATCGCGGAACTTCATCACCGCGGGTTCCAGGTCGCTGAGCGCTTTGCCCGCTTTCTGATATTTTTCGCGGTCGTTGACGATTTCAGGCAGCCCAAGCTGGGCGGAGAGCTCTTCGTAGCGCTGTTCCATCTGTTGCAAACGGTCGATCACGGCTGCGCCTCACTGGCCCGCGCGGGGGCTTGCGTCTGAATGTTCTTTGGGGAAAGCTGAAAAATGGGCGGAAAACAGGTGTCGGCGGCGGGCGCCGCTAGAGGAGGGCCGGGATGGGGTGATGGAGGGCCACTTCGTCTCCTATTCTAGCGCGACCACCTGCGGTGGGGCCAACTATAGTCCACCCAGTAGCTGTGAGGCCAAGGAACATTTCCGGAGTTTGCATGTTCAGCTTCCTCTCATTGTTAAAAGTTGCGGAGTCTAAGAACTTGTTGGAAATCGATTGAGAGTCCCGGATTGTGTCCCTCAGGGGCTAAAGCCCCTCTGATTTTGCAGTGTTTATGTACGGGCTAAAGCCCGTACCCTCCACCTGACGGGAGTATTTCAACAAGCTCCTAAAGGAAGGGATTGACGATCTTCACACCGTCGATGACCTGTCCATTCTGCAAATCTTCCGAGAGCAGGACGCGGCAGCCCGCCTGCCTCGCCATGCGCAGTACCAAGGCGTCCCAATACGAAAAGCCGTGCAGACGGTGCAGATCGATGGCCGCCAGAATGTCGTTGATGGTTGGCTCGGCGACTTGGAATCTCGCAAATACCTCAACCCTTTGTCGGGCCAATTCTGAATCGAGTTTGAGTTTTCCTGTGGCCGAAACAAAGTACTCTTGAAGCACTTGGAGCGAAACTGTTCCAGTCCGTGAGCGGAGGTGATCCTGCACCAAGTCAAGCGCCCTTGCTCGTTTGGCCGGGTCTCTGGGGTCGTCGGAATACACGAGGACATTGGTGTCGAGGAATGTTCGCGGCGCCTTGCCTTGGACGCTCATTTCCGGGGCCACTTGAGCCGGTCCTGGTAAATATCATCCCGGTTCCATTTCCAACCCGCATCGGGCTTTCCCATGCCACTGGTTTTCAAGAAAAACTCGATGTCGCGTTCCAGATTGTCGTCGTCGCCAGCCACGTGCCGGAGGTGATCGCGAATCTCCTGGTTGAGGCTTTTGCCCACGGCGCGCAGCTTCTCCCGAGCCCGCGCGGCGATCTGTTCGTCGATGGAGAGAGTGATATTCACAAGCACAGTATATGTGCGCACGTATCCTGTGTCAATTTGATTCGTGCTTGTGGCAGTGGGTCCGTCTGAATCTACGGATTGAATCAGGGTTGAGGGAACGTGTGGTTTCCGGGTCGGCGACCACTTGCCCGGAACTATCCATTCGGAGCCCTCCGGATTGTCCGCCTCGGTCATGAAGTTTTCGTTCCGTTGATAATCTCAATAGCAAGTGGCGTATTTTCCTGACCTTTTTCCCTATGCATAGGCATTCATCTCTCGATTGCGAGGTAGCCAGTATGGACGGCATTAAAGCAGAAGCGGAGGCGCTCACCGGTGTTCTCGGTGAGCTAGCCAAGGAACTTGAAACGCTCCTAAAAGGAAGACAAAGAGACACGTTGTCTCAGCCAGAGCGAAGAATGCATGTGAGATCGATTTCAGCGACGATTGAGGCCTTTATTTATGTGTGGAAACAAACAGCCTTGAGAGCGCATCCCGACCCGAAATGTCCAGCCATTTCCGAAGCCGAGAGAGCATTTGCGCAAGAGCAAGAGTACAGATTGGCAGACTCGGGCGATATAGAAATACGCCGAACCAAGATTTCGCTTGAGGCTAATCTCAGATTTGCGTTCAAGCTATTGGCGAAAGCATGCTCGGTCCCTTTCGAGCTGGATCTATCGGGATCAGAATGGCAATCATTTAGGAGAGCTATCAAGATCAGAGATCGCATCACCCATCCCAAAAGTGTCTCCGACCTGAATATCTCAGACGAAGATGCCAACGATGTGTCCGAAGGGTTCGGATGGTTCTTGATTTCCCATGTAAAGCTCGCAACCGCAATTATGGTCAAGACGAAGAGCGATATGGTGAACGCGAAGAGTGAAGCTGGGTGAGCCTACCGTCACGCGAAGAGTCCCGCCCAGGAACCATGCAGAATTGGCGGTGGCTCCGGGCGAGTCACCGCCAATTCGGGAACCACTGATCTGGCCCTGTGAATTCAAACTGACCCGCTACCCGTGCGCGTGGCCGTGATGGTGGCCGCCGCCGGGGTTGCTGGCCATCTCTTCCATCGGCACCACGCAGCCGTCCAGCTCCGCGCAGTCCAGGTGCTCGAACTGAATCGTGGTGTGGCTGATGTGGAAGTGGTCGCGGAGCAGGTGGTTGAGCTTGACCAGAATGCAGGCGCTTTCCGAGGGCGGGATGTCGGCGATGGTGACGTGGCAGGCCATGGCGCTGGAGTTCGAGTTGAGGCTCCAGACGTGCAGGTCGTGGACGTTGAGGACGCCTTCGACGGCCTCCATGGCGGCGCGAATCTCAGCCAGCGAAAGGCCGCGGGGAGTGCCTTCGAGAAGAATGTTGAGGGTTTCGCGGACGATGCCGAAGCCGCTCCAGAGGATGAGCGCGGCGATGATCAGCGAGAGGACGGGGTCGATCCAGTTGTGCCCGGTGAGCAGGATGCCCAGGCCGCCGGCGATGACGGCGGCGGTCGAGAGAGTGTCGCCCGCCATGTGGACGAAGGCCGAGCGCAGGTTGACGTCGCGGGCCACGCGCCACAGAAGGGCCGCGATGACGCCGTTCATCGCCACCCCGGCCGCGGCCACGTAGATCATGAGCCGGGGCTGCACGGCGATGGGGGCCGAAAGCCGGTGAACAGCTTCAAAGGCGATCCAGATTGAAATGGCGATGAGTGTCGATGCATTGACGAAGGCGGCCAGCACACCGGCCCGCTGGTAGCCGAAGGTCTTCTCGTGGTTGGCGGGGCGGGACTGGAAGTGGACGGCGGCAAAGCTGAGCAGCAGGGCCAGAAAGTCGGAGAAGTTGTGTCCGGCCTCGGAGAGCAGGGCCAGCGAGTGGGCGCGCAACCCGGCCACGAAAGCAACCGCGACGTAGGCCAGTGTGAGCGCCATCGAAAAGCGCAGCACGGCCTGGGTGGTGTTCTTGCCAGTCGACGGGGGCGGCGCATGGACATGCATGGCGATAGTGTACCGGGGATGGGTACTCGGGGCCAACCGCCGTTGAAGCCGGGTAGTGGGTCAGTTTGGAAGAAGATTCCCTCGGGGGCTAAAGCCCACGGTGCGGTTGCGAGGTTGATGTACGGGCTAAAGCCCGTACCCTTCAGCTAAAGCCCGTACCCTTCAAACTGACTCACTACCCGAAACCGGCGGGCGGTTGGCCAAGCGCCCGCGATTTACTCGTTGGCCTCGATGCGCCGCCCGTGCGGATCTTGCAAGCCGCGGGTGTTCATCCGGAACAGGGACGCATAGGCGCGGAATTGCGCGCGGCTGATGCTCACCGGCTGCTCGAAGACAAACCAGCTCACCCCCTCGGTGCAGGGCGGGGTGGTGAGCGAACCCATGTAAGTCCAGTAGCCGGGGTCGGCAGGAATAAGGCCGCCGGGGTTCACCATCTCCGTAATTTTCTCGCTGGCGCCGGCGGTTGCGGGCAAATCCGCAAAGAGCGCGGCCAGAGTGGCGTTCGCGTTGCCCGTATCCTCGGTCAACCGCACGGCCACGACGGCCAGCTTGCCGTCGGCGCTGCGGTGCAGCAGGTCCACCTCCATGTCGCTCAGCTTGCCTCTCATAGCCTGCTCGCTGGGGCGATGGAAGCTGAACTCGACCAGGTTGTAGCGCACGCCCCCGGCCACGATGGAACTGACAGGATCGACGTGCGCCACGATGGTGCGGCCGTCGTTGACCAGCGTGACGGGGCCGGCGATGTAGTGGAATTCGATGGGCTGAAGCGCCGTGTTCAGGCGGGCGCCGCGAATGTTGATGGGCGACTGCTCATGGCCCTTCGAACAGACGCGGTAGGCTGGGTCGAGCTTGTCCCAGACCAGCGGGCCGGTCTTGCCCTCGTAGCTCCAATTCGCGCTTGAAGGGGCGGTGGTCTGCGCGGTGGCGAGCGCGGTGAAGATCGAAGCCAAAGCAAGTGCAAAAGCGGAAAGTGCGGGAAAGCGCATCGGAATCTCCTCGAGAATGGCAGGCGGAAGCCGCGAGAGCATTCTATTCGATGAGTGGGGTAGAGGAAAAATAGGACTTTCAGACGGTGGATTCGCCGTCGGCCATAGAGCTTTCTCTTGCACCGTGCATCAAGAGACGATTGCGCCATCCATTCGCAGGGTTTTTGGCTCTTTCCTCCTGCCGCGGAGCCTGCGGCAGCTCGTTGAGGGGCTGCGCAGCCTTTGCCTTCCGCCTGCTCTGGAACCGGCGCGGACACGGCAAGTAAAGTCAAACGGATACTGGCTCCGATCCGGGCAATCTCCGGGCCGAATCAGAGTTTTGCCGCAGATTGCTGTCTGACTCCGTCTAATTGTTTTTTCGCAAATTCGATCACTCCACTCTGTTCGCTCTTGGAGTTGCCGCCTGGGGATTCAAACCAGCGGCTGATGAAGATCTGCGCGTGGGCCTCGCCGCAATAGTGCCGCGCGTGGGGCGCATCGGCAGACTCCTTGGTCCATTTGAACAGTGTCATTTGGCTATCTTTGCAGTGAATCACAATCCACCGCACCGGGTTGTCGCTCTCGACGCCGCAAAGCTCACATCGGTAAATCGTGTCGATCATCGCCTGGCAGCCTCAAATATCAACCGATCCAACGGGCCTGCAAGCCCGCATTCGGTCATTTTTGTTCGCCGAAAACCGATCCTGACCAGGATCACAGGAGCAGGATCACAGCAATTTTGCGCCATAAAGAATCGGAAATGCAACAAAACAACGAAGGGGCAGCCGCCTGAGCAGCCGCCCCTCCTTGCGAATGGGCATTCGCCCGGTTTACTTGGCGGCGGCCTTCAATCCGGCCTGTTCGGCCAGGGCGGCGGCCTTGTCGGTGGCCTCCCAGGTGAACTCCGGCTCGGTGCGGCCAAAGTGGCCATACGCCGCGGTCTTCTGGTAGATGGGCCGGCGCAGGTTGAGGCTCTCGATGATGCCCTTGGGCGTGAGCGAGAAGTTCTTCCGCACCAGCTCGGTCAGCTTGGCCTCGCCGATCTTGCCGGTGCCAAAGGTTTCGACCCGCACACTGACCGGCTCGGCGACGCCGATGGCGTAGGCGAGGGCAACCTCGGCGCGCTCGGCGAGGCCGGCGGCCACGATGTTCTTGGCGATGTAGCGCGCCATGTAAGCCGCGCTGCGATCCACCTTCGTCGGGTCTTTCCCCGAAAAAGCACCGCCGCCGTGACGGCCCATGCCGCCGTAGGTGTCCACGATGATCTTGCGGCCGGTCAGGCCGGTGTCGCCCATGGGTCCGCCGATGACAAAACGGCCCGTCGGGTTGATGTGGTACTTGGTGTGCTCGTCGAGCCACTTGGCGGGCAGCACGGCCTGGATGACGTGCTTGAGAATGTCGGCGTGCAGCTCTTCGTTGGTGACGCTCTCAGCGTGCTGGCTGCTGATGACCACGGCGTCAATGCGACTGGGCTTACCGTTCTCGTCATATTCAACCGTAACCTGGCTCTTGCCGTCGGGGCGCAGGTAGGGCAGCTTGCCGCTCTTGCGCACGGCGGTCAACTGGCGGGTGAGCTTGTGGGCCAGCGAGATGGGGGCCGGCATCAGCTCAGGGGTTTCGTTCGAGGCGTAACCGAACATCATGCCCTGATCGCCGGCGCCGCCGGTGTCCACGCCCTGGGCGATGTCGCCCGACTGCTTGTTGATGGTCGAGATTACCGCGCAGGTGTTCGAGTCAAAGCCGTAGACCGCGTTGTCGTAGCCGATGGAGGCCACAACGCCGCGCACCAAGCTTTGAAAATCGACGTAGGCCTTGGTGGTGATTTCGCCGGCGATGACCACCAGTCCGGTGGCCGTCAGCGTCTCGGCGGCGACGCGGCTGTAGGGATCCTGCTCCAGGCAGGCATCCAGAATGGCGTCGGAGATCTGGTCGGCCATCTTGTCCGGATGGCCCTCGGTGACGCACTCAGAGGTAAACAAAAAACGGTCGCTCAACTTCGCATTCCTCCCGATTCAAGGGATTTCAAGTTGGTGGCCTGCCGCGGTGACTGTTTCACTCTGGATGAACCGGCGTAAGGGGTCTGGAACCTTGACTCCCGCATCGGCCACTCTCCCGCATCAAGACACGCCCGCACATCGAGGCTCGCGCCTGAAGGTGCATCTTCAATGGTAATCGCCACCGCGCGGCCGGGGGGATGGATTTGCAGCCAACGGGGACGAGCGGGTTCTAAAGGGCGTCCTACGTAAATTGAACCGCGACGCGGATTCTGTCCGGATGCCGCAGGGCGCAGCTTCCGATGAAGCTCCCCGGAGGCCGCAATCAAAGCCCGGAGGCCGCGATCAGGGATTGATCAGCGAGACAAGGCGGTTCAACAGGGCGTGAGCCGCAGCCTGAGCCGCGCGCACAGGCAGCAGCGTGGACCACCAGCCGGCCCGCAGGCCGAAGTAGCGCACCATGAGAAAAGCGCCGCCAGCCACCAGCAGAAGCAGCAGGATGGCCCCAGTCCAGCGCAGGCGCATCTCGACCGCGTCACGGCGTTGGATGCGGGCTTTGCCCACATTCGAGGCAAACTCCATCCAGCCGCGGTCGTCGTCGCTCATCTGTCCGGAAGCGTCATAGGCGCGGACAAATCGTTCCGTCCAGGTGTTCTGGTCCAGGCCCAACGCGCTTGCATAGCCGCGCACAATGCCTTTGTTCAGGATGCCGCCCGGAAGCAGACGGAACTTCTCCTGCTCCAGCGCCTCGAGGTGCCGCTGGCTGATCTTGGTGACTGCCGTGATGTCTGCGAGCGCTATGCCGCGGGATAACCGCTCCATGCGCAGGTCTTCCCCAAAATTGCTCATCGGTAATCACAAATTGCTCATCGGTAACCACTTATTCCTTGTCGGTAACCGGGTAACGGTGCGAACGCCTGAATGGATCTTCCTTTACCACGATAATGCCCGTTTAGGCTCCGGTCAAAAGAATTCTCACCTGTCCCTTTCTTTTCAGGAATCTGCGGACGCATCTGTGTCGAATTGGTCTGAACGGGATCGATCGGCGATCGCGCCGGCCAGTCCTGGGAAGCGGCAAAACCGCCCGCGGCGTTCGCGGAGGAGATTTGGCTCCGCTGGCCGCCGTCCGGCTTCGCCGGTGCCGAGCTGTTACCCTGAAAGCGAGGGATTTTTGCCGCGCGCCGCCGCGGCGCCATCTTCCAGAATGAATAAACTCATCGTCGCCAATCTGCTGCACCGCCCACTGCGCTCGATCATCAGCGTGTTCGCGGTGGCCATTGAAGTTGTCATGATGCTTACCATCATCGCCATCATGATGGGCCAGCTTACCGGCCAGAAGCGGATGAACAATGGGATCGGCGCCGATCTGATCGTTCGCCCCGGCAACGCCACGTTCCTGAACGGCGTGAGCGGGGCGCCCATGTCGGTGAAGCTGGCCGCCGTCTTCAGCAAGCTGCCCCATGTGACGGTGGCCTCGCCGGTGATTACCAACCTCTCGATGACGGACGGCCTCGAGGTGCTGTGGGGCATCGATTACCCCAGCTATAGCCGGTTGAGCCCATTTGTCTTTCTCTCCGGAGGGCCGGTGAAGGGCCCCTATGACGTGATCGTGGACGATGTTTACGCCAAGACCGGCAAGGGCCACAAGGCCGGCGACACCATCGATATCTACAAGCACCCCTTCCGCATTTCGGGCATCTTCGCGCATGGCAAGGGCGGGCGCAAACTGATCCCCATCGCCACGCTGGGCGAGCTGATGGGCTCGGAGGGCAAGGCCTCGGTCTTTTATTTGAAAGCCGACAATCCAGAGAACGATAACCGGATCATCGCCGAAATCCACTCGACGCCGGGCCTCGGGGACTACAAGGTGATGACCATGGATGAGTGGTATTCGCTGCTGACGCCGGACCATATTCCGGCCCTGGACACCGCCATGCGGGTGGTGGTCGGCATCGCCGTCATCATCGGTTTCCTGGTGATCTTCCAGTCGATGTACACCTCGGTGCTCGAGCGGACGCGGGAGATCGGCATTCTCAAGTCGATGGGGGCCTCGAAGCCGGCCATCGTGAGCGTGGTGCTGCGCGAGACGGCGCTTTTGGCGCTGGCCGGCGTGGCGTTGGGCGTCGCGCTTTCCTTTGCCATCAAGGTTCTGCTGGCGCAGCGGTTTCCTACCCTCTATCTGGACATGAACGCGACCTGGGTGCTGAGGGGCGCGGTCATTGCGTTTGTCGGCTCGATTTGTGGCTCCCTTTACCCGGCCTGGATGGCGGCGCGCAAAGACCCCATCGACGCGCTGGCCTACGAATAGACCTGTCCACGCGTGTTCCACGCCCTGCGCTCTTGCTTGCATCTGGCGAAAGGGCGGAATACCTCGATCGCCAATCGGACTCGACCAAACCTGCCTCCGCGCCTTTATTCTGGCGCGGAAGAGCCGAAGGCGGCTGCCCCACCGCAGGTGGCTTGTACACTGAAATCGTTCGACCGGGATTCCCCATGAAAAAACTCCTCATCGGCTTCTATGCCGCCTTTACCGTCGCACTTCTGGTCTGGGGTTTCTATCAGGCCATCTACGTTGCCCCCCTGGACGCCATGCAGGGCGAAATATATCGCATCATCTTTTATCACGTGCCCTCGGCGATGGTCGCCTTCCTGTTCTTCGCCCTCTCGCTGGCCGGCTCGATCGGCTATCTCGGCTGCAGCCGGAACCATCCTGAGTGGGCGCAGGCCGCCGACGCTCTGGCGCTGGCCGGGGCCGAGGTGGGGGTGGTCTTCTGCACCGTCGTGCTGATCACCGGACCGTTGTGGGGCCGCCGCGCCTGGGGAATCTGGTGGACCTGGGACGCGCGGCTGACCACAACCCTGGTGCTGTGGCTGATCTACGTCAGCTACCTGCTGCTGCGCCGCTTTGCCGCCGGTCCGCAGATGCAGACTCTGGCCGCCGTGCTGGGCATCTTCGGCGCGCTCGATGTGCCTATCGTCTATATGTCCAACCGCTGGTGGCGCACCCAGCACCCGGCCCCGGTCTTCGGCGGCGGCGCAGGGTCCGGCATGAGCCACTCGATGCTGATTCCCTTTCTGTGGAACATTGCGGCCTGGCTTGCGTGGGGACTGCTGATTCTGGTTTTGCGCTACCAGGTGGAGCGCCAGCACCAGAGGATCGCCGCTCGGGAAGCTCAGGAAGCCCTGGACGCCTGATTTATTTTCAGGAATTTCAACCCCAACGAGGAAAAAGATGAAAAAACTCGGGCTTGGCTTTTTTGCCGTCTTCACGATCGCCGTTTTGTATTGGGCCTATTCAGGAGCTTTCAGTGTCTCTGCCGGCATGGATCCGGCGGCCGCGCTCGACCGCAAGTTCGCTGGCGCCGCCTACATCGTCACTTGGGTCATCCAATTGGGCTACCTGGCCTGGCTGGGCTTCAAGTGGCAGGCGCAAAAGCGGGATGCCGCCCGCCTGGATTCTAAGCCGCGCTGAATTGAACCCTTGTTTTGCGACCCGGCACTGGCTTTCAGAGCGGCTTCGACCTGACTGTTTATGGTCGAGATGGACATTTGCGGTCTCCCACCCTTTGCGCAAAGAACGCACAAAGGGTGGGGCACCCAAAGTTTTGTCAACACTTGAATCGAAAAGGATATTGCAGCCGGGGCCGAGGCGGTTTGTCCGCGAAGATCGCCGCACAGGCTCTTGCTGATGGAAGACGCCCTGAATCCAGAATCATTTCTTAAAACTATTTAATTTCAATGCGTTGAACTGCACACAATTCAGGGCTGAATGAACTTCGGCTTCGCAGTCGGCCGGTTGAGCGCCCGATTTCAGCGCTTGAAAAATGGCGCCAAAGCCTCTTCCCAGCCGAGCCTTCCTTTCCGATTTAAGAATTTTTCAATTCTGCCGATAAACCATTTATCAGCCCACGTGCAGGAACGCGTGGAGCAACAGGACTTCCGATTGCTATGGCCATTGCCTGGAAGAACAGGGCGAATTCAGGCCAGAACTCGTTCGCATGGCACAGGGAAGCGCAAGAAAGGAACCATCCATGCCCGCAGATTTCGGGGAAATCGCCGACTACCATCGCCGGGAAGCCCATCGCTTTCTGGCCCTCGCGCAGGTTGCGCGCGAACGGAGAGACTTTGGCGAAGCCGAGTACCTGACCGAATTGGCCGCCCGTCACACGGAGACCTCTCACCAGCAGAAGATGGGAATGCAGCAGGAGCCAGGCCGCGCCCGCTCCGCGAGCCCTGCCAAGTTAGATCGGGAGCCGTCCCGTCGCTGGCCTCCGGAGCCGCAGCCCACTCCGTTTGCCACCTCCTGCCTGCTGGCTGTCTTGCGCGGCACGGAACGCCTTGTCTCCATTTTCCGTCAGCGAACGCCCAAGCAGAGCGAACAAGGGCTATCCCACCGCTGACGAGCCAGCCGGATTGGACGCCGGGCCGCCGGGCGGGAAGGCGAGCAGGCCCTGGGTTGTGGGTCAGTTTGAAAGAAGATTCCCTCGGGGGCTAAAGCCCACGGTGATTCTTGCTGGTTTACGTACGGGCTAAAGCCCGTACCCTTCAAGCTAAAGCCCGCACCCTTACAGCTAAAGCTCGTACCCTTACAGCTAAAGCTCGTACCCTTCAAGCTAAAGCTCGTACCCTTCAAGCTAAAGCTCGCACCCTTCAAACTGACCCGCTACCAGCTTCTGAACACAATTGCCCTTCGACCTCCCAGCCGTTAGACTGGTGGTTCGAGGGGCCAACCATGTTAGTCGTGATGAAGGCGCAGGCGACGCCGGAGCAGATCCAGGCGGTCTGTGAATCCATAGAGCGGATGGGCTACCGTGCCCACCCCATTCCCGGAGCTCAGCGCACCTCTATCGGCATCACCGGCAACCAGGGAGAAGTGGACCGCGGCAACCTGGAGGAACTCTCCGGCGTGGCCGAGGTGATCCGCGTCTCCAAGCCCTACAAGCTGGCCAGCCGGGATGTGAAGGAAGAAGACACGATCGTGCGTTTCGCGGGCAAGGGAAAATGCCCCGAGGCGGCCATTGGCGGGCGCAATCTGGCCGTGATCGCCGGACCCTGCTCGATTGAAAGCCGCGAACAGGCCTTCTCCATCGCCGAAGCGGTGGCCGCGGCGGGCGCGCAGTTTTTCCGCGGCGGGGCGTACAAACCGCGCACCTCCCCGTATGCCTTTCAGGGGCTCGGCGTCGAGGCGCTCCACATCATGGACGAGATCCGCTCGCGCTTTGGACTGCGCATCGTGACCGAGGCCATCGACAACGAAACCCTCGAACTGGTTGCCGAGTGGGCCGATGTGATCCAGATTGGCGCGCGCAACATGCAGAACTACTCCCTTCTCAGGCACGCCGGCCAACTGCGCATGCCGGTGATGATCAAGCGCGGCCTCTCGGCCACGCTGGAGGAGTTTTTGATGGCCGCCGAGTACGTGATGAGCGAGGGCAACTATCAGGTCATCCTCTGCGAGCGCGGTGTGCGCACTTTTACCGACCACACGCGCAACACGCTGGACCTGAGCATCGTCCCGGCGGTCCGGCGGGTGAGCCACCTGCCTATTCTGGTCGATCCCAGCCACGGCACCGGCAAGCGCGACAGTGTGCTGCCGATGGCCCGCGCCGCCGTTGCAGCGGGCGCGGACGGGATTCTCGTCGAGGTCCACGACCACCCCGAAAAGGCCCTTTCCGACGGTCCGCAGTCGATCTATCCCGCCCAGTTTTCGACCATGATGAACGAACTTGGGCAGATTGCTCCGGTGGTTGGCCGCAGCCTGTTCCGCGGCGTTCACTCGGAGACGGCGAAGGCGTGAACCGCGCGCCCCTACTCTCAATTTTGGCTCTCAATTTTGGGAGTTGCGATTTCCGCTGCAGTAGAGCATTTCTCCTATTGCTGTAGGGTGGGTTTCTTGTATCCCACCCTAGCCGCAAAAACAAGAACGCGGCGAGGGTGGGGCACCCAGACTCCATACCTTTAGGAGAAATGCTCTACGGATGCGGTGTAATGGCAACGACAGTAATTACGGGAGTGCGTTTCTTGCCGGTGATTTCATCGGGGCCGCAGTGCCAGAAGATACGGTAAGCGCCAGGGGTATGATTTTGCGCGTAGGCTTCGAAGATTTTCTCGCCATTGAAGCCCGTCAATGATAGAAACTCGTGTGTCTGCAGACTGGGATGGTGCGGATCTGATTCCAGGTAACCGAGAGCCTTGAGAACCTGGGCGGCGAGCGTGGCTTTCGCCGGAGTTTTTTCGAGCGCCGTTAGTTGCTTATCCGCCGTGGGCGTGAATCTAATCTTCGTTCGCATATCTATTCCTTTTCAATCATCTTTTATGCATGATTAGCGGACTATTCGCGCGCCGCCTTGGCAAACGAGCCGCGGTAAATGCTCTTCCCTTCAGCCGACTCGCGCAAGCCTTGTTTCACGCTCTCCAGAGCCGGAGCGTTCTCGTAGAGCCACATCTCCGAGGCGGGCACAGCCCTGACTGGATCAAGAATCAATTGACCGAGGGAATTGCGGTAGATATTGTAGGCTGTGGCGCTATCCATCGCCGCGCCCAGTGAGAGGCGCTTTTTCGCATCCGGCTGAGCAAACTCGGAGACGAGTTGAAAATCGGTATTTTTGAGAACAGCCAACACTGACATGGTAGGAGGATAGTATGAGTGGCAATTGAAGTCAAGTGGGAACTGCCCACATTGGGAATGCGGACAGTTCAGCCGGAAGCAAGTGAAGAGCTACAGGTGAGCACTGCCACGCACTGCGATCTCCAACCCCGAGGCCGGCAAATCAATTAAACTCAATGCGACCCACTCTTGTGATCTGGACTCAACCCATGAATTCGCCGAACGCCATCGCCGCCCGCCTTCTTCCATTCACGCTGCTGGTCACGGCCCTTACCGGTTGCCGGCCGCACGAGTTTCCGCAGTATCCGCCCAACTATCGCGAATACGCGTACGTGACCAATGGCGGGAGCGATACGGTCAGTGTCTTCGACGTGGTCAATCTGCGCCTGGACCGTGAAATTGCGGTCGGCAAGGATCCAGTCGCCGTGGCCGTCAGCCTCACGCGCAACGAAGTCTATGTGGTCAACGAGGGCGCGGCGGCGGGGCAGAATGGCGCGCCGGGGTCGGTGACGGTCATCAATGCCGAAAACAACACCGTCGCCGCCACCATCCCCGTCCAACGCAAGCCGGTCTCGATCGAAGTCGATCCCGCCGGAAACTTCGCTTACGTGGCCAACTCGGGCTCGAATACCGTCTCTATCCTCGATCTCAAGGCGCGCCGCGCGGTCGAGACCGTCGAGGCCGGCGAGGAGCCGGTTGCGGCCCGCATCTCTCCCGATGGCAAGTCGCTGGTCGTGGCCGATTTGCGCGGCAACTCGGCTACCATCCTCAATCCGGCATCTGGCCCGTTGGCCGGCAAGGTGCGGGCCGTTTTTGCGGACTGCCCGGGCGCTTCCGATGTGGCGATCCTCCCCGACTCATCGAAGGCTTTCCTGGCCTGCTCGGCCGGTCACCAGCTGATGGCCATCGGCCTGGCTCAAACCAAGGTCATGCCCGCCCAGGCGGACCGTCTCGAGGCCCTGCTCGACGTGGGCCGCGGGCCAGCCCAGTTGGCCCTCAAGCCGGATGGCGGCGAGGTGTTCTCCCTGAACTCCCTGGCCGACTCCGTCTCCGAGGTGGACACCAGCACGGATGACGTCGTCGGCTCCTATGTGATTGGAGAGAACCCGCTGCGCGGCCTCGTTTCGGCCGACAATGCGCTGCTCTATGTGGCGAATTTCCGCTCTCAGTACGTCACTGTCTACGCGATCAACGAAAGCAGGCGCGCCGGCTCGATCCACGTCGGCGACGGCCCCCTGGCGCTGGCGCTCTCTAAATCCGGCTATCTGCTCTTCGCTGTCGATGCCCGCTCTGCCGATGTCGCCGTGGTCCGCACCGGGTCGAGCTCGCTCTTTACGCTGCTTCCCACCGGCCGCGCGCCCAACGCGATCGCGATCAAAGCATTCAAGCTGCCGTGAACGAGCAACAGTTTCCCGGCCAGCCAAAGCCAGCGGGCGGGGTTCGGGAGCCTGAAGGTGGGCGCGGAATGGGTCCGGGAAGCGGAAGCCAAGCGGCCGGCGGCGGCGGAAAGCGTTGGCGCGGCAGGATGAAAACTTCCGAACCCGCTGGACTTATGCGCGGTTTGGGCTCCCTCCTCTTTCTTGGCATTCCCGTGAAATTGAACCGGGACCTGGTTTTGGCTTAGCCTGGTTTGCTCCATGGGCGGGGGTGTGCTAACCTTGTTTTCTGAGCCGTAATCCGTGCGGCGGTTTGGTGTGTCCGTGCGGAATTTTCATATCTCGGGGACGGCTTCCGGGTGGAATGGGCTGGCGTAGCTCAGCTGGTAGAGCATCTGATTTGTAATCAGAGGGTCGGGGGTTCAAATCCCTTCGCCAGCTCCACTTTGAGAAGACCGAAAGCGGGCGTGAAGCGGCCAAGAGTTTTTCCGGCGTTTGGGTTTTCAGGCGCCGGGCCTGTCCTCCGCGGTGATCCCACTGAGGTGCATGCTCCAAAATCCCGGAAAATCTTTCGGGCAGGACTTGATGTGCTGGAGCGGCATTGCGAAGTGGTTTGAAGCGTGGGAGCGGGTGGATTGAGCGGGATCTCCGGCGACAGGTTTCCGTTGCTGGGGTGAATAGGCACAGGTGGCCGAGCGGTTAATGGCAGCAGACTGTAAATCTGCCGCTCCTTGGAGCTACGGAGGTTCGAATCCTCCCCTGTGCACCATGATTTGAGCGGCAGGTTTTTGCGCGGAGGGCCTGGGCGGCATGAGTTTGTATCGGGCCGGGCAAAAACGCGCGATCGAGAGCCTTCAGAGTAGCGGTCCGGAGTTGGACCGGAAATACTGGATCGCTCTCGGGCTGTACGCGGTGCTGGCGGCACTGGCTTGGTTTACTCTTGGCGAGGGGGTTGTCTTCGTGGAGGGCAGGCCGGTTCAGTTGCGGCTGATTCCGTTGATCGTTTTGGGCGGGTTGGCTCTGCGCACCGTGATCGCCCACCAAGCGGAGAAGATTCGCCGCGGGGGGGACGGAAGCGACGGCAAGACCCGTTAGAATGTTGTAGAAGGCTGATGTAGCTCAGTTGGTAGAGCACTCCCTTGGTAAGGGAGAGGTCACCGGTTCAAGCCCGGTCATCAGCTCCAGAGATTCAGCTTCTAGCTGCTAGCTTCTAGCTTCTAGCTTGTGTAGCAGACGGATCGGCCTATTCTGCTTGCGCAGGCAGGATAGAGCTAGAAGCTAGTGGCTAGAAGCTAAAGGCTGTTTTGCGGGAGTAACTCAGTGGTAGAGTCACAGCCTTCCAAGCTGTTGGTCGCGGGTTCGATCCCCGTCTCCCGCTCCAATCTCTTCTCTGCGGCGAATGCTTTTTGTTGCCGGGACGGCAGAATTTGAAACAGGCGGAAGGGCTGAGCGAGCCCGTTGCGAGGCAGGAAATGAAGTTCGAGCAGGCGACGATCGCTGTAGAAGATGAAAAGGGATACGCCGAACTCCTTGCGCGCGTCGAGGCGGCCTTTGACCCGCGGGATGTGGAAGTTTTCTTGAGCCGCGTGGGCCGGTCGAAGCTGCGCATTCGGGACTTTGATGGCGTTTTGCAGCGCGAACTGCTGGGCAAGGGCGCCGAAGGGCTTTACCAGGCGCTGCCAGTTTCGGACCGGGCATTGACCCGCGAACACTATCTGCAAAAGGTGGAAGCGGTACTGCCGGAGTTGCGGCAGCGTTATTTCAAGGTGTACGTCAGCTATTGAGGCGCGATTTGCAGGCTTTTGCACGTCCTGTTCTCGAGCGCGACAGGGAAAAAGTCTAACGGAAGGGACTGAAAGATCATGGGCAAGGAAAAGTTTGATCGGACGAAGCCGCACGTGAACGTGGGGACGATTGGTCATATCGATCACGGCAAGACGACGTTGACGGCGGCGATCACGAAGGTATTGCAGAAGCACAATCCGAAGAACCAGTTCCGTTCGTTCGATTCGATCGACAACGCGCCGGAAGAGCGGGAGCGGGGCATCACGATCGCGACGGCGCACGTGGAGTACGAGACGAAGAACCGTCACTACGCGCACGTGGACTGCCCGGGTCACGCCGACTACATCAAGAACATGATCACCGGTGCGGCGCAGATGGACGGTGCGATTCTGGTGGTGGCGGCGACCGATGGTCCGATGCCGCAGACCAAGGAGCACGTGCTTTTGGCGCGGCAGGTGGGCGTACCGTGCGTTCTGGTGTTCCTGAACAAGTGCGACGCGGTCGAGGACGAAGAGCTGATCGACCTGGTGGAGATGGAAGTCCGCGAGCTTCTGGGCAAGTATCAGTTTCCGGAAGACGCGCCGGTGATTCGCGGCTCGGCACTGGGTGCGCTGAACGGGGAGCCGGAGTGGGAGGCGAAGATCGACGAGTTGATGGAGGCGGTGGACACGTATGTGCCGCGTCCCGATCGCGCCATCGACAAGCCCTTCCTGATGCCGATCGAAGACATTTTCTCGATTTCCGGACGTGGAACGGTGGTGACGGGCCGGATCGAGCGGGGCAAGGTGAAGGTGGGCGAGGCTTGCGAGATCGTGGGCTTCCGGGAGACGCGCCAGACGGTTTGTACGGGCGTGGAAATGTTCAAGAAGCAGTTGGACGAGGGGATGGCGGGCGATAACGCGGGGATTCTTCTGCGCGGCATTCCGAAAGAGGATGTGGAGCGGGGGATGGTGCTGGCGAAGCCTGGATCGATCACGCCGAACACGAATTTCAAGGGTGAAGTGTACGTGTTGAGCAAGGAAGAGGGCGGTCGTCACACGCCGTTCTTCAAGGGGTATCGCCCGCAGTTCTACTTCCGGACGACGGACGTGACGGGTGTTGCGGAGCTTCCCGAAGGCGTGGAGATGGTGATGCCGGGCGACAACGTGCAGTTGTCGGTGGAGCTGATTACTCCGGTGGCGTTGGAAAAGGGCTTGCGCTTTGCCATCCGCGAAGGCGGACGCACGGTGGGCGCGGGAACGGTCTCGGAGATTACGAAGTAGGCGAGTG
>Ga0182030_10010118_pt1 | contig 19233 bp, 15 predicted proteins | sample 812S3MmetaG_FD_121299 | JGI IMG/M metagenome (GOLD analysis project Ga0182030, IMG submission 121299) | Permafrost microbial communities from Stordalen Mire, Sweden - 812S3M metaG (Illumina Assembly) | ecosystem: Environmental > Terrestrial > Soil > Wetlands > Permafrost | place: Sweden... | reverse complement strand
TGGATCACGCCGTCCGAATCCCTGGCACCGCGCTTGAGGCTTTCGAGGTCCTGCAGCGAGCCGCGATGGACTTTCGCGCCCAGCTGCTCCAGCGTTTCGACGTTCGCTTCGGAACGCGCCAGGCCTGTGACCTGATGGCCGTTTGCTATCAATTCCTTGGTGGTTTCGGTGCCGATGAATCCGGCGGCGCCGGTGACGAATACCCGCATGATAAAAACTCCCTGTTCAGAACGCCGGGATATGGGTATTGCTCATTCGGGTAAAGTAGTGAGATTATACAGGTATAATAGCTAACAGGATGACGGACACGAACTCGCTTGGGACCTATCTCAGGGATCGCCGCGCCAAGCTCGATCCGACGGCGTTCGGCTTTGCGCTGCAGCGGCGGCGAACGCCGGGACTTCGGCGCGAGGAAGTGGCGCAGCGCGCCAATGTGAGCGCCACCTGGTACACCTGGCTGGAGCAGGGCCGGGGCGGTGCGCCCTCCGCCGATGTGCTGGATCGCATCGCCCGCGCCATGATGCTGACCGATGTGGAGCGCGAACATCTGTTCCTGCTTGGTCTGGGCCGGCCGCCGGAAGCCCGCTATCGCGCGCCCGAAGGTATCTCACCCCGTCTGCAACGCCTGCTCGACTCGCTGGAATACAGTCCGGCCTTTATTCGCACGGCGACATGGGATGTGATCGCATGGAACAGGGCCGCCGCGGCGGTCCTCACCGACTACAGCACGCTGCCGGATGGGCAGCGCAACGTCCTGCGCCTGATGTTCGGCGACAGCCGCGTGCGCGCCGCGCAGCCCAACTGGCAAAGTGTCGCGCGCTACGTGGTGGCGTCGTTCCGCGCCGACGTGGCGCGCGCCGGTGCGGCGCGCAACGTGCAATCGCTGGTCGATGAGTTGTGCGCGACCAGCCCCGAATTCGCGGCGATGTGGCGCGACAACGACGTGCAGGGGGGACATGGCGATGGCGTGAAGCTCCTGCATCATCCGATCGCCGGAGCGCTTTCGATGGAATTCTCGGCCTTCGCCGTCGATGGCCGGCCCGACCTCAACATGGTGATCTACAATCCTGTAACGCCCGCCGATGCGGACAAGATCCGCGCGCTGCTGAAGTCTCGGCCGGGTTAGGCCCCCCCCCGGAGGTGCTTTGGTCGCAGCCGTAACGAGACTTCCGCTGTTATTCAGCCTGAGGCATGATGATTGTCTTGCTGCATCATTGCGGTGCCACGGGCGGCACGGGACGGCGGATGATGCCTTTCTCGTTTCGCACCGTGTCCCGGACGCGGTGCAGCGTCCTTCACGCTGCACCGCAGAGCCGGGACCCACCGGTCGTCGAAAGGGTGGACGCTGGATCGGCAACGCAGCGTGACCGGACGATGCGGAGCCTGTCATCGGCCGCGCATTGGCGCGACCTGTTGGCATCGCCGTGAGAACGCTGCGTTGCGTCCGTGGAACGGCGCAATGCTCATGATCTTACGGCCGCGCCCGGCCCGATGGGCGCAATCCGCCGCGGTCAGCGGCCTGCAATGGGGAATGATCCCTTCCGCGTTGCAGCGTTTGCGTTCGACGATCAGGCCGCCTCCGGGACGTAATGCAGCACCAGCAGCTCCGTGCGCGGGCAGGGCGCGACCCTGTAGAGTGGGCAAAGCCAACGGGGCGCGCAAGTGCGCGCGGCCCGACGGCGTGTCCACCATCGGAGCGGCTTCTGGCCGGCTGATTTCCGCTGGGGGGGCGTGGATCGAAACCTTCCGCGATCGCTGGCAGGCGCTGAGCCGTCGGTCGCCTCCTTCACGGGGGCGTGCATCGAAACCGCAATCAGGTCGAACCAGGATACGCGGCATCTGGTCATCTCCTTCATGGCGGCGTCGATCGAACCTGCATAATCGCGTTGCCGTTGCCCTGCGACGCGAGTCGTCCCCTTCAAGGGGGCGTGGATCGAAACGTCACAACCATCGGGCCGCCTTGCGCCTGAAGAGTCGCCTCCATCACGGGGCGCGGATCGAAACTATTATGCGGGCCAAGGGTTTCAGCAGATCGTGCGTCGCCTCCTTACGACGCTGGCCGGGTCGCCTCCTTCACCCTAGATCGAAACATCTTCGCTTCGAAAAGCCGAATGAAGGCAGGAAGTCGCCTCCTTCACGGGCGCGTGGATCGGAACTGCCGATCGCTTTGCTGGCAATGGCTGGCGGGGTCGCTTCCTTCACGCGGGCGCGGATCGAAACGCCCAATGCGCAACGGCGGCGGACGCACGACCCGCCGCTCAGCGAGCGCTTTGCAAATCTGCCTCCGGCTCCGATGCATCCGACGGCGCTCGCGACCATGGCGTCCCGGCTGAAGCTACCCGAGGGCAAGAAGCTCTATGCGCTGCGCAAGCAGACCCCGGAACCGGTGTTCGGCATTCTCAAATCGATTAGCGGGTCCGCCAGTTCTCGTGTTCACCCTGATGCCTGCCGGAGATTGGACTCAGCCGCGCTCAGAGCCAGAGCCTGGCGAAACCCGTAAAATCGTCCCCTCAGCCCCCGTCAAAGCATCCATTCCGACGGTAGTCGGCTACTTTGCATGGGGTTGTTTTCAATATTTTAGCTGCGCAGGGGTTTTGCTTGCAATTTCGTGGGGATTGTTCTATATTTGTTCTACAATATCCCGATATTGGGGGACGGATCGTGCGCTCGTCCCGGCGGCAGCATGAGCGTCGGTGGAGGTGGCCAGTGTCGGGCGTGCAAGGGCGTGCAAGGGGTTGCAGGGCGGATGCTTGCGCGAGCAATCGGAAGACGAACGATGCGGACGCGGACGGCAAAATCGTGTGGTTCTGGCGCCTCAAGGCGGGGCGTCAAGTCGCGTGGAGGCACTCTTTTCCCTCCGCGCGCCTGGATTGGACCGCAAGAACTCGCAATTGATGACTGAATATCCTTCCTGGCTGTTTGACAAGTGAATCGGCAATGCAGCGTACTTGCCCTCCCGCAGGGGCTGAGGAATCCAGCCGTCTTGCGCCATCTCAGCCATGGCGTTTTGCCTGGTCCTGGCCTAAAGCATCCCCACCTCACTCATATCCGCCACCCATCCGACGGCGCATCTTTGGGCATGCCGCTCCGGCCATTGGTCGGGGCGCGGTTGCCGTGCTCCCTCGCTCACCACCAACCAAGGTCGGCCTCTCGTGACATTCCTGACCACCCCACCGCCGCTCGCCCGGGCGCTGCGCGAACGCAATTACGACCGGCCGACGGCGGTGCAGACCGCCGTGCTGGCGGAGTCCGCCGTCGATCGCGATCTGCTGGTTTCGGCGCAAACCGGTTCGGGCAAGACCATCGCCTATGGCCTGGCGATCGCCAAAAATCTGCTCGGACCGGCCGAGCGGTTCGAACGCGCAGGCGCCCCGCTCGCCCTGGTGGTCGCGCCGACCCGCGAGCTTGCTTTGCAGGTGCATCGTGAACTCGAATGGCTCTATCGCCATGCCGATGCAAGGGTGGTTTCCTGTGTCGGCGGCATGGATCCCCGCCGCGAACAGCGCGAGCTCGCCGACGGCGCCCATATCGTGGTCGGCACGCCGGGGCGGCTGTGCGATCATCTGCGGCGCGGCCGTCTCGACGTCTCGCAGCTGAAGGCCGTGGTGCTCGACGAGGCCGACGAAATGCTCGATCTCGGCTTTCGCGAGGACATGGAATTCATCCTGAAAACCACGCCGGCCAGCCGCCGCACCCTGCTGTTCTCGGCGACCTTGCCGCGCGGCATCGTGGCGCTGGCCCGGCAGTATCAGCAGCAGGCCTTTCGCGTCGAGGTCGAAGGCGACGAGGGCGGCCATGCCGATATCGAGTACCGCGCCATCCGGATCGCGAACGGCGACGTCGAACACGCGGTCGTCAACGTGCTGCGGTTTTTCGAATCCCCCAGCGCGTTGGTGTTCTGCAACACCCGCGATGCGGTGCGGCATCTGCAGGCCACCCTGCTGGAGCGCGGCTTTTCGGTGGTCTCGCTGTCGGGGGAATTGACCCAGAACGAGCGCACCCAGGCGCTGCAGGCGCTGCGCGACGGCCGGGCGCGGGTCTGCGTCGCCACCGACGTGGCGGCGCGCGGCATCGACCTGCCCAACCTCGACCTCGTGATCCACGCCGATCTGCCCAATGACGCGGAGGTGCTGCAGCATCGCTCCGGCCGCACCGGGCGCGCCGGCCGCAAGGGCGTCAGCGTGCTGCTGGTGGCGCCGGCGCGAAGGCGGCGCGCGGAACTGCTGCTGAACCTCGCCGGCATCGACGCGGTCTGGGCCACGGCGCCGACCGCGGATGAAATCCGCAAGCTCGACCAGGAGCGCATGCTGCGCGACGCGCTGTTGACGGAAGTATCGACCGCGCACGATCTCGAACTGGCGCGCGCGCTGCTCGCCGAGCGCTCGCCCGAGGATGTCGCCGCCGCACTGGTGCGGCTGTACCGGGCCCGGCTGCCGTCGCCCGAGGACATTCTCGATCCCGGCCAAAGCGCCGGCCGGTCGCGCGACGAGCGCGGCCGCGACAAGGAGGGCCGCAGCCCGCGCGGCGACGATCGGTCGGCCGGGCCGCGATCGAAACCCGCCAAAGCCTCGCCGCGTCACGGCATGGCCGAGGGCAGCGTGTGGTTTCGTGCCGCGATCGGACGGCAGAACAAGGCCGAAGCGCGCTGGCTGCTGCCGATGATCTGCCGCCGCGGCGGCATCGACAAGAATGACATCGGCGCCATCCGCATTCAGGACACCACCACCGAGTTCGAGATTTCCGCCGGCGCTGCCGAATCCTTTGCGGTGAAAATCCGGCGTCCCGACAAGGAAGACAATATCCGCATCGAGCCTCTCGCCGAGGCGCCGCAGCGTCATGCGGCTGCCGAAACCAGGCCGCACCCGCCGCATCGCAAGGGCCGGGAGACCGAGCGCGGCGGTCGGAACGAAGCATCCCGCGACGGCGGCGGCAAGGGGCAGGGCAAGCCTCGCTCCGAGGGCGGCGCGGGATTCGCCAAGCCGCCGGCCTTCAAGAACAAAAAGCGGTTCCAGGGCCCGCCTGCCCAGGCGCATCCGGCGCCGTCGGCCAAACCCGGGTTCGGCAACAAGGCCAAAAAGAAGCACCGCGGCTGAAGCATGTGAAGGCCGTGCGAGCGCTGGAGCGGCCGCAGCGATTGAAGTAAGAACCCGCACCCCAACCTTCCCCCGCAAGAGCGCAGGGCTATCGCATATGGAACGCGCCGGGCGCTCGTAACTGTGCCCTCTCTCCTTGCGGGAGAGGGCATAGCCACGGGCGCCGCTGTGAACCTTCTACCTCTCCCCGAAACGGTTTTCTCGGGACGGTTGGGTTGGTTGCCATTCAAGCATTCCATTTTTTTCATATGCGATAGCCCTGCGCAAGAGCGGGAGAGGCAGCGCGCAGCACTTGCCGCGCATGGTTAACTCAACCATCCGCGCAGGTTGAAGTTCACATTTACGTCCTCTGCCTATGAGGCACGCCGCGCGCGACGCGACGAAGCGCGCTGCCGCTCCCGCTCTTTGCGGGGTAAGGGCCGGGGTGGGGGCAGCCACAGGGCTCGGACTCGCACATAGTCCCCCAGGCGCTTCAGCGCTCAGGCACGCCGATCCTCCAAGGTCGTCTGCAGTGCACGATGATCCGATCGCATCGGCGCCGCGCGAGGCCGGCGGGAGCCAATCGGCGGTGGCCGGATCGCTGCAATTTGAGGGGTTTTTCCGGCGTTTCGTTGCCTTTGATTGCGGCGCTGGCCGTAAGGAAAGCTTAAAAGCTTGCAAGTAACCTTGCGCCGAACATCGCCAGACTGCCTGCTTTTGCCTCTTCGCGAATTTTAAGAATTGGTTTGAGGATCGTGATGCCGCGTGCCCTGATTGAAACCGCCAACATCGCCGCCAATCTGTCGCCGCGGCCGATCGAGCCCTCCTGGATCATCGAAGGCAATCCGGTGGCGCACGCTTCGGTGCTGTCGAAAAGCGCGGACGGCATGGCATCGACCCTGGTCTGGCAGTGCAGCGAGGGCAAGTTCAACTGGTACTATGATTTCGACGAGACCATTCTGATCCTCGAAGGCGCGATCGTGCTTGAAAACGATTCCATGAATCCGACGCGCTACGGTCCCGGCGACGTGATCTTTTTCAAGGATGGCGCCCATGCCAGATGGCATGTCGAGGGCCATGTCAAAAAGCTCGCCTTCTGCCGCAAGACCCAGCCGGTTCTGCTCGGCCTGGCCTTGCGGGTGTTGTCCAGGATCAAGCGGACGCTGCTGCCTGCCGGCCGACGTCAACCCGCCAGCCTGGTGGGCTCCGGCTGAGGCGCCGGCAACCCCGACCACACGCGCGCGCCTGGCGGTCATGTCGCCTTGCGCGACGGCCGCTTCAAACCCCGTCCAGAATGATCACCGTCGGCGTTCCCGGCAGTGAATCCCGCGAAATGTTCAGGGTTCGCTCGCTCCGCACGTCGATCGCGAACTGCCCGCCGATCCGGCGCATGAATTCGTCGAGCGGGGTCATGAAGCGATGCATCGGCAGCACCACCGAGGCGCGCAGCCGCCGGGTAATCTCCGAAATGCCGTCGAGCGACATGGTATAGGTGCCGTCGATCGGCACCATCACGATGTCGAGCCGGCCGATCGCCGCGAAATGGCTGTCGTCGAGCTTGTGGTGCAGATGGCCGAGATGGCCGATACAGAGGCCGGCCACCTCGAAGATGAAGATCGAGTTGCCATCCTTGATCATCTCGGCGTTCGAATCGTCGCCGAAATAGCGCCGGATGTCGGTGGTCACGTTGCGGACGAAGACATCGCCGACCCGGAGCGCGATCTTCGCAGGCGCCCCGTCGTCGCCCCAGCCGTGCAGCACGTGGGGAATCTGCGGATCGGGAAACAGGGTGTAATGCGTGCTGTGCGCGCGATTCATGGTGACGATGTCGGGCAGCCGGCCGGTGGTGTAGGCGCCGCTGAAGTCGGTCGCGATCCGCACACCCCCGGGGGTGTCGATATAATAGGTCGAATGGCCGGCATAGGTGATCGCGACCTCGCCTGGGTTGGCCGCGGCGGTGCGCAAGCTGACCGGCGTGGCGCGCGGCCCTGCATTGGCCATCGCCAGACATTCGCTGCCGCGCGGCGCAGGCAACGGCGATTCCTGGGCAGCGGCAGCCCCGATCAGCTGACACAGCACGGCAAGGACGGCGGAAAACGATCGCAACATGGCCAGGCCCGCTCGAGGCGAAGCCGGTACTGTAACGCGCAATCCGGCTTCCGTCATGGCGGCATTTTTTCCAGTTCCCAGCGTCCTTGATTAGACGATAGGCTTGCGGCGCAAGGATCGATCGTTGCCGCAAGGGAGTACAATTTTGACACCAGCAGCCTTTGGCCGGGCCGGAACATCCGCCAGCCCGGCCCGCGCGTCGTCATCGCAGCGCCTGGAGCCGCTCCGCCACATCGTCGCCGGGGTTCTCGACGTCGCCTATTACGAGGCGGGACCTGCCGACGGAGCGGTGGTGATATTGCTGCACGGCTTTCCCTACGACATTCACTCCTATGTCGACGTCGCCCCGCAGCTGGCGGCCCGGGGCTGCCGCGTCATCGTTCCCTATCTGCGCGGTTACGGCCCGACCTGCTTCCGCGATCCGGCGACACCGCGCTCGGGCGAGCAGGCCGCGATAGGCGCCGACCTGGTCGCGCTGATGGATGCGCTCGCCATCAAGCACGCGGTATTGGCCGGCTATGACTGGGGCGGACGCGCCGCCTGCGTGGTCGCGGCGTTGTGGCCGGATCGCTGCGCGGGCCTGGTGTCGGTGAACGGCTATCTGATCCAGGATATCGCCAGAGCGATGGTTCCGGCGAGGCCGGAGCGGGAAGTGGCACTCTGGTATCAGTATTATTTTCAGATCGAGCGCGGGCGGGCTGGCCTTGCGGCCAACCGGCGCGGCATCGCCCGGATCCTGTGGCAGCAATGGTCGCCGAACTGGCGGTTCGACGATGCGACCCTGGAGCGGACGGTCGCGGCCCACGACAATCCCGATTATGTCGATGTCGTGATCCACAGCTACCGGCACCGCTACGGCCTCGCCGACGGCGATCCGCGCTATGCCGAGACCGAGCGCCGGTTGGCGGCGCAGCCGGTGATTGCGGTAGCTGCCATCACTCTGGACGGCGACGCCGATGGCGTTGCGGCCGTCACCGACGGCACCGCACAGGCGGCGAAGTTTTCAGGCCGCCGCGTCCATCGTGTGATCCCGCATGCCGGACACAATCTGCCGCAGGAGGAGCCGGAAGCGTTCGCGGCGGCGGTGCTGGAATTGATCAAGGCCTAGTGGAGCGATTCCGTGAAACTTATCGTATCCAGGCTCTCTGACCTCATCCTGAGGAGCGAGCCTTCGCCCGGAGGGCGACGGCTCGCGTCTCGAAGGATGGCAGCTTGCACCGTCGTTTGCGGCCATCCTTCGAGACGCATTGCTGGCGCAATGCTCCTCAGGATGAGGACCGGGAAGGGTGCCGCGGGCTGATCTTCCAGGTTGCGGCCAGGATGGCCGCGGTCATCAGCCCGGTGATACCAGCGGCGGCCGGCATGGTCAGCGCCAATGCCGCGGTCGCGGCCCACCCGATCGAGGAAAAGGCTTCCGCGAAGGTCGCCAGCCGGGACGAGGTCTGGCGGCGGCGGAACTGGCTGCGCCGGGCCTGCACCCGAAACCAGAGCTGGATGGCGGTGGCTGACGCCGCGGCGATCATTACGCCCAGAGCGGTGACCGCAGCCTGCCGCGGCGAGGCAAGCAAGAGCGCCAAGACCAGCGGCGCGAAGGTGGCGCCGATTGCGATCAGCACCACTTCGACCTTGGCGCGGATAACCCGCGCCGGCGGCAAGGGCGCGGTCGCCACCAGGTCGGCGGCATCCTCGCCGGAAATCGTCAGCCATGCCAGGCCGCCGGCCAGCTGACCCGCCGCCATCACCACCACCGGCGTGATCAGGATGATGGCGGTGGAGCTGTCGGAAAAACTTCGCCATAGCATCAGCGCCGGCGGCACCAGATAAAGCAGCTGCATCAGGGTCTGCGACACCAGCCACGGATCGCGCCGCAGCAGCCAAAATTCCTTGCGTCGCAGCGCCTGTTGCCGCGAACCGCCGCGAAATGTCGTGGCGCGCGTACCCTGATGCGCCGGCACGGCATTGGCCGAGACCCGCACCGCGGTATCGGCAAATCGCGCCGAGAACACCGCCATGACGGCGCCGAGCAGCAGCAGGCCTGCCGCCAGCAACAGCAGCAGCGCCTCGCCGTCGCCGAGCGCGGCGCGCGCCGGCCACCAGATCATGCTGCCGGCGTCGGGTGCAAACGCCGCCGCCGCGTCGGAGGTCAGAACCGCAAACCGCGACAGCGTGCCGTAGGACAGGATGGCGGCGATCTGAAGCGCGATCACGAAGCCGGCGCCGATGATGGCGGCGAGAATCTGCGCCACCAGCCGGGTCCGGCTCGGGCCGATCAGGTGGAACAGCATGATGGTGAATGCGATCGCCACGCCTGCGGCCGACAGGCCGATGGCGATGACGACGCCGAAGGCGGCGAACCATCGCACCCCGCCGCCGATCACCAGGACGTCGACGAACGGCATCGACAACACCAGCGCCATCGCGATGACGGAGAGCGCGATCGCGGCGATCCGCACCGAAAAAATGCTGGCGAGATCGACCGGCGAGGACATGATCAGGTCGAGATCGGCGCGGGCATAAAACACCCGGGTCACCGATTCGATGGCCTGCGACAGCATCAAGGCCCATGCCAGGAAGATGGTGGCGGTGATCACGATCAGGCTGGACTTGTCGAGCGGCGCCTGCAGCTGTGCAAACCGCCCGATCACGGCATAGGCCGGCAGGTGCATGACCGCGACAAAGACAATCAGGCCGATCACGGCGGCGCGCTTTCGTCCGCGCCGCCCGGCCGTCATCATCGCCAGCCATTCGCGCCAGGCCAGGCGAATCTCGTGCCGGGCAAACCAGCTGAGCGCCGCGGAACTCATGCTGCGGCGGCCTCGACATCGACCAGCGCGATGAACATGTCTTCGAGGCTGATGTCATTGTGTCCGTTCTGCTGGCGCAGCTCGGCCAGGGTGCCCTCGGCGACCAGCCGGCCGGCGGCGATGACGCCGATGCGGTCGGCCATCCGTTCGGCCACTTCCAGAATGTGCGTGGTCATGATCACTGTGCAGCCGGCGGCCACCCGCTGCTGCAGCAATCCCTTGACGTGCCGGGCCGACACGGCGTCGAGGCCGGTGAGCGGCTCGTCGAGGATGATCAGGCGCGGCTCGTGCACCAGCGCGCCGGCGAGGGCTACTTTCTGCCGCATGCCCTTGGAAAATCCCTCGCAGCGCTGCTGCAGATGCGGCTCCAGCCCGAGCGAGACCAGCAAGCCACGGGCGGACGGTTCCGAGACCGCGGGATCGATCCCCCACAGCCCGGCGACGAATTCGAGATATTCCAGCGGCGTCAGCTTGTCGTAGATCATCGGCTCGTCGGATACCCATGCCGTGATCTGCTTGGCGGCGACGGGATCGCCGAGGGCATCGATTCCGAGCACCGACACCGAGCCGGCGTCGGGCCGCAGCAGGCCGGCCACCATGCGCAGCGTCGTGGTCTTGCCGGCGCCGTTGGGTCCGAGCAACGCATAGAATTCGCCGGTGCGGACGGTGAGATCGAGCGCGTCGACCGCGACGCGGTCAAAACGCTTTGTTAACCCTCGCACTTGCAGCGCGGACGGTTGCTCGGCGGGCGTCATGATGTCGGGACAATCCAGCTTCTCGGGTTCGGATTCGAACCATGCACCCAAGATATTTCGGCGCGGTGAACGCACTTCGGCAAATCCCACCAAAGCGCGCAGATTGCCCGGCGAAGGGCACGCCCGCGCGATCCCCGGTGAGCCAGCGACATCCAGCGCTTTGTTGACAGGGCTCGGCGCTTTGGGCTGTATAAGCATCGCGCCATGTGAGGCTTTCAGCGCCCGCGATGCTGAAGCGCACCAAGGCCCAAGGATGCGGCAAGGCGATCGAAAAGAATCGCCCGCGTCGGGGGAGGGATTTCGGCAATGCTGGACTTCGTTCAGCAATTGGTCAGTGGCATTGCGCTGGGCTGCGTCTACGGCCTGATCGCGCTCGGCTTCGTGCTGGTCTACAAGGCCACCGAGGTCGTGAACTTCGCGCAGGGCGATCTGATGATGCTGGGCGGGTTCTTCGCCTACACCTTCATCGGCATTCTCGGGTTCAATTACTGGATCGGTTTTGTCGCCGCGGTGGCGGCGATGGCGCTGTTCGGCGTGCTGGCGGAGCGCGTCGTGGTGCGACCGATCCTCGGCTATCCGCAATTCTCCATCATCATGGCGACGATCGGGCTCGGATATTTTCTGCGCTCGGCCGCCGGCATGATCTGGGGTACCGACGACTTCAAGATCGAGACGCCGTTCAGCCAGGGCGTGGTCCGGATCGGCAGCCTGGTGCTGGCCGACGACAAGCTCTCGGTGATCGCGGCCACCGTGATGCTTTGCGCGCTGCTCTATCTGTTCTTCAACCGGACCGCGCTCGGCACCGCGATGCGCGCGACCTCGGAGAACATGCTGGCCGCGTATTATATGGGCATCCCGGTCAAGCGCGTGGTGTCGATGGTATGGGCGATCAGCGCAGCGGTCGCGACCTGCGCCGGCGTGTTGCTGGCGCCGATCACCTTCATTCATTCCAATGTCGGCCTGCTGCTGGGGCTGAAGGCGTTTCCGGCGGCCGTGCTCGGCGGCTTCGGCTCGATTCCCGGCGCGGTCGTCGGCGGCGTGCTGATCGGCGTGATCGAGAGCATGGCCGGCTTCTATCTGCCGGAAGGATGGAAGGACGTCGCGCCCTACATCGTTCTTCTGCTGGTGCTGCTGCTGAAACCCGAAGGCCTGTTCGGCCTTCACCAGCGCAAGAAGGTCTAAGGACAGCCATGCGCTTCATGTTCAAGACCGATTATGAGGACGACATCAGGCTGTTTCCGCACAGCGGTCATCTTTTCTCCTATGGTTCCCTGCTGGCGGTTCTGGCGATCGCGCCATTCGTGCTCTCGAGTTACCTGGTCAGCCAGCTGGTGTTCGTCTGCATCTACGCCACCGTCGGCGTCGGACTGATGATCCTGACCGGCTTCACCGGGCAGGCCTCGCTCGGCCACGCCGCCTTTCTCGCCATCGGCGCCTATACCGCCGGCTATCTGCAGCAGCACGACGTGCCGTTCGCGGTCTATTTCGTCGCCGCCGGCCTGTTGACCGGAGCGATCGGCGCGCTGGTCGGCTTCCCCGCGTTGCGGCTGCAGGGCATCTATCTCGTGATTGCGACGATATCCTTTGCCCTGATCGTCGAGGAAATCATGGCGCGATGGGAAAGCGTGACGCACGGCAACGAGGGCATGCGGGTCAAGGCGATCCAGCTGCTCGGCACCTCGGTATCGCGCGACAGTCCGGCGTTCTATTTCCTTTGTCTCGGCGTGCTGGTTCTGGCCATCGTCGGCACGCTCAATCTGCTGCGCTCGCCGACCGGCCGCGCCTTCGTCGCGATCCGCGACAGCGAAACCGCGGCGCGCAGCATGGGCATCAACGTCTCGCTCTACAAGGTCAAGGCGTTTGCGATCAGTGCTGCCATCACCGGGCTGGCGGGCTGCCTGTTCGCTCACAAAATGTCCTTCATCAGCCCGGAAATGTTCACGCTGCAGCTGTCGATCGAGTTCATCATCGTGATCCTGATCGGCGGCGCCTTCAGCCTGCACGGCGCGGTGCTGGGGGCGATCTTCATCGTCATGATCGATCCGTTCCTGAGTTTCCTCAAGGACGACATCCCCGGGGTCGCGGCCGGCGTCGCCGCGGCGCTGGGAGCGGGAGGCGAGCGCGCTGCGCGCATCCACGACAGCGTCGCCGCGGTGGCGTCCGCCAACGGGTTGAAAGGCGCCATCTACGGGGTGATCATCGTCGTCTTCGTGCAGTTCGAGCCGCTCGGCCTCTACGGGCGCTGGCTCAAGATCAAGCGCTTCTTCCAGCTGTTCCCGCTCTACAAGCGCGCCACCTTCAAGCGGCAGAAGATCTATGTGAAGTCGGAGCGCAACCGGTGAGCTGTCTCCGCGCCGAAAATCTCTCCTTGCATTTCGGCGGCCTCAAGGCCGTCGATGCCGTCAGTTTCGCGGTCGAGAAGGGCGAGATCCTCTCGATCATCGGCCCCAACGGCGCCGGCAAGAGTTCGATCTTCAACCTGATCTCGCGGATCTACAGCCCGACCTCGGGCCGGATCTTCTTCGAGGATCAGGACATCACCGAGGCGCCCGCCTTCGGCATCGCGAGACTCGGAATCGCCCGCACCTTCCAGAACATCGAACTGTTCGAGAATGCCACCGTGCTCAGCAACCTGCTGGTCGGCCGGCATCGCCATTCCACCACCCGGCTGTGGCAGGAAATGCTGTTCCTGCCGAGCGTTCGCGCCACCGAGAAAATCCATCGCCGCCGCGTCGAGCAGGTGATCGAATTTCTCGATCTCGCCGCCTACCGCGACAAGCCGATCTCGGGGCTGCCCTACGGCGTGCGCAAGGTGATTGAGCTGGCGCGGGCGCTGTGCTCGGAGCCGAAACTGATCCTGCTCGACGAGCCGTCGTCCGGATTGAACGTCGAGGAGACCGACGACATGTCGTTCTGGATCCGGGACATCAAGACCGAACTCGGCGTCACCGTGCTGATGGTCGAGCACGACATGACGCTGGTGAACCGCGTCTCCGACCGGGTGATCGCGCTGAACTATGGCCGGGTGCTGGCGATGGGATCGCCGGCCGAGGTGCAGGTCCATCCCGACGTCGTCGCCGCCTATCTCGGCAGTTGAAGGGACATGGCATGAGCACCCCCGACATCATCCTCAAGCTCAGCAACATCGAGAGCTATTATGGGCCGATCATGGCGATCCGCGGCATCAGCCTCGAGGTTGCGCGCGGCAGCATCGTCACCCTGCTCGGCGCCAACGGCGCCGGCAAGACCACGGTGCTCAAGACCATTTCCGGCATTCTCGACCCGCAGAAAGGCTCGATCGAGTTTCTCGGCAGGCCGATCCAGCGCATGGAGGCCGACGAGATCGTGCGGCTGGGTTTGAGCCATGTGCCCGAGGGCCGCGAGGTGTTTCCGTTCCTGAGCGTGCGCGAGAACCTGATGATGGGCGCCTATCCGCGCCGGGATCGCGTCGGCGTCGCGGCGGATCTGGAGCGGGTCTACGGATATTTTCCGCGGCTTCGGGAACGGCTCGACCAGCCGGCCGGGCAGCTCTCCGGGGGCGAGCAGCAGATGCTGGCGATCGGGAGGGCGTTGATGAACCGGCCGACGCTGCTGCTGCTCGACGAACCGTCGCTCGGGCTGTCGCCGATCCTGGTCAAGGAGATCTTCAACATCATCCGGCGCGTCAACCAGGAGCAGGGCATGTCGATCCTGCTGGTCGAGCAAAACGCCAGGGTGGCGCTGGAGACGGCGCACTACGGCTACGTGCTGGAAATCGGGCGGGTCGTCATGAACGACAGTTGCGAGCGGCTGATGCATTCCAGGGATATTCAGGAGTTCTATCTCGGCGCCAAGGAAGCCGGCGCGCGCGGCGAACGGCGCTGGAAGAAGAAGAAAACTTGGCGTTAAATGGCGGTCCTGCCTTCGCGGCAAAAGACCGGTGCTCAAGGCCGGCGTCCGCGGCAGGGCCGAAAGGCGGAGGGAGCAAGCAATGGCCAGAGCCGCAGTGCTGACGGTGGCGGACACGATTGCGAAGAGTTTCCTGCTTGCCGTGGCAACGCGCGGCGACCGGCCGGCGATCCGGGAAAAGAAGCTCGGCATCTGGCAGGCCACCAGCTGGCGGCAGTGGCTGCAGACATCAAAGGAAATCGCCTACGCACTGCACGCCACCGGCTTCCGGCCCGGCGACGTCGCCTCGATCATGGCCAACGCGGTGCCGCAATGGGTATTTGCCGATATCGGAATCCTGTGCGCCGGCGGCGTTTCGTCGGGCATCTATCCGACCGACGCCGCGGTCCAGGTCGAATATCTGCTCAACGACTCCGCCACCAGGGTGGTCTTCGCCGAGGATGAAGAGCAACTCGACAAGATCCTGTCGTGCCGCGCGCGCTGTCCCAGGCTGCGGAACATCGTGGTCTTCGACATGGAGGGCCTGAGCGGCTTTTCCGATCCGATGGTGATGTCGCTGGCCGAATTCACGGCGCTGGGACGCAATCACATGCAGGATCGCGAGGCGCTGTGGGAGGAGATGGTGGCGAGCCGGGGCGCCGGCGATCTCGCCATCCTGGTCTACACCTCCGGCACCACCGGCCCGCCCAAGGGTGCCATGCATTCCAACCGCGGCGTCACCCATCAGATGCGCCACGCCGGCGATCTGTTTCCCTCCACCGACAGCGAACAGCGCCTGGTTTTCCTGCCGCTCTGCCATGTCGCCGAACGGATCGGCGGCTATTACGTCTCGCTGGCGCTGGGATCGGTGATGAATTTCGCCGAAAGCCCGGAAACGGTGCCGGATAATCTGCGCGAAGTGCAACCGACCGTATTTCTGGCGGTGCCGCGGATCTGGGAGAAGTTCTATTCCGGCGTCACGATCGCGCTCAAGGACGCCACGGCGTTCCAGAACTGGATGTATCGGCGGGCGCTGGCCATCGGCTATCGGATGGCCGATTGCCGGCTCGACGGCGATCCGCCCTCGCTGTCGTTGCGGCTCGCCAACCGGGCAGCCTATTGGCTGGTGTTCCGCAACATTCGCCGCATGCTCGGACTGGACCGCTGCCGGCTTGCCTTTACCGGCGCGGCGCCGATCGCGCCGGACCTGATCCGCTGGTATCTGGCGCTCGGCATCGACATGCGCGAGGTCTACGGCCAGACCGAAAACTGCGGCGTCGCCACCCTGATGCCGGCGGATCGCGTCAAGCTCGGCTCGGTCGGAAAAGCAGTGCCATGGGGCGAAGTCAGGATCTCGCCCGAAGGCGAAATCCTGATCCGCGGCGATTTCCTGTTCATGGGTTATCTCAACCAGCCTGAAAAGACCGCCGAGACCATCGACGCCCGGGGCTGGCTGCACACCGGCGACGTCGGCACGATCGACAATGAGGGCTTCGTCAAGATCACCGACCGGATGAAGGACATCATCATTACTTCGGGCGGCAAAAACATCACGCCCTCGGAGATCGAGAACCAGCTTAAATTCTCGCCCTATATTTCCGACGCCGTCGTGATCGGCGACAAGCGGCCTTACCTGACCTGCCTCGTCATGATCGATCAGGAGAATGTCGAAAAATTCGCCCAGGACCATGACATTCCCTTCACCAATTACGCCAGCCTGTGCCGGGCGGCGGAGATCCAGGATCTGATCCAGCGCGAGATCGAGGCGGTGAACGCCAATTTCGCCAGAGTCGAGACCGTCAAGAAGTTCTTCCTGATCGAACGCCAGCTGACGCCCGAAGACGAGGAATTGACCCCGACCATGAAGCTGAAGCGGAATTTCGTGAACCAGCGCTACGCGATCGAGATCGACGCGATGTATGGCGACCGCGCGGTGGCGTAAGCCACGGGAAAACAAGCGAAATGGCGAAGGAGCAATGAGCCCGCCCTTCGCTCGACACAGCCCAACCAACGGGCCAACCAGGAGGAGACTGCAATGTCGAAATCGTTCAAGACGCTGGGCCTTGCGGTGGGCGCCCTGGCGCTGGCCCACTGGCCGGCCGCAGCCCAGACCAAGGTTACCAATGAAGGCATCTCGGCCAGCGAGATCGTGATCGGCACCCACCAGGACCTGTCCGGCCCGATCAAGGTGTGGGGCGTTCCGGTTTCCAACGGCATGAAAATGGCGGTCGAGGAAATCAACGCGGCCGGCGGCATCAACGGCCGCAGGCTTCGCCTCGTTCTCGAGGACAACGGCTACGATCCGAAGAAGGCGGTGCTGGCGTCGCAGAAGATGATCGAACGCGACAAGATCTTCGCCATGATAGGCCCGATGGGCTCGGCGCCGGTGCTGGCTGCCCAGGATATCCTGTTCGATGCCGGCGTGCTGCAGCTGTTTCCGCTGACCGCGGCCGAGTTCACCTTCAAGTTTGATCCGTCGAAGCCGCAGGAACGGCTGAAGTTCAATAACCTCCTGCCCTATGTCGAGAGCACCCGCGCCGCGCTCAAATACATGATCGAGGCCAAGAATTTCAGGAAGCCGTGCCTGATGCATCAGGACGACGAATACGGCAAGAGCGTGCTCGACGGCTTCACCCAGCAGCTCGAGGCCATGAAGGTGGCGCCGGCTTCGATCACCAGCTACAAGCGCGGCGTATCCGACTTCAGCGCGCAGATCGCCAAGATGAAATCCGACGGCTGCGACCTGGTCGTGCTCGGCACCATCATCCGCGAGACTATCGGCGCCATGAGCGAGGCCAGGAAGCTCGGATGGGAGGTGACCTTCCTCGGCGCCACCCCCACCAACGTGCTTGAAGTGCCGACGCTCGGCAAGGAAGCGGTGGAAGGGCTCTATGCCGCGTCCGGTTTTGAAATTCCCTACGAGGACACCGCCAAGGGAAAAGTGAAGGACTGGCTCGTCAACTACAAGAAGGAATTTGGCACCGACGCCAACACCCAGGCGATCATCGGCTACAATTCGATCATGACGTTCGCCTATTACGTCGACAAGGCCGGCAAGGATCTAACGGGCCAGAAGCTGCTTGATGCCCTGGAATCCGGCGACAAGTTCTACGATATTTTCAATTCTCCGCCGACCAAATTCTCCAAGACCGATCACCTCGCCAACACCGTGACCCAGGTACAGCAGATCCAGCACGGCCGCTGGGTGCTGATGAAGGACAGCCTGTCGTTCTGATGATCAAGGCTGTGCGCGGCTTGCCGCGCGCAGCCCCTCTCCCGGGGATTGTCAGGGGCCGCTGCCGAGCGCCACGCCGACCTCGACGGGGTGCAGCGCGGCGGTATTGCAGCGCCAGCCGCCGCCGTCGGTTTTCTGAAACGCGAAAGTCTTCTCCACCTTCAAACGGTGCGACACCGAAAAACTGTCGCGGCTTCCGGGCGACGGTTTGGCCTTGCCGGATTTCAAATCCCAGCAGGTCCCGGTGCAGCCTGACGCAATCGGACTGCAGGCCGCGAACGGCGACAGCACGACCATTTCGACCTCGGCGGTCACCAGCGCGGTTTGTTCTGCCACCTCGTTGTCGATCTGGAACACCCGGCTGACGGTGAGGAAATCCTCGCAGGCATTGGCGGAATGGATCTGCGCGACGCACAGATCGACCGCGTCGGCATCGGGCGATGCGGAAACCGCATGCTGGCCAAAAATCCGCCTGGGGTCGCCCTTGGCGGCGGCGACCTCGGCAGTTTTCTCGCTGAAATAATCCGACAGGCAGGCCTCGGACGACGACAGTTCGTCCAGTGGCACGTTATCCTTTCCCACCAGATCGCATTTGCGATCGCGTTCCCGGCTCCATCGCTCGTATTCAGCCAGCGCCGCTTTGGCGTCGTCTTCGTTCAGCCTGGCGACCAGGCCGAGAACGGAATCGTTGAGTTCGGTCTTTGCCATCGCCAGTGCGGGGTCGCTGCAAATCAGCATTCCGGCCGTGGTATTGGTCGCCAGGCAATCGAAATTGGGATCGGTCAGGATGGCGATCCTTTCCTCGGTTTCCTTCAGCAGGCAGTTCTTGACCGACGTGACCTCCTGGTTGGCAATGCTTTGCGCTGCAAAAATGCCGCAGCTTGAATTGCGATCTCTGACCCATTCGGCGTTTTCTGCGATCGCGAGCCGGCGATTGGCGAGCCGGGCCAGCCGGTCCTGGATCGCGCTGTTCAGCCGCGCGCCGGCGTCGGCGAGTTCCGGGTCACCGCAAAACAGCTGATCTGCCGGATCCTTGAAGTCGGCGCAGTGATTCTTGCCAAAAAGCGGAAGCGTCTCGCTGAGAGGTCGGTCGGAAGCCAAAGGGTCTTCCGCGCGCGCGGGATGCCCCAGTCCAATCTGGATTGCAACGATAGCCACCACGATTGCCCGCATCCCGATCTCCGCTCCCTGACATCGACAGGATGCGGCCATGCTAGCTTCTTGGAAGCCGCGGCGAAATGAAATTATGAATGGTTCGAGCCGCAGCCTGGCTCGGCCACGATATTAGTTGGAATATGAGATCAGACTGGGCTGAAGCGTCGAAACCGGCGCCGCCGGCGGCTCAGACCGCTGGTCCGGCGGGGCAGCCAGCAGTGGCGCATCGACATACC
>Ga0182030_10010116_pt1 | contig 19237 bp, 22 predicted proteins | sample 812S3MmetaG_FD_121299 | JGI IMG/M metagenome (GOLD analysis project Ga0182030, IMG submission 121299) | Permafrost microbial communities from Stordalen Mire, Sweden - 812S3M metaG (Illumina Assembly) | ecosystem: Environmental > Terrestrial > Soil > Wetlands > Permafrost | place: Sweden... | reverse complement strand
CGAGCACTCCGCCGCTCACCTTTACACAGGAATCAGCCACGAAGTCCACCGTCGCCATCGTCAAAGGAGAAGTGCGGCGCAAGATCGTTGCCGACGCGCTCAATGCCATCGACCACCAGATCCGGCCGGTGATCCAGCGCAAGAAATACGTGATTATCAAGGTCAACAACGTCTCCACCGAGAACCAGTTGGCCGCCACCCACGCCGACACCATCTGGGGCATTCTGGACTACCTGCAGCCGAAGTACAAGCTGCCGGTGAGCATCGTGGAATCATCCGCCGGCGATACCATGACCGGGTTCCGGAACTTTGGCTACGCCAAACTGGCGGCCGACAGCGCGGCACGCAACGTCTCGCTGATCGATTTGAATGAAGAAGCCAAATACCAGGTGATCCCGCTGATCGATTTCGATCTGCACCTGCAGCCGGTGCGCCTGGCGGCGCGTCTGCTGGATCCGGACGCCTACGTCATCTGCGCCTGCATGTTGAAGACGCACAACACCGTGGTGGCCACGCTCTCCGTCAAGAACATGGTGCTGGGCGCCCCGTTGCACTTTGCTCCCAAGGAAACGCCGCGATGGAACGATAAGCGGAAGTACCACACGGGCATTCGCCAGACCCACTACAATATGCTGCTGACGGCGCAAAAACTGCGTCCCAATTGGGGCCTGGCGCTGATCGATGGCTACGAGGGGATGGAAGGCAACGGACCCGGCTCCGGCACGCCGGTGGCTTCGCGCATCGCGATCGCGTCCACCGACTACATCGCGGCCGATCGCGTGGGCGTGGAATGCATGGGCATCAATCCGGCGTGGCTGGGCTATCTGAACTACTGTGGCCAGTTGGGGGTGGGCAACTACGATATCTCCAAGATCGACGTCATCGGCGCCAAGATCGCCGACGTGCAGAAGAAGTACCAGATGCACGCCGACATCGAGCGCGAATTGCAGTGGATGGGCGAGATGAAGGACCTACCGGTCAGCCTCGGTTAGCGACGTAGGACAGGCCTCCTGGCCTGTCTTTTCCGGGCGATGGATGGACAGGCCGGAGGCCTGTCCTACGGCAGGCGCGAGGCCAGGGATTTGACTAACGCCAACGCGTCCTGCCCGTCGGCCAGGTTGCCGTAGCCGGCAAGATAGCGTCCCTTGCGGGCAATACACACGCGGCCCAGGTATTTGTCGGTCACCTGGAAGGCATCGTCGGCGATGGGCGCTTTGGCAGTTTCGCCGAAGCGTTCGCGCAGTTTCTGCATGACGGCGGCGGCCGAATCCGGGGAAGCTTCGGTGACCACGAACGCTTTGCCGAAATCGTATTGCGCCACGTAGCCGCGTTTGAGCAAACGGATGCCCAGGACGCTCTCCGGAACCAGGCGGAGCGACTGCTGGCCCGCGGGGAACCAGGAGAGCGCCACGGGAACGTCGCTCGTGCCGACGGCGATTTTCTCCAACGCGGCGGTCCACGCCTGGAGGGTCGCGGTGTGATCGCCCTCGGGCTCGGCGCCGACTTCCACGTAATATTGGCCCTTGGCGAAGATGGCGCGCCGGGGCACGATCTGGCCGCCCATGCCGAGTTTCGCCTCCGGCTTGCGCAGGTCGCGATTGGCGCAGAACATGCCGTAGGCGGAATCGGCATCACCAAAATCTGAGATGTCGATGACCAGGGTGACGCCGCCTTTCACGCACGTCACGCCGTGCATGTTCTGAAAGCCATAGAGCAGGTAGCCTTCGGCGTTGCCGTCCATGTATTCGAACAGATTATCGGAGGCGAAGGTGCGAGGCTCGCCTTGCGGCGTCCAGCCGGGCACCAGGGTGCAGGCGGGATTGGCGGCTGCCAGAACACCGGCGAATAAGCCAATCCCGCAGACAATCTTCAGCATACGAACAGATCCTGGGCGCGGATGAGGCGTTGGGCAACGTGCACGCCGTGCGGGCATTGGACGGTGCATCCGGGGCAGTCGGCGCAGCGCACGGCGGTATGGGCGGCGTCCAGTTGCAGGAAGCGCTCGCGCCCCAGGGCGAACTGGCCGTAGCCATCGGCGTAGGTGAGGAAGCGAAGCACGTCGGCCACCGGCAGGCCCTGGCGGCACTGGCCCTCGCAATCGCCGCACATGCGGCAGTAGATCGGGCGGATGAAGTCCAGTTGCATCGCCAGGATCTTCTCGTCGGCGGCGGAGAACGGCTGGGCGAATGCCTTGAAGTTTTCGTCCAACTGGTCCATGTCGGTCATGCTCGGGACGGTGGTGTGCACGTTGGGGTTGCGCACCACCCATTTGATCGCGGCCAGCATGGCGCCGTCCCGCTTCAACTTTTCCTGGACCACATTGCCAGGCTGCGGACGGCGGAACCCGCCGGCCATGATTTTCATCGCCACCACTCCCTTGCCCGCCTTGGCCGCCTCATCGATCACGTCGTTCATGAACGGTTCCATGGAGAAGTTATATTGCGTGAGAATCACGTCGATGTTCGGGTTCTTGGCCAGGAACGGGATCAGTTCCTTCTGCCCGCTATGACTGCTGACGCCGGCGAAGCGGATCTTGCCCGCCTTCTTGGCGATCTGCTGGGCCTCGATCAGTCCGTCGTTGACGTCCGCGGGCGTGGTCTTGCCGTGCAGATACCAGATGTCCACGAAGTCCGTGCCGAGTTCCTTGAGGCTGGTGTCGAGTTGCGCGAGGGCATCCTCTTTGGTGCGGCCCTCGGTCTTGGTGGAGAGCACCAGGTCCTTGCGTTTCTTCTTAAGCGCCGCGCCCACCATGCGCTCGTTGTTGCCGCTCTGGTAGTTGCGGGCGGTATCGAAATAGGTGATCCCCATATCGGCGGCGCGTTCGACGACGCTGCCATCGGACGTGACCATGCAGCCGAATCCGACCGAGGTCACCTTCAGGCCGGTCTTCCCGAGGATCTTGTAGTGCAACTCGGGACCGGAGGATAACGCCTTGGCGGGGCTCTGCGGCCGGGCGGGCGTCTGGGGCGCTTGTTCGGAGCGGGTAGCAGAGGCGACCGCGGGCAAGGCGAGCCCGGTGGCCAGAAAACTGCGGCGGGAACCGTTCATGATACATCCTCCAAAGACTTAGGATATCAGGATCTGAAAGGGCTTGAGGGAAGTGGGACAGACGATCGCCTTTTGTCGTCTGTCATTCTTTATGCCACCATCTATTCATGATTGCTTTGTTGCGCGGCGTGTTGCTGGAGAAGCATCCGAACCAGGCCATCGTGGAGGCGGGCGGCGTGGGCTACGACGTGACGATTCCGGTATCCACGTTCACCAAGCTGCCCGATAGCGGAGCGGAGGTGCGGCTGAAGATTCATACCCACGTCCGCGAGGATGCCCTGGCGCTTTACGGATTCCTGACGCAGGACGAGAAAGCGCTGTTTGAGAAGCTGATCTCGGTGACCGGGATCGGGCCGACGCTAGGGATCAAGATTCTCTCCGGCCTGGCGGCGCCCGATCTGATTCTTTCCATCCGCCGCGGCGAAGTGGAAAAGCTGGTGAAGGTGCCGGGCGTCGGCAAGAAAACCGCCGAGCGCATGGTGCTGGAATTGCGCGACAAACTGCCCGCCGCCGGCGGCGACGAGGCCGGCACGCCGCAGGCCGAAGCGCTCTCGCCCATCGACCAGGACGTGCTGAGCGCACTGTTGAATCTGGGCTGCGCACGCCCGCAGGCCGAGGCGGCGGTGCGCAAGGCCAAGACCGGCGGCGCGGCGCTGGAGTTCGAACCGCTGTTTCGGCGCGCTCTGGAACTGGTACGGTGAGGTGGAGTTGACAGGCGACAAAAGGCGATCGCCTGTCCCACCAGGAACTGGTACGGTAAGCTGGTAGCACATGCCCGACCGGGAACTGGTTTCGGGGAATCGTCAGGCCGAAGATCTGCAATTTGAAGTGGGGCTACGTCCCCGGCGGCTGGCCGAATTCACCGGACAGAGCAAGCTGAAAGAGAATCTGTCGATCGCCATCGAGGCCGCGCGCAAGCGGGGCGAGGCGATGGATCACGTCCTGTTGTACGGACCTCCGGGGCTGGGCAAGACTACGCTCGCCTCCATCATCGCCGAGGAGCTCGGCGTGCCTTTCACCACCACGAGTGGGCCGGTCCTGCAAAAAAAGCTCGATTTAACGGGCATTTTGAGCAATATCCGCCTGCACCAGGTATTCTTCATCGACGAGATTCACCGCCTGATGCCGGACGTGGAGGAGATGCTCTACTCGGCGCTGGAGGATTTCCGGGTGGACATCCTGGTGGGCGTCGGGCCGGGCGCGCGCACGCACTCGCTGCCCATGCCGAAGTACACGGCCATCGGCGCCACCACGCGGCAGGGCCTGGTGAGCGCGCCCTTGCGCGGGCGCTTCGGCCTGGTGCTGCGCCTGGACCCCTACTCGGTGTCCGAACTGCATTCCATCGTGAAGCGCTCGGCGAAGCTGTTGAACGTGGAGATCGAAGACGGCGCGGGCGAGGAAATCGCGCGCCGCTGCCGCGGGACGCCGCGCATCGCCAACCGCCTGCTGCGCCGCGTGCGCGATTACGCCGAGGTGCGGGCGGACGGGCGCATCACCAGAACGGTGGCGCAGAAGGCGCTGGATCTGCTGGACGTAGACCGTTACGGGCTGGACGAAATCGATCAGAAGATCATGATGACGATCCTCGAAAAGTATCGCGGCGGACCGGTGGGCGTGAACACCATCGCGGCCTCCATTTCCGAGGAAGCCGATACCATCGAAGAAGTCTACGAGCCTTACCTGATTCAGCTTGGATTCCTCAATCGCACGCCGCGCGGCCGCGTGGCCACGGAACTGGCGTACGAGTACTTCAAGGTGAAGCGCAAGCCGCGGGATGGCGAGCAGCCGGCGCTATTTTGAAACGCATCTATCTCAGTCTCGGCTCGAATGTCGGGGACCGCGAGCGGAATCTGCGGCAGGCCGTGGAGCGACTGGCATCGAACGATCTGCGCGTACTGCGCGCTTCACGGATTTACGAGACCGAGCCGGTGGATTACATAGATCAGGCGTGGTTCCTGAACCAGGTGGTGGAAGCCGAAACGGCGCTGTTCCCGATGCAGTTGTTGACGCGCATCGGCCGCATCGAGCGGGAACTGGGGCGAGTGCGCACGGCGCCGAAGGGGCCGCGGACCATCGATATCGACATCCTGTTTTATGCCGCGGCGATAGTGGAAACCGCGCGGCTGGAGATTCCGCATCCGCGGATCGCGGAGCGGCGCTTCGTGCTGGCGCCGCTGGCGGAGGTGGCGCCCGACCTGCGGCATCCGGTGACGCATCGCAGCGTGCGCCAGATGCTGGAAAGCGCGCCGCCCGCGGTGGTCCGCCCGATCGGCTAGATAAACATTTCCTCGTCCTGGGTGGCGCTGGCGACGCTGCTTTTGTGCGTGCCGCGCACCAGGGTGGAAACCGCGGCGGAGATGCCGGCGGCAATACCGTTGACTTCGCGCACAGGGCGCAAAACAGCGCTTTTCATGGCGATGGAAGCGTTTTCGATCTGATTGACGGTGAGATCGACGGCGTGATCGATCTGCTCCAAACGGACACGGGTACGGTCGCCCGCATCGTGCAGAAGGTCGCCGATGCGTTCCACCTGTTCGCGCCCGGAACGGACGATAGCGACGGTTTCGTCCGAGAGGTGCGCGATCCGGGGGCGGGCATCCTGCATGATCTGGTTGGTGGAGACAGCCACCTGGTTGACGCTCTGGATGAACGCGCTGGCGCGCTCTACGACGGGACCCAATTTTGCGGCCATGACATCGATGGAATCGAGGACCGGTCCGATCTTTTCGATGACTGGACCGACCTTATCGAGCACTGGTTCGACCTTGGCAAGCAGGGGTGCGGCTCTTTGCATGAACTCGTCGCTCTGGTCCTGCATCTTCCGGGTGAGGCGGAACAGAGCGAACACGATGCCGGCCTGCACCACGAAGGCCAGACAGGCGACCAGCACTGCTGCCGCCACCACGATCCGAAAGGTTGCTTCAGACATACACGTTAGAGTGCAGGGGCCACCGCGTCGCGATAGGCTTGCTTGCCGGCTTCCACGGCATCGGTCAGGGTATCCTTCTGGCGGCCCACTGCCTCCTTGCCCTTATCGACCCAACCGGTGGCGGTATCCTTGATTTCAGCGCCGCGCTGCTTGATGAAATCGGTGCCTTCCTCGGCCTTGTTCTTGATGAGTTCGCGCGTTTCCTGACCCGACTTCGGCGCGAACAGCATTCCGAGTCCAACTCCGACACCCAAGCCGAGCAAAAAGCTCGAAAGTCCGTTCTTGTCCATATTTTCTCCTTCGGCCACAGCCAATTTTCAGTATACTCCGCCATAGGAATCGTTGACATGGATGAACGTAAGACGCGATACCTCGACAGCGAAGGTTTGTGGCATTACGCACTACGGGCACTGGGCGGAAGAGCCCATTCCACCGGCGAAATGCGCGAAAAGTTGGTCCGCCGCGCCGAACGTCAGGAAGACGTGGAAAGCGTGCTGGCGCGCTTGAAGGAAAGCAAGTATCTCGACGACCGCCAGTTCGCCGAGGGGTATGCCGCGGCGCGGCTTTCCAACGAAAAATTCGGCAAAACGCGCGTGCTGCAGGATCTGCGGCACCGCCGGGTGGCTCCGGCGCTGGCCGAGAAGACGGTGCATGCGGTGTACCAGGATGTGGATGAATCGGCGCTGATCGAGGAGTGGATCCGGCGCAAGTACCGCGCCAGTCCGCGAGAGGGGTTATTTCAGGAGGACAAGGACCTGGCCTCGGCCTACCGTCGGTTGTTGCGGGCGGGGTTCCGGACGGGGGAGATCGTCAGGGTGCTGAAAAAGTTCGCCAAAAACCCGGAGCTGTTGGATAGCTTTGAGCCGCCGGAAGAGACGGAAGAGTAAGTAAGGAGTCCGAGCTGCGCTCGGATGGACAAGCCGGAGGCTTATCCCACTTTGGCGAAACAGTATTCTTCCACCACCTGGCCGGCAATCAGGTGCTCCTGGATGATGCGCTCCAGGACTTCGGGCGTGGCGGAGTGGTACCAGACGCCCTCGGGGTAGACCACGGCGATGGGGCCGCCTTCGCAGATGCGCAGGCAGTTGGCTTTGCTGCGGAAAACGCGGTCGAGCAGCCCCAGTTCGGCCAGACGGCGCTTGAGGTAGTCCCAGGACTCGATGCCGGCTTCCAGGGAGCAGCACTTAGGCTTGGTCTGGCCGGCGCACAGGAAAATATGGCGCCGGATCGTCGGAATATTCAGGCCGGCGGCGAGCTGAGTTAGACGTTCTTTATCCGCCATGACTAACTGACGATACTTACCGTGTTGGTAAGATCGCCTATCTCGGGAACTGAAATGGTAACTACGTCGCCGGGAGCGAGCGCGGCTTCCTGTGGGACGATGATGCCGGTGCCGGTCATCACTACGGTGCCCGCCGGGACGCGGTTGGCGCGCGTGAGGTAATCGACCAGTGTTTCCAGGCGGCGGTGGAGTTTGGCGGTGTTCACCTCGCCACGATAGAGCACCTTCTCCGACCGCGTGACGGTGCACGTCATCTGCAGGCGGTACGGATCGGCAATCTCGTCCGCGGTGACGATCACGGGGCCGAGCGCACAGCAGCGGTCGTACACCTTGGATTGCGTGAGATAGAGGGCGTTTTCGCGCTCGATGTCCCAGGCGGAGACATCGTTGGCGAGGGTGAATCCGACAATGCGGTGGGCGGGGCCGGGGCCGAGCACGATGGCGAGTTCGGGCTCGGGCGCGGTGAAGCGGGAATCGGGGCGGATGCCGATGGCCTCGCCACTTCCGACGCAGTGCCGGGCCGTGCCCTTGAAGAAGACCTCGGGACGCGCCTCGCGGTAGACGTGGGCGTACATGCCTTCGCGGGTGCCGTGCTCGGCATCGCGGAAGGCGGCGCTGGTCTCGTAAGTGCACCCGCAGCCCCAGACTTCGGGTGGATGGATGGGGATGATGAGCTCAACCGCGGCCACCGGCAAGGAGGCGCGGCCCACCAGCGACGGATCGAGGATGACGTCGAGCGCAGTGTATCCCGGGATGAGGCGGGTTTCGCGGTTTTCAAAGAGGGCCGCACAAACGGCGCCGTTGACGTGGGTTTGTCCGAGTCTCATATCAGTATTTCAGGTAGACGGTTTTGTAGTCGCTATAGAATTCGAGCGCGGCCGGACCCTGTTCCTTGGGGCCGAAGCTGGAATCCTTGGTGCCGCCGAAGGGGAGCTGATATTCCACGCCCGCGCTGGGCAGATTGACGGTGAGCAGACCGGCTTCGGCGCGATAGATGAAGTCGAAGGCGCGCGAGAGGTTGGTGGTCTGGATGGAGGACGACAGTCCGAACGGGATGGCGTTGGCGATGCGCATGGCATCCTCGAAATCAGAGGCGCGCAGGATGGCGAGCACCGGTCCGAAGATCTCCTCGCGCGCGATGGTGTGCGCCTCGGTGACGCCGGCGAAGACCGTGGGCTCGACGAAGTAGCCGTTGGCCAGCGCACCATCGATGAGGCGGCGGCCGCCGCATGCCGGCTCGCCGCATTCCCGGCGGCCGATCTCGATATAGCGGAGGACGGTCTCCATCTGCGATTGATCGACGCAGGGGCCGATGTCGATGCCGGCCTGCATGCCGTCGCCGACCTTAAGTTTGCGCGTACGCTCCACCACGGCGGCCACGAACCGGTCGTAAATGGCGTCTTCCACGATGGCGCGGCTGGTGGCGGTGCACTTCTGGCCGGTGGAGAAGAAGGCGGCGTTGACCACGTTCTCCACGGCGGAGGGGAAATCGGCGTCGGCCAGCACGATGGTGGGGTTCTTGCCTCCCATTTCGAGTTGGATGCGCAGGCGGCGCTTGCTCGCTTCGGCGTGCAGCCAGTCGCCGATTTCGCAGGAGCCGGTGAAGGAAACGGCCTTGAGCGGCGCGGCATTGACTAGGGCGCCGCCCAATTCGCCGCCCGATCCGGCCACGAAGTTGACCACGCCTTTAGGGATGCCGGCCTGATGCAGCGCTTCCACGATGCGCCAGGCGCTGAGCGGGGCGGCCGACGCCGGCTTGAGGACCACGGTGTTGCCGCAGATCAGCGCCGGCGCCAGTTTCCAGGCGGGGATGGCGGAGGGGAAATTCCACGGCGTGATCATGCCCACCACGCCGATGGGCTTGCGCAGGGCGAACATGTGGACGCGGTCGCGTTCGCTCGGCACCAGCATGCCGGGCAGGCGCGAACCTTCCGCGGCGAAGTAGCGCATAATGTTGATGGCGCGGCGCACCTCGCCCTTGGCTTCGGGCAGCGTCTTTCCTTCCTCGCGGGTCATGTCGCTGGCGACGGAATCGAAGTTCTTGTCGAGGATGTCGGCGGCCTTATAGAGGATGTTGCCGCGCGCCGGTCCGCTGGTGGCGCTCCAGCCCGGGAAGGCGGCGGCGGCAGCCGCGGCGGCGGCAGCGATATCGGCGGCGGTGCCCTTGATGAACGTGCCAACGATTTCCCCGGTGTTGGCGGGGTTGCGGTTTTCAAATGTGGCGCCGGTGGAGATCCACTCGCCGTTGATATAGTTTCCGAACATGTTAGAAGCCCACCTTGGGAGCCGTGCGTGCGCCAGGCTCGGTCTTGAAATAGGCATCGTTGCGCTCGAAGCCGCTCATGCCGGCAACGATGTTGTTGGGGAAAAGTTGGATGGCCGTATTATATGCCTGGAGGGTCTCGTTGTACTTGCGGCGCTCCACGGCGATGCGGTTTTCGGTGCCGGCCAGTTCGTCCTGGAGGCGAAGGAAATTCTCGTTAGAGCGAAGCTGCGGGTAGTTCTCGCTGATCATCAGGAGGCGGGAAATTGCGCCGGACAACTGATCGTTGGCGGCGATCTTCTCCGAAGGAGTGCGTGCGCCGCCCAGAGCCGCGCGGGCATCGCCGATGTTCTTAAAGACTTCGGTTTCGTGGGCAGCGAAGCCCTTGACGGTCTCCACCAGGTTGGGGATGAGGTCCGCGCGGCGTTGCAGGGCGACATCCACCGTGCTCCAGGAGGCGGTGACAGCTTCGCGCTGGGTGACGAGATCGTTGCGCACGTCGACGAACTTGCTGCAAGCGCCCATTCCCACAAGGAGCAGAACCGCGACGACGATCAGTGCAATTTTCAAGAGAGTTCTCCTTATTTTTCGATTTTGTCGACAATGTCGATGACGTGCGAGATTTCTTTCAGGTATGAGGCGAGCAGGGGCGCCGGATCGATTTCGCGCGGCTTGAGGCGGCCTTCGCGCACGTCGAGGAGTCTTTCGAAGGGCGCGGCATCGATGGCGAAGACTTCGTGGGCGCGCCGGATACAATCGCGCTTCGAATCTGGGGCGTCGCTTCCGCCGAGGATGAGGGCGTGGCGGAAGAGCACGCAGAACGTGGACACGCTATCGAGCAGCATGCGGCGCAGCAGGTCGGGATTGGACAGCATGCCGCCGGCCTTCTGGCGGACGCGCAGGAGTTTGGCGCGGAGATCGTGCTCCACCTGGGCGCGGTAGAAGGAGTCGTCAATGGCGAGCTGGGTGATCACGTCCTTGCCGTGGAGGAGGCGGTGGCTGCGCTGGATATCGTGGAACTCGATGGCGAAGCAGTCGGTGGATGTGACCAGTTCGTGCTCGGTGAGGAGGAGGGGGGAAGGGCTGCCCTGCTCGCGCCACCAGCGGAAGATATCTTCGCCACCGGCAAGTTCGCGCGGGGTGATTTCGCTGAGCACGCAGAGGATGTTGATATCGGAGAAATCGGCGTGGTGGTCGCCGCCAGCCGCCGAACCGTAGAGGACGACGGAGACCAGCCGCTCCCCATAGGCCTTCTGCAATTTCCCGATGAGTTGCGCGAGTAGTTTGTCCATAGCGTCCTTACCAATCGCTGGAGGCGCCGCCGCCGCCGGAATCGCCGCCGCCGAATCCGCCGAATCCGCCATCGCCGGAATCGGGGCCGCCGAATCCACCGGACCCGCGACTGCCCCACGATCCGCGAGACATCATGTTACCGAGGATCAAGGCGGGGAGGAAGCCGCCTCCCCCGCCGCCACCGTAGCCGCGCGGCCCGCCCGCGCGGAAAAGATAGACCAGCAGGCCGATGCCGCCGAAGATCATGGGCCAGGGAATGGACTCCGTGGGTGTGCTGTGGACGCGGCGGGGAAGCTGGGCGGTGAGGGTGACGTTTTTCGCCTTGGCGATGGTGGCGCCGATGGTTTCCGCCGCGGCCATCAAGGCTTCGCCGTATTGCTGCTGGCGCAAGGCGGGACGCATCTCGCGCAGCACGGAGCCGGCGAAACCGTCAGGCACGATGGGTTCGAGGCCGTAGCCCACCTCGAGGCGATTGCGGCGGTCGTTGATGACCAGCAGCAGCAGGGCGCCTTCGTTCGTGCTTTTTTGGCCGACGCCCCAGGCGCGATAGATGGTGTTGGAGACGTCTTCTATGGGCTCGCCTTCCAGGGTGGCGATAGTCACCAGCGCCATCTGGGCGCCGGTGGCGCCTTCCACGGCGGCGCAGTAGGCTTCGAGCTGGGACTTACTGGCGGCGTCGATGACGTTGGCGAAATCGCTGACATAGCCCTGTGGCTTCAGAGCTTTCCAATCGACCGCCGAGACGGCTGGGGCGAACAGGCCCAGCAGCACGCTCACCCGCAACCAGTTCTTCATCTTAAACATTCAGTTTACTATGTGGGATGGGGTGGATTCGCGGGGCCGGGTCTGGTAAAATAAGGTTTCGGTTTTATTGGGACGTCGTCTAACGGTAAGACTGCAGCCTCTGGAGCTGCGTATCGGGGTTCGAATCCCTGCGTCCCAGCCACCCCCTCCTTTCTGCGAACGGCCCACAAACCGCCAGCGGCCGGCAACAGTGCCAAGAATAATACTGCAAGGAGAACATATGAATCGTCGAGGATTTTTCCAAAGGGGCGTACAGTTGGCGGCGGCGTCCGCGCTCGCTGTAAACCCTGGCGCCACTTGGGCGCAGGGAAAGGTCGCGCGCACCGGCGGCGTGAAGCTCAAACTGGGGCTCAACGCCTACTCCTTCGATCGCCCGCTGCGCGCCGGAGAGATGACGCTGGAAGACTTGGTGGTCTATTGCGCGCAGAACGGCTTTGACGCCCTCGATGCCACCGGCTACTACTTTCCGGGCTACCCGAAAGTGCCGGGCGACGATGCCATCCGCAGCCTCAAGAAGAAGGCGTACCTCAACGGCGTAGCCATCAGCAGCACCGGCGTGCGCAACGATTTCAGCCTGCCCGACGCCGCGCTCCGCAAGCAGGAGGTGCAACTGGTCAAGGATTGGATAGTGGTCGCCGCCAAGTTGGGCGCGCCCGTGATTCGCGTCTTCTCCGGCGCCAAAGTGCCGGAAGGTCACACTCGTGAGAGCGTGCTCGCCTGGATGACGGCCGATTTTAAGGAGTGCGCCGTCTGGGGCCGCCAGTACGGCGTGATCCTCGGCCTGCAAAATCACAACGATTTTTTGAAAACCGCCGATCAGACCATTCAACTGGTGAAGGCGGTGGATTCGGAGTGGTTCGGCGTGATCCTCGATATCGGCAGCCTGCGCTCGGCGGATCCCTACGAGGAGATCGAAAAGCTGGTGCCCTATGCGGTGTCCTGGCAGTTGAAGGAGAACGTCGGGTACGGAACCAGGGAAGTGCCCACGGATTTGCGCAAAGTGAAAGCGGCCATCGACAAGGTGGGGTACCGCGGTTACCTGCCCATCGAGGCGCTGGGCGCGGGCGATCCCGGCGAAAAGGTCGCAAAATTCATCGCTCAGGTGCGCTCCGTGTTCTCTGACTGAATGCGTTTACATAAATAGACAATTCGCGTAACTCAGTTGTTATCTGTGTTCTGCCGCACCGAAATCGATTGGATAGAAATTTTGGATTTGATACGGTGGCGGCTTCTTAGTATCCTGTAGTTGTAAGTGGCCACGTAAGACCTCTTCCGGAAGCTAGTCAAACTCAAACCATCTGGTAAAAGGACCATTGAAATCTCATGAAAAAGTCTCTCGTTCTCGGTGTAGTGTTGTCTCTATCCAGCCTCTGCTTTGCGGGCCAGAAGTCGTATGATGTGATTTTCTCCTCGCCGGCAAATGTCAGCGGCGTGCAGATCCCGGCCGGCGAATACAAGGTCAAGGTCGACGGCGCCAACGCCGTCTTCACGGACAAGAAGTCTAAGAGCGTAACCGCTCCCGTGAAAGTGGAGACCGGCGCCAAGAAATTCTCGGTCACGGCAGTCGACGCCTCCAGGGAAGGCTCCGTCGATAAGGTCAACGCGATCGAATTCGGCGGATCCACCACCAAGCTCGAATTCTCGAAGTAAGTGAGACAGGCATGAGGCCCACTCGCGTGGGTGGGCCTCGCGCCGCCACTTACCGCTTGGTTTTGCCCTTCTTAGTCTTCACTCCGTATCCCGTAATCTGCCGGATAAAGTCCACTTCTTCCTGACGGTAAGGTGTGCCGTCTTTCCGAAAGATGTCGTGGAACCACATAGCGGGCTCATGGTCCGTGTAAGGTGTCTTCCAGGAATCCCACGGCAGGTTGGTCTGCGACTTGCCGTTGACAAAGCCCCAGTTGATCATTGCTACGTTGTACTTTTTGCCAATCGGTAGAATCGCCTGAAACGTGCTGCCGTTGGGCCGCGCCATGTACTCGGTGCAAAAAATTGGGCGCTTCCATGCCTGCAGCCACAGGACGCGCTTTTCAAACTCCGCCGGACCATCGTAGTTGTGGAACGAGATCACGTCGCTCTGCTCGATCTGGATCTTCTCGAAGGCGCTCAGCTTCTCCGGGCTCGACCAGTCGCCCTTCCACACGCCGCTGGTCAGCGGCTGCTCCGGCAGCATGGCCCGCGCCCACGCGAACACTTTGGGCAGAAGCGCCAGCACCAACTGCGTCTTGTTCGGCGGCTCCAGGCTCTTGTACGACCCCTCGTTGAGATTGTCCGGCTCGTTCCACAAATCCCAGGCCAGAACGCGTTTGTCGTAGCGGTAAGCCCCGATCACTTCCTGCACGTATTGCCGCAGGCGCTCGGCTTGCGCCGGATCCGCAAGGGCCGCCACACCGGGGCTCTGCACCCAACCCGAATTGTGCACGCCCGGCTTGGGCACCCGCTGGTCGTTGATTTGCGGGTACGGGTCCCAGCAGGAATCGAAAAGCACGAAGATCGGCCTGATTTTGTGCGAGGCGGCTATGCTGAGGAATTTATCGATGCGCCGCTGGTAGGCCCCCGAATCCTGCCTCCAGGGCAGATCGTGCAGGAACACGCGCATCGTATTCATCCCCAAACCTTCGGCCCAGTTCAGTTCAGTATCGATCCAGATTGGGTCGAACGTATCGGCCTGCCACATCTCGAGCTGGTTGATGGCCGTGGCCGGCAGATAGTTGCTCCCCACCAGCCAGCCCTGCTTGGCATACCACTCGTTGACGGTTTTCTCCGTCCATCGGGCCGGTTGCGCCAGACCCGTGCCCACCACTATTGCAGCGATCAAAAATAATCTCATTTCCCACGATCATACCAGCGTTCTCCATGTCCCCGCCGCCGCCGCCGCCCCATCAGGCATTTCGCTCTCCACGCAATGCTATCCTAAAAGGAGATCCTCCCCGTAAGGTCGGTACACACGCTTGAAAGTCGGTTTCATCAGTCTGGGCTGTCCCAAAAACCTCGTCGATAGTGAAGTCATGATGGGGCAACTCGTCGCCCGAGGCCACGAACTCACCCCCCATCCCGATCAGGCCGACGTGCTGGTGGTCAACACGTGCAGTTTCATCGACCCCGCGAAAAAGGAGTCCGTCGACGCGATCCTGGAGATGGCTGAGTACAAGAAAATCGGCCGCGCCAAGAAGCTGATTGTCGCCGGCTGCCTGGTGGAGCGGTTCCGCGGCGATATCCGCAGCCAGCTTCCCGAAGTGGACGCCCTCATCGGCACCAACGAGTTGGAGAGCATCGTCGCCGTCTGCGAGGGACTGGAGCCCGGCACCAATCCCCTGGAGCCCTACCTCTATCACGACCTCACCCCGCGCGTGCTCTCCACCCCGCGCCACTTCGCCTACCTGAAGATCGCCGAAGGCTGCGATCACCCGTGCACCTTCTGCGTGATCCCGCAATATCGCGGCGCCTTCCGCAGCCGGCGCTTCGAATCCGTCATCTCCGAGGCCACCCGCCTCTTCCAGCAGGGCGTCCGCGAAATCAACCTGATCGGCCAGGACACCACCTGCTACGGCGAGGATTTCGGACTCCCCGACGGCCTCGCCCGTCTCCTCGCCCGCCTCGCGCAAATCGATACCCCCGCCGAAAACTGGATCCGTTTCCTCTACGCCTATCCCAACAAGGTCACCCAGCGCCTGCTCGACACCATTGCCGAACACGCCGCTCTCGCCAAGTACATCGATATGCCGCTGCAGCATGCCAGTGCCGGCGTCCTCAAGCGCATGAAGCGCGGGGGGTCGGGCGATATCTTCCTCAAATTGATCGAGCGCATCCGCCGCACCATTCCCGGCGTCGCCATCCGCACCAGCTTGATCGTGGGATTCCCCGGCGAAACCGCCCAAGATTTCGAGGAGTTGTGCCAGTTCGTACAGGCCGCTAAGTTCGATAATCTCGGCGTATTCGCCTACTCCGATGAGGACACCAGCGCCAGCTACGCCCTCGATGGCAAGGTGGACGGGCGCACCATGCAGAATCGCAAGCGCCGCCTGATGGCCATGCAGCGCAAAATCGCCCGCGCCCGCCATCGCGCTCTGGTGGGCAGCGAGGTCGCGGTGCTGGTCGGCGGTCTTTCCACCGAGACCGATCTCTTGTGGGAATCGCGCATGGCTACACAGGCGCCGGAGATCGATGGCGTGACCCTGATCAACGATTTCGAGGGCTCCGAACCGCGCCCCGGCGAGATCCGCCGCCTGCGCATCACCGAAGCGCACGATTACGACGTGGTGGGGACGCTGCTCGCCCCCACCGAACCTGCCCCGCTGCCGGCAGCCAACGCATTCATCAATATTTCGCCCTTAGTCGCCGTATGATGACTTGCCCGATCTGTAAGAAAACGGTCGCCCCGGGCGACCCCGATTTCCCGTTTTGCAGCGAACGCTGCCGCATCATCGACCTGGGCAACTGGGCCACCGACAAATACGTGATCCCCGGCCCTGAGATCCAGCCCCAGCAGGAAGAAGATGAGTAGGACAGACCATCGTTTTTTGTGGTCTGTCGTGCTTCGCTGGGCCGCGTTGACAGACGACAAAAGACGATCGTCTGTCCTACCATGAAGCGGCAAAAACTCGCCCTCCAACTCGCTACCTGGTTCGGCTGCGGCTATTCCCCCGTCGCCCCCGGCACCGCCGGCTCCCTGGCCGCCCTCGCCATCGGTATCCTCCTTCACGAGTACGCCGGCTTCGCCTGGTGGCACTTCCTCATCCTCGCGGCCGTCCTCTTCGTCCCCGCCACCTGGGCTGCCACCATCGCCGCACAGGTCACCCACCTCAAGGACCCCCAGATCGTCGTCGTGGACGAAGTCATGGGCTTGTGGATCGCGCTCGCCGGCGCGCGTACGCTAAACTGGAAGAGCTACCTGGCGGCCTTCGCCCTCTTCCGCCTCTTCGATATCTGGAAGCCGCCGCCCGTGCGGCAACTGGAGTCCCTCCCCGGAGGGCTCGGTATCAATCTGGACGACGTCATGGCGGGCGCCTACGCCGCCCTTGTGTTATTCCTGGCAGGGTGTTTCAATCTTTACTAAATATGCCTCTCCGAAAACCAGCAGACCCCAGGCCGCTCATCTCCCAGGTCACTCCGCCCGCGGCCATTGCCGGCGGCGAGTTGCAGATTCGGGGGAAGGGCTTTGCCCAGGAAGACCGGCCCAAAGTAACCATCGGGGAAGTGGGCGCGCCGGTCATCATCGGCTCCGATTCCTTTGTCATCGCCCGTGTGCCGGAAGGCGCCACCGCCGGCGAACTGGTGATCGAAAGCGGCGCCCAGACCAGCGCGTCCTGGGCCTGCGACATCGGCGTATTGGTGGCCGACAACCTGCATCCCGTGACCAACCCCGCCGTCGATTCCTTCGGCAACATCTTCACCACCTTCAGCGGATCGCGCGGCCAGAAGGTCCCCGTGGCGGTCTACAAGATCGATCTCAATTTCGCCTTGAAGCCGTTCATCAACGACCTCATGAATGCCACCGCGCTCACCTTCGACGAGCAGGGCATACTGTACATCTCCAGCCGCTACGATGGCTTCGTCTACCAGGTCACCCCCAGCGGCAACATGAGCGTGTACGTGGAGGGCATGGGCGTGGCTACCGGTATTGCCTTCGATGGCGAACACAATCTCTACGTGGGCGACCGCTCCGGCACCATTTTCAAGATCAGTCCCAACCGCCAGATTTTCGTCTTCGCCACCCTGGAACCGTCCATTTCGGCCTACCACCTGACCTTCGGTCCCGACGGCTATCTCTACGTCACCGGACCCACCACTTCCAGCTTCGACGCCGTGTTCCGCATCTCGCACCAGGGCGAGGTGGAAGTCTTCTACCGCGGCCTGGGCCGCCCGCAAGGCATGGCGTTCGATGAGGACGGACGGCTCTACGTGGCCGCCTCCATCGCCGGCCGCAAAGGCGTGGTGCGCCTCGATTCCAGCCGGCGCGCCGACCTGTTTCTCTCCGGCCCCGGCATCGTCGGGGTGGCATTCACCCCGTCGCGCGCCATGGTGGTGGCCACCACCAACGCCATCCACCGCGTCGATGTCGGCATCAAGGGACGGCCTCTCTACTAATGAACGCCGAGATCATCGCCGTCGGCAGCGAGATGCTCACCGGCGATCGCGTCGATACTAACTCGCTCTACCTCACCAGTGAACTGAATAAGCTCGGCGTCGAAGTGGTCACCAAGTGCGTCGTCGGTGACGACCGCGACCGCCTCGCTGCCCAGGTGCGCCAATCCATGGGCCGCTCGCCCATCCTGATCCTCTCCGGCGGCCTCGGCCCCACCGAAGACGATGTCACCCGCGAAGCCGTCGCCCTGGCGCTCGGCCGCAAGCTCGTGTTCGATACCGAAATCGCCGACTGGCTGGCGCAGCGCTTCGCCGCCGCTAAACGCAAGATGGCCGAAGTCAACAAACGCCAGGCCTACGTCATCCAGGGCGCGGACATTCTGTCCAACGATCGCGGCACTGCTCCCGGACAGTGGCTCGAAGAGTCCGGCGCCGTGGCCATACTGCTGCCCGGCCCGCCGCACGAACTCAAATCGATGTTCCAGCGGCACTGCCTTCCGCGCCTTGCCCGCATCGTCCCCAAACAGGCGATCCGCACCCTGTTCCTGCGCGTCGCCGGCATTGGAGAGAGCGATCTCGATCAACTGATCGCGCCAGCCTATAAGAAATACGAAAACCCGGTGACCACCATCCTGGCCGCCGCCGGCGACATCCAGATTCACCTGCGCGCGCGCTGCGCCACCGAAGCCGAGGCGGAGGCACTTCTCGCCGAAGTCGGCGGCCCCATCGAATTGCTGCTCGGCGACCGCATTTACTCGCGCAACGGCGATCCGCTCGAAGTTGTGGTGGGAGAACTGCTGCACCAGATGGACGCCACCGTCTCGGTGGCGGAGAGCGCCACCGGCGGCATGCTCGGCGAGCGCTTCACCACTGCGCCGGGGAGTTCCCAGTACTTCGTAGGCGGCTTCATCACCTACACCAACGCCATGAAGATGGAGTTGTTAGGAGTCAGCCCGGAGACGCTGAAAGAGCACGGCGCGGTCAGCAAGGAAACCGCCGAAGCCATGGCCCTCGGCGCCCGCCGCCGCACCAGATCCACCTACGCGCTTTCCGTCACCGGTGCCGCCGGACCGGAAGCCGGCGACGAAAAGGTCCCCAAAGGAACCATGTATATCGGCCTCGCCGATGCCGCCGGCACCACTTCCGTGCACCGGCAATTCCTGGGCGACCGCCCACGCGTCCGAGCCTTCGCCGCGCAGGCGGCGCTCGACCTGTTGCGCCGCCGCATTACCGGACGCCCGTAGCTGGTAACCGCAGGGTTGTAGGTTCGAACCTGCCTGAGGAGCCACACTAAGTCATTTAATTTCAATGTATTCCCTACCAAACGCGCCAGTTGCCGAGCCACGTCCGTGCGGTGGCTCAAATTGGGAATTACCCATCCTTACCCAAATTTACCCAGCTGTGGACGCTGGTCTTTAGTTAGTTGCGCTTTATAGTAGGAGTAGCATGCAGTATGACCTGGTGGTCCTCTTCGAGCATCCAGAATGGCAGAAACCGTTGTGGGCAGCTCTCGACCGCCGTGGCGTTCGCTATG
>Ga0182030_10010115_pt1 | contig 19238 bp, 28 predicted proteins | sample 812S3MmetaG_FD_121299 | JGI IMG/M metagenome (GOLD analysis project Ga0182030, IMG submission 121299) | Permafrost microbial communities from Stordalen Mire, Sweden - 812S3M metaG (Illumina Assembly) | ecosystem: Environmental > Terrestrial > Soil > Wetlands > Permafrost | place: Sweden... | reverse complement strand
TCGTATATGATCGCCATGCTCATGAGAAATGAAAATGGCTTTTACAAGTTCCATTTTTAGCCCGAGCCGCCGCATACGTTTTTCGGTTTCCCTGCAGGAAATGCCGGCGTCCACAAGCACCGCCTCCCGGTCGTTACCTATGTAATAGCAATTGCCGTTGCTGCCTGAATTGAGAGATGTAATATAGAGGGACATTGCAATTGCAAAGTAATTGGATTTTGAGGAAAAAGCAGGATTTATCTTATGCCACTTGAGCTTCCCGGTAATACTTACTCCTATATTGCAACGGCGATAAGCCTGTTATCTTTTTAAAGGTGGTACGAAAAGCCTTAGGGTCTGAATAACCAATGTTATAGATCACTTCATTCACGTTCTCCCGTGATGATTCCAGGCTCATCTTCGCTGCTTCTATTTTTACCCGTTGCATATATTCTATGACAGTATTGGCCGTAGCTTTTTTAAACCTGCGCTCAAAGTTTCTGCGGCCAAGTGCAAACATGGATGCCAACTGGTCCACTGTCATTTTTTCCTGGAAGTTCTGCTCTATATATTCCTGTGCTTTTTTTACGGGCTCGTCATCGTGGTCTTTCTGGCCGTTAAAGATCATAAATGCAGACTGGCTGTTGCGGTCTATTTCTATCTGGAAAACCTTGGAGGAAAGTACTGCCATTTCCCTGCCTGCAAATTTTTCAACCAGGTATAAAACGAGGTTAAGGGACGAATAAGCGCCACCACTCGAGTAGATGCCATTTTCATCAGTAATGATCTGGTCAGTAACGAGGTTTACTTTGGGGAATTTGCTTCTGAAATCATTGGCCGACAGCCAGTGTGTTGCACACTTCTTGCCATCCAGCAGCCCTGTGGATGCCAGCAAAAAAGAGCCGATACATAAGCTCGCCAACGCTGCGCCCTGCTTGTATTGAGCCACCAGCCATGGCACAAACTCCTGGTTCATAGCCAGTGCGTCTTTCATCCGGCCTTGTATGGCGGGAATAATGATGAGGTCTGTTTTTGTAACCTCACTGGTCAGCACATCAGGGTGAATGCTGAACAGCCCTTTTTTCATCCGGTTTTCTCTCCGGATGCCCACAAGTTGAATCTCAAATATGGGCCGCTGTCCTCTCTTTGTTAAAAAGGAATTGACCTCAGAAAATATCTGGTGACAGCCTTCAATGTTAGACAGGCTGCAGTCTCCTTCGGGCACTAATATGGATATGTGCTTCATAAAACAAATTTAACCTAAAAATGTCGGAAATCACCCGAAATAAGTCGTTATGCACCCTTTTGGTTGCAAATACTCGTATTATGTTTGCAGTGTAGAAAGCGAGTATTTATCACAATTGCTTGATGCTTAATTATGATAAAAACCAAAAATAATATAGAATTGTATAAGAAAACTGCTGTATAAAAGAAAGTCATGGCAACCTCTTACAAAAAAACAGACAAAAAAACGGGCAGCGATTCCGCTAGCAAGGAGCGGGTATTGCAATTCCATACAACCATATTTATGGCTGGCAAAACCGCAACCGGCATTGAGGTGCCACCCGAGATCGTTACTGCCCTTGGCAGCGGTAAGCGTCCTGCGGTAAAGGTGACCATCAACGGGTTCACTTATCGGAGCACGATCGCTGTTTATGGAGATGTATTTATGATCGGTATCAGTACTGCGGTTCGTGAGCAGGCAGGTGTAAAAGGTGGCGATGAAATTGCCGTAACTGTAGAATTGGACGACCAGCCGCGAGAGGTAGTCATTCCGTCCGATTTTTCACAGGTGCTGGATAAAAACCCGGCAGCTAAAATATTCTTTGATAGTTTGTCTTACAGCAACAAGCAGAATCATATACTTTCTATTGAGCAGGCGAAAACCAATGAAACAAGGCAACTGCGAATAGGTAAAGCTATTGACATGCTCAATTCGGGAAAAAAGTAAGATTGAAGGACGTAGAAAATCTTAAAAGTAAAATTAACGTTATGTCATTTCAAGCGTATTTAGACAATATAAAAGCAAAAACCGGTAAGACACCTGACGATTTCAAAGCGCTGGCTGAAAAAAAAGGTTTGCTAAAACCGGGAGTCAAGGCAGGCGAAATTTTAGCGTGGCTAAAAGAAGACTTTGGTTTAGGCCATGGGCATGCTATGGCTATCTATGGCGTGCTTACTGAGGTCAAATCACTTAAAGCCAATTCACAAGAGGCTATTGACAAACACTTTAGCGGCAACAAATCTAAGTGGCATAAATTATTTGATGGCCTGTTAACTAAAATGAATAAGTTCGGTACAGAAATACAGGTAGCGCCCACAAACAGTTACCTGAGCCTGTTAAGAGATGGAAAGAAATTTGCCATTGTGCAGGTAACCGCAGACCGGATGGACGTTGGTATCAAGTTAAGGGTTGCAGAGGCAACAGATAGGCTCGAACCATCCGGGGCGTGGAACGCAATGGTAACACATAGGGTACGGATCAATGCTCCCGAACAGGTGGATAAAGAACTGTTAGCCTGGTTGCGCGGTGCGTACGACCAATCGGGAAAGACGAAATAAATTATTTCAAGTCAATAAAATGAAAACTTGCTAAAATGAACAAGTCTGTAAAAGACATCGACACCTACATCAGCCTGCAGCCTGAAGAATTACGGCCGACGCTGGAAAGGCTACGGCAAATCATTAAAGCAGCAGCTCCGGATGCCGAGGAGGTTATTAGTTATGGTATGCCCGCTTTCCGGTACCATGGCATGTTAGCTGGCTTTGCCCCTGCCAAAAATCACTACGGATTTTATCCATGGAGTTCCAGGACGGTGGAAGAATTTAAAGATGACCTGAAAGACTATGAAACTTCTAAGGGAGCTATTCGTCTCCCGAAGGACAAGCCGATTCCTGTCGCACTTATTAAAAAGATTGTGAAAGCAAGGATGAAGCAAAATTTAGCTAAAGAAAAATTAAAACAGGAACCCAAATAATGTTCAAATAAAAACTTCACTAAAAAACTACACGATGCAAAAGATCACGCCATTCTCATGGTTTAACAACAATGTGGAAGAGGCTGTTAATTTTTACACCTCCATTTTTAAGAACTCAAAGATAGCGAGTATGCATCGCGTCGGGCCGGCATTGCCTGGGGAAAAAGGAAAGGTATTCTCAGCCACCTTTCAGCTTGCTGATCAGCAATTTTACGCGCTCAATGGCGGCCCCATGTATAGCTTCACGCCCGCCATTTCCTTTTTTGTGAACTGTGAAACGCAAGAAGAAATAGATGGCTTATGGGGAAAGCTAGGCGAAGGTGGTACTGTAATGATGCCTCTGAACAAGTACCCTTTCAGTGAAAAATTTGGATGGTTACAGGATCAATTCGGTATTTCATGGCAGTTGAACCTTAGCAGTGCCAAACAAAAGATCAGCCCGTTTTTGATGTTCGTTAAGGAGCAACAGGGCAAGGCAGAGGAGGCTATGCGGTTTTACACCTCCCTGTTTCAGCACGCTAATATCCTGAAGATAGCACATTTCGAAACAGGCGAGCGGGGAGCAGTAGGAACCGTTAAGCACGGTGCATTCTCCCTGGACGGGGTAGAAATGATGGCCATGGACAGCAATATGGAGCATGCATTCACATTTACCCCTGCCATATCCTTCTTTGTCAACTGTACCAGCCAGGATGAGGTGGACTTTTTCTGGGACAAGCTTTCTGAGAGCGGTAAGAAGGACAGATGCGGCTGGCTGGTAGATAAATATGGAGTATCCTGGCAGATTGTTCCGGACACGCTTGGCAAGCTACTCTATGATAAAGATCCGGTAAGATCGAAAAGGGTGATGGATGCCATGATGAAAATGAATAAACTGGAGATAAAGGGATTGCAGGAAGCGTATGATCAACAATAACCGAATTATTTCTTAACAAAAATATACAAACAAAAATGAACACGATAGAAACAATAATGATCCGTGTCGCGGATCAGCAAAAAGCAAAAGAATTTTATATAAAACTTGGGTTTCAATTAATGCTGGAAGCACCCATGGGAAATGGTGAAAGCTGGATTCAGTTGGGGCTGCCGGGCCAGGCAACATCCATAGCACTTATGAAATCTCAGGGTATCATTTGTGAAACCTACGACATAGAAAAAGAAATCGGGGAACTACTAGCAAAGGGAATAGAGGCCAGTAAAATTGATCAGACGCCCTGGGGCAAATTCAGTTGGGTGAAAGACCCTGATGGAAACGGCATAAGCCTTCATCAAAAATAAACGTGGGTACATTTTAATTAGTTAATTAACTAAAGTTAATTGTTCGATAAATCTAAGTATAATTTGTATGGTTGCCTATTTTTTTATGTACCTTTGTCATGATAACAACATAGTACCAACAAAACAATGAAATTATCTAAATTATCAAGTTGTAAAATTACTTCATAATATATAGCTGAAGTCCGGGAAAAAACTTTCACTTTGTTTCAACCTACGGAAATGACAGGATCGCAAGCATTTTTTTTACAAATGAACCCCGATTTTATGGGTTTAGACTTACTTAAAGTGAAAAAAGCATGGTTTATTGGATCGCTCTTTTGTAACATTTATTAAAATACAATATTAAAATAATTACGCTATAAATGCAGGCTGGATATTTCATGTATAAAATGTCAGGATAACTTTGTTACATTATTTTGTTACCATTCCTAAAACTAAAACTTATACGAAAATGAAAATTCTAAAAAGAATACTGATCGTAGTTGCCATTCTTATTGCAATTCCGCTAATTGTGGCGCTCTTTACAAAAAATGATTACATGGTGGAACGTGAAGTCACCATTAACAAGCCGAAGCAGCAAGTGTTTGATTACATTAAAATGCTGAAAAATCAACCTAATTACAGCAAATGGGCTAAAGACGACCCGAATGCAAAAATGGACTACCAGGGGACTGACGGGACGGTGGGCTTTGTGTCCTCATGGGATGGGACAAAATCGGGCAAAGGTGAGCAGCAGATCACGGGAATCACCGAGGGTGCCCGAATGGATCTTGGCTTACACTTCATAAAACCCATGGATGGAAAAGCAATTGCTTATTTTACGACCGAAGAGACAACGCCAGGGCAGACAAAAGTTAAGTGGGGTATGAATGGTAGAATGGGGTACCCCATGAACTTTATGCTTGTGGTGATGCCCATGGACAAAATGTTGGGGGGTGAACTTGCAGAGGGGTTAGCCAATTTAAAAGCGATACTGGAAAAATAGTATTTATCACTCAATTTTATAAAATTAAGAGCAATGGCAACAATTAATCCGTATCTGAAATTCAATGGCGTCTGCGAACCAGCGTTCAACTTTTACCAATCCGTGTTTGGCGGAGCATTTACCACGAAAATGAGATTTGGCGATATGCCGGCGGATGTTCCCAGGCCCGGAGCCCACGAGGCCAACAAGATTATGCACATGGCATTACCTATAAGTGATGGCAGTATACTCATGGGGTGCGATATACCTGAAATGTTCGGCAAAGGAACACAAGGCAACTGCTTTGCGGTGTACATCAGTGCTGCAAACAAGGCAGAAGCAGACCGGTTATTTAATGGCCTTTCTGCCGACGGCGAAGTAGAAATACCGCTAAGCAAAACTTTCGGGGGCGCCTACTTCGGGATGTTTACAGACAAATTTGGCGTTGAGTGGATGGTGGATTGTTCCGTTAGTCAATAGAAAAATTGTCCGGGCCTGTCATCGTTCCCAGCTGGCCCGGACAATTATAAACTCCTTACTATGGTGGAAGTATTTAAGACAAATGTGCATAAAGAGGATGAAGCGGCAAGGCTCCTAAATGCGCTCGGTCAATATTTTCCTTGTTTCCGTTCCAATTTTGATCTGGATGACTGTGACCGGATACCCAGAGTGGAAGGGCAGGATATTATGCCCGGGAAAATAATGGAGGTGCTGCATGCCAATGGATTTCATTGTAGTGTTTTAGAGTAAAAGCCAACGTTTTTAAATTTTTTTGCCAAATATTTTGTGCAACCAAAAGGTTTCCTATTTTTGTGCAACCAAAAGGTTTCGTATTATGAGAAGAGATGTGTTCCAGGCCATTGCAGACCCCACAAGAAGGGAAATATTAAACATGCTGGCCCATCAGACGCTGAACGTAAATGCAGTGACGGAAAACTTTGACGTAAGCCGCGCTGCCATTTATAAGCACATGAAAATACTTATTGAGTGCGGGTTGATAGATATGAAGCAGCAGGGTAGGGAGCGGTATTGCGAGGCGAGGCTGGAGAAACTGAGTGAAGTATCGGACTGGATAGAGCAGTATCGTGAAATGTGGTCTACCCGGCTGGATTCGCTGGAAAGTTACCTGGAAGAATTACAAGCTAAAAATAAAGTACAGCCAAAAACTAAAAAACATGACAGCAAAAAACCAAACCGAAAATAACACCGCAGACCGTGAGATCATTATATCCCGGCTCATCAACGCACCACAGGCGCTCGTCTTTGAGGTGTGGACGGACCCAATGCATATTGCAAAATGGTGGGGCCCGGACGGGTTTACCCTTACGGTTTACGAGATGAACGTACAGCCTGGCGGTGTATGGCGCTCCACGATGCATGGCTGGGGAACGGACTTTCCAAGTAAAATAGAGTATCTCGAAGTATTGAAGCCTGAACGCTTGGTGTACACACATGGTTCAGGCATGGAGAATGACCCCGGTGAGTTTCATGTGACCGTCACATTTGAGCAGCAGGGGCTGAAAACCTTACTCACCATGCGTTCCTTATTCAAGACTGCCGCAGCACGCGATATGGTTGTCCGGGAATACAAAGCCATCGAAGGCGGCAACCAAACTATTGACCGCTTTGAAAAGCAATTGGCTGAAATCATTGCAGAAAGAGCAAAACCATAATTTTTTTCATCCTAAAACATACATAAAATGCGAAAGCTAAAATTGCAAATGCAAATTTCCCTTGACGGCTATGTAACCCCTGGTAAGGGATCCGCAAATTTTAATTGGGATGCAGAAGTGAGAAATTATTGCTTGGAAAACACCAACGGAGTCGAAAGCATTCTTCTGGGAAGAAATACGGCAAATGATTTTATCCAATATTGGGCATCTGTCGCAGCCAATCCGGCCGACCCCAACATTGAATTCGGTAAGCGATTAACTGAAATTCCAAAAATTGTTTTTTCCAGGAAACTTAAAAACTCAAAATGGAACAACTCAAGATTGGCGAAGGGGAATATAGCAGAAGAGATAAACAAACTGAAAAAGCAAAAAGGCAAGGACATGCTTGTATATGGTGGCAGTTCATTTGTATCAACGTTACTTAAGCACAAACTTGTTGACGACGTTTATTTACTCTTAAACCCCGTTGCTTTCAGTGACGGGTTGACCATATTCAAACAAAGGACAAACTTGAAACTGGTTAATGCAACCACTTTTAGCTGCGGCACTGTTGTCCTTCACTATCAACCTTTATAGAAATGCGGTAATCAGCTCCACGCAGCAGGGCTTTGCAGTTACTTTTGACCAACTTGAAGCTTATTCATCAAAAAGAAATTAAATAGATTTTTCACTCTAAAATATAACTAAAATGGAACAGCAAAATGTCAAAGAGCTTACGCTCACACGCGTATTAAATGCGCCCCAGGAACTTGTATTCAAAGCATGGACAGAGGCTGAGGCCCTGGCACGATGGTGGGGTCCAAAGGGTTTTACTCTGAACGTCGCAAAGCTGGATTTCCGGCCGGGTGGTCGGTTCTTGTATAGCATGAACGACAGCAACGGCTTCGAAATGTGGGGGAAGTTTGTCTACCATGAAATCGAAGCGCCGGAGCGTATTGTATTTGTCAATTCGTTTTCTGACAAAGAAGGGAATATTATTCGTGCGCCATTCAGCGCCACCTGGCCGCTCGAGGTAATGAACACGCTCACACTTACCGAAAATGAAGGTAAAACTACCCTGATCCTGCGTGGTCGCCCTGTTAATGCAACTGCCGAAGAGCTAGCGACCTTTGAAGCCGGGCTCAGTTCTATGCAGGAGGGTTTTGCAGGCACATTTGAGCAACTGGAAGCTTATTTATTAACTGAAACTAAATAATAATCATCCTAAAACACAAATAAAATGGAACAGCAAAACGTTAAAGAGCTTACGCTCACACGAGTATTAAATGCTCCCCGGGAACTTGTATTTAAAGCATGGACGGACCCGGAAATGCTGGCCGACTGGTGGGGCCCGCGCGGCTTTACCGCCCCGGTCTGCGAAATAGACCTGAGGCCGGGCGGCGCTCTGCGTATATGCATGCATGCGCCGCAGTTAGGTTTCCCAAACCACTGGATGGACGGTATTATTAATGAAGTAATTGCCCCGGAGCGCCTTGTATTCATCTCCTATGCATTTAGGGATGAAAGCGGAAATGCTCCATTAGAGATACTCAACACCATTACATTTGAGCGTCAGGGAGAGAAAACAAAACTTACTGTACACGCCGTGGTTACCAGGGCTACAGCGGAAATGGCGCCCGCATTAGCAGGGATGGATCTGGGCTGGAACCAAAGCCTGGACAAGCTCACGGAACAGCTTGCTGAGCTAATAGCGTATGAGTAAACGATTCGTAGTCTTGTTTGTCCTAACACACACATGGGTTTCATTGCAGTGCTTTAGAGTAAATGCTAATTCAGCATTATAAATACTTTAGCGTATTAAAAGCCAAACAATTAATTATGAGGAGAATTATAAAACCGGTGAGCAGTGGTTACGTAGCAGTGGACGGCATCAAGATGTATCACGAGGTCTACGGCGAGGGCGAACCGCTTGTACTGATCCACGGCGGGCTGACAACCATAGGCGAGATGCAGGAATGGGTGCAACCGCTGGCGAAGACGCGGCGCGTGATCGCGGTAGAGATGCAGGGTCACGGCCGCACAGCGGACACTGACCGTCTGATGAGCTTTCCCACGATGGGCGACGACATCGCGGAGTTGCTTGAGCAACTCAACATTCCGAAAGCCGACTTGGTTGGCCATTCATTCGGTGGCGCCAGCGTGCTCCGCGCCGCGATCCAGTATCGGGATAAGGTACGGCGACTCGTGGTGATCTCGTCGCCTTCTGCCAGGTCCGGCTGGTATCCGGAAGCGCAACGGGGCATGAGCCAGGTGAGCGCGGCACTGGCCAAAAACTTGATGCAAACGCCGACGGGGCGGTTTTCAAAGAAGTGGCCCGATCCGCAGCGCTTTCCGCAGTTCCTCGACAAATTCGGGAAGATGATGAGTGAAGAATATGACTGGTCGAGGGATGTCGCACAGTTGCCGATGCCGGTGCTTCTGGTATTCGCCGACAACGATTCGATCTCGCAGAAGCACATCGCCGAGTTCTTCTCGCTGCTGGGAGGAGGCGTGAAGGAACCGGGATGGCAGAACACACAACTCTCGCGGTCGCGGTTGGCAATCGTGCCTGGTTACAGTCATTACAATCTCCTGTCCTCGCCGGAAGTCCCGCAAATCATCGGTAAATTCCTCGCCGATCCACTCACGAATCCGTCGGCAGGCGCAGCCGCAGCCTCGCAGGCCGCGGAGATTGCAGCAAAAGAATAAAAATTGGGTATCTTGTTTAACTTAAAACACACAAAACAATGAAAAAAACAAAGATTATTTACTGGATTTTTACTGGGTTGCTGGTTCTATCGATGCTTGCATCTGCTATTCCTGAAATAATGGGTTTGGAAGCAGGGACAAAGTACATGATAGCACTGCACTATCCGCTATATCTGAATATGTTGCTCGGAGTAGCAAAAATATTGGCAGTCATTGTCATTCTTATTTCCGGATATCCGCGACTCAAAGAATGGGCTTATGCTGGACTTTGTATAGATCTTGTGGGTGCTACTTACTCTCAAATTGCCACTGGTGTCCCGGTTGTTAACTGGATATTTATGTCTATTTGGTTTGTGTTTCTGTTTGGCTCCTACATTTATTACCACAAAAGGTTGAAGGAAAACAGCGCAAAATGAGAAAAGTGATCATTTTTGTAATGACATCAGTGGATGGTTATTTTGAAGGGCCGAACGGCGACCTCAGCTGGCATAACGTTGATGCTGAATTCAATGACTTTGCTGCAGCGCAGCTTGAGGAGGCAGACACACTTCTTTTTGGAAGAAAAACTTATGAGATAATGGCTGGTTACTGGCCAACAGACGGGGCAATAACCAGTGACCCCGTTATTGCCGGAATGATGAACAGTAAGCCAAAGATTGTCTTTTCCAGATCAATGGAAAAAGCAGAATGGAACAATACAAGATTGATGAGGGATGCCGGAACAGCGATATCAGAACTCAGACAGCAATCAGGCAAAGACCTGCTCATATCAGGAAGCGCAAACCTCGCTGTGTCCCTGGTGGGAAAGGGATTGATTGATGAATTAAGAATAATGGTTTGCCCGGGGGTCTTGGGGCATGGTACGATTTTGTTGGAGGGAGTTAAGCATTCTCTTAAACTAAAACTCATAAGTGCAAGACCATATAGGTCAGGGAACGTCTTAATTAGTTATGTAAATTCGTAGGTACAAATTATCATCGAGATTTCAAACCATACAACTATGTTTACAAAAGCGATCAGCAGTTTTTCCACAAATGACATCGGGAAGTCAAAGGCTTTCTACAAGATGTATTAGGCGTGCCATTTACAGAGTCAATGGGCGGCATAGAATTGAACATTGGCGGCCAGAGGGTCATGATCTATCCTAAGCCAAATCATGAACCCGCAACGCATACAGTCCTCAATTTTCCAGTCGATAATGTGGAAAAGACGGTAGACGAACTTTCAGCAAAGGGGGTGCGCTTCGAGCAATATACTGGCCAAATTCAAACAGACGAAAAAGGCATCTCACGCGATAATGGCGGGCCGGTAATTGCCTGGTTCAAAGACCCTGCGGGTAATACCTTATCTGTTCTGCAGGCGCAATAGGTTTTCAAATGAGTAACTGCCAATTTGTTAGCCCCGGCGGTCAACGTCGGGACTAATGGTATTTTGTGTGGGTTTACTGGACTCAATCATCTACTAGTGCCAAAAATTCCTGTTCCGTAAGCACTGTAACTGTTCCGAGTTTTTTTGCCTTTTCCAGCTTAGATCCTGCGTCCTCGCCTACAACCAGGTAGTTGAGTTTGCTGCTTACACCGCCTAGAATTGCGCCTCCCTTTTCCTCGACGATGGTTTCGGCATCGCTTCTTTTGAAGTGGCTGAGGGTTCCGGTGAATAAAAATGTTTTACCCGCCAGTGCGCCATCCTTCTTCATTTGCCCTTTGTTTTCATTGGCAAGGTTTACGCCAGCGGCGCCCAGCATGTCTATGATCCGCCGGTTTTCTTTGCGGGCGAAAAAATCAATTACAGATGTCGCCACCTTAGGCCCTATGTCTTCCAGCATGGAAAGCTTGTCAATATCCCAATCATAAAACTCACTGATGTGCGACACTGCAGAGGCCAGCGTCTTTGCGGTAGTTTCTCCCACATGCCGTATGCCCAGCCCGAATATCACCCTGTTCAGCGGTTGTTTTTTTGATTGTTCTATTGCCTGTTTCAGGTTGCTTACCGACTTCTCTCCAAACCCGCCCAACTGCTTCACCTTATCCCAATCGATATGATAGATGCCCGGAATATCATGCAGCAATCCCAGTTCAAAAAACTTCTGAACATTAGCGTTGCCAAGACTGCGAATATCCATAGCGTCCTTGCTCGCAAAGTGTATCATGCGCTCCACTACCTGCACCGGGCAGTTTATATTTATGCAGCGCCATGCTGCCTCATCCTGTTGTTTCTCCAGTTCGCTGTTACACGCCGGGCAATGAATAGGGAATTTTATTGCCTGTTCGTGGCCTGTTCGCAGTTCGGTAAGTGGTTTCACTATATATGGGATCACGTCGCCGGCTCGCTCTACCAGCACGGTGTCTCCTATGCGCACATCCTTCTCTCTCACCACATCTTCGTTGAACAAGGAAACAGAGGTTACTGTCACTCCACCTATATGCACCGGATCTATCTTAGCCACCGGAGTTATTGTGCCCGTACGCCCCACTTGGAACTCTACTTTGCGCAGTTTACTGGTGGCCTGCCTCGCCTTAAACTTATAAGCCACCGCCCAGCGTGGGTGATGCGAGGTCATCCCCATTCTGTCCTGTAGGGCAAAGTCATTCACCTTCACCACCAGCCCGTCTACCTCAAAAGGCAAGTCATCCCGGTGTCCCTCAAATTCATGGCAGTAAGCGATCACCTCATCAATGTGCTTAAATTTCTTCATTTCTTTGGCCGGCGTAGGAAAACCTAAGTTATAAAGCCAGTGAAGCGCATCATAGTGGGTGCTCAGTTCCTTCGGGCGAGTGCCACCTTCACTTAATGTATAGTCACTTAAGTGGTATAGTATGGAATTCAGGCCGCGCTTCCTGACTTCTGTGGGATCCAGTATGCGCAACGTACCTGAAGCAGCATTACGTGGATTGGCCAATGGTGAAAGCCCCTCAGCGACCCGCTGTTTATTGAACGCTTCGAAGACATTTTTATGGATCACTATTTCACCGCGTATTTCTATTTGCCTGATGCCATGCTGTACGAGCGAGGCAGACAGTGGTATCGCCTTTATTTGCCTGATATTGGCAGTAACGTCTTCACCCATTACGCCGTCCCCCCGTGTAGCCCCACGCACTAAATTGTTTTGCTCGTAGATCAGCGATATGCTGGCACCGTCATACTTCGGCTCTACGCAATATTCTATCTCGCCAGCGCCTGCCAGCTCATGGCACCGTCTGCCCCAGTCTGTAAGGTCTTCTGCATTATAAGTGTTGTCAAGGCTCAGCATAGGCACCAAATGGCTCACTGTTGGGAAGCGTTCACTCAAGCCCTGCGCCACCCGTTGCGTGGGTGAGTCCGCCGTTACGAGTTCCGGGTATTTTTCTTCGAAGTGCTTTAGTTTTTTAAACAGGCTGTCATACTCTGAGTCAGAGAGTGTAGGATTACTTTGTACATAATACTTCCAGTCTGCATAGTTGACCACTTCGCGTAACTGTGCTATGGTATCATCAATACTCTTAGCATCATGCTGCAGTAAATATTTTGCCTGCTCATACAAGCGTTTTTCGTCCGGTGGGGTGTACATGTTGCAAAGTAAATTGCAATAAAATTACTAACCGAATAGGATAAAATATTTATTTTACCGTTTCACAATGAAAAAACAACTCAAATCATATATCTCCTTTTCCCGTACAGAAAGAATAGGCATGGTATGTTTATGTGCACTACTATTATTTCTCTTAGTCATACGTGCTACTATGCCTTTATGGGTAAGGCCGACTACAGACACTGATAAAGAGAAAAAACTTATCGCAGCATGGGAGAAATTTAAAAGAGCTAACCCGTCAATGACTGACAGTGCAAAAACAGAAAAGAATGACTACCAGGATGCTTTTGATGAAAACAAAGCACCATTGCCCAATATAATAGATATTAATATCGCCGACTCTGCCACTCTGGTGCGCCTGAAAGGAATAGGCCCGGTAACTGCTGGCAAAATAATAGAAAGAAGGAATAAGAAAGGCCCGTTTACCAACATCAACCAATTGTTAGAAATACGCCACTTCCCCGAGGCTACTTTTGAACTGCTGAAAAAACATTTGGTAGTTGACAGTTCTTCAAAATAACGGAGATGGAAGGAGCGTTACGATTGAACCTGTGGTAAATATATGGCTGACTAAGATTACCATTCAACTGAAAGTGGCATATTCGAAGAAGGAATGTTTTATAGATAATTATTTGTATATTCGCCATTCATATTAAATCTCAGTGAAAAAATATACTCTCATCGCTTTAGCGTTCATTTGTTTGCCGTTACTTAGCATAGCTCAAAGCGCATTAACAGTTAGTATAACCGGGCATGATGCAAAGTGTAACGGAAGCACAAATGGAAGTGCAAAAGTTGCAGTAACAGGAGGCGTCACCCCATATTCATATGTATGGATGCCTGCTGCAGGTACCACCGATAGTGCCAGCGGGCTTATCGCAGGTACATACTCGGTAACAGTTACCGACAGCGATGGAAATACAGCATCGGGTGCTATAACCATACACCAACCAGCCGCATTGACCGTGAGCATAGACAGTATTGTTGTACCTCCTTGTTTTCGTACAACCAGCGGGGTCTGCGGTTGTGCGAATACCCTCTGGGCGGTTGTGAGTGGCGGCACACCACCATATTCCTATTTATGGAGTCCCGGCAGTAGTAGCGCGGGGAGCAGCGTGACAAGTGATACTTTGATGTATGCATGCTATTTAGAGTTTACGGTTATTGTGTCGGACAGTAATAATTGTGTGAGTAGTGACAGCCTAAACGTGGAAATACCCAATTCCGGTCCTATTATTAATGCATCCGCAGTCGGACAACTACGTAACACATCCGGTATTAATACCTATCCTAATCCTGCCAATAATCAGCTCAATATCAGTATTGACCCATGGGGAGCAGGTATTAAGAGCATTGCAGTATATGATATGCTAGGTGGAAAGGTATTTGAACAACAGCTAAACAGTAATGAGCGCCTTATAGCCATAGATGTCTCGGGATTTGCAAATGGTGATTACCTTTTAAGAATAATAAGTGATGATTCGCAAAAGACCGGCTATTTCTCTATTTCAAGGTAAGGTAAATTTCATCTCCAAATTTTAGTTATTCACATCCGAAGAACCGTGACCAATAATGCCTTGCCGCTTTTCTTTTTGAAAGATATTGACATCAGAATAGGGCAAGGTTATAAAATGTAGAGCTTCGCGAGTTGTTTTATTCATAGCCAATAGTTGCTTATAAATTTAATGGGTTTAACCTGCTTCCCGCTCACTTTTAGTTCTGTTCAAAAAAATGTCGTAAAATTGCGCAGGATAACGATTACATACAAAATATGGATTTTAATTATACGGACACCCAGAAATCTATTGCAGAAATGATCCGCGATTTTGCTGCTAAGCACATCCGGCCAGATATGATGGAATGGGACGAAACACAAAAATTTCCTGTTGACCTTTTTCATAAATTAGGGGAGCTTGGTCTTATGGGAGTGCTCGTCCCTACTGAATATGGTGGTTCGGGGCTGGGCTATTTTGAATATGTTACTGTGATCAGTGAGATTGCCAAAGTATGCGGCTCTATCGGACTTTCCGTTGCGGCTCACAATTCACTTTGTACCGGGCATATACTTTACTTTGGCAACGAGGAGCAGAAAAGAAAATATCTTCCTAAGCTGGCTACAGGTGAATGGATAGGCGCATGGGGGCTTACAGAAGCAAATACCGGCAGCGATTCAGGTAATATGCAATGCACGGCAACAAAAGACGGTGATGAATGGATATTGAACGGTACTAAAAACTGGATCACTCATGGTATTAGTGGCAATGTCGCTGTTGTGCTGGCGCGAACAGGAGATCCCCGCACAAAAAATAACAGCACCGCTTTTATTGTAGAACGGGGCACTCCCGGCTTCACCGCGGGTAAAAAGGAAAATAAGCTCGGAATGCGTGCTAGCGAAACTGCAGAGCTTATATTCGATAACTGTCGAATCTCTGACAGCCAAAGAATGGGGCCAGTAGGCGAAGGATTCTACCAGGCTATGAAGGTGCTTGATGGTGGACGTATATCCATTGCAGCGTTAGCTTTGGGGATAGCAAAGGGCGCTTATGAGGCTTCATTAAGATATTCAAAAGAACGTCATCAGTTCGACCAGCCTATTTCAAATTTCCAGGCAATTGCATTTAAGCTGGCAGATATGGCGACCCAGATAGAGGCAAGCGAACTGCTCATATACCAGGCCTCTGATATGAAGAACCGTGGTGAAAAAATGAGCAAAGAATCCGCTATGGCCAAATATTATGCATCAGAAGCCTGTGTGCGTATATCCACAGATGCAGTGCAGATATTCGGCGGTTATGGCTATACAAAAGATTTCCCGGTTGAAAAATACTATCGTGACAGCAAGCTGTGCACAATAGGCGAGGGTACATCTGAAATACAAAAACTGGTAATATCCAGGGAAATAATAAAAGGATAGTAAACAGCTACTTATTTAGTATAATAATAAGCCGCCAGACCAAACTGGGTAACAATATTTAACTGCAGGTCATGTGAAGAAACCTCAGCTATGTAGTATGTAAGGGTATCATTTGCCCTATAAGCTACCCAAACGGAATCGCTGCCAACTATTTTCCAATCAAAACTCAAAGGAGTTGCTGTTACTCCATTGTCCACACTGGTTTCCACACCTGTCGCTTCATTGGTGAAAAGGAGTTCGTCATCTAAAGTAGCAGGCACTGAATGAATCTCCCCAGCGTCAATTACCCCATTGTTGTTATCATCAGTGGCATATTGCGTTTTCTTCCATTTCCCTAATATTCGGCTAAATGGGGTATTGGGTGCCTCCTTCTTGGTGCAAGAAATAAACCCTGCAGATAGAAACAACAGGAACAAGGCAAACAATATGATCATGTTCTTTTTCATGACAGGCGGTGATTCTGCTACACAAATGCAGTGTAAGCGCGTTCGCAAATTTACATATAAATAACGCATAACGGGTGCTTATAGTATTAATCTATATTAAATTATTTGGCGAATTACTACATAAATAAGGCCTAATAATAAATAGTATGTATAATCATTTTAAACTTTAACCGGCAACTCGAATGCCTTATTCAGCTCGTCAATATACCCGAGAATATCTTTACGGCCAAGGAATTTTATGGCGCTGGTAATGAAGCTGCGGGGTATAAATTCCCATTCCTTTTTCATGGCTTCTATGAACTGGCGGGCATGTTTCGCGGCTTCGCGCTGGGTGCTTTTGTCAGCTTTGGTAAATATCACATTGAACGGCACACCCCATTCGCCCAGCTTTCTTAAAAAGGCAAGGTCTATGCTTTGCGGTTCATGGCGACTGTCTATCAGTACAAAAACAGTTACCAGGTTAGTACGCTGTTTCAGGTAATTATCAATCATCTTTTCCCATGTAGCGCGTGTACTTTGGGAAACTTTGGCAAACCCATAACCGGGCAGGTCTACTATATAAAATGAATTATTGATTAGAAAATGGTTGATAAGCTGTGTCTTGCCGGGTGTATTAGACGTTTTAGCGAGCTTTGACTGGTTGGTTAGCATATTGATCAGCGATGACTTACCCACATTAGAACGGCCTATAAAGGAGTATTCCGGCTTATCGGGCTTAGGGCAGCCATCTACGGTGGGGCTGCTGATCACATAGGTAGCTTTCGTTATTTCCATTGGCTTTGGTTATGTACTTTTGCAGCAATGCAGTCAGTACCAAATAGTAACCCGGCAGCTAAGATAGTCCCGGATTCCGCATCAAATTTAAGCAAGAAAGCCCAAGTAGCGGAGATGTTCAATAATATAGCAGGCCGCTATGATTTTTTGAATCATTTTTTGTCTATGGGTATAGACCGGGGGTGGCGCAAAAAAGCCATTGCAGCAGTAGCGCAAATAAAGCCTCTAAGCATATTGGATGTAGCAACCGGCACCGGCGACATGGCTATTGCTGCTGCAAAATCTATTCAGCCTGGCAAAATTGTCGGTGTGGACATAGCAGACCAGATGCTGGAAGTAGGCAGGAAAAAAATAGCCCGGCAAAATTTATCTCAAATAATAAGCCTGCAGACCGGCGACAGTGAAGCCATGCCTTTTGCTACTGGCGAATTTGATGCGGTTATGTGCGCTTATGGCGTAAGAAACTTTGAGCACCTCGAAATAGGGCTGAAAGAGATGAATAGGGTGCTGCGCCCCGGGGGCAAGGTAGTAATACTGGAGTTTTCCCATCCTGCCGAATTCCCCGTGAAGCAGCTGTACAAGTTTTATTTCCGCTACATACTCCCTACACTCGGCAAACTGGTATCTAAACATAGTAAAGCATATACTTACCTGCCAGAATCTGTAATGGCATTTCCGGAAGGGGAAAGGTTTTGTGAGATCCTGGGCCAGTGTGGATTTAAAGACGCAAAAGCAGTGCCGTTGACTTTTGGAATAACGACGCTTTATACAGCCTCACGATAATCAAACATAGTATGAGCGCTCCACTTGGTAAAATTAGAAACCGACAAATTCAATATTTTGGTATCAATGATAAAAATTGGCTGGCTCTTCTTCCTGATAAAAACTGGTTGTTATTTCTTATTGCTGATGATGAACAAATTCCTCAATTTGATGACATTCTTAAGATTTGCCTTGAACGCAATGTGTTATATGTCTGTAGCACCGGAAAAGCAGCAAATAAAATTGAGGATATTTTTGATGAAGAAATTGGTATAAAAACAATAAACCTTAGATCAGACTATGAGCAACCGGTAACTACTTCACATAAGAACTTTGATGAAGGTTTTTGGTTTGCGACAAATATTGCGCCAATAAATTGATTCCCATTGATGACGTAATCTGTATTAATCTTACGGGACAGGACCTCAAACAAAAAATTTCTGACCTCATTAATAAAATCAATGACGGCTGGTTACCTCCTGAAATAGAGTAATAATATTTTACGCGGTCTTAGTCCTCATCGTCTTTAACGCCACAGCCCACTTGTACAGCTCATTGAGCATAATGTCAGCGGATTTATCTAAGCCCGGATCGCTATTGAATTTACCGCTTTCGTCTATGTGCTTTGTGAACGCCGGTATATGCACGGCCTCGGAGATGGGCATCATGGCCACGGCTGTTACTACCTGCTTCAGCATTTGCACCGCCCGCGTACCACCGGAAACTCCGCCATAGCTTACAAACCCCATAACCTTGTAATTCCACTCTTTGGAGAGAAAATCGATTGCGTTTTTAATGGTGCCGGGGAAACCATAATTGTATTCTGAAGTCACAATCACAAAGGCGTCTGCCTCATCTATCATTGCACTCCAATCTTTGGTGTGCTGGTGTTGGTAGCGCTGGAACCTAGGGTGTTCCGGCTCATCGAGAAATGGCAGGTTGATGGTTTGCAGATCTAAAACCTCTACATTGAATTCCGTATGTTTTACTGCTACTTCATTGAACCAGGCAGCTATTGCGGGGCCTTTTCTTCCCGGCCGTGTACTGGCTATTATTATTTTCAGGTTGAGCATTGTGGTAAATTAAAAGTAAAAATAAAAAAGTTGCTTAAAAAGTAAAGGTTGCCGTTTGGAGACAACCTTTATTTTTTTACAAAATCGTTTGCCGTTAATTTCTCCTGTTACCGAAGAGCCTGAGCAGCATTAGGAACAGGT
>Ga0182030_10010113_pt1 | contig 19241 bp, 19 predicted proteins | sample 812S3MmetaG_FD_121299 | JGI IMG/M metagenome (GOLD analysis project Ga0182030, IMG submission 121299) | Permafrost microbial communities from Stordalen Mire, Sweden - 812S3M metaG (Illumina Assembly) | ecosystem: Environmental > Terrestrial > Soil > Wetlands > Permafrost | place: Sweden... | reverse complement strand
AATGACGTCACAGGGTTAATCAAAAGCGTTGAGCAGACAGGCAAGCTTCAGCAGCCCTACCTAGGGGTCGTTTATATTCCAATAACGAATGACGTCGCTCAGCAGTACAATCTAAGTGTCAATCAGGGTGCTTGGATTCCCCCATCAGGTGTAATAGGTCAGGATCCTGTAGAATCTGGTAGCCCGGCCGCTTCAGCCGGCTTACAGAGTGGTGATATTATTACAAAAATTAACGGGACGGCCATTAATGAGAACAATAGTCTGACATCAATTCTTGATCAAGATTCCGTTGGCCAGACCGTTAATCTTACAGTTATCAGAAATAGCAAAACTATTTCAATTCAAGCGACGCTCGGTACAGTCCCAACAAGCTAAGTTTTTACAAAAAGTTGAATAAAATCATCAGTAAGAGATAGCTTATAGCCGTACTTTTTAGCTATTGAAGCTAGTTGTTGGTGTTGAGGCGGCAAACTCTCGGTAATAATGTAGCTTGGCGGATGATTGTGCTTAGCGGTGTTATCAAATAGTCGGCGGTACAGATCAAGCCCGTCTTTGCCGCCAAATATGGCATGTTTTGGTTCAAACATGGCCGATTCATTGATTATATGTTCAGCGGGAACGTAGGGGAGGTTAGCGGCTATCAGGTCATAATCTGAGTAATTATTATTTAGTAAATCCTGAAGATAAGAATGAGTTTTTACGCCCAATACCCGGGAGTTAAGTCGGGCCATTTTTAAGCATTGTTTATCAATATCTATAAGATCAATCTGGCAGCCTTCTAGCTCCAGTGCCAGCGTTATACCGATACAACCCGACCCGCAACCAATATCAGCAATTTTTGCGTCATCGGGCAAAGGAATTTTTTTAATAACATCTATCATTGTTTCGGTTTCAGGTCTCGGTACCAGCGTATGGTGATTGACTAAAAACTCGCGCCCGTAAAAGTAAGCTTTCCCCCTGATATAGGCGAGCGGCTCATTGTTCTCTCGGCGCGCAACCCTCAATTCTATTTGTTTAATCTTGGGTTGACTCGGCCTAAAATCGGGACGGGCAAGAATTTCAGCTCGATTAATGGACAATGTATCTTCAAAAATGACTAAGCAGTCCAATCGGGCCGTTGATATTCCGGCCGCCTTAAGCCTGTCGGTCTGTCGTTTTAATAGTTCAGCTAGACTCGGCGATGAGTTCTTTTTCATATGATTGGAGTTTTTCAATAAGGTCATCAATCTCCCCATTCAGAACACCGTTCACATTGCTTCGGGAGTAATTGATTCGGTGATCAGTCACGCGGTCTTGCGGGAAATTGTATGTCCGAATTTTTTCCGAGCGGTCACCGGAGCCGATTAAGTTTTTGCGTTTGTCGCTTAAAGCCTGCCGATCGGCTTCTATTTTAATAGCCAGCAAACGTGATCGCAAGACGCCTAATGCTTTGTCTTTATTTTTAATTTGCGATTTCTCATCCTGGCAAGTCACAACAATTCCAGTTGGCAGGTAAGTAATCCTGACGGCAGAATCGGTTGTATTCACGCTCTGGCCGCCATGTCCGCTGGACCTGAAGACGTCTATTCTCAGATCTTTTGGGTCAATACTTACATCTGTTTCCTCGGCTTCAGGAAGTACAGCAACTGTTACTGTTGAAGTGTGGATACGACCCTGTGATTCGGTAGAAGGAACTCTTTGAACGCGGTGAACGCCAGCTTCATACTTTAATTGTTTATATAAATCAGACCCTTTGATCCCGAAAATTATTTCTTTGAACCCGCCGACATCACTTGGACTTTCACTGATCAATTCAACTCTATGACCATGCCGTTCAGCCCAGCGAAAGTACACTTTATATAAATCGCCGGCAAATAGACTTGCTTCGTCACCGCCGGCCGCTGCCCGGATTTCAATGACAACATTTCTTTTATCATTGGGGTCTTTGGTATTCAGCAGGTCTGCTAATTTTATGCTAATAACCGATAGCCGATCGTTTATCTCGACTATTTCATTATTGGCCAGCAGAGCTAATTCGGGCTCTGCGCTATTAGTTAAATGATGTGCTTCGCTTAACTTTTTTATTGCATCGGCCCTGTCATTGAATAAACCAATGATATTTTCGAGTTCCTGTGTCCGTTTAGCTATTTTTGGATAGTCCGGTTGCTTATAGATATTCGGATCTTGTAACTGTTGTTGAAGTGTGTCTAACTCCTGTCTCAGTGAAATTTCATGTTGTTCCATTGTGTTCTCTCTAATCAATATAAATAAAAATACGTAAAAAAGTAACCAGTATTAATTAAAACAGCTAACCGATTTTCTGAGATGTTGTTTTCTGTTGGGTTTTTGGTTTTGGAGTTTTACGCTTACTGGCTTGTTCGGCTTTACGCTGGCGGGCTTCTTGCCCGGCGGCCGCCCGAGCTTTGAATTTATCTACTCTTCCTTCGATGTCTAAAACGCGTTCCTCGCCGGTGAAGAAGGGGTGCGAATAACTGGTTATATGTACCTTTGCCAGAGGATATTCCTTGCCGTCGTCCCATTTTATTGTCTCTTCTGTAATAATAGTTGACCGCGTCAAAAAAGCCTTGCCATTGTTAAGGTCTTGGAAAACTACTGGCCGATAATTATCAGGGTGTAAATCTTTTTTCATATTTTGCTCATTGAACTATACACATCTGTTGTCCTTCGGTCAAGCAGTGGGAAAGGCGGCTATTGAACAATTACGCTGTTTCTAATATAATAATGCCCAGAATAACTAAGCAATTTGGGTTGGCAAGTCCTCTTTATTAGTGAATACTTGATCTGATAAAGGTGCCCAAATGGTGTGAAAGGATTATATAGATGGCCGTAGAATCATTAGACGTTAAAAAATTATTAGAATCAGGTGCTCATTTTGGTCATAAAACAAGCCGCTGGCACCCTAAAATGGCTCCATACATATTTGGTAAAAAAAATGGAGCTCACATTATTGACCTAACCATAACCGTCCAGAAACTAGATGATGCCCTCGGTTTTATAACTCAAACCGTAGCTCAGGGCAAACAAATATTGCTGGTAGGCACTAAACGTCAGGCCAAAGACATTATTAAGTCTGTAGCGGAAACAACTCACATGCCCTATGTTAATGAGCGCTGGTTGGGCGGTATGTTAACCAATTGGACAACAATCGGTGGCCAGGTTAAACATCTTAAAGATTTAGAGTCTAGAATGCAAACAGGGGAACTTAGTGCGAAATATAGCAAACTTGAAGTTCAACGTTACCAGGAAGAAATTGATCAAAAAAATCACATGTATGGCGGTATTAAAGAAATGGCCGCCCGCCCGGGAGCTTTATTTATTGTCGATATCATACATGAGATAAATGCCCTAAAAGAAGCTCGAAAACTAGGCATACCAGTTGTCGCAATAGTTGATACAAATGCCGACCCCAGCTTGGTTGCTTATCCGATTCCTGCCAACGATGATGCTATAAAAACTATTCAGTTGATAACTGATCACGTCAAACTGGCAATTGAACGCGGCAAGTTAGAACCCAAGAAAACAGCTGATACTAAAGATAAGCAGGAGTAATTAATCATGATTTCAAGTTTTGGCGAAATTAAAAGATTACGCGAGCTAACAGGTGTTGGAATGACTGATGCCAAAAAAGCTCTGGAAGATTCAAGCGGCGATTTTGACGCAGCTCTTTCTGCTATGAGAAAAAAAGGTCTGACTAAAGCCGAAAAACGAATGGAGCGAGAAGCCCGGGCCGGCGTTATTGGTACCTATAATCACAATAACCGGATTGGCGTGTTGGTCGAGGTCAATTGCGAGACCGATTTCGTAGCTCGTAATGAAATATTTACCAATCTCGTAAAAGATCTAACTCTGCATATTGCCGCTTCCAACCCGGAATATTTAACAGTTGATGACATCCCACTAGCGGTCAAGAAACAAGTTACCGATGATTTTTCGGATAAACTGAAAGCTGACAATAAACCCGCCGAAATGATAACAAAAATTGCGGGAGAGCAGGTTAAAAAGTATTTTGACGAACGCTGTCTGCTTACTCAGCCATTCGTTAAGGACCCCGATCAAACTGTCGGGGATTACATCAAACAGAACAACGCAAAACTTGGAGAAAATATCGTAGTTCGGCGCTTTGCCCGGATGGCTCTTGGCGAAGTCTAGTAGTATACTGTGATTTAGAAATATGGATCCTGATAAAATCGTTAAAGATACCGAAAAAAAGACCCAAGATTCAATTGAACACTTTGTTAATGAATTGAAAAAAATCCGTACAGGTCGGGCTAATGCTGGTATGCTTGAAGGTTTAATGGTGGAAGTTTACGGAGTATCAATGCCCTTAAACCAAGTAGCCAACATAATTGCTCCTGAGGCACAATTACTTCAAGTAACTCCCTTTGACCCAAACAGTTTACGACCGATTATTAATGCCATTCGCGCGAACACGTCGCTTGGCCTGAACCCAGTTGATGACGGCAGAGTTATCAGATTACCTATTCCGCCCCTGACAGAAGAGCGTCGCCGAGAAATTGCTAAACAACTCAGTGATCGGATTGAAGATGCCATGATCTCGATGCGCAACGCCAGGCATGAATCTTTAAAATTTGCCGACAGCGCTCTAAAAGAGAAGCAAATCACTAGAGATGATTATGTCAGTATAGAAAAGAAGCTTAACGATATGATATCTAGCCATCGCCTAGAAGTTGAGCGTCTGGCCAAAAACAAAGAATCAGAAATAATGACCATCTAATGTTCATTCAAGTTAATCCAAAAATTGTTACAATAATATAGTCAGTGGTAAAAATTAATATTTTCCCGCTCGCGTTGGGTTAATAGTTGGATAGTGATCGTCATTGAGCTGGATAATATTACCTGTTTATAATGGAAGGGCATCGGCAAGATTAGATTCTGCCGCGGTTATTTTGAAAGAGAGCAGAAATAATGTATCAACCGGGTGATAGCGACAAGCATATAAAGCACAAGTTTAGAATTCAAATAAAGAATAGGTTCGGAGCGTAAATGTCAGTTGGCCTTGTTGTATTGGGCGTAGTTCTGTTCGTACTGCTAATAATTGTTCACGAAGCCGGACATTTTATAGTTGCCAGACGCAACCATGTTGATGTGGAGGAATTTGGCATATTTTTTCCACCCAGACTATGGAGCCGAAAAACAAAAGCCGGTTGGGAATTCAGTATCAATCTTTTACCTCTAGGCGGATTTGTTAGGCTAAAAGGCGAGCACGACGAAGATAAAGGCAAGGGCACCTACGGGAGTGCTAAATTAGGCTCAAAAGCAAAAATACTGCTAGCAGGCGTAACAATGAACGTCGTGGTGGCGTTTCTACTGCTGACTTTACTGGGATGGGTTGGATTGCCTAAGTTAATCAATAACCAGTTTACGATTAAAAGCGATACCCACGTTAGCAAGAACGAAATATTAATCGGCTCGGTTATTCCTGGTTCACCGGCTGCCAAAGCCGGTCTGGAAACAACCGACCAGTTAACCAAAATTATTTCGTCAAGTCAGAAAATTTACAAAGTTACTAGTGCCGATAATCTACCCAGTATTACCAAATCATTAGCTGGGCAGACTGTCACAGTCGACTACACTAGGGATAAACAGCAACATTCAGAAAGAATAACACTTCTTAGTCAAAAGATCGTGTTAGCAAGTCAAAAAACCAAAAACCCGAAAGGTTATTTAGGAATTTCTCCGACCCAATATACGCTGTATCGTTACACTTGGTCGTCTCCAGTCGTTGCGCTCGGGATACTTAAACAATTCACTGTTTTAACATTCAAAGGGCTGGGCTCTGTTGTGGCGGGCTTAGCTAGAGGGAATACGACCCAAGCTACTTCTCAAGTCACCGGACCAGTTGGCATCTTTGAAATATTAAAAGATGGCAGCCTGTTGGGTTATCAATTCGTTCTTATAATTGTGGCTGTAATATCTTTAAGTTTAGCTATCATGAATATACTTCCTATTCCAGCACTAGACGGTGGTAAGCTTTTCGTTACACTGGTAGCCAGAGTACTGAGAAAAAAATTAACAGCTAAAATCGAAAACGCTCTATATGGCGCGGGCTTCGCATTATTAATCGTCTTGATTATTTTAATAACAATTGTCGATGTCCGAAGAAATTTCTAATAAACATAAACCATCGCTAACGGTTACCGATCAAATTAACTGGGGTCCTGGCTTAGCCGTCTTAGTTACGGTGGTAGTTTTCGTATTGGCTGAATATTTAGGCGCCCAAATCACAGTTATATATCCGGTTATAAAACACTGGACTTCATCGCAGACCACCAATTGGCTGAATAACTCAATCTATGCCCAGTTCTTTTATACCCTCATAGCTGAGGCTATTACATTCGGCGTCATCTGGTTATTTATTAAATGGCGGAAAGACAAACTGAGTGTTATAGGTTTAGTAAAACCTAAACTACAAGACATAGCCTACGCCTTAACCGGACTGGCAATATATTTTCCAGCCTATATTGCCGCAGTTTTTGGCCTGAGTAGCCTGATTCATGGCTTAAACATCAATCAGCAACAGCAAATTGGCTTTAGCCAATCTACCACTGGCTGGCCGTTGGTCCTAGTATTTATAAGTTTGGTGGTTCTACCGCCAATTGTGGAAGAAATTCTGTTTCGAGGGTTCCTCTATAGCGGGCTAAAAAAATCATTACCAAAAATCTGGGCCGTCCTTCTTACATGCACGATCTTTGCCGCTCCTCATCTATTAGAGGGGGGTAGCAGTGGATTGCTTTGGGTAGCTGGTATAGATACATTTATTCTTTCACTGGTGTTGATTTGGCTACGAGAAAAAACGGGCAGATTATATGCCTCAATGGGTCTACATGCCCTGAAAAACTTCATTGCATTTGCGAGTCTATTTTTGCTGCACGCCCATTAGGGTACAATTAAAGAAAGAAAACGAGAGGCGCAGAGTGAAACTATCACAATTATTTACTAAGACCAGTAAAACAGTTCCGGCGGATGAGACCGCCGACAACGCCAAACTACTGATTAGAGCCGGCTATGTTCATAAAGAAATGGCGGGAGTTTACGACTATCTGCCGCTCGGCAAAAAGGTGGTAGACAATATAACCTCTATTATCCGTGAAGAAATGGACGCCCTAGGAGCCCAGGAAATTCAGATGAGTGTCCTGCAAAACATGGAACTCTGGCAAAAAACTGGCCGCTGGGATGACAAAATAGTTGATGATTGGTTCAAGACCCGTCTAGTAAATGGCAGCGAGATTGGTCTCGGCTTAACACATGAAGAACCGATCACAAATATGTTAAGAAGATTTGTCAGTTCTTATAAAGACCTCCCGCTTTACGTTTACCAGATTCAAACGAAATTTCGTAATGAACTGCGCGCTAAAAGCGGGTTACTGAGAGGGCGCGAGCTGTTAATGAAAGACATGTACTCTTATAGCCGGTCGGTAGCTGAACATGAACAATTCTATGAAAAAGCAATTAAAGCCTATGAAAAAGTTTACCAAAGATTAGGGATCGGGGATATTACCTATATGACTTTTGCCAGCGGTGGTATTTTTACGAAGTTTAGTCATGAATTTCAAACGCTAAGTCATGTCGGTGAAGATACGATTTATGTTAGCGAAAGCAAGAAGCTGGCAATTAATAAGGAAGTCTATAATGACGAAGTCCTATCGCACTTGGGTGTCGAGAAGAAGCATTTGAAAGAAGAACGGGCAGTTGAGGTTGGGAATATTTTCTCACTTGGCAGTCGCTACGCCGATGCCCTCGGACTCCATTTTACCGATAAAGACGGCAGGGAAATGCCGGTTATTATGGGTTGTTATGGAATTGGCATAAGTCGGTTGGTCGGTTTATTGGCTGAACATTTCGCAGACGAAAAGGGTCTAGTTTGGCCGGTTAATATTGCCCCAGCCTTAGTTTATATTGTTCGCTTGGGTAGTGGAGAAAAAATAGTTCAACAAGCAGATGCATTGTATGAATTGTTAATAAAAAATAAGATCTCAGCTATATATGATGACCGCGATGTCCAAAGTGGCGAAAAATTAAATAATGCTGATCTACTTGGTATACCTTACCGGGTTGTCGTGAGCGAGAAAACAACTCTCACCGATAAAGTGGAAGTCAAAGCCCGTAGTCAATCTGAGGTTTCGCTTATGACCGAAGAAGCTTTACTAAAACTCCTGTCAAGATCATGAAAGTATTGGTATAATTAACGTTCTCTAAAAGGGAAATCTGATTTCAGAAAAGATTTGAAAGGAAACCAACATGAAGAAGCAATATAGACTTACTCTGGAGGGGATTGAGGAACTAAAAACAGAACTTAATGAGCTGGAGTCTCAGCGAGGAATAATCGCCGACCGGATAAAAACCGCCCGCGAGCTAGGTGATTTAGGTGAAAATGCTGAATATAGCTCAGCTCGACAGGAGCAAGATCGTAACGAGAATAGAATTGCCGAGATAGAGCATATTATCCAAAACGTCGAAATTATAAAAAAACCTCGCAGTGATAATAAAGTTCAGCTTGGTTCAGTTGTGAAACTAGAAACCCACGCCGGGAAAACCAAAGAATTTAAAGTGGTTGGCACGATTGAGGCCGATCCGCTAAGTGGTAAAATATCCGACGAATCTCCAATCGGGAGAGTGTTGATCGGCAAGAAAAGCGGTGATACAGTTCAAATCCAGACACCAATTGAAACCTCGGTTTATAAAATTATTGATATATCCTAGCTCGTTTGCCCCTGGTTCGATACAATATATAGTATGGCAACACTCAGAGAACTTCGTGATGAAAGATTAAAAAAACTAGAGAAGTTGCACGAGCTTGGGGTGAACCCATATCCGGCACATACTGACGCCGCTAGTGATCCGGACACAACCCCAAAACTAACTGAACTGAAGAACGACTTTGCCAAATATCAAGACAGGAATGTCGGAGTAGTTGGCCGGATAATCGGTATTAGGACACATGGCCGGATTGCTTTTTTGACCATAAAAGAGCAATGGGAGACGATCCAGGTATTCATTGAAGAGCCGGCCCTGAATGATGCGGATTATGCCGCCAGTGAATTAAAATTTTCTAATTTAAATCTTCTTGATAATGGCGATTTTATTGAAGCTGAAGGGAAGTTAACGAAAAGCCGAACCGGAGAAATTACCGTCAATGCCGCCAAAATAAAAATCCTGTCCAAATCACTGCGTCCCATTCCGACTACTTGGGATGGTTTTTCTAACAAAGAGGAAAGATTTAGGCGACGATACCTCGATACCAATGTGAATAAAGTTGTTTATGACCGTTTCATCCGACGGAGTCATTTCTGGCAGTCGACCAGAGAGTTTTTGCTAAGCAACGGTTTTATCGAGATTAACATACCGGTTCTGGAAACTACTACCGGCGGGGCAGATGCTACTCCCTTTATTACGCACATGGACGCGCTTGATCAGGATTTTTATCTTCGTATATCTCATGAATTGCCCCTCAAACGATTACTAGTAGCCGGTTACGAAAAAGTATTTGATATCGGCCCTCGTTTTAGGAATGAAAACTATTCAGATGAGCATTTACCGGAGCATATCTCGATGGAATGGTATTGGGCTTACGCCGATTGGGAGGTTGGAATGAAGTTTACCGAGCGGCTGCTTCGTTTTGTGGCTGATAAAACTTGGGCCACTAGGACCTTCTCGCTGGCTAACAATGTTGAGGTTAACCTCGGCGACAACAATAGTAGTTGGCCGAAGCTTAGTTTTGTTGATGAGATGAAAAAAGAATACGGCTTGGATGTTCTGAATAGTTCGATGGAAGAAATAAAAGACCAGCTGGTAAAACACAAACTTGAAGTTGAGCAAACCGAAAACCGGATGCGCTCAGTTGATAAACTTTGGAAAAAGCTCAGAACTTCAATTATCGGACCAGCTTTTATGGTTGATATCCCGGCTTATCTGCAGCCGCTGGCTAAAACTCAACCGGATAACCCTCAATTATCCGAGCAGTTTAACCTGATTATGGCCGGCACAGAGATGTGTAAAGCTTACTCTGAGTTAAATGATCCAGTCGAGCAGCTCAAACGTTTCAAAGAACAGCAACAGCTTCGTCAAGCAGGGGATAAGGAAGCCCAGATGCTTGATATTGATTATATCGAAGCTCTGGAGTATGCCATGCCGCCGGCTTGCGGATTTGGTTATAGTGAAAGGCTGTTTTGGGTATTGGAGGGCGTAACTGCCCGGGAAGGGGTACCTTTTCCGCAGATGCGCCGTGAGATAGACTCTACCACAGCTAATCTTTACAAAGATATTGACCTGGGATGATTTCGGATAGACAACAGACAGAAAAAGCGATATTTGCTACTGGCTGTTTTTGGGGTGTTCAGTATTATTTTGATCAAGTACCCGGTGTCGTACAAACGATAGCCGGCTACAGCGGTGGCCGCACCGTTAACCCATCATATGAAGAGGTTTGTTCGTGCACAACTGGGCACGCCGAAGCCGTTGAAGTTGAATTTGACCCCAATATTGTTAGCTATGAGACGCTAGTCAAACATTTTTTCCGTTTGCATGACCCAACTCAACTCAATCGACAAGGTCCCGATATAGGAGATAATTACCGCTCAGCAATTTTTTATACTACAGCAGATCAACGGGCTGTTGCAGAGCACGTTAAGACACAAATCCAAAATGGCTATGAAAAACCGATCGTAACCGAAATATCCCCGCTAGCGGTGTTCTATAGGGCAGAAAAATATCATCAGAAATTCACCCAGCGGACGGGTAGGGGAATATGTCATGTGGCTTATACGGCGATCAAATAAAATTAAATCAGGTGGTAATAAAAATAAATGGCAACCGTAATTTTTGATTTTGACGGAACTATAGTTGATAGCTTACAAGTCGCTGCAGAAATTATTTATACAATGACACAGCATAAATACAGGCTAAGCCGGAATGACATTTTGGCTCTACGCAGCAAATCAATCAAAACCATCGCTAAAGAATTTAAAATTTCACCCCTGAGACTTCTGTATATGGTGATACGGGGAAGGAAAATGATGAAGGAGTATATTGACGAGCTGGAACCAATACCGGGAATAACTGACGTAATCAAACTACTACACCATCAAGGAAATCATTTATATATTGCCAGCACTAACAGCTCCTCCAACATCGATAAATTTCTTAAAAATTACCACATCAGAAGCCTGTTTACGGACGTTATTGGCGGAAATAGCCTGTTTGGTAAGTCTAAAACCATCAGCCGCATTATTAATCATCAGAAAAATACGGCTCAGCCATTCTTTTATATCGGAGATGAAGTGAGGGACATTGAAGCTGCCAAAGAGGCAGGGGTTAAGAGTATCGCTGTAATTTGGGGTTTTTCAGAATACGAGCAACTACTAGAAGCTAAGCCGTATGCAATAGTTAAGAAACCCGAAGAGCTGCTAGAGATAATCAATAAACCGGTAACAGACAATTAAGCTCAACTGATACAATTAATATATGAATGATTTTGTTAGAGTTCGAGGTGCACCCTATCAGCCCGGGACAAAGGATACGTATAAATTAAGCAGAAGCAAGATAGATGATTTTTTAAATTGTCCAAGATGTTTTTGGCTTGACCGGCGATTGAAAATTAGCAAGCCGCAGACCCCTCCATTTCAAATCAATAAAGCAGTCGACGAACTGTTTAAAAAAGAATTTGATGTTTATCGGGCTAAAGGCGAGCCGCACCCGTTAATGGTTGAAAATAAAATTGAGGCCGTTCCGTTTGTTCACCAAGATCTCAATAAATGGCGCGAAAATTTTGTCGGAGTGCAATACTTGCATGAACCAACCAATCTGTTGATTACCGGTGCTGTCGACGATATCTGGGTTGATGATAAAGGCGAACTGATGGTGGTAGACTATAAAGCCACTGCCAAAAAAGCCGAAGTCTCACTTGATGCCCCTTGGCAAATAGCCTACAAAAGACAGATGGAAGTCTATCAATGGCTGATGAGGAAAAATGGCTTCAGCGTTAATCCGGTTGGTTACTTTGTTTATACCAATGGTAGGTTAGACCTGGATGGTTTTTTTGATCGGGTTGAGTTTAGGACCAAAGTAATTCCATATAAAGGCGACGATAGCTGGGTTGAGTCGACATTATTTAAAATTAAAGACTGCCTGGAGTCTGAAACTATTCCCAAAAATAATGAGAATTGTGATTATTGCCGGTATGCCAGAGATCGCACAGAACTAACGCTAAAATCACTGAACGTACGGGTTCCTGGCCACAAGAAAGTTCAGAGTTAGGCTATAATGTTAGGTTAGAAACTATGCTAGACATACAGTTTATTCGAGAAAATCGGGATTTAGTTGGAGCAAAGTCTAAACAAAAGGGCTATTCGGTAGACATAGCTAAATTACTGGAGCTTGACGAAAAACGCCGCCAACTGCAAAAACAGATAGAACTATTGCGCACACAGCGCAACGAGCTAGTTAATCGCTCCCAAGGGCAAAAACCATCAGAGTCAGAGACCGAACAAGGGAAAAACATCAAAACTCAGATAGTTGAAGCAGAAAACACATTAAAGCCTATCGAAAAAGACTTTCAAATAGCCCTCAAACAAGTGCCTAATATGCCATTGGCCGACGTACCGGTCGGTGAAAATGAGAGCGGCAACCAGGTTGCCAAAACAATTGGCGAGCCTAAGAAGTATGATTTTAAACCATTGAATCATTGGGAATTAGCTGAACCGCGAGGAATGATCGACAAAGAAAGGGCAGTCAAAATATCTGGTAGCCGGTTTGTTTATCTGAAAGATAAACTAGTGATGCTGCAATTTGCCATTATTCAGCATGTTTTGCAGACCTTGACTAATGAGCAGATCTTGAAAAAATTGATCGAAGACAATCAATTAAATATCTCATCTAAACCCTTTATTCCGGTCATACCACCCGCCCTGATCAAGACTGAGGCCTACGAAGCATCAGCTCGCCTAAACGCCGCAGAAACGACATATAAGCTTGAAGAGGATGAACTATGGCTAAATGCCAGTGCCGAACACTCACTATGCACGATGTATATAGATGAAATCATATCCGAAAAAGAATTGCCGATTCGATATATCGGTTACAGCACGAGTTTCCGCCGCGAAGCTGGTAGTTATGGAAAGGATACTGAAGGGCTGATCAGGCTTCACCAATTCGATAAACTTGAGATGGAGGTGTTTAGTAGCCCTGAAACCGGGCTTGATGAGCACAAACTTTTAATTGCCATCCAGGAGTATCTAGTCTTGTCGCTTGGCTTACCCTATCATGTTTTACTAAAATGCACGGCAGATATCGGCATGCCAAATGCCAGGGGAGTGGATATTGAGACTTGGTTCCCGGGCGAAGGGGCTTATCGGGAGACTCATACAGCTGACTATATGACTGATTATCAGGCTAGGCGCCTAAAAACTCGCCTTCGCCGCGACAATGGCAAAATAGAATTAGTTCACACCAATGATGCCACTGCTTTTGCTTGTGGGCGGATTATCGCGGCAATTATCGAGAACTACCAAACTAGTACTGGAAAAATAATTGTCCCTGATATTTTGAAACCGTATATGAATGGCATTAATGAGATATAAAATATATATCAAATATGATAAATAAATTAAATATTACCTCAGTCCACACACCAGTTGATCAAAACGTAAACAAATACGTCCAAAAAAAGATCGGGCAATTAGATAAATATGTCCCTAGACATGCTCGGCAAAGCCTGCAAGTTGACGTTAAGCTCAAAGAAGACAAAGTTAAAAATAAAAGTCGCTGCACCTGCGAGGTGATCGTAAATCTCCCGCACGAAGTCATTACTATTAATGAAACGACAATAAATTTATATGCTGCGGTTGATATCGCAGAGGCTAAACTTAAGCAAAGTTTAAAAAAGTATAAAGATATGCATGATAATCCAAAAATTTACCGGCGCTTACTCGGTCGTTTCAACAGTAAACACTGACGCTCCAAAAACAGTTCATATTTAGCCCCTAACAGCGTACAATATATAAATAAAACTAATTCGAGAGACCGTTAATAAGGAGAGCTAAAGAGTGCCAAAACTGATTACAAAAATTCTCGGAGATCCGCAAAAGAAAACTCTCAAAAGACTAAAAAAGCGCATCGTTGAAATTAACAAACTGACTGATAAATATTTACAGATGTCAGACAGCGAGTTGAAAGACCAAACGAAAATTTTAAGAGATCGTCTTGAATCTGAATCGCTTGATAAACTATTGCCGGATGCCTTTGCTTTAGTTCGCGAAGTAGCAACTCGTACATTGGGCCAACGCCACTTTGACGTGCAGTTAATAGGTGGAGTTGTATTGCACGAAGGCAGTGTTGCCGAGATGAAAACCGGAGAAGGAAAAACACTTGTTGCTACCTTAGCTGTCTATTTAAATGCCCTAAGCGGCGAAGGCGTACATGTAGTTACTGTTAACGAATATTTAGCCCAGCGAGATGCCGGTTGGATGGGTCAGATTTATGATTTTTTGGGGCTTAAGGTCGGCATCATTATTGCTGAGCAATCCTTCATCTATGATCCGGAGTTTAACAATAAAGATCACGAAGACCCCCGTTTCAAACATCTAAAACCAGCTACCAGACAAGATGCATATGCAGCTGATGTTACCTATGGGACTAATAATGAATTTGGTTTTGATTATTTGCGCGACAACATGGTTCGAGAAGTCGACCAACTGCGACAAAAAAAATTAAACTTTGCAATCGTCGACGAAGTCGACTCGATATTAATCGATGAAGCTCGAACGCCATTAATTATTTCTGCTCCATCAGTTAATACCGGCAATGCTTATTCACAGTTTTCGAAGTTAGTTCGCCAACTTAAGGTAAATACCCATTACCAAGTCGACGAAAAAAAGAAGACCGTAGTCCTAACGGACGATGGGGTAGAGCTTGTTGAGAAAATCTTGGGAGTAGAGAGCCTATATGACACATCGAATATCCGGAATATTTATCACCTCGAACAAGCCCTAAGAGCCCAAGCTTTATTCCGAAGAGATAAAGAGTATGTTGTCACCAAAGACGGAGAGATTGTTATAGTTGATGAATTTACCGGCCGCCTGCTCAAGGGCCGCCGCTATAACGAAGGGCTTCACCAGGCGATTGAGGCTAAAGAAGAAGTGGAAATCCAGCAGGAGTCAATGACTTTGGCTACCATATCGTTTCAGAATTATTTCCGACTGTATAAAAAACTATCAGGTATGACAGGTACGGCATTAACTGAAGCGGAAGAATTTCACCAGATTTACAAGCTCGAGGTAGTTGATGTTCCCCCTAACCGGGTAATTATTCGTACTGATCGACCAGACAGGATTTATCGAACCGAAAAAGGTAAGTTTAATGCAATTATTCAAGAAGTAAAACTTCTAAATACCAAAGGACAACCGGTATTGCTCGGGACAGTTTCGATTGAGAAAAATGAAATACTCAGTGATTTACTCAAGAAAGCAAGTATCCCACACCAGGTATTAAATGCAAAAAATAACGAACGGGAAGCTACCATTATCTCGAAGGCGGGCGGCAAAGGGGCGGTTACGCTAGCTACTAACATTGCCGGTCGAGGTACAGATATTGTCCTAGATGAGGACGTAAAAGAGCTGGGCGGGCTGTTTGTGCTTGGCTCTGAGCGTCACGAATCCAGGCGAATAGACAATCAGTTACGGGGACGATCTGGCCGCCAGGGAGACCAAGGGATAACCCAGTTCTTTGTTAGTACCGAAGATGACCTAATGCGTATTTTCGGCGGTGATAAAATCTCAAGTCTTATGGACAGGCTAAAAGTTGATGAAGAAACGCCGATTGAAAATCGACTTATTTCAAAATCACTGGAAGGCGCTCAAAAAAAGGTTGAGGGTTTTCATTTCGACCAGCGAAAAAACGTTGTCCAATACGATGATGTCATGAACAGACACCGAAAAGCAATCTATGCGATTCGGCGAGAAATTTTACAAGCTACCGATGTCAACAAACGAATTCATATTTATATAGACGAAGAGGCGGCTGAATTAGCCCACTCATCGCTACTAACTTCTGATGATTTTGAAGATGTTATCAGAGATTTGTTTGGCTTTGACGAAAAGACACTCGATAGATTGTTCGACACAGAAGCAGATAAATTCGAGAAGCTGTTAATCGAAGTAGCTAATCAGTTTTACTCCTCCCGCGAGGAAGCATTTACCCCAGATATCATGAGGAAGGTTGAACGGGACGTTTACCTTCAGATCCTGGACAATTTATGGATGCAGCACCTTGAAAATATGGACCATCTGCGCAACGGCATACACTGGATAAGTGTCGGACAGAGAGACCCGCTGGTTGAATATCGTCGCCAAGGACAACAATTATTCCAGGAGATGCAAAAAACAATGCGCCAGGATATTATTCGTGCTTTGTTCCACGCTCAACCAATAGAAGAAAGTGAAGTTGATAAGCCAATCGAGACAGATTTGACCAGGGCTGCTAGCCACTCAATCAATAATGCCGGGCAAATAGTCGGCAACGAGAATGAATTTGACGAAGGTGATTTTGTTTCGAAAAAGGAACAGACGCAAGTTCAAAAAGATCTTTCAGAAAAACGACGTAAAGCTCGCAAAAATGAAAGAAAACGTAAGGCTACGGGCCGTCGCCGAAAATAAGTCGGCGCATATTTAACCATGAGACATTATGTTGAAGAAGTCGTTCTGAAAAATGGTATCCGGGGCTTACTGGTCCACGTCCCGGAAGCAATTGTCATGACCTATGATCTTAATTTCCGGGCCGGAGAGTATCTGGTTGAAAAAACGCAATGGGAAACACCTCATTTAATGGAACATGTGTTGCTGGGGGCCAATGAAAGTTTTCCAAAAGCCCGTGATTTTCAGGCTGAGTTTGAAAAAAATGGCGCTTATAGCAACGCTTCAACTAATGTTTATGACATAACTTATGAAGCGGAATGCGCTGATTTCGAATGGCAACGCGTCCTCGATCTCATGGTTACCGCTATCACGAAACCGCTTTTTCTGGAGGATGAATTTAAAGCCGAATTTGGTAATGTCCGAGAGGAACTGACTAGTCGCTCAAACAACCACTTCCGACAGCTGAGCTTATTGCTCAGAAAGAAATATGGGTTAGTCTCGTTAAGCGACAAAGAAAGATTAAAATTGATGCGTAACGTTTCATTGGCCGATGTCCAGGCTCATTATAAAAAAACCCATACCACATCCAATATGAGGTTTGTCATTTGCGGCAATATCACCCCAAAAAGACAAGAAATAATAAAAGCAGTATTATCTAACCTCGAATTAGTTAAGGGTAGCGGCAGGGGAGATTTGCCAAACGAGCGGCCCAGGGCTATCAAAGAGCCAATCTATATCCGAAACCGTTCAGTAGATAATCTGTATTTTTATATTGATACTTTTATGCGTCGCCGTTTAAGTGATCCCGAAGCAGACAGTCTGGATTTGCTGAATATCATATTAACGGAAACGCTTTATTCTAAAATTCTCGGAACTGCTCGCGAGAAAGGTTTAATTTACAGTATGAGTTCTGGTTATGGTCAACTTAAACATGCCAGTAATTGGTGGTTTGGAGCTCAGGTTATTCCAGCAAATGCGCCAGCTCTGTTTGATATCATCGTTGATCAATTATCAAGCGTTTTTGACGGGCGGCTTACTGCGGAAGAAATCGAGGCATCGAAAGCCTATGCTTTAGGTCGATTTCAGCGCAGCGCTCAAACAGTTTCAGGCATAGCTGGCGGGTATGCCTATAGGTATTTCTTTGATGACGTGATTGATGATTATTATGCTGTGCCAAAACGAATCAAAGCCGTCTCCAAGAAATCTATTGTCGAGGTTGCATTGACGATGTTTGACGATAAAATCGGGGGATTCGGGGTATTGGGCAATTGCGGCATTGATTTGGTAAGGGATCTGCATCACCAGACTTCGGCTTTATGGGATACAGCAGCTAAAGATGAGGCGAAAGCAGAATAGGCCATGGATTCAGAAATTCATGAGCAAGCCCTAGCTTTGCAGGCCAAATTGCAGAAGCTGCTAGATAAAATCGGTTTCGATAAGCTGTCTGAGCGCCAAAAAGAACTCCAAAAAAAAATTGCCGCCCCTGATTTCTGGACCGACAACCAATCGGCCCGACGAATTAGCAAAGAGCATGCTGATTTGACTAAACGTGCAACAAACTACCAACAGCTCAAGAAAGACATTGATGATGTTATTGAGCTCAGCGAGCTAGATGATCCGAAACTAGAGGATGATTTAACTAGACAAGTTGAATCTATCAATAGCCAAATGACAAAACTAATCGAGGACAGTAAATTTAGTGATCCATATGATGAACGAGATGTAATTTTAAGTATTTTTGCCGGGGCGGGGGGAACTGATGCTCAGGATTGGGCCCAAAAGCTGGTCAGGATGTATAAAAGATGGGCCGATAATCATAACTATCAGGTTAAAGTACTAGATGAATCGCCGGGCGAAGAAGCCGGGATAAAAAGCATCACAATGGAAGTTAAAGGGGACTTGGCTTATGGTAATTTAAAGGGCGAGAACGGTGTTCATCGTCTAGTTAGGTTAAGCCCATATAATTCTGATAACCTGCGCCAAACTAGTTTTGCAAAAGTCGAGGTCATCCCTAGAATAAATCAACCCGACGAACTCAGTCTTGACGAAAAAGATCTAAGAATTGATGTTTATCACTCTGGCGGACACGGGGGGCAGAGTGTCAATACCACTGATTCGGCGGTTAGAATCACTCATATACCAACCGGTATAAATGTTGCTATTCAAAACGAAAGAAGCCAGCTACAGAACAAAGAAGCGGCCCTAACAATTTTACGCTCCAAACTGATGCAGCTAAAACTTGAGCAACACCAAGATGAATTATCTAAAATAAAGGGCCCAAACAAATCAGCAGAATGGGGTAATCAAATTCGTTCATACGTTCTTCATCCGTACAAGCAAGTCAAAGACCTCAGAACCCAATATGAAACAGTTAATGTCGATAAGGTTTTAAATGGAGAAATTGACGATCTGATAAAAGCTTATCTTGATTCGTTACCGGCAGCGGTATAAATTCGGACTTACTTGTAAACGGGCCTAAATTCTAGAACCAAACGCAACCTGCGCTAAGTCTAGCTGACGATCCGGGTATTGTTCAAGCCAATCGTAAACTTCCTGCGGCGTATGCCAGTGTAATCTTCTTCTAGGTTTGTTGTT
>Ga0182030_10010112_pt1 | contig 19243 bp, 11 predicted proteins | sample 812S3MmetaG_FD_121299 | JGI IMG/M metagenome (GOLD analysis project Ga0182030, IMG submission 121299) | Permafrost microbial communities from Stordalen Mire, Sweden - 812S3M metaG (Illumina Assembly) | ecosystem: Environmental > Terrestrial > Soil > Wetlands > Permafrost | place: Sweden... | reverse complement strand
TTTGCGCACGGCGCTCTTCAAGCGCGCGTTCGAGCTGCGGATTCAACATCTCAAGCAACTCGGCGTTGTAGGTAAGGAACGGCCGATCGAGATCGGTCGCGTGCAGGACGAGCGCATTCCGTCGCGCACCGAACGTGATCGGGCCCTTGAAATAGGCTTCGTGGAAGCCGGTCGCCTCCGCGCTGCGCTTCAGCTCGACCCTTTTCGCCGTCACCCAATGCCCTGTGCCGCGGCGCCCCAGTTCAACGAACGAGGCAAAGGCGGCGTCTGTCAACAAAGGCGGCGTTTCTTCCTGCGCGTGGAGCCACACGGGCTCGATAACGCACTCGTCCTTGCTCACCTTGATTTGCAGTTCCTCGGGCGAACACAGTTGCTTGAAGCGAGCAAGGCGGGTGAGGGCATCCCGGTAGTCACGGGCGTAATAGGCGGCCATAGTTGACGGTGGCCGATTGCCAACGTCGATCTGGGTGGCGATTTTCAGGCCCGCGGCCGGATCAGCGGAGAGCTCGCCCACGGCACGCCAGAGTGCGAAGAACTGAGCCGTTGTGACGAGGTTTTTCTTGCTGTCGTAAACAGTCAGTGGCAAGCGAGCTTGGCTCAGCACCGCTGCTGGCGTAAGTCCAATCTTGGCGAGCCCTATCCAAAAGGCGTTCGCGGCTTTGAAACGGTCTGGCACGTGGACGGTCATTTCTTCTCTCGCCGGCATTTCGTCTGGAAGCAATCGCGCTGTCAGGACATTCCTCCGGGTTAGCCGATGATCGCTTTGGGTTCCAGGTACTCCCGCAGCCCGAAGATCCCGCCTTCCCGACCGATCCCCGACTGTTTGAACCCACCGAAGGGAGCAAATGGGTCGTGACTTAATGTGTTGATCAGGACCCGGCCGGCGGCGAGTTTGCGCGCCACACGGGTGGCTCTTTCCGTATCCGCCGAGCTTACGTAGGCGATGAGGCCGAATTCGGTGTCATTGGCGATTTCAATGGCCTCGGCTTCCGTCTTGTACGTCAGTATCGACAGGACCGGTCCGAAGATTTCTTCCTTCGCGATACGCATCTGGCGGGTGACGTTGGCAAATACGGTGGGCTTGATGAAATTCCCACCTTCAAGTCCCTGGGGATGACCTTCCCCGCCGATGACGAGCTCCGCACCTTCCTCGATCCCAGACCTGATGTACTCCTGCACGCGCTTGTATTGCTTTGTGCTGGCCAATGGGCCGAGGGTGACGTCCTTCTCCCTCGGATCGCCCATTTTGATTTTTTCGACCGCCGCCTTGGCCAATCGTTTCACTTCGTCGAGGCGGTCTTCGGGCACGATCAGACGCGAGGCCGCAATGCAGGCCTGCCCATTATTCAGGTAGCAGGCGTTGATGGCCATCGGGATCGCCGTGGAGAGATCGGCGTCGTCCAGGATGATGTTGGGCGACTTGCCCCCGAGCTCCAACGTCAGGCGCTTCATTGTGTCCAGGGAGTTCTTGGCGACCAGTTTTCCGATCTGCGTCGAACCGGTGAAAGCGATTTTCTGAATGTCGGGACTTTTCGTCAACTCCGCCCCGACGACCTCGCCGAGGCCTGTCACGACATTGATGACGCCATGAGGCAACCCGGCTTCATGGAAGGCGTCCATCAACACTTCGGTTTGCATAGCGCTCATCTCGCTGGGCTTTATGACGAGCGTGCATCCAGCAGCGATCGCCGGCGCCACCTTGATCGCGATCGAGCCGGCGCTCGAATTCCAGGGCGTAAATATGCCCACCACGCCGGCCGGCTCCATCACGATCTTGGATGCGCCGACAGTTTTGACCAGGTCGAAATCTTCGAGGACTTTCTTGAAGTGCAGGAAAATGTTAGCCGCGAGGTTGTTGGAGCCCTTCGCACGGTCCTGCGGTGCGCCATACTCCACGACCGTCGCCTCAACGAGTTGATCCATTCGCTTGGCCACGGCGTCGTGCAACCGCTGCAGGAGCTCCATCCGGTATTCCTTGCTACTTTGCGAAAAGGAGTTGAAAGCCTCTTTCGCGGCACCGATGGCTTTTCGGGTGTCGATTTCGTCTGCCATGGTGACCTTGCCGATAACCTTGTTGTCGGTCGGGTTCACCAGATCGACGACCTGCGTTCCATGGGGAGTGACGAACTGGCCGTTGATATAGGCGCGATCAAAGGCTCTTACTGGAGTCGTGGTTTCACGTGCTTTCATTTGTGTCACCCTTCATGAGGTTTCGGCTTTGCCAAGCTCGCTTTGTCTCTCAGGACCCGAGCTCACAATTTCAGTGTGGCTCAAGAGCGGGTCGGCGTAACTAGCAAAAGACGCCAATTCTCTTGCAGAACGTGCCAAACGGTAATGCCGACAGGCGGCAACAGGTAAATCTCGGTCGCTCGCCTCACAGGCCCAAGCATGGGGTTTACGACGATCTCGCTGGATGGCTCGATTGCTAGCTCCTAGGGAAGGTGGGCTATCAGCTCAAGCTGAATTCAAGGTTTTCAGACCGTTACAACCTGGTCTCGCTGTTGGCACTTCTGATGGTACTAACATTCAGTGAATAAAATATTCCCTGAGGAATCAGAGCCATAAGAATCCGTTCGAATCCCTCTCTCCCGCCAGAATTTTGTACCAATTGTCAGGCAGTTGTGCGTCGGCCGCGCCGCAGAAACGTAGGTGCTCGCCTCAATGAGAGTCAATGCTCGGCGCTCGAGGCACTCCTGGACGTTAGTCCTAAGACGCGGGAATCTCCCTTCGCCGAGCTGTGTCGTGCCCCCCCGGCCGTGCCTCACGCAAGAATCTGAAGGCGCTGATTGATCGCTATGAGTGGCTCCAGGAGCTCCCGGATCCGACGGCCGCGCTGAGATGCGTCGCTGACTCCAAAGTGCTGCAGTGGGCCAATGAAGCGAGGCGACTTGACGCAGATGTTGCTCAGGCTCGTGCACAAAATCGAATGGAAAAGCGAGCAACGCCTCGAGGAGTGGTATGAGGGGCGCCAGGACCAAACCGACTCCCTGATTCGAACGTTTCGCGATGCACTTATCGTTCACGGGAGCGCTGACGATCCGGCACAAAAGATCGCGCGACTCGAGACGCTGTATACCAAGCAAGGCGGACGGGACAAGCTGGAGCAGGCCTGCGCCGAGCATTTGCGACACGAGCAGCGCAACTCGCGCGCCTTCGCCCGGGCTGCCTTTGTTCCGCTGCGCACCCTACTGCTGCGCGCTCGATTCAGCCTACGGGCGGTAGTTTGATATCTGATTGAATCCTCGGACAGAAACGATTCAACGTTGTGTTAATCGACGACGCGGTTGATCACCCCTCACGCATACCGAAACAACGCCTTGAAGCCGAAATCCATGTGCTGCTGAATATGGCAGTGGAACAGTGACAGGCCTGGCTGATCCGCGACGAAGTCGACGACGGCGCGACCATAATATGGAGTGACGACGGTGTCCTTAATGATGCCCGCCGTCTTCTTGCCATAGATCTCGACCAGCTCGAACACGTGCCGGTGCAAATGCAGGGGGTGGGCGTCATCGGTTCGATTGCGCAGAATTAACCGGTAGCGCGTTCCCTGGTGCAGGACGAACTCCTGATCGTGCGGGTATTCCTTGCCATTGACCAGGAAGCTGTTGAATCGGCCACTCCCACGCGGAACCTTTTCGAACCGCATGTCGATGATCTTCCGCTCGGAGTCGTTCGCCGCGGCCGGTGTGGGGCTCTTGCCAAAAAGTGTGTAGTCCCATGAGGGCGTGCCGGGAGCGATCCACTGCGGCTGCCGGCGTTGATTGGCGTATTCGATCACGATGCCAAGGCCGGCATTGCGCACATCGTCTTCGGGTGCACCGAGAATCCACACGCCAGGGTTATTCATTTCGACGTACGCGTCCACGCGTTCGCCGGGGCCGATGAAGATCTGATCGATAGGTCGCGGCGTCGGCACGGGATTGCCGTCGAGCGCTAACACCATGAATTGATGTCCGGGCAGCGCGATGGAGCGGTTCTCGATGGCGCTGGCGTTGAGGATATGCATGAGCACGCGCTGGCCCGGCCGCACGCGAATCGGTTCGCCGGCGCCCAACGCCTTGTCATTGATTGAATACAGCGCAGCGCTGACCTCCAGGCCGTTGGGACGCGTGTCGAGCACGGCCGGCCTCTCGGTCTGTGGCCATTTCTGGTTCTGCTCATCGGTGTCCATGAGTTGCGAGGTAAAGAACGGTTCCCAGTCGCGCAGCGACAGAAAAACCTCCTGATCGTAGCGACCCGGATTCTGGTCGGAGTCAATCATGAGGAAGCCGAATTGACCCGTGTAGCTGCCGCGATGCAAGTCCTCCATGGCCATCGTGTGGGTGTGATACCAGCGCGTACCGGCGGGCCGCGGCGTGAACTGATACAGCCGGCGGCCATGCGCCTCCACGGCAGGTGTACCTTCCTCTTCCGCACCATCGACATTCGATGGAATCAGCAGTCCGTGCCAGTGCACGAGCTCCGGGACATCGGTGTCATTGATGACTTCGACTGTGACGGGCTTGCCCTCGCGCATCCACAGCACGGGACCCGGCGAGCTGCCGTTATAACCAATCGTGCTGATGACGCGCGAGGGCGCGAGCTCGACGATCACCGGGGCAATCCGCAGCGTAATGTCCGGCTTGCTGTCCGCGGGTGCTGCGAGTCGCTGCGCCGCACGTGCGCTGCTCGCCGCGCCGAGCGCGCCGAGGCCGCTGAGCTTCACGAAATCGCGACGTTGCACGGACCAAAGAGTAGCATAGGTCACTTCCGCGCGCTTTTGAGACACATCGAGGTACTCATGATGCTCAAGCCACGAATCGCGGTGATCTGTCTGCTCGGACTGAGCGCGGCGGTGTGGGCGTTCGAGGCGAACGACGTGAACCCCGAGGATGCCAAACACGAGTTTGCATGGTCGCGATTGCGCTATACGTCGGTTGGGGGAAGTTTCGGCGGCTTGGGTTTCGGATATGGGGGCGGTCGCGCCTGGTCACGCGATTATCCCAAAGCGGACATCGTGTTTCTCGCGGCGCTGAGACGTTTGACGCGCGTGGATGCGCGCAGCTACCAGCAGGTCGTGGATCTGGACAGCGACGCGATTTTCAACTTCCCCTTCGTGTACGCGGTGCAGGTGCAGACCTGGAGCTTCAGCGACGCCCAAGCCAAGCGCCTGCGCGAGTATCTGCTCAAGGGCGGCTTTCTCATGGTGGATGATTTTCATGGGACCGCCGACTGGGAGAGTTTTCTGGCTGGCCTTCGAGCCGTGTTGCCCGCTGCAAGTTATCCGATCACCGACCTGAACGATGACGATGAAATCTTTCACATGCTGTATGACGTGGGTCACCGCATCCAGATACCCGGCGAACAATACGTGCAAACGGGACGCACCTATGAGAAGGATGGGTACGTCCCCAAGTGGCGCGCTATTCGTGACAGCAAGGGCCGGATCATAGTTGCCATCTGTCACAACATGCATCTCGGCGACGCATGGGAGTGGGCGGACGATTCGGAGTACCCGGAGCTGTTCGCGTCGATGGCGTTTCGCGTCGGCATCAACTATGTCATGTACAGCATGACCCACTGATTTTGATCCACTCGCTCAGCACGGCGTGTTCCAGTTCTTTTTCAAATTTTCGCGCGCGCTCTTTGCCCGTGGTCAGATCGTCTTCCTGGCCTCCTGGCCCACCTGGATCCTATGGCTGCTGATCGTCGCGGCCGCCGCAGGGCTCGCAGCGCTCATCTGGTGGTACCTGCCGAAGCCGGCTTCACGTGCGCGCAAACGGCAAGCTGAGGTCATCTGGGCGTTACAGTCGCTACTGGTCGCAGTGCTCTTGGTGTTGCTGTGGCAACCGGCGCTCATGGTCACCGAACTGCGCGCGCAGCAAAACCTGGTCGCCTTCCTGGTGGATGACTCGCGCAGCATGGGCATCGTGGAAGACGGCATCAGCCGCGAAGCGCAGGCGATCAAGGTGCTGCAAGGCGGCGTATCGGCCGGCGTGGCGAGGCGATTTCAGACACGCCTCTATCGCTTCGACAGCCAGTTGACGCGGATCGCGGATCTGCAACAGTTACGGCCCGATGGCTCGGCCACACACATTGGCGCGAGTCTCCAGCAGCTTGCCGATGAAACCACGGATCTGCCGCTGGCCGCGGTGGTGCTGTTGAGCGATGGTTCGGACAACGCCAATGGCGTCGATGCGGACACGCTCGCGGTGCTGCGCAGCCGGCATATTCCCGTACACACGGTCGGCCTCGGACATGAGCAGGCCGCGCATGATGTTGAAATCGACGCAGCGACGGTCGCGCCGCGCGCATTGGCGGAATCTCGCTTGGCCGCAGTTATCCGCTTTCATCAATACGGTTACGCCGGACGCCAGTCACGGCTGCTGGTACGCGACGGCGAGCGCGTGCTGGGCTCACGGGACGTGACGTTCGCTGCCGATGGCGCGCCGCAGTCCGAGACAGTGCTCTTCAACGTCGGTGCCGCCGGCGTCAAGGCACTGCAGTTCGCGCTCGACGTGCAGCCGGGCGAGGAGAACGCGAGCAACAACGCGCTCACCCGCCTGGTCAACGTCGATGCCGACACGCGCAGCGTGCTCTACTTCGAAGGCGAGCCGCGCTGGGAATACAAATTCATCCGCCGTGCGGTCGAGGACGATCACGCCCTGCGGCTGGTTGCCATGCTGCGTACCAGCGAAAACAAGCTCTACCGCCAGAATGTTCAGGATCCCAAGGAACTTGCGGAAGGGTTTCCCACGCGCGCGCAGGACCTTTTTGCCTATCAGGGCCTGGTCATCGGTTCGGTCGAAGCGACCTATTTCACACCCGCGCAACGCGAATTGATTCGAGAGTTTGTCGACCGGCGCGGCGGCGGCCTGCTGCTACTGGGCGGTCGATATGCGCTCGCCGATGGCGGCTGGGGGGCCTCCAGCTTGGCGGACGTGCTGCCCACCGTGTTGCCGACCGGCAAGAAGACCTTTCATGTGGATCCCGCCAATGTGCAGCTGACCACCGCGGGTTCGGATAGCGCCATTACGCGGCTGGTGGACGATCCGGCGGCGAATGCCGAGCGTTGGAAGAAACTGCCGTATCTCATGGATTATCAGGACCCCGGAGTGCCCAAGCCAGGCGCCGTCACGCTGGCGAACCTCGAGGCCTCGGGTCGCAACATGCCATTGCTGGTCACGGAGCAGTACGGGCGCGGTCGAAGCGCCGTGCTCGCCACCTCGGGCACGTGGCGATGGCAGATGAGCTTGCCGTTGGGCGATCCGAGTTTCAGCGTGTTCTGGCAGCAATTGCTGCGCTGGCTGGTCACGGATTCACACGGCCGCGTGGTCGCCACCGTCGACAGTCCGGAACTTCAGGATGATGGGCATACTGCGCTGTCGGCCGAGGTCCGCGGTGAGGATTTTCAGCCCGTGGCCGACGCGGCGGTCGAGGCGCATATTCTCGGACCGGACGGCCTCTCGGCGCGCGTGCCGATGACGCCAGTGGCCGGCGCGCCGGGCAGGTTTCAGGCCGAGTGGAACGCGAACAAGGCAGGCGACTATCTCGTCGAAGTCACCGCCACCCAGCACCCAGACGTCGCCCCTGGGCGCGCCGATGCACTGCTCGGCCGCGACGTGTTCTCGTTTCGGCGCGTGAACGGCGAGGCCGAGAACTTTCACGCCCAGCAGAATCGCGAGCTGCTCACGCGCATCGCGACGCTGACGGGTGGTCGCTACTGGCGACCGCAGGAACTGGCCGCCCTCGTGGATGAGATCAGCTATTCGCCGGCTGGCATTACGACCCATGCGACCCGGGCACTGTGGGACATGCCGGCGGTCCTGCTACTGATCCTGACGCTGTGCGTGGCCGAATGGCTGCTGCGCCGCCTGTGGGGCATCGTATGAGGACACCTCTGGGGCAGCGCGTGAGCGGCCTGTGTGCCTTGCTGCTCGCCCTTCCCGCGCGTGCCGGCCTGTACTGGCTGACGATTGCCGGCCTCGGCGGCGAGCCCGATTACGAGCAACGCTTCAGCACGGAGGCGGCCGAGATCGATAAGCTGCTCAAGGCGGGCGGCGCGGACGTGCATGTCTCCACACTCACGGGCGCTGAGGCGACCCGCGCGCGCTTGACACAGCTGCTCGCCGAAGTGGCGCGCGCAGCGAAACCCGAGGACGAATTCGTCCTGCTCCTCATCGGTCACGGCTCATTCGACGGTGTCACGTATAAATTCAATCTACCAGGACCGGACATCTCCGCCCCAGAGCTTGCCGCGCTGTGCAATGCCGTGCCAGCCGGCGGTCAGCTGATCATCAATACGACCAGTGCCAGTGGCGGCTCCATCGCCGCTCTGCAGCGGCGCGGCCGTGGGGTGATTGCTGCGACCAAAAGCGGCACCGAGAAGAACGCCACCGTGTTTGCCCGCTACTGGGTCGAGGCGCTGCAGGATCCCGCGGCTGACGTGGATAAGAGCGATTCCATCAGCGCTCTGGAAGCCTTTGAATACGCTGCGCGCAAGACCGCCGCGTTCTATACGTCGGAAAAGCGCCTGGCGACCGAGCATGCGGTATTCGAGGACACCGGAAAAGGGGCGGCGGTCCGTGCGCCGGCGCCGGACGGCGCCGAAGGGCGATTACTCGCCAGTCTGACGCTGCGGCGCTTCGGCGATGCACAGAACCCTGTCCCTGACCCCGTCGAGCGCGATCTGCTGGCGCGGAAGGAGAAACTGCAGCAACAGATCGATGGGCTCAAGTATCAGAAGGCGGCGATCCCTGAGGAGCAATACGCCACACAATTGAAATCTCTGCTGCTGCAGCTCGCGCGCACGCAGGCAGCGCTGGAAAAGTAGGGGGCCCCATGATTCGCAAACGCGGTCTGTGGGCGTTGCTGCTCCTCTTCTCGGGCGGCAGTCGCGCCGACACGATCGCAGCCATGACCGCCGCGACCTCGGTCATCCCCGCGAACGCGCCGACCGATTGCGCAGCGCTCGACCTGCACGGTCAGCGCGCGCAAGCTCAGGCGTGCTACGGCGCGCTGACTCATAGCGCCGATGCGTATCTGCGTGCGGAGGGGGATTGGGGTCTGGGTCGCTACGAGGACGCCAACAGCGAATTTCGCACTGCCGTGGCGCGCGTCGATCGCAGTGCCCTGTATCGCGTGCGCTGGGGGCGGCTGCTGCATGAGCGCTTCAACGACAGCGATGCCGTGAATCTATTCGAGGAAGCCTTGCAGCGCTACCCGAAAAACGCGCAGGCGTACCTGGGACTGGCGCTGGTGAGCGCGGCTGGCTTCGACGACAAAGCGACGGTCTATCTGAGTAAGGCGTTGCAACTCGATCCTAACTTGGTAGAAGCGCACGAACTGCTGGCCAATCTGGCGTTGGAAGACTCGAATGTGCAGCAAGCCACCGAGGAGGCCAGTACAGCGCTGCGCCTCGCCCCGGATGCGCTCGATGCGATGGCCATCCAGGCAGCCGCGGCGCTGTTGTCCGATCGTTCCCCGGACAGCTGGCTGGAGCGGATCGCGCAGATCAATCCGAGGTATGGCAGAGCGTATGCCGTGGTGGCGCATCACCTGGTGCTCAATCGCCGCTATGAAGAGGGGGTCGCTGACTATCGCCACGCGATTGAGCTGGATCCGCGGCTGTGGTCGGCGCGTTCAGAATTGGGCATCAATCTCATGCGCCTCGGCCAAGCACAGGAGGCGCAGCGGCAGCTGCAGATGTGCTACGAAGCCGGCTATCGCGACGCGGCGACGGTCAACAGCCTGCGGCTGCTCGACAGCTACAAGAACTTCGTCTCCATCGAGGACGATGCGAGCATTCTCAGGCTCAACAGGAAGGAGGCTGATCTGCTGCGGTTGTATTTCAAACCGGTCTTGAAAAGCGCACTGGCGACCTACGAGCGCAAATACCAGATGAAACTTCCGGGTCGCGTGCAGGTGGAGGTGTATCCGGACCACGAGGATTTCGCCGTTCGTACCGTCGGCTTGCCGGGGCTCGGAGCGCTGGGCGTGACTTTTGGGGCTGTTGTGGCGATGGATAGCCCCTCAGGTCGCAAGCCGGGTTCCTTCAACTGGGCCAGCACCCTATGGCACGAGATGGACCATGTGTTCGTGCTGGCGGCGACTCACAACCGCGTGCCACGCTGGTTTGCGGAAGGCCTGGCGGTGCACGAGGAGGGGCAGGCCAAGCCCGAATGGGCCTCCCACCTTACGCCGGAGATCGTGGCAGCTCTCGCGCAGAAGAGGCTGCTTGCGGTCGAGCGGCTGGATAGCGGATTTATCCGGCCCGAGTATCCTGAGCAGGTCCTGGTCTCTTATTATCAAGCGGGCCGGATCTGCGACTACATTCAGGAACGCTGGGGCGCCGACACGCTGGTACAAATGGTGCACCTGTTCGCGCAGCTTGATTCCACGCCGGCGGTGATCCGGCAGGCGCTGGGTTTGGAGCCGGCGCAGTTCGACCTGCAATTTCAAGCTTGGCTGTATCAGGACGTCGGCGCGATTGTCACGAACCTCGACGCGTGGCGCAAGCAGCTGGACAATCTGGTGCAGCTGTTCAATAAAGGCCGGTATGATGAGGCGCTCGCACAGGGCGAGGCGGTGCGGCGCCTGTATCCTCAGTATGTCGAAGACGCCAATGCCTATTCCTTTCTTTCCGCTATCGACATCGCCCGGGGCGACAAAGCCGCCGCGGTCGCCGTGCTGCTCGACTATCAGCGCTTCGGCGGCGAGGATCCGTTGATGCTCAAGCAGCTCGCGACCCTGCAGGAACAGACGGGTCAGGCGCAGAAAGCGGCTGCGACCCTGGATGCGATCAACGACATCTACCCGGTCAACGACGAGGACCTGCACGCCCACCTGGGTCAGCTGTGGTTGACTCAAGGCAACACCGAGGGCGCTATCCGCGAATACACGGCTTTGGTCGCGCTGCAGCCGCCGGATCGGGCAGGCGCCCTGTATGACCTGGCTAAGGCATATTATGCCGCGCACCAGCCCAAGCTTGCCGAGCAGAATGTGCTGGCGGCGCTCGAGGCTGTTCCGGGTTACCGACCGGCGCAGCAGTTGTTATTGCAGATTGAAGACGGCGAACCACAACGACCGCAATGATTAGGAATGCCATCCATGGCGACGACGGCTGCTGAATTGACGCTGGATTCGGACGAACTGCGTCAGCGCATCGGGCGCTTTCATACCGTGCGCGATGAGATTCTGGCGCAGGTGCACGCAGTGATTGTGGGTCAGGATGAGGTAATCGAGCAGATTCTCATCGCTCTGTTCGTCGGCGGGCATTGTCTGATCACCGGACTGCCGGGCACGGCCAAGACGCTGATGGTCCGCACGATCGCGCAGGCGCTGGGCCTGGCATTCAAGCGCATACAGTTCACGCCGGATCTGATGCCCGCCGACATTACCGGCACCGATATCATCGAGGAGGATCCGGCCACCGGCCGCCGCCGCTGGACCTTCGTGCCCGGACCGATCTTCGCCAATATTCTGCTGGCCGATGAAATAAACCGCACGCCGCCGAAGACGCAGTCGGCGCTACTCGAGGCCATGCAGGAGCATTCATGCACGGTACGGGGCAACCAGTACCCGTTGCCGGCGCCGTTCTTCGTGCTCGCTACCCAGAACCCGATCGAGCTGGAGGGCACGTATCCGTTGCCCGAAGCGCAGCTGGACCGCTTTCTGTTCAACACCGTGCTGGACTACTTGAGCGCCGCGGATGAAGTCAAGGTCGTGGATCAGACCACCGCCGTTCGCGTGGTGCAGACCCAAGCGGTTACGAACGCTGCGGAGATTCTGCAGTTCCAGGATCTGGTGCGCCGCGTTCCTATGGCGGCTTCGATCGGTGCGTACGTGGTGGACCTGGTTCGAGCCACGCGTCCCAGCAGCGCCAGTGCACCGGAGTTCGTGAATAAGTACGTCAACTTTGGTGCCAGCGTGCGCGCCGCGCAGTTCATCGTGCTCGGCGCCAAAGTGCGCGCGCTCGCGCATCGGCGCTATCACGTGGCTTACGAGGATGTCACGGCACTGGCCACGCCGGCATTACGGCACCGGTTGCTGCTGAACTTTCACGCCGATTCCGAGCGCATCGACACCGATGAAATCATCCGCCGGCTGCTAGCGCATGTGCCGGTACCCAAATCCACGCGCTGACATACGCCGATGCCGCGACCGCCGCTACTGCAACGCTTTCTGGATCCCGCGGTGCTCTCGGGCATCTCCGACCTGGATCTGATTGCGAAAACGGTCGTGAACGGCTTCGTGGCCGGCCTGCACCGTTCCGCGGATTTTGGCTTCAGCCAGGAATTTGCCGAGTATCGCGCCTACAGTCCGGGCGATGATTTGCGTCACGTCGATTGGAATGTATTTGCCCGAACTGAGCGCGCCTACATCAAACGCTATCGCGGCGAGACCAACATGGCCTTGACAGTGTTGCTGGATGCCAGTCACTCGATGCAATACCACTCGCACGCGACGAGCAAGATCGACTATGCGCGCTACGTCGCCGCCTCGCTCTTCTATCTGGCGCTAAACAATCAGCGCGATGCGGCGGGTCTCATTGTGTTTGACGATGAGGTGCGCAACTACGTACGGCCCTCCACCCGCCAGGGGCAGCTGGCGCAACTGCTCGGCGCACTCGCGCACGCAGAACCCCATGCGCGCACTGATTTTGCCAAGCCGATGCAGTATTTTCGGCAGTTTCTGCGTCGACGCGGCCTGGTCGTCATCGTTTCGGATTTCTATGAATCCGCCGAGTTCATCGTGCGCACGATCGAGCCATTGCGCTTCCATGGCAACGAGGTGGTGCTGTTTCACGTGCTGGATCCGCAGGAACTGCAACCGCAGCTCAGCGAGCCCGTGATGCTGGTGGACCTCGAGACCGAGCAGCAGATGGCGGTTACGCCCGAGTATGCAAAAACGGAGTACCGCGACAGGGTGCACGCTCACATCGCTGCTTTGCGCGAGCGCTGTCGCGGCGCCGGCCTGGACTATTTGTTACTGCAGACCGATCGCCCGCTCGACGCCGCGCTGCGCGAGTACTTGAGCATCCGCCACGGCAGGAATTAGCGAGGATCGCGATGGGCGTCTTTGCTCCGTGGTTTCTGCTCGGCATGATGGCACTGGGACTACCGGTCTATCTTCACCTGTTACGCCGTAACTCCTCGACACCGCGCCCTTTCAGCTCGCTGATCTTCTTCGAGCCGCGGACTCAAAATTCAGTGCGACACCGCCGACTGCGTTATCTGCTGCTGTTGGCGCTGCGTCTGGCGCTGCTGATACTCGTGGTGTTGGCATTCGCCCAGCCGTTCATCAACCGCCCGGTGGCGAGCACGCTCAGTGACCGGTCGGTGCTGCTGCTCATCGACCACTCGTTCAGCATGCGCGCCGGTACGCGGCTGAATGACGCGAAGCGCGCGGCGCTGTCGGTGCTCGCGCGTCGCCGTGCCACCGACCGGGTGCAGGTAATGGCGTTTAGCTCACAGCTTCAGGTGCTGACGCCGCCGACGACAGATGCTGCGACGCTGCGTGCAGCAGTGAGCGGCATTGAGGCCGATGATTCGCGCGGTAATTTGGGCGAACTGGTCACTGCCGTTCGTCAGGCGACCGGCAACGTGCGCGCGCCGGTCGAAGTTCACCTGTTCAGCGACCTGCAGCGATCGAACCTGCCGTCAAACTTTGCGGAGATGGCGCTTCCCGATGCCGTCACGCTCGTCCTGCATCCGGTGGTCAACGGCGGCGCACCGAACTGGACCGTCGAGAGCGTCACTGCCCCCGAGCAACTGTGGGGCAGTGTCAAGACAGTCAAACCCGCCCAGGTGCAGGCGATCGTTGCGGGATATGGGACACCGGCAGCCGATCGGTCGGTGTCGTTGTTCGTGAACGGCAAAAGCGTTGCGACCCAACTGGTTCATGTCCCCGCCAGCGGTAGAGTCAGCGTCACTTTCGCGCTGCCGGTGGTGCCGTACGGCTTCAGTCGCTGCGAGGTCAGAATCGATTCGGGCGATGTCCTGCCGCAGGATGACGGCTATCGGTTTGCCGTAGGGCGTTCGGATCCACAGCAGGTGCTGTTCGTCCACACCGACAGGGACTCGCGCTCGCCGCTGTATTTTGGCAACGCGCTCGCCGCGGCCGACGGCGCGGCGTTTGACTTGCAATCCGGCGCGGTGGGCCAGCTGGCACGGCTGGCGTTGGACCCCTACGCCTTCGTTGTGCTGTCTAATGTGGCAGCGCTCTCTGCATCGATGGAAAGCGAGTTGCTGCGCTACGTGCGCGCGGGCGGTAGTGTGCTGGTGGCCCTTGGAACCGGCGCCGGCGCTGCCTCACGCGTACCGGTGTTCGGCGACAGCATCCAGGAAACCCACGATTACTCCGGGGGCTTCGCGAACGGTCGGGAGCGGTTCGTCGCTGTGGGGGACGTCGACACCTCACAGCCCTGGGCAGGCGACGCCTCGCTCTGGTCGGGCGTGAAATTCTATTACGCGCTGCGCGCCGATGAGACGAACGCCCAGGTGATTGTGCGTCTGACCGACCGCACGCCGCTACTGCTGGAGAAGAGGATCGGCGCGGGCCGCGTGCTGTTGCTCGCCTCAGGCCTGGAAGGACTCACGAACGACCTGCCATTGCACCCGGCCTTCGTTGCGCTCGTCGCACAGCTGGCTGGCCATCTGTCTTCGCCGCACCAACGCACCGATGTCCGTGTCGTCGACAGCTTGCTACAACTGCACACCGACGAGGAGCGTGGTCTTTCGGCCGGCGCGGGCGTCGAAGTCATCGACCCGCAGGGCCAGCGGCCGCTGTCCTTGACCGAGGCCGCCAGCACGTCATCCTTGCGTTTGAGCCAGACGGGCTTCTACCAGCTGCGGCTGGCTAACGGCCGCCAGGAGCTCATCACCGTCAACATCGATCCGCGCGAGTCGGATCTCGAGGTCATTCCGGAGGATATCCTGGCCCTGTGGCAACGCCCTGTTTCACTGCAGCATGCAGCTTTCGCCGGCGAGGAGGTAACGGAACACCAACAGCCTTTTCCGCTGTGGTGGTTCATAATGCTGCTGGCCCTGGCGGCGGCGCTCGCACAATCCTGGGTGGCCGCTCGTCACTTGGCGACGCAGCGTGAACAGTCTTGAAACGAGAGTCATCATGAGCGCTCGACAAGATCTGAACTCCTATCTCGACCAGCTGCAGCAACGTTTGCGGTTCGGTACCTTCGCGCGCGGTGGGAGCATTCTGGCTGCAGTTGCGCTAGCCACCACGGTCATGCTGGTACTGCTGATTCGCCTGCTGCTTTTTTCGGCGAGCAGCGTTATGGCGGCGCGGCTCACGCTGCTGAGTGTACTCGGCATGACGATCGGCGCTGCCATCGCCACCCCGCTCTGGCGTCTGACCCGCCGGCGCGCTGCCGCCACGGCCGAGAGCCGCTTTCCGCAGTTCCAACAGCGTCTGATGACATTCGCGGAACGCAACACGGACGACCCATTCGTGGAGCTGCTGGCTGCCGACACACTCGAGGTGGCGCGCGGTGCCGAAGTGGCAACCTTGGCGACAAACGCGAGATTGTTGGGCTGGCTGGGCCTGGGTGTGATCTGCGTGGGCGTACTGATATGGCTGATCGCCGCCGCGCCCGGAGTTTTTGGTTACGGGTCGCATCTGTTGTGGACCGCCTCGGCGCGTGGCGTCTTGCCTCGGTTCGACATCGAGGTCGAACCCGGGGATGTCACCATCCGCCGCCACTCCGATCAGTTGGTCACCGCGCGGCCCAATGGCAATCGCGCGCGCGATGTTGTTCTGTACGCACATTATCAAAGCAGCCCGACGTGGGAGCGGGTTGTCATGCAGCCGCGCACGGACGCTGCCGGCTACCAGTTCACGTTCACCGGCGTGCCGGAGAGCGTCGAATACTATGTCGAGGCGGGTGCGCGCCGTTCGCGCCACTTCAACATCCGCATCGTGGACCCACCCGCCATCAAGCAGATCCGGGTGACTTACCATTTTCCGTCGTGGACCGGACTTGCGGATCGGGTGGAAGAACAGGGCGGTGACCTGCGCGCCCTGGAAGGCACGCGGGCCGATCTCGAAGTGGTGACCGATCGCCCGCTGAATCAAGGCCTGCTGGTACTCGACAACGGGCAGAAGATCGCGCTGTCGGGTGGCGACAATAATGATTATCGGGGAGTCGTACAGCTACAGCAGGACGGCACCTATCACATCGCGGGCCTCGAGCAGAGACAGGCAGTGCGATTGTCAGAGGATTATTTTATCGAGGCGCGCAAGCCCAGCGCGCCCACGGTCAGCATTGCTCGGCCCGGCGGCGATTATCGCGCCAGCCCGATCGAGGAGGTCACCGTCGCGGTCCGTGCCACGGACGAATTCGGCCTCGCGAAGCTGGAGCTACACTACTCGGTCAACGGCGGTACCGAGCACACGGTCGGATTGCTTCCGCGGCCCGGCGTCAAACAGGCCGAAGGTTCTAGGGTGCTTGCGCTCGAGGACTTCAAGCTCCGGCCCGGCGATGTCATCGGCCTATACGCGACTGCGAAGGACGCGCGCCTCGAGTCGCATACCGACATGGCCTTCATCCAGGTAGATCCGTTCGCTCGAGAATTCTCGCAGTCCCAGGCCGCTGGCGGGGGAGGAGGCGGGGGCAACGAATCCGGCGAGATTTCCCAGCGCGAAAAAGAAATCATCGCTGCCACGTTCAAGCAGCTCAACGACACGAGTACCAATGACAAACAGGCGGCAGAGACGGCGAAGTTTCTGTCCGAGGTGCAAACCGCGCTGCGCAACCAATCGCTAGCGCTCGCCGGAAGGCTGCGCCTGCGTGATCTGACGGCCGAGAACAGCGAGTTCAGCCAGTTTCAGCAAGAAATGAGCGCAGCGGCTGAGGCGATGGATCCGTCGTCGGTGCAACTGCAGCGGCAGCAATGGCAGGATGCAATTGCTGGGGAACAAAAGGCGCTGCAGCACCTGTTGCGGGCCGAAGCCACGTTTCGCCAAATCGAGGTCGCCTACGGGGCTCGCGGCGGCGGGGGCGGGGGCGGCAGTGCCGGGCGCGACCTTGCCAGTCTGTTCGACCTGGAACTCGATACCGAAAAGAATCAATACGAGACTCAGCAGACTGCGTCCTCCGCCGATCAGCGCGCACAGGATATTAACGATGCGCTCAAGAAGCTCGACGAACTGGCGCGCCGGCAGGAAGAGCTGGCGCAGCAGCCGCCTGCGGATAGCGCTAACGAGGCCGAGCAGCGCTGGCAGCAGGAGATGCTGCAGCGCGAAGCGCAGCAGCTGCAGCAGCAGATGGAGCAGCTCGCGCAGTCCCGTCGACAAGGCGCGGCGCAGGGGGCTGCCGCCGATGCACGCGAGCGCTCGGCACAGCAAGCAACCGAGCAGGCGCTGGGGCAATTGCGCCAAGCGCAGGAGGACATGCGGCGCGCCAGCGCGAATGGACGCGGTGCGGCGGAGGCGCGACTTGCCGCGCAACGCCTGCGCGAAGCCGGCAGCGCGTTGAGCGGCCTGCAATCGCAACAAGCTGCGCGGCGCCTGGATGCGATTGCGAGCGAGACGCAACGCCTGATTGCGGCAGACACGCAGCAAAGCGAACGCATGAGGCACGCCAAAGAGCAAGCCGGCAACTCACGGCAATCGGGCCGCGACACCGATCAACTCATCAATGATCGGCAGCGCATGGCCGACGACCTGGCCAGTCTCGAGCAGAACATGCGCAACGCCGAGCGCGAGCTGGATTCCAGTCAGCCCGCTGCCGCCGACAAGCTGCGCAGTGCGCTCAAAGAAATGGATGACTCGAATCTCGAGCCGCTCGTCCAGCGCAGCGCCGATTGGCTGCGCACCGGTGTCAACCCCAACGCGCGCGACACCGAGGCGATTGCTTCAGGCCTGCAGCGTCTTGCCGAGCAGACGCAGGACGCGCGGCAAGCGCTGAATGCGGGCGGCCAGCACCCCGAGGGGGCGGAAGAAGCGCTGAACGGCGTGGCGCGTCTGCGCCGGCAGATCGAGGGCCTCGGCGCCGCGAGTTCCAATCAAGCAAGCACGACTCAGCCCGGCGGCGGCGTGATCTCCAGTGGCTATGCCGACAACAATATCGACACGGGAGACAATGCCCGCCCCGGATATCGCCCCGCAGCGCCCGCCCAAGTAGCGTCGCTGCGTGATGGGGAAGAGTTGATTCAGCAGGGCCTGGGCGAGCTACGGGGGCTGAGCCAGCAGACGACCAACGATGCCGAAGCGCAGCGTCAGATTCGGCAATTGATCACCGACATGCAGCACCTGGATGTTCGTCGCTTTCCGGGCAATCCGACGATGGTCGAGCACATCCGTCAGCAGCTGCTCAGCGACGTCGACACGCTGGAACTGCAGTTGCGCCGCAATTTGGATGACCAGCAGCCCGGTCAGATCCACAGTGCGGATCCGCTCGCCGTGCCGCGAGGCTATGAGGATGCGGTGGCGGATTATTTCCGACGTCTCAGCAGTGATCCATCGGGTGCTGCTCGACCCTGAGGCTCGGTATTTCCTACAGTGTGTCTCTGCAAGGAATAATGAGGCGACCCAGGGGTGCTTACAGAAACGTGCTGAAACGGGCGGTTTCCTGTGGATAAGTTCGTTTTTGGTGTTGGGAGCGACATCGATAGGCTTGCTGTCGGTATCCCTTAAATCCGTCAATTCCGCCCTTTTCCGGCAACCAGATCGCGGCCCGGAGCGTCGAGCGTAGCAGACTGAGAACGTTGGTGTTTTTCTGCGAATGCACTGCCAACGTTGTGCACCGCGAGTGACAGGCGCATTGTGGTGTTCTGTACTGTCATAAATGTCACCAAGCGTTCGATGAACCATTATAGGTGTCAGCGCGTTTTTGGAGGCTCTGATGCCGCAGAGCGCCTGTCCGGTACCGGTCAGGCTCGAGATCCGCGCCGGCGAAATCGCCGTGTGCGGGACGCGAAGACCGTCAGTCTTGCGGTTGATGGGGCTCCAGACACTTAGCGTTCTCAGCATCAATCTTCGCCCCTGGCCTTTGTCATGGCCTCCCGACCATGCCATTATCAATTCACTTCGGCCTCTTCTTCACCTGCTCCTGTGCCCGTATTCCTGTCCCCCGTATTCGGGGGCAAAAGCCCGAGGCCCGCTGCGAGGATCAGCCTAAGCTTCTCTAAGTCCAGACTTGAGGTATGGTGCTCCTGTCCCCCTGGCCTAGTAGGAAACGAAAGCCAATGCGCAAACTGAGTTCAAAGGTCTTCGCCGTGGCCGCGGTTGCCGCCGCGGTCTT
>Ga0182030_10010111_pt1 | contig 19244 bp, 22 predicted proteins | sample 812S3MmetaG_FD_121299 | JGI IMG/M metagenome (GOLD analysis project Ga0182030, IMG submission 121299) | Permafrost microbial communities from Stordalen Mire, Sweden - 812S3M metaG (Illumina Assembly) | ecosystem: Environmental > Terrestrial > Soil > Wetlands > Permafrost | place: Sweden... | reverse complement strand
TACTGACCACTTATCATATCAAGAATTTCAACACAAGTTTGTGCACTTGGTTGTTGAAGAAAAGGATCACGGCTGTCTTCGCGGCTGATATGTATAAACACGTGAAGCTTAGGTTGGTGTTCAGTGTATACTTTCCGTCCGAAGAAAGAGTTTGAGCGAGTACGCGAGTATGATGAGATATCATTCCAGACTTGTTCTGGCGCAAAATTAAATTTTGATTTTCTAATTCTGGTACTTAGATCCGTGAAGACCAAGGAGGACTTCTCCGTAGACACGTGAAGCCGAGAGGCTGTTCTGGAGCGAGGGGATCTGTTCAGCCCGAAACAGGCATGGCCGTCGTCATTACGTCTTTGCCACCACCATGAAGTATTTTGCGATCCCTCTCAAAGGTTGAATTCGACCGGTATGCGCGGAAGATCTGATCATCTTAGCATCTGAGAAGATTTTGAAGTGGAGACCAAAATTGAGATCGAGGTTCATGGGTATTGCGGTTCCCCATGTCACTTGTCCACCTACACACCCGCAAGAGGGAACAACCAAAGTGATTTCACACCAATGACATCACATCAAGTAAAGTTACTTCCTATTCTAGTTGACAATCCCCGGATTATATGCCGTCCCCATGGAGAAGCCCCATGGTTTTCTGAAGTTTGTTGTTGGTGCCCCATCGGACAGGATACCCGACCCAATGCGATCTCAATCGAGATCTCTTAAACACTCACGCCTCGGCTGCATTCTAAAATTCTAAAGTAAAGGAGCATTTTCTCCGGGCAAGCATATCTAATCACACATGTCGATACGATACTGTATAGGACTTTAAAAGAACACGAGCGGGCTATGAAAAGTTCGGGAATAACGTTAAGATTTTGTTTCTTGGCCGCACTTATGTTTGCTTTCAAACACAGGTAAGTCTACCCAAAGGTGACTCGAATGTAATGTTAATAGTTGGTCTTCGAGCCGATAACCATCAGCTTACATCTCTCCTTTCGTTAAGCAATGCCTCGGTCGCTTCGAACTCAGAATGAATTTCTTCATATTTCATTCCAGCTTTGTCGTTCTGTGCTTACATCAACATCCGCGGCTCTTATTACTTCAAAGACGGTGAGCCTCTATCTCATCTCCAACCCATCTGTTCTCAGCACTGAGAATTGATAGTCCTTCTATCTCATTACAGGAGAAATCAAACCAATTGATCAATTATATGGTCGTTTGTCATAAAAAGAAGGGCTAGTAGGGTCTACACTTCTATCAATAGAATTGCTAGAAGATTAAAAGAGGTTCAAAGAAGTATATACAAGTTGTCAGGGGTCTAATCACTGTCAAAGCCTTTCCTACGAGGCAAATGCGTATTTCCATAGCCTTTCATCTTTGCTGGATGACAGCTATTACACTTATATTAGCTAGCCACAATTTCGTATTCTAATACTAACATTTTAAACGTAACATAATACTCCAGTAATTACTTTATCAAAATCACTTATAAAAGACATTATCGTACATCTATCCTACTCCACCCTACAAACTCCGTTTACTAGCTAACTACTTCGTTATCTCTTTTCTCTCAACCCCCACCCCCTCTCTTTGTTCTTTAGCAGTCGTTGGTCGATTATCAATGCACAGCCTCGATGGCTTCCTTAGATTTACTCACAAAGCACTTCAACAACCAACTCTTGATATGGAACCTCTAAATTTGAAGTTAATCAGTATGGTAGGTATTATGTCCGCAGTCGGAAGTCAACAGTTCTAGCCATTCTTCGGATGTCTGTCCAATCGGCCAAAATACCACCCCAGGGTGTTGTGAAGAGTGGTCTTGCAATGCAATCGCAGCATTCCTCTTACCGCACACTATTTAACCAAGTCATATGTACCTGTGACTGCTTGCTCGCCAAGCGCAGGTCGCCAAGTTGCGGGGTGCGGGGTATTTTCTACCCCTGAGCAAGCGAACTGACTGGGAAATATTTATTTTGTTGTATAGATTATCCGACTCACCCAGTAATTAATTGACAATCTGTCAATCAATCAGTCATAACCAATGCATATTATCACCTGATCTGCCCAACCTTGGAAAACGTTTTGTCTGTCTTTCAACAAATTATACGTCTTGGCATTTCTTATCTCTGGTGATTTGGATGTGTGGCAAAGCCATCACAACATTTATAAGATTCTACGATATGGTCTTCGGAAGGCCCGTTATTATCATGCCGAGACCGAAGTTTAATGGCCAGCTTCTTCAATCTTTATAACTATAGTGCTTGTGATAACAGTCGTCAGACTTTGCTGAACTTATTCCAGCCTCCTTTGGAAAAGGATCGACGAGAAAGCATTTCCAAGACCGCGTTCTTGGACAATGGAGCTTACTAGTCATCAGTAATCTCACCATATTTTACCAGAACTCGTTTGATCTCTCTAGCAATATAGGTACGAGTAGTTGCTCTCGGCCTTGTTTCCCCCGGTGGTGGTTTTATTGCATGCGCAAATTTTGTTGGAGGTATTGCATTTGTCCTAGCAGTACTTCTATTGCCCTTACTCTTTTTGCAGTGAATAATGCCTATAAAAGCTCGTTTTGATTCCATTGACCCAATAAGTGGTTTGGTACTGGCGGCCTTGCATTTCCACTTGCCCTCTGGGTTTCGTCTGTCTCAGGTGCTCATTTTGCAGCTGGAGAGAGTTTCTTTGGATATACTGAGATTATCAATGGGATGGGCCTTGCCGCTTTTGTCCTATACTTCAATCGACTCTCATCGAAGGCATCGAAAGCTGGAACTGATAAGCGGAACACTCAAAACCAATTCATCGAAGCCGAACCCGCCGAACCCGCCGAAATCGAAGCTGCTACCGTTAAGTCTCTACCAGTAGGCGAACGAGAGCTGGCACTTTATGACCTACTCTTAGCGCAGTATGCAATTGATCAGGGTCTCCGGGAGACTATTTGAATGTGTTCCATGTCATTGATCAGTTTCAGGCACCGGCACTTCGTTAATAGTTGTATGAACTCAGATATGATATCGGGGCATACCAAGGAATATATACTCCAAACCTACATGGCTACCTTTCGCAAACTCATCGAAATGTCATTGAGAAATCCTTTACGAAAAAGGTTGTGAGCTTCTGGAAGTGGGAGACTTTATGGGGGAAATTCAGCACTAATTATGGCCCGGTTTTGGAAGACAATATCATGATTACAGGGTTTCTACTAGAATCAATGATGCTTTATATTGCGGATATGAGCGATATCCAGTACGGGAAATCGAACAGTATAAGGTTTCATGTCGCAGACAACCACATTTATGGATACGATATTCATTTCTGTAGATGAAGCACTTGTCAAGCAGTCGAAGACCTCGCACTATTGTGTAAATATACATCAGATATCTAACAAAGCATGAATTTATGCTCTCCAGCTATTCTCATGCGAGCCAAATTGGATTTACGCGCCATGCAATCTCCAAGGTATGACTGGCTAGGTCCTCTATGACCGGATTTATGGAATCAAACATTTACCCGCAATCATTCCAAAATTTGAGAAACTCCTCAAAGAAAACTTCACCGAACCAGATAGCAGTATTCTTCCTATCCGCTCTGCTTTGACAGCCCTCACAATTCCTGGTTCATGCGGTGCTCTCACGGATTGCTTCAACGCCCTTCTTTGCCGTGGGTATCTCAATCACATCGCGCGCCGCATGAGGAGTATCTTTAGACATGAGTGCAGTACTTTTACGCTCGGAGTTGAGAGACTCACCCCAATTAAGACATATGACATTGGTGGCCACTCGAAGGCTCCGGCTGACAAGGGAAATTGACTTTCGATGTCCGCATTGCTGGTCGGACGGAAATTAAGATCGTGTAAGTAATTGGGGGTGGGGGTTCAGCCCTGAAGTATTATACTTTTATAGTACTGTATGATGCGTCCGCAAATCTTGTATTGTTGTCTTTGAAGATTTCATCAATTTTCTTGATTCATATTCATTATACATACCCTAGAGACAACGCCAACGCCAGCCCATGAGGCATTGGATTACAAATTTAACGCCCGGTTCTACGCCCAATAGCGTTCCCAATGCCTAGAACGTAAGTTACTTATACCTCCATTTGGTAGAATATGTCCCATCGTCCTTTCAAGGTCCATTCTCTCCTGCCGAGGTCTGAAACCGGTTATTTTCAAGAATTCAATCTATCTATCGTGCCATCTGAAGTATTGTGCATTCTTTTACTCTTTTCTTCCGCCCGGAATAACTGCAGCTCAACCAACTTGGTCAATCAGGAAAACGTTAATTTCCTTCACTGGCCTGATCTGAGACTGGCATTCTTGATTCCCTAATTTCCAGACATGTAGTGGCTCATTTCAGAGTTAGCGGGGACTCAAAATGGCAACTGTTCTTCAGGAACACATTTTATTGGATGATAGTGGCGAGCCTTTTGTGAGGCTGCCGCGATTTCCTATTTGAGTCACCGGATATTGAACGTCGCTTAAGGGCGCAGAGCCTCGGCGGAACTTTGACATAAGAGTTCTTCTGACCCCCTTTGGAATTTTAGATTCTTTACAGATTGATCCCCAGAAGTCTCTGATGGAATGTAGCTATGGCTACTTCTTCTTTTAGTGAAGATCCAACGGACTACTTCAACTTCTTCTCGGACGATACTTTCAACCTGTTCGGAGACCTCAATGTCCAATTTGACCTTCAAGACATTCTCTTCCCAGAAATCGATCCTCAGCTCTCCACCTTCCCAGTTACAAAATGATGGCCTCGGTTGGGATCTCACCAATAGTGCCAGCATACCGCCCCAAGATCCCGAGCCATGCACAGGTTATTCCAATGTGCTCGACACTGTCAATGACTTGCCCAATTTCAACCCTCCCGCCCCGGTTGCAGGTAGAATTTACGAAGGCAGTATTCCTTCTGGGGAGCCCCCACATCCGGATACCGAGCACAATAGAGAACCTGCATCCAACAAAAGAAAATGGGAAGATTCAGTAGTAATCTTCTCAGCCAAACCGGGCTATGACGAAGTTAAAGAGAGGCGAAGGAAGCTATTCGAAACAGCTAGGCGAAAAGAAGTTGCATTGAGCAGGCTAATAGGAGCTTGTATTCAATGCAAGCTTCGAAAAGGATCGGTAAGTTATGACTGCCAGCTTTCAACCGATATAAGGCTCATTATATAGTGTAACTCTGGCATGCCCTGCAGATACTGTATAAACAAAGCGGGTAGCATAACATTGGGTCAACAAATATGTAATCGACGAAGTCTCTTGTCTGCGCGTTTCGATCACATGGGTATGTGTGATTATCGCCAAGCGTCAACCTGGTCGAGTTAACCCGCAACTGACCATGAATAGATTTATTCAAAGTTGCCCACGATGAGAAAAAGGTTGAAGATTTAGGATTAGTATCTCTTACAGGTACTCCCAAATACGCCTTGCTTTGGTATCGATCTCGGAACCTGCTCTCTCGCCCTGAATTGCACATTAAAGTTCCAATTCTGGAATTTGAACACCCTTCTATGGCCGAGACACGAATATTGATGAACTTCAATTATTATAGTAGACACGATATCTTGATACAGAACCGTGCTCTGGCTATTTCTTGGCAATCATTGCCGACTGTCGAAGATATTATTACTCTGTACAAGGCCTCAAAATCCAACTGCTTTCCCGCAGCGGGACCGTTTACAGGATTGTTGCGGGCTTTCCGGATGTTCTCCGAACGATACTGTGGCTTATCAATCCCGTTGCCTTTAGTAAGTACTGGCTCGATTAATGAGAGTATGCTTATAGTATATACAGCAGGCGTTGTTAAACGAGACTACCCAACTAAAGACCTTGTTTGACGTGTTCATGACTGGATTATGGATGTCCGATACGACGAACAATGAGGAAGCCCAATTTGTAACTTCTACAATCAACATGCAGTTGTCACTAATAATATCGAAGGAGATTCTGCCAATGGAGGGGAAAATACTTAAAGAAGTCGATAAGCTTTTGAACGGGCCTCAAAGCATTGGAAGGAAAAACCCACTAGCAACTTGGGCATGCCTCTGGACTCTGATCCTAGCCTATAAGACTTACATGGTTTACCTACATCACTGCGCTCTCGCGACAGGTAAAGAATGCCACAAAAACTATTAAGTAAGCGCTGACTCCAGGATAACATGCAGAAAGATATAACCTCACTCGTCACATATACAACATATTAACTTCAATCTACGCTGAACTATACAAGACAACCTCTCCACTGACATTTGACTGGCGAAAAGAAGAGGTCAACGAAATGCTAGGGAACGACGCCGAATTGATCAGATTGTTTTGCAATATTAAGACAGAAATGTTCTGGTTTCGTATGAGCTTCCCGAATTCCCGCTGGAAATTATGGCTGATATGTGCAGATGCTTCTGTAAATGATTTGATGGACGATGATGTTCTCTTCAAGACACTTGTCGTTGAAAATGAGAGTAAATTATTGGCATCACATAACAAGGCGGCAAAACGACAAGGGATATTGTGAGGTGGAATTCAGCTACGCTTCGGGAACTTATCAATCTTCTGAACATCTCTCCGCCATTCTTAATTCATTCCATCGTTCTTATCAGCGCTATTTTCACAACCATGACTCCACCCTCGAATGTCAACCACCCATCTTCAAATCCTCTTCTCCCCGCAATAAAATTTCCCAAACCCAGTAAATTCTGCAATTCATCGCCGAAATCCTCGGTCATAATCGTCAAACTCAAACTCATCCCTCACAATAACCGCCCTCTCCTTTCCCTTTCTCGATACCCCACCCCGAATTACAAATCCCAAGCCACGGAACCCAGACGATTCTCCCTCACTACCATCACCACTAGCACTAAGCTTTCTCTTCTTCTCCGGGCTCTCCTTTTTTTCCTTCTCAACTTTCTTCGCTTCATCCCGCTCCCTCCAAATGCTATCCTCATCGTACGGATCGACATCCCTTCCCTTCACAACACCATTCTTTCCCCCGACCATCCCCTCGCTTGAACGTCTAAAACTCCGAGAACCTTGACCCGGCTTCTTGAACCTCTCAGCAGCGACCCCTTCCCGCGGACTCTCAGGTGGGCTGCCGGCAGAATCATCGGGATCTGAATCCGTCAGAGTCACAGGGACCCTCCATCCACTAGTCGTCATTATGCTACCTCTCCTTTGACCAAACATCGTGCTTGCGCCACCTGGTCGCTTCTTCTGACTCCCTGTACCGGTGCTTGGTGTGCCGAAGTGGGGGGCTGCGGGTGTGGTAGGTCGGCTTGGAGTGGAAGTGGCTGAGCTGGAGCGCTTTTGAGGGTTGCCGAAGATACTGGGCTTGCTCGGTGTAGAGTTTCGGAGCTTGCTTGGCGTGGAGTTGTTGGAGTTACGAGCAGGAGACGGGTGATCCACGACAATGGTGTCGGTATCTTCTTCGGGGGAAGGGACGGCATTACGAACGAGACGGGTGAGGCGCGCTGTGTGTTGGTCGATGGCGGTGCGGAGATCGGACGCGGGAATATTGGTACAGGAGAGTAGAATGGCTTTCAAAGCTTCCTCTTGAGAAGAGAGGAGGGTATTAAAGGTCATGAGGTCCATCTTTGTGCGATGAAGAAGTTAGTTGGCTGTTTGGTTGGTTGGTCGTTATTGTTGGAGTAGGCAGAGTGGGAAGTAAGGTGGAGAAGTAGGTTGGGGTAAGAGGAAAGGAAAAGAAAAAAGTGAATATGTGGTGGTAAGTGAGAGATCGTCAGTTTGAGGAGGGATGCGGGGAGAAATCATCGATCTTACCTTGAAGAATTGAAATATCGCTGAAAAATGTTGCGTTACGCTTTTGATGATCTCGATCAGGTAAGAACTTGACCGAGATCGAGGGTTGTTCAAGTCTGTTTGGAATAGAAGTTGCTTGGAGGAAGAAAGATGTTGCAAGTTGATTGAGGAAAGTTCAAGTAAACGAACAATCGAGGAGAGAATTGACATTCTGGCTTAACCCCTTTTCAATTTACTAAATCGACGAAAATGTTGAAGAAATTGTTATGACTACTAGATTCACTCAAAGCGTGTAGTTCTAGAGATTTGGATGACCTGGCAGGGCATTTAAGAAACCCAAGACCCTCGTCACCAATTGCTCTACAACAACTGAGGGATTCTCGTCCAGGGTATGCGAAGCTCCTTCTATTACCTCTGAATGCTTCTCATCTACTTTTCCCTTTCCTTTCTTCACAATCTCCATCCAGCGGCTGAGAAGTCTAGCCTTATCGATTGTAGTCGGCATATATTCATCCGAACCGGAAAGCAAAATACACAATGGTGTCCTCGCCGGTAGCGACCCAAAAGTCTTGATCAACTGCTCATCAGTCAAATCCGAGCTGAAATAATCATCATCCCCATTACGCTCAGGACTTGCGAGACTCAGCCATCGCCGAGCTGAAATTGGAGCTGGTAAGATTTTCTTTATTCCTTTGGATGGCACGATCTCTTCGCCATCGCCATCCGCTATCATTTTCTTGGCAACCTCACAGCTATCTTGATATATTTGAGGGTCAAGGAGCATGCAAATAGCCTCTCGATCACTAGCTGGTGCTTGAATAATGCCCCCATCAATTGGTGGCCGTGTCTCGTGACCTGATCCTGTCAAGTACTCCATCACATCTTGACAGCCTGTTGAATGGCCTAGAAGAACAATCTTCCCAGTCTTGATGGTACGAAAGTAGCCAACACATTCTGCCAGTTCTTTGGCGTCACGAGCGAGGGAGGAAGTTCCCCAGCCGGTGTAGGATGAGGAGAGATAGACTTGAGCGAGGGTCCAAGAGGGTAACAAGGAGTCCGAGATAGAGTTCGGGTAAGATACAGTGAGGAAGCCGTCAAAGAGTCCACCAATAAAGAGGACAATGTTCTGAGGTTCTTGGCCTTGGGAAGTGGGATGAGGGGTATGCTCGAATGCCGTGAGGCGGGATGTCTAAGAGGCGTTAGCAACTATAACTATAGTGCAGCATACGGTTCTCCATCATTAATCCTATACAGCATTATATATTCAGCACGGGATGTGCAGTATGCTTGAAATGCCTAACTCTGATTCGGCTCGAAAAGCTTTCAAGGAGCCAAACATCTAAAACTCACATATGAATGGAAAACTCCATTTCGTGGTCTGCCATTGGAAGACATCTTGAGCTTAGCCTTCACACTGATCTCAAATTTCCGAGACTTGCAAAGAATTTTATGTATTCTCCAAGCTGGTCCCTGCCCTTCGCTTCTACTCCTCGATTGAGCTCGCCGAAAGGTAGTTCCTCCACTCAGCCGTTGCAGCTCAATTATACATTCCTAATCCCTCAATTGACTCCAATTCATACGGTATGTGGGAACGAAAAGGCACAGTGCGATCGGTGAGACGAATTAGGAAGGACAACATAGTGCAGGAGACTTGCATTGATCCGCCTGAGGCCACTTCGATGCATGCATCTCTGGTTTTCCCAGCTCACCCTAGACACGTGACCACAATCTCGACTGCTCAGGTCGAAATTTATCTCAAGCTCCAACCGCTTCCCTATTCCCACCGCAAACACAACGCCTCCCATAATGCCACTACAACATACAACCATCACCTCCCTTCTCACCCCCCTCCTCCGCACTCTCCGCCCACACAATGGCTCCCTCGCCTCCCTCCCCAAACATCTCCGCCAAACCACCTCCCATCCATCCACACGAACATTCTCAACCACACCCACCAACCTCGCCCGCCCTCCCACAAACTCCAAAGGAGGCAAAGGCGGCCGCTCCACAAAGGATCCTCGTATCTCCCTAATTCGCTACCATCTACAACACCCTGCCACCCCGCGTCCATTACGCTTAAGTAGGATGCGGGCTTTAAGACATTGGACTATTCATCGGGCGTGGATGTTGGTGAGACGGAAGAAGGCGGAGACTGAGGAGGGGGAGCTGTATCGGTATGTGCTAATATCCGTTTCTCATATCTCAATCCAATTTTATGCGATTTGGGCTTTGTTGGAGACGAGATGTTTAGGTCGAGGTTTGGATTTTGGGGTTAGATTTGGGGTTGTATTTTTTAAATAAATTAAAGCTAATTCTTGGGTAAATTAGGATGTATCAAGCACAACATGCAGCAGTAGAAGAGTTACGAACTATGGATGCGCCGGGAATGAAAGATGCAGGGAGGTTGTATCGGATTGCGATGGAGAAGAAGGGGGTTTTTGGGCATGGGGGCGTGCCCATTGAGTATGCGAGGTGGCAGACTGATACGCCGGGGAAGGAGGCGTGGAATCATGGTTGGACTAGGTGAGAGATTGGGGAGATTGGGTTATGGACTTGGGGGAAGGGAGGGGAGGTGCTGGACGTTGTATGATAATGAGTGACTGGTTCAGGGAAGAGACGACCGGATTGTACAACATTCGAGGGGCAGTAGATGCAAAATGGTTGGAAAGATCGGCATTAGGGGAACCGCGTTTGTAGATGTGTCTCAATCGTTAAGGAACTCAATTACAGCATTCGCGACATCGACGCAGATTATTAGCAGCATATCCTCATGCACTATGTATAATATGTACAAATTGCAATTATCCCATCGCTGCATCTCACGCAAGCAATGCAGTAGCAGTTCCATCTGATACGCGCGCTGGGTATGTAGTTAAGGAAACACAATCGAAGAAGCGTGTCGAAAAGGAACGTCGGACAAGAAGCCACCCATCATGATCAGTCATAAAAATTCTATGTCCTCCCCAATCCTAAAATCTGGAAAGCACAGAAGGTTTGGCAAAGAACTTTTGTGCTTGCTAAATCGAAGACGTAGGAAAAGGAACCCAATTTTCATGCGTGGAGGGTGAAATGAAGCAATTGTCGTTTCATACATTAGAAGTTGTATTGTTGAATTGTTGCTGTTGGCCTGGAAGCCCTCCGTCGTGGTATCAAGTTGCTCGCTCACAGTATCACACAACATCCTCCACCTTCGCCTTTCTCAAATGTAAGTAAAGCAGCTCTTGTGGCCGCCTCGAAAACGTCGTCAACTCCCTCTCCAGTCAATGATGAACATTCGAGATATTTTCGGGCTCCGATTTCGTGTGCGATATCCTCTGCTTCCTGCCTTCCAACAAAATGTTGTGACCTCTTCCGGACCTCCTCGATTGCTTCAGGGTCTTCTCGCAAATCCTTCTTCAAGCCGACAAGTATGATTGGAACTTTAGGACATCTCTCGTTGGCTTCTTCCACCCACTATCATTATGTTAGCTTGGGCCTTTCTGGGATTCTACAGATCAACCCACTTTGTGTTTGACATTGTCTAGAGAATCTGGGGTATCAACTGAAAATCCGATGAGAATCACGTGTGCTTTCGAGTATGCGAGAGGTCGTAATCTTTCGTAGTCTTCTTGTCCTGCAGTATCCCATAATGCTAATTGTACACTCTTTCCATCCACTCTGCAGTCCGTCACATAGTTTTCGAATACGGTTGGTACCTAAAAACAGATCCGTCAGAGGTGAAAGTGGGTTGGATTGTGCTCAGAAACTCACATAATGCTGGGAAATGAGTTAGCTTTGCCTTTGACAATTGAGTAGAATGCTTACTGCTGGAAAGTACCCAAGGGTAAAGACACTGAGAAGGGAAGTTTTACCACAGGCACCATCCCCTATTATGACAAGCTTTCTGGTGTTGCTGTTAGCTCTGCTATAATATATGATGTGCTTGACATGGCTGCATGTTTCTTATCGGCGACCTTGCGAGCAAGAGAGTTGTTTGCAATAGTTTCGGAAAGAGTTCCAATTGATCCCTAGCACACAACTGTTGAAGATGTCCATCTCGCAGATTCGCAACGTATCCCAATATAGTCTTGCTGCAATATCAACGTACCTTCGCATAACATTCTGACCTTGTTGTTGAGCCATTGTGATGGTGGTCTGATGGGATTTCCGGGGAAACGACTTCGAGGATTAATTTAAGGTATAACCCATAGAGTGAGGGAGGATTTCCGAGTTCAATGCGTCTATGCGGAGGGTTTCGAGGATGTCGATGGAGAATTGAGGGTTGTTGGTGGGCAATGACAGGATGTTTGTTCGGATAACTGGATGAGGATGCTGGAGGATCCAAGCCTGGAAATCCCAACAATAGCTGGGTACAGAGAAGGAATTCAATGGGCGTATCTGTCACAATATATCCCTTTTCTTGTCGCGAATAGAGTGGGAATCCCCTTGAAGGGTGCTTCTTAACAGGGAAGAGAACTGGGCTGAGTCGTCGGAACCGTGCCCTTCAAGGTCCTATTTTCGGATTAGTATTGCGATGATGCTTCGCGTGTGACGATCTCGCGGCGAACTGTCAGCGGCTTGAGCCTCGTATTGAGGGCGTTTAAGGAAAAGGGGAAAGAAAGAAAGAATCTCCAAAATATCAATAAATATTTTAAAAGAACAAAAGGTGGATTAGCTTACTATAGAAATGAATAATCTCACTGCATTATTGGGAGGTTTTTTTTTTGGGTATAAACTTTCCGCGGCCCGCTAAGTTGACCCCGATTACAATTGCAGCTTCGTTCACGTGATTTTGGTGAATCTAAAATTGTGCCTGAATGCGCCTTAGATGCACGGCTCTCCTTCCGACTTCAAGAGACAGCGAAGTAGTCAACCTCATCCCTCCCGCGGACCCTAGGTAGCTTCTCAACCTGCCATATTCACCACTATACGATTCAAACATTCGCTTCCCCCTTCTCCTTCCACCCTGCGATCGCAAAGTCAGAATCATAATCATTTCCCCGATCTCGCACCCAGAAGAAGCAGGCACCTTGGTGGGGCAATACCTGGTTTGTCCTCTTCAACTTGATTGTGAGTGTTTACAAGCTCATCTTTCAACTTGCTGGTCCCCCAATGAACCCCAGTTTCTCGTATAGAATCTGACACATAAGCGGATATCAGGCGCTTGACTAACATCAGGTCGGAATGCCCGCAAACCAACGCCAACAGACTGCTAAATCCCAATCTCCGACCTCAAACCCTGCGTCGCCAACCTCCAAGACCACTGCGAAGTACACAAACAAGGATGGTTCGAAATTTATAACTGTACCCAAATCTTCCGAATCATCTGAGACCTCATCAGCCATGGCACAAACCACAACAAAACCAAACGGGCAAATGCCTATTACTCCTACAGGCAATGGTGCGACTCCAGGTGTGAACCGGAAAAAGCAAAAGAGACGTCAAAAACAAGCTGCCAAGCTTGCTGCTGAACAACCTCAGACAAATGGCAACCAAGCCTCACAGCAGATGGATGCATTGCAAGCCCAATTCCGAGAGCATGGTCTGGACGATCAATATGAGGATAATGGACAATTTGATCCTGCAGAAGGAGAGCCCTATTATAGTGACGAGGATGGCGATGCCTATTCTGGATCATATGGTCAAAATGGTTCCCCGACAAACGGTTATGCGATGCCTTTGTCAAACAAGGACCCTGGAAAGAAGTCTAAAAAGAAGAAGAAAGGCAAACAACCTGGTCATATTGCTGCTGAATATTTGTCTCGCTATGAGTCCCGTCGTTCACAAATGCATGGTCCACTACCGCTCCCACTTCAAACGAATGGGCCCAGAGGTCCGGGTATTTCAAAGGAGAAAATTTGGAATACGTCTTCCCAGGAGGAACGAGAGCGGATAAAGGAATTCTGGCTATCTTTGGGGGAGGATGAGCGCAAGTCGCTTGTCAAAGTGGAGAAAGATGCCGTTCTGAAGAAGATGAAGGAACAACAAAAGCATTCGTGTAGTTGTACAGTATGTGGACGGAAGCGTACTGCGATTGAGGAAGAGTTAGAGGTCCTTTATGATGCATATTATGAGGAACTGGAGCAATATGCTAACCATCAGGGTGATGGAGGGCCTCCATCCTTGATGACCTCACGTGCTTTTGGTGCTGTTGGTAGCTTGCATCCTCCCAATCGTTTACCCCCAGCTGCTTATGGTCCAACTCCATCTCGAGGGACAATAGTGGAACCCTTGGGTGAGGATGAGGATGAAGAAGGTGATGAGGAGTACAGCGAGGAAGATTTGGACGAAGACGACTACAGTGACGAAGAACCTGAAGAACTCCCTCGAAGTCACGCTGCAGACTTCTTTAATTTTGGCAATAGTCTTACTGTGAAAGGCGGCATCCTGACTGTTGCAGATGACTTGTTAAAAAATGATGGCAAGAAGTTTATTGAAATGATGGAACAACTTGCTGAGCGCCGTATGGCACGCGAGGAAGACGCGAAGGAGCAATACAATGCCTCTTATGGCCATCCACCAAATGGTGCGATGCACCCTCATCCTCATAACCATAATCATCCACCTCCCCTTGACGAAGAAGAATATGACGATGAGGAAGAGGAAGATGACGAGTACGACAGTCAAGACGATGACTACGATGAAGAAGAAATGGTATGCGAGAGTGGGTCTTCTGGCGTAGGCGAGACTAACTTTTGATAGGAGACGATGACTGAAGAGCAGCGAATGGAGGAAGGACGACGAATGTTCCAGATATTTGCAGCTCGGATGTTTGAGCAAAGAGTCTTGACTGCGTACAGGGAGAAGGTGGCGAAAGAGCGCCAACAGAAACTTCTTGAGGAGCTTGAGGAGGAAAGTCGGGCTGATTCTCAAAAGAAAGCTAAGAAAGCCAAAGACGCGCAGAAGAAGAAAGACAAGTTACAGCAAAAGAAGCAGGCATTAGCGGAAGAGAAAGCAAAAAAGGAGGCCGAGAAGGCCGCAGAAGAAGCTGCTCTCCGTGCTGCTGAGGAGAAGAAACTTGAAGAGCAACGTCTGAAGGCTGAAGAAAAGCGAAAGAAGAAAGAGGCCCAGAAAAAGGCTGAGGAAGAAGAACGTTTAAGGAAGGAAGCCGAAAAACAACGCAGATTACAAGAACAACGTGAACGACAATCCGAGTTAGAGCGAAAACAACGCGAGGCCAAGGAAAAAGATAGGAGAGAGAAGGAAGAGCTCCGCCAGAGAGAACGAGAGGCTAAGGAGGCTAAAGACCGTGAGGCCAAAGAGCGAAAAGAAAAGCATGAACGTGAGAAGCGTGAAAAAGAAGCAAAAGCCAAGGCCGAGAAGGAGTCAAGAGAACGACAAAAGCGTGAGGAGCTAGCTGCTCAGCAAGCTGCGGCCCAAGCCGCCATTGCTGCCACGCAGTCGAAAAGACCACCTGTCCCAATTCCAGCAAACTTGCAGCCTCATCCCGCCTCCGTTACTTCACCGCACGTTCAAGTTGCAACTCCAGTCATCCCAAAGGCGCCTACACCTATCAGACTCCGAACAACATCTCAGCAGGATTCCACTGGTTCCTCTGTACCACAAACACCTCAGACTGGTGGCGTTAGTCAAAATGTTTCTCCTGTGCCTTCAACCCCATTGCACGGGAGCCCTGGCCCCATTGGACCTCCAGGGAAACAACAACATCAACCATTTTTACACCATCCTCAAGCAACCTCACCAATGCACTCTGCTCTCAAGGGTCCTCCCGGAATGCAGCCAAACCCGTTTGCAGGCATGCAACCGTTGAACATGAATTTTCAGCAAGGAATGCCAATGATGGCTCCTGGCTTTGGTCAACCGATGCACCACAATCCTATGTTTCCTCACCAACAACCGATCGGTGGACAGTTTCGACCTATGCCCAATGGAATGCCCATCCACCCCATGCATCAGATACCACAAGGGAGAGGATTTCCAATGCAACATCCACCACCAGGATTTCCACAAAGTCCAAATGGTCTAGGGGGGGTTGGTCAGCCCTTTGTTCCTCCAAAGGATCCTGCATCTGCTCATTCTCACTCCCGTCACCAATCAGCCTCGTTTGAGACGCCTACATCAGCAACGCAGACTCAACCTATTGCACGACCTGCTCCAATTGGGAGGCCCTCTAGTGTTGTTCACGAGCAACGTTCGGGAGAAAACCTTAAAGGAGAGGTTGATGACCTGAGTAACCACCTGGGCAGTAGTGCTCTATTGGATGATTCTGATGAACCTCTAACAGGAGCTGGTGCAAGACGGTCTAGTGGAGCTCCTCGACAGAACTTCCCTCCACCATTCGGAATGGATTCATCAACATTTGCAAGTCCAGTCACACCTTATAATACCTGGGGCGCTCCACCAAATCCATTCGGCTCGTCTTCATTGCCTGGCTCAAACTTTATGGGAGGATGGCCTCAAACTGCTAATAGCTCATTTGGAGCTGTTGGTGGGTCAAACAATATGCGATCATCTCAGCCTCGCCCAGTTGCTGTTCGATTGATGATGTGCCGAGCTTGCAAAAACCTTGAAGGCTCTACTTCGGATGGTTTCTACGACATACACTCTGTGTTGGAGCAAGTTGGACATCAGAACCCTGAGGCCCCAGTCTCTGAAAAGGAACTTCTTGAAATTTGTGAAACCGAAGGCAGTTCTACAAATGGTGGTGGCTCTTTTGAGGTTCGCAAGGATGAGAACGCCCGCCATTTCATACGATTTGAGAACGACTCGCCCTCGCACCGACTTATTGGCGCTCCAGGTGAAATCGGCAGTCCAATTGTAGGTGGCGGACGATATGGACCTCCTGGGTTTTAATCTGCATGTGGGGCAATTGGCAGCAATTATGCATAACTCCTGCTCGCGAAGCGGACTACCTATCATGAAACACTTCTGAATCTCTTATTCTCGCCGGAGCATTCTCTTTCACCATCGCATTGTATCGCACAGCGATCATCGGCGCTCTTGCTTTTCGGTCATGTCAGCGAATATTGTATCAATGAGAATAGCCCAGCTACTTCATATGAGAAGTAGAAAACACGCGTATTTTCATCCTTGATTCTTATTCTCCTTTATGAGTGACTCCCTTCATCCTCGCTCCAATGATCCAACAATTCCCAAACACCTTCCCATGCAGCAATCCCTATGCCTACTCCCTATCCCTCGGTATGTATCTCCCTTGCACGCACCAATATCACCATTTCCATCAATAAAATCAGCCGTTCAGCCGTTCAGCCCCTATCCACCGGCCCCCACATCACCCCAATCTTCAGCGCATGGCGTGCACAACCGCACCAATTTCCCGTTTTGGCTGTCTCAGCCGCACACCCTAGTAATCTGCAGCGCCACATATCGGCGATTGGTGAGCTGATTGGAAATATTGCCTCGCTTAGCGATTTGCTTTTTAAGAATGCACTAGGCTCCTGGTCGCTACCCCTGGACGTGGCTTGATATATTGATGATTGTGGATTAATTGATTGAGATGTTAAAATCGCGTCGTCCCCAGCTTTTGATTTAGGTTTTCCACCTACGTATGTTCTCTTGCTTCTAAAATGTTTACATTAAGATAATGATTCTTCGATTGCCTGTATAACTTATTCCTATTAATTGTTTCTTGCCTTTACATACCTTGTATACATAATGCATCGCCTCCTCTTAACTGCCCTACTCGCCCTCGTCATCCTCCCCCTCTCAAGCTACGCCCAGAGCAGCGGCATAGGCTTACCACTAATAGCCCAACTCCCGACCTGCTCCCTCAGCTGCCTCATAAACGCGCTAGGAAAAGTAGGATGCACGGTGGGAAATGTGACGTGTTCGTGTGGGGTAAATAGAGCGCAGATAGATGCGCTTGCTACGCCGTGCGTGGTGGGGAATTGTACAGCATTGGATGTGGCGCGTAAGTTCTTCCTTTCCCTCCCTTTGTCGTTTGAGGGATTGGGGTGGGGGAATACATTGAGTGGATGCTGATGTAGGAAATAGTGGTGCGGAATATCACGGATCAAGTCTGTGCGTTGGCTGCGAATGCGAGTGCCAGTTCGGCGATTGCAGCTTCGAAGACTGCCTCGACGGGTATGCTCGCGACGAGCTCTTCGATGAGCGCGACGGCCTCTGGGATGGCGACGAAAAGTGTGGTTTCGTCGCACACGCCCATACCTACGGTGCTCACGTCAAATCAAAATACACTTTCGACGGGTGCTAAAGCTGGAATCGGCGTGGGAGTGGGGCTGGGAGGGCTTTTGGTGTTGGGGGCGGTGGCGTGGTGTATAGTGGGGTATCGTAAGAAGGATAGGGATTTACGACATTTGGCGTGGATCGAGAGGAGGGGGACAGTGAGGGGGAGGACGGAGTTGGATGGTGGGGGTGGGGATGAGATGAGGGAGGTTGATCAAGGCGATATTGGAGATTCTGCCCCGCGGTCGCCTGTTGGTGTTGCGCAAAGTCAACAATCCGAGGAGCACGAGAACGGTGAAGAGGCTGGGGACATAGGACACATGAGGAGAGAAAGCGAGGCACCAACTGCGGTAGATGAGGGTGAGGCTGGTGTCGCGGGGAGTAGTGTGATGCAGCCAGGAGTGGGAGAGCCGAAAGGCGGTTGGATTTGAATATCAGGAAAGCATCAAGTAGTTAAAATTTTTATGGGAGCAACCCAGGGCAACTCAAAAAAAAAAGTAATATGTTATCAAACTCGTTGACCACAGGCTTTCTCCCCGTCCCACCCTTTCGAGACAGTATTGCGTCCACCCAGCTTAGCTTTGACACTTGTCTGCTCATAGGGAGTCATTATCACAGAAGGAACGTAGGGCTCATCAGGAGATACTTTCCAAAATGAATGAAATAAAGGAGTTGCTCAAATCTTAAGAGAAAGATCTGAAGAAGCTTCAACAACAACTTCTTGAATCACCTAATTAGGTAATTCAGATATGATTGAGTATTGAAGCCTTGGAAATGCACACTTCCACACACGAATGCTGTATCCATAAACGTCAAGAGTATACTCGACCAGTTTGAGATCGCTCTCCTTGCTAAGAGAGTACCGCGGGAAAAATCCGTCAAACGTCTGTTGCCGGTCAACAGCATACTTCTGAGGGGTTCTGTAAGACGGCCATCAATACCCGCTGTCAAGGTCAACGGTATTGACATAGTGCCTCATAGAGGGCGTGCTGGTGATTTGTATCAAATAAATTGGCAAAGCATCTCAAAAACTGAACGCATTCAAAAGATCTCGGGCTCCAGATGCCGCTGTCTTCAGGTAATGTGGCTGTATGGAACAACGAAACCAGCCACCCCTTGTCATGATTGAGAGTCCCAGGTGATGCGCGAGGGGACCTCCACTAAATGATACAGCGCTGTATGCAAAGCAGTGACCAAGATCTCCAAAAGGTTTGATTATCGAGTTTAGGAGGGTAGAGACCGCTTCGCGATGCAGAGTATTAGATGATCCACAAGATATAGCTCGGGCGAAGGGTGCCATTTCGAATAAAACACCGCATTCTTGCCCAAAAAAAAAAAAAAAAAAAAAAAAGAGGAG
>Ga0182030_10010110_pt1 | contig 19246 bp, 17 predicted proteins | sample 812S3MmetaG_FD_121299 | JGI IMG/M metagenome (GOLD analysis project Ga0182030, IMG submission 121299) | Permafrost microbial communities from Stordalen Mire, Sweden - 812S3M metaG (Illumina Assembly) | ecosystem: Environmental > Terrestrial > Soil > Wetlands > Permafrost | place: Sweden... | reverse complement strand
GTGTTGAAGTAGTTGCGCGCGGTCAGCGAGCCGTTGCGGAAGTACTCGAACGCGCTGCCATGAAACTGGTTGGAGCCGCTCTTGGTCACGATGTTGACCGTGGCGCCGGCACTGCGACCAAATTCGGCCTCCGGGCTGCCGGTCACCGGAACCTCGGCCAGCGCGTCAACGGGAAGAATGGTCGAGGGGCAGCCCCACACGCCGGCCTGATTGATCGATGGCAGGTTGCGATAGCCGTCGTTCATGTCGGTGCCGTCGAGCAGATAGTTGTTCGAGCGTCCGCGATTGCCGTTGAGGCTGAAGAGTCCGTAGGAGCCAGCCGATTCGGTCGATCCCACAGGATCGCTGGTGGCGCCCGGAACCAGTTCCAGCAGCTTGGTAAAGTCGCGCCCGTTCACCGGCAGCTCGGCGGCCTCAGACGCTTCGATCGTGCCGCCCGTCGTATTGGTGACCGTCTCCACCATCGGAACATTGGCGCTGACCTCGACCATTTCCTGAACCATGCCGGTCGCCAGCTTGGCGTCAGCGCGCGCCGCCGAGCCAACACTGACGGGAATGTCGGTCAGCGTCATCGAGCGGAAGCCTTCCTTCACGATGGTGACGCTGTAAGTGCCCAGCGGCAGCTCCGAGGCTACGTACCCGCCCAGGTCATTGGTGGACAGCGTACGGGTCAGCCCGGTGCCGGGGCTGAAGACCTTTACCTGTGCCCCAGGTATGGCAGCTCCGGTGCTGTCGGTGATCGTGCCCTGGATGCCACCGCGGAAGGTCTGGGAAAAAGCGCCGTAGGGCGCTGCGAGCAGCACCGCGAGCGCTATCGGCAAGAGTATGAATATACATCTGATACGTCCAAGAATCATTGCGAATGTCCTCCAAATAGAACAACGGAAGTTGACCTGGCTAATCTGCCTCAACCGGTACGTTCGAAGATCGGCGAGCCAAGGGCCGCGACCTCGCGAGAGGTAGCATTATTCAAGGTATTTACATAACATATAGACAAAACCCATTATAAATCAATAAAGATATGGACGATTTGCAGGCAGGCGCGAGGGATTCTCTTGGAGAAGGCTGGAAGGAACCCTTTCGATGCCTTGAACTCATTCCGCTGAACGGCTTTCTTTTCCTTGCTGCCAGGGCCAGGTCGAGAGTCGCAGAGGGCGGCTTGTCTAGAGTATTTATCCTGTTGCGGTATAGGGGAACTTGTATTCCGCTCTACTACCGTGACCGTGCGATTCAGCAATACAAATTCCGACGGACTGGGTGCCCCAGGTCCCTCTTTTGGGACCTGGGAGATTACTTATCCACACAGTCACGGTATGAGTCGCTGCCCGGTTACAAGCGGCAGATCAGCAGCTCCCGCTCGTAGATCATCTCCGGGGGCAGATGATCGTGCAAGCTGATAAAGAGTTCTTCGTGCCCCATCACTTCGGCGAGCCAAGCCTTCCGGTCGACGGTTTGCAGTTCGTCGAAGCGCTCCTTGGGATAGTCGAGCCCTCTCCAATCGATATCTTCATAGGTGGGCAGCCAGCCGATAGGCGTTTCCCTGCCCAGGGCGCGGCCGTGAACGCGGTCCACAATCCACTTCAGCACGCGAATGTTTTCGCCGAACCCCGGCCACAGAAACTTCCCATTGCTGTCCTTGCGGAACCAGTTTACGTGGAAGACCTTCGGCGTAACGCTCAGCGAACGCTGCATCCCGAGCCAGTGGCGGAAGTAGTCGCCCATGTGATAGCCGCAGAATGGAAGCATGGCCATCGGATCGCGGCGCACTTTCCCCACCTGTCCGGTCGCGGCAGCGGTGGTCTCCGATCCCATGGTGGCTCCGGTGTAGACCGCCGCGCTCCAGTTGAATGCCTGGTAGACCAGCGGCATGGTCGTCGATCTGCGCCCGCCAAAGATGAAAGCGCTGATGGGCACGCCTTTGGGGTTTTCCCAATCCTTATCCAGGCTGGGGCATTGCGAAGTGGGCGAGGTAAAGCGCGCGTTGGGATGCGCCGCAACGGCTCCGGTGCTCTTGGCAATCTCCGGGGTCCATTTCTGTCCCTTCCAGTCAAGGCATTCAGCGGGTGGCTCGTCGGTCATCCCTTCCCACCACACGCCGCCTTCGGGCGTGAGCGCCACATTGGTAAAGATCGTGTTGCGCGACAAAGCCGCCATGGCGTTGGGGTTGGTCTTTATCGAGGTGCCGGGAGCGACGCCGAAGAATCCTGCTTCAGGGTTGATGGCGTGCAGTATGCCGTTCTCGTCGGGACGAATCCAGGCAATATCGTCGCCTACGGTCGTGACCTTCCAGCCATCGAAGCCCTGGGGCGGAACCATCATGGCAAAGTTGGTCTTGCCGCAGGCGCTGGGGAAAGCGGCCGCCACATAGGTCTTCTCGCCCTCGGGACTCTCCAGGCCGACGATGAGCATATGCTCGGCCATCCAGCCTTCGTCGCGAGCCATGTTGGAGGCGATGCGCAAGGCAAAGCACTTCTTGCCCAGCAGCGCGTTGCCGCCGTAGCCGGAGCCATAGGACCAGATCTCGCGGCTCTCGGGAAAGTGAACGATATACTTTTCCTTGTTGCAGGGCCAGCGAACGTCGGTCTCACCGGCAGCAAGCGGAGCGCCGACGCTGTGCACGCAGGGAACCACGCGCACGTCGTCCCGGTCGATCTTCTCGATTACCGGCAGGCCGACGCGCGTCATGATGCGCATATTCACTACGACGTAGGGTGAATCGGTCAGTTCAACGCCGATCTGCGCCAAAGGCGAATCGACCGCGCCCATGCTGAAGGGCAGCACATACATCGTCCGGCCGCGCATCGAACCGCTGAAGAGCGTCCTGAGCCGCTTGCGCATGACGAAGGGGTCTTCCCAATTGTTGGTCGGTCCGGCGTTATCCTTGGCCTGCGAGCAGATAAAGGTGCGCTCCTCGACGCGCGCCACATCGCCGGCGTCGGAGCGGGCGTAAAAACAGCCCGGCCATAACTCAGGATTGAGCGCGGTGAATGTTCCCTGCTTCACCAATTGCGCGCAAAGCTGCTGGTTCTCTTCTTCCGAACCATCGACCCAGTGAATGCGATCCGGTTGAGTCAGTTCGGCAATCTTTTCCACCCACCGCAGCAAATGCGCATTCTTGCTCAGGGGTTTTGCGTTCTGGACAGCATCCGATTGTGCTGCGCTAACGGCCGTAGTGGCCATCTTTCCGCCTCCGTCCATTCTTTTAGCGATCGTTGGGGACGTCTTTCCGGCGTTTTCACCAAACAAAAATACGGCGCTTGCAGCGTCCCAGGGCGCAGCGCCTCTTCTCACGATTGCGAGTACAGAAGAAAGTATAAGACAGCCACCGAGGCAATGGCAACGAAGAGCCTCCACTGCAGCGACTCTAATATGCGCGTTGGCCATGCATCTTCGATGGCCGCGAATAAGGACTTATCCGTAATTCGAGTGACGGCTGAAATGAACCGGGCCGGAATTTCACAAATGTGGGTGCCCCAGGTCCGGGGTCCCCACGGACAGGTCTTCGTCCGTGGGGTGGAGATCCCGCTTTTGGGACCTGGGAAACCATGACTCTCAATCAGCCTTGTTCCTGAGGAGAGCGGCGCTAAAAATCCGCTATTTACGGATAAGGATAAGTTGGATCGATGAGTTCTGGCCAGGACAATCCCCCAATCAGGACCACGAGCCAGAAAGACACCGAGCCCCGCCCATCGTAGATGATGGGCGAGTGCCCAATACGGCCGTTCTCCTAATTTGCGGGCGGCGCCGGAGTTGCGGCCGGCTGATCTTTTGCCATCTTGGGCATATTGCGAATGTAGGCGATGAGGTTCCATACAACGTCATCATCGGCGCGCTGCGCATCCTCGGCAGGCATCTTGCTCTTGCCATTGCGGATGGCTTTGAACAGTACTTCATCCGGCTTGCCGGCCAGCGATTCCGGTTTGGTCCAATCGGGAAGACTCAGTTCCATGCCTTTGGCCATGTCGGTTTTGCCATCCCCATAGTCGCCATGGCACATTGCACAGTCCGTGGTGTACAACTTCTTCGCATGCGCCTGCGACTCAGGCGTCGACTTCACAGGTTTCCTGGCCGTGGCGGAAGCTGGTTCCGGGGCATTTTCCTGCGCCATGGACCGCAATGCGGCCGTGGTCGTAAATGAGAACAGAATCATCGCGGAAATCAACAAAAACAGATTACGCATGAGCCAAGCCTCCTCAGTTGCGGCCATCCCGAACGGAACTTATGCAACCAATTGTCCTTCGATTTTCCGACAAACCATCATACCTCGATTGGGAGCAATAGCAAGCGGTAAGCAGAAAGCATCTCGCACGCGGTTGGCTGAGCGCCCCACATCTCGATTTCGAGATGTGGGAGTCATCGTCCCTCCACCGTTCGCTTCAATTGCCAGCAGGCAGCAAAGATGCCGCGCCCTCGCGGGCGGCGCAGGGATGCGGAAATGCCCGCTTTCGAGCGCGGACAGAATGCTGAATAATTCCGCAGTGGTGCCTTTTGTGATACTATCTATATGAGATCGAGCTTCGCCAGTACGTCGACCCTCTGGGACGCAACCTGCTTGAGCGATGGGAGAAATGATGGCGCTCACTCGAAGCTTCAACGAGACGATCAAGAGCCGGATTCAACAAAGCGAAGGCTTTCGCAGGGCGCTGCTCCGGGAAGCCGTCGGTTGCATGATCGCCGGCGATGTGGAGACAGGAAAATCGGTACTCCGCAAGTACATCAATGGCACGATTGGCTTTGTGAAACTGGGAGCCGATCTTGAGCGTTCTCCCAAGGTGCTTATGCGGATGCTCAGCTCGACCGGCAATCCGCAGGCGAAAAACCTCTTCGAGATTGTCGCCTATCTGCAAAAAATCGAGGGAACGGTGCTGGAAGTGGTGGAGAGGGCGGCGTAAACAAGGGTTTTTCCGCAGCCTATTTACCCCCGGAGGTGCGCTTTTCGCCGCAGCGCGTGATTCTACCCTACTGCTGGAAGCAGCCGTATGCGTTCAAATTTAGATTCCGGCGGCAAAAGAATCTGCCAACCGGTGGCCCGCGCGAGAAAAAGGAACTGGAAGAGTAAAGCCTTCAGTGAACTCCTGGTCCGATGGCTCCGCTCAGACGCGGGAAAGGCGCATCACATTTCCTGTTTTTGGTTGCCTCGTGCGGCCGCGGGCTTTAGGAGCGGTTCTCCAATTCATGCGCTCTGGTTAATTCTGTGCAAGATGGCTTCTCTTGAGAAACAGCCACTCGGCCTCGTGCCTTCGGTTTACAGCAATTGGAGAAGCGCTCGGTAGTGTCCTAATTTGGATTGGACCGCTGCTGTTATCGGGCGGTCATTTCTTAGGATGGGCGAATTTCACAGTAGGAACATTGGGCCTGTGGGGACCGATGGCTATGATGACGTGTCCGTCGGGTATAGAAGTATCTCCAAACGACTGCGACCCCCACAATGGACTTGTACTTTCGCCAATCGCTTGCGTGAGTGTGAATAGCGGTGAAGGTGGATGTGCCCCTACATCTTTAACGCTTCCGCCGAAGGCTATCCCTTCAAGGTCGGCTGTCCTTCTCATTACATCAAGGAGGGGAGCGGGTCCAAACTCTGGGTCACTTTCACGTTTGGGCGCAAAAGGCTTAATTTCTACGGTCCACCCGACACCTTCAGGTCCAAGCGCGTTCTTCAACTGTAATGCGAAAGAGTGCGGCTCTTCGTCAACGCCAGTTTCATACCAAATTTCAATTGAAAATTTGGGAATTGACCTCAAAGAGGCGATGAGTTGCTTGGTGTCTGGAAGGCGCACGTCAACGCTTTTCCCTATCCAGTTCAGATATTGCTCCAAGGCTAGTTGGGCTTTTGCGTTTTCGGCCTGCGCTTCTGCAGTTTTCCCCTGCTCAGTCGCCAACCCTGTTTGCGCTGCGGTAAGCGTGGTCTCAAAATTTCGAATCTGTTCGGCTTGCCGTTTGTTAATGATATTCCCGGTGATCAATGCAAAAACGCCAAACACAACCGAGAGGAACACTAAAAAAAGTGTGCCAAAATCAAAGAATGATTTCCAAAACTCTACATTCATATCCGACATCCTCGCCGACCGTTTTCTGTTAGCAGAGGCGATCCTGGGTGGAATCTCTTTTATCTGCGCCTTCGTTGCACCTCTCGCCTACCTAAAATATTGTACAACAAAAACTCTTGACAAAAGATAGTTTTTTGTTTTACATTAATCACTAGAGGGTTGGGTATGGCAAACGTCCTCAATCAGGCGATCCTGCGAAGCCTTTTCTCCCCATCACAGTCCTTCACCTTCATCCAGCACTATCGCCAATTGCGGCGGTGAGAGCCTTCATTGTTCAGGAATTCCGAAATGCCAGCCCAACCGAAGCCTAAGAAAGTCGGACGCCCCAAACTGCCCAAGGGCGAAGCCAAGGGCAAAATCGTAGCCATGCGCTTTGATGCCGAGGATTTGAAGCGGATCGACGCCGCAGCTAAGGCCAGCAAGAGAAGCCGGTCGGACTGGATGCGCGACACATTGTTTGCTGCATTGCAAATGTGAGGCCAAATAATGTGTCTAAATCACCAATCGGTGTTGCATTTCAAATTAGGACACTACCAACCGCTCTACCTGCTCGACTGAACGCACCCGCGGCAACTATCCTGTAAAGTTACATGACTTTGATTCCCGTGAAGAACACAGGACCCATACGACCATGAGCTCACCAACGATTGCGATTCATTTGCCCGATGGGGCCATTCGCGAAGTGCCCAGCGGCACCACGCCGCTTGAGATTGCCAACTCGATTTCGCCGCGCCTGGCCGCGGTTTGCGTGGCGGCGCGGCTGACCGCGCTTGCAGGCGCGATCACGGAAAGCTCCGCCCCTGACGGCCAGTCGGCGTCGGCAGAGGCCGCAATGTATGCCGCCGAAGATGCCGCCGCACCGCGCCTGGTGGACCTGACCACTCCGCTCACCGCCGATACGAAACTGGAATTGGTCACCGAGAAGGACCCCGAGGCGCTCCAAGTCGTGCGCCACTCGGCCGCGCACGTGCTGGCCACGGCCGTGCTCGAGCTTTTTCCAGAGACCAAGCTGGGCCACGGTCCCGCCACCGACGCCGGTTTTTTCTATGATTTTTATCGCGAGAAGCCCTTCACCCCGTATGACCTGCTGCTGATCGAAGCCAAGATCGCCGAGGTGATTGCGCGCAACGATCCCTTTGTCCATGAATTTGCTCCTAGAGATAAAAGCCTGGAAGGCTTTGAGCGCGACGGCGACTTCATGAAGACCCACTTCGTGACCAAGTTCACCGCGCCGGGAGACCAGGTCAGCTTTTATCGCAACGGCAGCTTTGTGGACTTCTGCCGCGGCCCTCATCTGCCCTCGACGGCCCGCGTGAAGGCGATCAAAATCACCAACCTGGCCGGCGCTTACTGGCTCGGCGACGAGAAGAATCCACAGTTGCAGCGCATCTATGGCACTGCCTTCTTCTCGAAAAAAGATTTAGATGCGCACTTTGCGCGCCTCGAAGAAGCCGCCAAGCGCGACCATCGCCTGCTGGGCAAACAGTTGGACCTCTTCAGCATTCAGGAGCTGGCCGGATCGGGCCTCATCTTCTGGCATCCCAAGGGCGCCATGATCCGCAAGGTAATGGAAGACTGGATGCGCGACGAATGCCTGCGCCGCGGCTACCAGTTGGTCTACACGCCCCACGTGGCCAAGGTGAATCTCTGGCAGACCTCGGGCCACGAGGGCTTCTACGCGGCCAATATGTTTACGCCGATGGAACTCGACGATGCGAACTATCGCATGAAGCCGATGAACTGTCCCTTCCATATTCTGATCTACAAGAATTCGCCCAAGAGTTATCGCGACTTGCCGGTGCGCTATGCGGAGTTGGGCAACGTCTACCGCTACGAACGCTCGGGCACCATGCACGGCCTGCTGCGCGTACGCGGCTTTACCCAGGACGATGCGCACATCTTCTGCACCCCCGGCCAGATTGAAGACGAGGTCGTCGCCTGCATCGACTTTGCCGAGGCCGTGCTTCATACCTTCGGCTTCCAGGAGTTCAAGGTCGAGTTATCGACATGGGACCCCAACGATCGCGCCCACTACGCCGGCTCCGACGATAACTGGAATCTTGCCGTCGGCAGTTTGCAGCGGGCGCTCGACCGCAAGGGGATTGCTTATAAAACCATCCCCGGCGAAGCAGCCTTCTACGGCCCCAAGATCGACGTTAAACTCGTCGATGTGCTGGGCCGTCTCTGGCAACTCTCGACGGTGCAGTTCGACTTCAACCTGCCCGCGCGCTTCGAACTCGAGTACGTCGGCGAGGACGGCGAGCGCCATCAGCCGGTGATGGTCCATCGCGCGCTCTTCGGCTCTGTGGAGCGCTTCTTCGGCGTGCTGATCGAGCACTACGCCGGAGCCTTCCCGTTGTGGCTGGCGCCGGTGCAAGTGGGACTGGTGCCCATCAGCGAGCGCCATCATGAGTATGCTCGCAAAGTCGAGCAAGAGTTAAAACAGGCAGGCCTGCGGGTCGAGATCGACGACCGCAACGAGAAGATGAACGGCAAGATTCGCGACTTCGCCAACCAGAAGACGCCCTACATCCTCGTCTTCGGCGACAAGGAGCAAGAGGTCGGAGCAGTCAGCGTGCGCACACGTGGCAAGGGCGACCAGGGCTCCGTTCCGCTCACCGAATTCATCGCCAAAGCCAAGGCGCTGGTCGAGGGCCAGTCGACGGAACCGTAGCAAAAGTTGTGGATTTGGAGGATACTATCCTCATGGCAACGCAGCCCGTCATCGAGAATCCGGTAAGCGTCGAGGAATATCTCTCGACCGTTTACGAGCACGACTGCGAATATGTGGACGGCGTCATTGTGGAGCGCGACTTGGGCGAGATCGAGCATTCCTGGCTACAGGCAGTTCTGATTGGTATCTTTCTCAGGAAGATGGATGAGTGGGCAATCTTTCCACTTCCTGAACAGCGCGTTCAAACCCGGCAGAGGTACTTCCGCGTCCCCGACCTCACCATTCTCCGCTCGGATGCGCCGCGGGAACGCATCCTCACCCATCCACCACTGCTGGTAATCGAGATTCAGTCGCCGGAAGATACTTTGCGCCGAACGGCAGCCAAAGCAGCCGAGTACCTCGCCTTCGGCATCGAGCACGTCTGGATCATCGATCCCAATGCCCGCGTCGCCTATCGCGGCATGGCCAATGGCCTGGAATTGGTCCGCTCCGGCGAATTGGCGATTCCCGAATCGCCGATCCGCATCGTGCTTGCGGAATTGTTTGCCGAACTGGATCGGGTGTAGCATCTCGGAGTTGAGAATGGCAAAAGCAGCGGCAAAAGAACTGAAGTTGAATTTACTGAATAATGGCCTTGACTTCATTCAATCCGGTGTACGCTTCTTCTTACATGACGAACCCGATCCAGTTAGCCACAAATACGCAATTCTCCACCTTTTTTCGGGTATTCTTCTCCTGCTGAAAGAGCGGTTAAGGTGCGAACATCCCTCTCTGATTTTTATAGATGTGAAGGACGTAGGAAAGCCAGACGCGAAGACAGTAGATTTTGACGAAGTAATCACTCGTCTGAAGGCCTGTGCAGGAGTAACCCTTGATGAAAACGCACAGAAGACTCTTCGCAGCGCCCGCCGTCTCCGAAATCTAATTGAGCATTACGAGCCAACAATCGATGTTAGACACGCACAAGCGATCATCGGAGGTCTTTCTGAGTTTGCTTATCTGTTTATGCTGGACGAATTGGAGGTTCGCCTAGAAGCACATGTTGAAACTGAGGTATGGGACAGAATGCAGGAATTGCGGAGAATTTCGGCGAGAATAAAGGAAGAGGAGATCGCCGAATGGAAAGGTAGAATTGCAAAGTATTCCGCGCTAAACGACGAAGAATTAGAGGCATTGGCAGATCTCGAACCTTTCCATCCAAAGCACAATCCCGACCCAGATTCCTTTCTTAGATGCCCAGAATGTGGCGAAGAAACAGTGGTTCAGACCGAGGACGGTGACATTGGCGTTTGTACAAATAAGGAATGCCGCGAGGTCTGCGAAATCACTTCTTGCATGCGCTGTGGCGAGCGAATGACAGACGGTTCCGATCTCTGTGATGGCTGCATCTCTTATATCGATAGTCAGTAAGCCTACGCGTTGATCGCCATGCCTTCTACAGCGCCATAGGCGTCCAGCAGCGACTCGGCCAGCGTGGGATGCGCGTGGATGGTAAAAAACATCTCCTCGACCGTGCCTTCCAGCTCCAGCACGGCAACGGCTTCGGCAACCAGTTCCGTGGCTTGTGGACCGAGAATGTGGACGCCGAGAATCTCGCCGTACTTGGCGTCGCTGACGATCTTCACAAAGCCGTCGTGACTGCCCAGAATCGTAGCCTTGGAGTTGCCCGCGAAGGGAAATTTTCCGATCTTGACTTCATAGTCCTTTTCCCTGGCCTGCGCTTCCGTCAAACCAACCGACCCGATTTGCGGCTCGGTATAGGTGCAGCCGGGAATGCGGTCGCGGCGAACGGGGCGGAAGGGCTTGCCGGCGATTTTTGCCGCGGCAATCATGCCGGCCATGGCGCCCACGTGGGCCAGTTGCGGCAATCCGGCCACAATGTCTCCAATCGCGAAGACGCCGGGTTCGGCAGTCTCCTGGGCCTCGTTGACCGGAATGAATCCGCGATCAAGCCGTATTGTGGTCTTTTCGAGACCAATCTCTGCTGTGCGCGGAGCGCGGCCCACGGCCACCAGCACTTTTTCGGCTTCCTTCTGCTGCGGCTTGCCGCTGGCATCGGTCCAACTGACGCGAACGCCAGTCTCCGTCTTCTCGATCGCCTCGACCTTGCAGCCGGTATTGACGTCGATACCGCGCTTTTTGAAGAGCCGGGTCAGCTCCTTCGAGACCTCGTCGTCCTCGACCGGGACCACCCTGGGCAGAAACTCGACGACGGTCACTTCAGCACCGAAGGTGCGGAAGAGCGATGCGAACTCCATGCCTACCGCGCCCGCGCCGATGACGACCAGCGACTTGGGCACGTCGGCGATGGAGAGCATCTCGATATTGGTCAGGATGCGGTCGTCGGGCTGGAGGCCGAAGATCGTCTTGGCGTCGGAGCCGGTGGCCAGAATCACATTCTTCGCCTTGACCTGAGAGATAGCCTCACCGCAGGTGGCTTCGACGGTCAATACGCCTGCCTGGGCCGGACCGGTGAGGCGGCCAGAGCCCGCAAGGACCGCGATCTTGTGCTTCTTCATCAGGAAGTCGAGGCCTTTGGCGTGCTTGGCGATGATCGCGTCTTTGCGGCGAAGGACGGCGGCCCAGTCGAGGGTAGGCGTGCCGATTCCCCCTTCTCCGAAACTGACGCCAAAGTCGGCGGCGTGCTGAAAGTGATCCCAGATTTCGGCGTTGAAGAGCAGGGCCTTGGTGGGGATGCAGCCCACGTGCAGGCAGGTTCCGCCGAGCTTCGCGCTCTTTTCGACGAGCGCCACTTTCAGGCCGTACTGTGCGGCACGAATGGCCGCCGTATAGCCGGCCGGCCCACCGCCGATAATCGCTACGTCGTAGATTGTCTCTGCTGTCGTCTCTGCCAAGGGGAACTCCAATCGGGGGAAAAATTGCTGATGGGGAAGCCGTCCCACCACCACTCAGTCTAAATAGCTGGCGCGTACCACGCGGCTTGAACCAGTTCCGTGGCCGTGCAGAGCGTCTCCGACTGGTCGCCGAAGCACTCGATCCAATGCACCTCCGGTTCGCGGCGAAACCAGGTCAATTGTCGCTTGGCGTAGTTGCGATGGCCCTGCTGGGCGGCGGCCACGGCGTGGGGCAGACTTTCTTTGCCGTTGAGGACGGTCAGGGCTTGCCGGTAGCCGAGCGAGTCGAGCGCCTTCACCGGCCCAAAGCGGGCGAGCAAGACGCGCGTCTCCTCGACCAAACCGGCGGAAAACATCGCGGCAGCTCTTCGGTTCAGCCGGTCGTAAAGGCCTTCGCGGGGCGGGAGAGCGTGCCGGGGCGGGTTGAGGCCGATGCGCAGCAGCCGGAAGCCGGTGAGCGGGTCGCGAGCTTTTTCCCGGTCTCCCAGCATCTCAGAAAGCGGCTGGCGGGCGGTCAGGCAGAGCTCGATGGCGCGGATCAGCTTGGGCGTATCGTTGGCGTGAATTCTCTCAGCTGAGGCCGGATCGAGGCGCTTGAGCAGCCGGTGCAGCCAGGCTTCCGTGTGCCTCTGGCGGCTGCTGTCCAGTCCGGCTTGCAGGCGCGCGCGAAGCTCCTCATGCCGCTGGGGTCCGGGAAAAAGTCCTTCCGTCAGCGCGCGCAGATAAAGGCCGGTGCCGCCGGTGACGATGGGCAGACGGCCGCGGCCGGCAATCTCATCGAGCGCGGCGCGCGCCTGCCGGCTGAACTCACCGGCAGTGAAGGGCTGGTCCGGGTCGGCTACGTCGATCAGGTGATGCGGCAACCGCGCCCGCTCTTCTTTGGTTGGCTTGGCCGAGCCCAGGTCCATGCCGCGATAGACGGCCACCGAGTCGCAACTGACGATCTCGCCGTTGAAGCGCTCGCCGAGAGCCAGTGAAAGCGCCGTCTTGCCGCTGCCCGTGGGACCCAGCAGAAGAATCGCGAGCGGGTCAGACACGGCGAAGCCGTCATTCGCCCTCCGCGCAAGACTCGCCGTCCGCGCAGGAGTCGCCGTCCGCGCAGGACTCACGGACGCCACCATCCCGGCGGAAAGATCCATTTCGAATTGGTATGGAAGAGCCACCAGAGGCAGATCGCCGCAGCCAGCATCACCAGCCCCAGCGCCTGATTGCGCCGAAAGAGCCGCAGCAACTCCTTGCGGCGCTCCTTTTCGGCCACTTGCTGGTGGTAGGGCTTGATGCGGTAATCAACCACTCTGCGATTCTCCTGCCGGTTTCAGTCGTTGAGAACTTTCTACTGTCACGCATCAGTATAGGGGAATCGCACCGTCCTGTTATGATCCCCAGTTTGACTTCCCCACCCCGGTTTGCTCAGATAAACTTTACGGCTTTGGGAGTACGGAAAGAGCAGGGACGCAGAAATGAAGGTCTTGATCTTGGGTTCGGGGGGCCGCGAGCATGCGCTGGCCTGGGCGGTAAAGCGGAGTGAGCGGGTAACCGAGGTGGTCTGCGCCCCAGGAAATGGCGGCATCGCCTGCCTTGCGCGCTGTGTGCCGGTAGATCTCAGAGACCTTGCCGCGATGGTTCGCCTGGCCGAGCAGGAGCAGCCGGGATTGACCATTGTGGGGCCGGAGCTGCCGCTTTCGCTGGGCATTGTGGATGCTTTGCAGGGGCTGGGCCTGCGCGTCTTTGGGCCCACCAAGGCCGCGGCGATGCTGGAAAGCAGCAAGAGCTTTGCCAAGCGGTTTTTGCAGAGGCACAAGATTCCCACGGCTAATTACGCGGTCTGCGCCAATCTGGCCGAGTTTGAAAAGGCCGTCGAGATCTTTCACGCGCCCATCGTGGTCAAAGCCGACGGGCTGGCCGCGGGCAAGGGCGTCCTCATCTGCGAGTCGCGCCAGACGGCGATTGAGGCCGCCGAAGGGCTCTTCAGCGGAAAACTGCTGGGCGAGGCCGAGCGGCAGGTGGTGATCGAAGAATTTCTCGAAGGCGACGAGATCAGCTTTCTCTGCCTGAGCGACGGCAAGTGTGTGAAGCCACTGGTTCCGGCGCAGGATCACAAACGGATCGGCGAGGGCGACACCGGCCCCAATACCGGTGGAATGGGCGTCTATTCTACCGATACCATGCTCGACGCCGGAATGACCGAGTGGGTGATGAACCACATCGCGATTCCCACCATCCGCGGCATGGCCGCCGAAGGCACGCCCTTCGCCGGCGTGCTCTATTGCGGACTGATGATGACCGCGCGCGGGCCCGAGGTGCTGGAGTTCAACGCCCGCTTCGGCGATCCGGAGACCCAGGCGATTCTGCTGCGCATGGAGAGCGACCTGGTGGAGGCCCTGGAAGCCTGTATCGATGGGCGGCTCTCCGCGACCGAGCTACGCTGGACTTCCGGCGCGTCGGCCTGCGTGGTGGCCAGCTCGGCGGGCTATCCGGGCAGCTACGAAACGGGATTTCCCATCACCGGTCTCGACGATGCCGCACGGCTTCCGGGGGTCGAGGTCTTTCACTCCGGTTCTTCGCTGGCCGACGGCCAGGTACTGACGGCTGGAGGTCGCGTGCTGGGCGTGACGGCGGCCGCGCCCACGCTCGAAGAGGCGCTGAATCGGGCCTACCAGGCAATCGCAATGATTCACTTTGACGGGATCTACTATCGCCGCGACATCGGACACCGGGCGCTGAAGAAGTAGCCGCAAAAAGGGCGTTTCGCGCCTTGTTTTCGGCCTAATTTCCCGTTCCTATGCCGGCTGTGCGCCCGCCTTCTGCGCATCATCTTCCTGCGCCTGCTGGGCGGGGGTCCTTAACTGCTTGAAACAGACGCGGCAGAGCACCGGCCTGCCCTGGGTGGGCTTGAAGGGAACGGTCGTCTCTTCGCCGCACTGCGAACAGGTGGTGCGAGTCTCGGTGCGCACCCTGGATCTTCCGCTGGCGCGTTTGGCCTTGCACTGCTTGCACCGCTTGGGGTCGTTGGTGAACTGCTTATCGACGAAGAAGAGCTGCTCGCCCGCTGTAAAGATAAACTCCGCGCCGCAATCGACACACGTTAAAGTTCGATCTGTATAGTCCATGACCGGCCCCCAAGAAGGGAGACGATTTGAAATCGGCCATGAAACCAAACCACCTGCCGTTCCCGTATCCCTGTCTTCGTACGTCGTAACAACAAGGTCCCGGGCCGCAACAAGTTCAGCGGCAAACACATTGGCGATCCCGTTCACAGGGAATAATTGCAATCTGAATTCGCCAGACCATTGCCCGACGGTTAAATATCAAAACATCGCGACCGGCCACCCCCGGCCCGGAATCGGCTCTTTGTCTCGCTCCGCGCACTTCCGCGGAAGAGACTGGGGTGGCTCAGGTTACGATTCTGCTTCGAACGATAATACTACTCTTACAGTTTCGGATTAATCCGCCTCTTTACGAGCTTTCTTGCGATTCCGCTTGCGCGCCAAAGCTGCCTTGACGCGTTTCTTCTCGCCGGGCTTCAGGTAGTAGGAGTGACGCTTGACTTCCTTGATGATGTCTTCCTGCTGAACCTTCCGCTTGAATCGGCGAAGAGCATTTTCGAGTGGCTCGCCTTCCTGTACGCGAACTTCTGCCAAAAAATCCCACCCCCCAACCTGCCAACTGGCTTCTCTTAGAATACCGGAAAAGAACCGGCCGCGGGCCAAACAAAGGCACTCAGTCCCAAAATTCTACTCGAACCGGGAAACATTCCTCCCCAATCGCCAGAATCCGGCCCCTGAATGCTGTGAACCGAGGTGCCCCGTCCACACGCTGGAGGACGGCCAGCCTTTGCTACACCGGCGAAGGATTCCGCTCGCTGAACAGCCGCTGATGCCAATAGGGATAGATAAGCGTCCGCGCACTGGCCTTGTCCAGCGCGGCCACCTGCGCGGCAGTCAGATTCCAGCCCGCCGCTCCCAGGTTCTGCCGTAACTGCTCCTCATTCCGCGCGCCGATGATGGCCGAGGAGACCGTGGGCCGCTGCAAGAGCCAGTTCAGCGCCACTTGGGGAACCGTCTTGCCGGTCTCGGCCGCCACCGCATCCAGCGCATCCACCACGGCATAGAGATACTCGTCCGGAACCGGCGGGCCAGCGTCGGCGGTCTTGGGCAGGCGGCTCACCTTGGGCAGCGGCTGGCCGCGGCGAATCTTACCCGTCAGACGGCCCCACCCCAGCGGACTCCACACCAGCGCACCCACCTTCTGGTCGAGACCTAGCGTCATCAATTCCGACTCGTACTCGCGGCTAACCAGCGAATAGCAGACCTGATGGGCCACAAAGCGGGTCCAGCCATAACGGTCGGCCACATCCAGCGACTTCATCAGGTGCCAGCCGGAGAAGTTCGATGCCGCAATGTAGCGCACCTTTCCCTCGCGGACAAAAGTGTTGAGAGTGTCTTGCACCTCCTCGACGGGCGTAAGGGCGTCGAAGACGTGCAGGTGGTAGATGTCCACGTGGTCAGTGTTCAGGCGGCGCAGGCTGGCTTCGAGAGCGCGGCGGAGGTGGTAGCGCGAGGAGCCTATGTCGTTGGGCCCGTCGCCCAGGCGCAAGGAGGTCTTGGTGGAGATCAGCACCCGGTCGCGCCTGCCTTCGAGAGCTTTGCCAAGCACTTCTTCCGCGCGACCGGCGGAGTAAACGTCGGCGGTATCGAACAGGTTGACGCCGGCTTCGAGACAAATGTCAACCAGCCGGGTGGCCTCGGCAACGTCTGTCGAGCCCCATGCCTTGAAAAACTCATTGACCCCGCCGAAGGTCGCAGTGCCAAAACTCAGTGCTGAAACTTTGAGGCCGGAGCCTCCCAACAGTCGATATTCCATGCTCGCTTGGATGCGGCAGGCGGCGGGAGGATGCAAGGCGGCGAAACAGCCCAGGGAACGCGCCATGCTCTAAAATTACTGAGAGGTCTTGAAACCATGATTCGCAGCTACCAGGGGCGGATGCCCCAAGTACCCTCCAGTTGCTACGTCGATCTCTCCGCGCAACTGATCGGCGACGTAACGCTGGGCGAGCACTCCTCGGTGTGGATGAACGCCGTTCTGCGCGGCGATGTGAACTCGATCCGCCTGGGCGCCAACTCCAACGTTCAGGACTGCGCGGTGCTGCATGGCCAGCACAACAAGTATCCCGTCATTGTGGGCGATTGGGTCACCATCGGGCACAACGCCACGGTCCATGGCTGCGTCGTCGAGGACGCGGTGCTCATCGGCATGGGGTCGATCATCCTCAACGGCAGCCGCATCGGCGAGGGATCGATTATCGGCGCCGGAGCGGTAGTTCCCGAACGCACCGTAGTTCCACCTCGAACGCTGTGGACCGGCGTGCCGGCCAAGCTTCGGCGCGAGCTGAGCGACGATGACCGTCCCAAGATTTTAAAGTTTGCCCAGGATTACCTGGATTACACCGAGATTTTTCTCAAGGAACAGAATCGTTAGAGAAGCTCTGCACAAGCCCCGTTTGCTCGGTTAGCATTCCCTCCGGGGCTAAAGCCTGCGCTGATTCTGTTGACGTTATGCGGGGGTTGAAACCCCGCCTCCCTCCGGATTGAGTTTTTCCGCAGCCTGTAAAACTCCGTTGATTTTGCGGCATTTACAGCACCCTTCGGCTGCGCTCAAGGCAGGCTTTAAAGTCGTGCCATAAAAGAAACAAGCGTGGACCAGGAGGTCCACGCTACAGCCGGCCGGGTGGCCGGCGCTACAGTGTGGGGCCCCGTGGGTCGGCGAAGCCGGTGGACGACTGACACAATTCAGACTTGTTCAGCGTTTTCCTAAGGGCATTTCACTAATGGCTGCAAAGCCTTATGATTGATTCCGGGGGAATCGAAGATGAATCCTACCGGCAATACCATCCTCATCACCGGCGGCGGCTCCGGCATCGGCCGCGGACTCGCTGAAGCACTCCACACATTGGGCAATCGGGTTATCATCGCCGGCCGCCGCCCCAAGGCGCTCGACGAAACCACCGCTGCCAATCCCGGCATAGAGTCCATCGTCTTCGACGTGCAGGACCCCGTCGGCATCCGCACCTTTGCCGCCCAGGTCGCCGGCCGCTTCCCAAAGCTCAACGTACTTTTTAACAATGCCGGCATCATGCGCCCGGAAAATCTGCTCGCCCGGCACGATCATCTGGCCGATGCCGAGGCCATTATCTCGACCAATCTCCTGGGCCCCATTCGCCTCACCGCGGCGCTGCTGCCGCTGCTTCAACGTCAGCCCAGCGCCACCATCCTCAACGTCTCGTCAGGGCTGGCCTTCGTTCCCATGGCTCTCGTACCGACCTACTGCGCCACCAAGGCGGCAATCCACTCTTATACGCAGTCACTCCGCTTCCAGCTCAGGTCAACTCAGATCGAGGTTCTGGAACTGATCCCGCCTTACGTTGCGACGGACCTGATGGGCGACGCATCCGAAGATCCGCGCGCGATGCCGCTGAGCGAATTCATTGCCGAGGTCATTGCGATTTTGAAGACTCAGCCCACCCCGGCCGAGATTTGCGTCGATCGGGTGAAGGGCTTGCGTCTGGCCGCCGAGCTGGGAGGTTACGACATTACATTCAATGGCCTCAACTCCGTGGTGGACGTTCACTGATCGCTGGCGAAGCTGCCGCCGGCTTTGTGAACAGCCCCGATTCGACTTGGCCGTCTGCGAAAACCGCAAAAAACGCAACGCTCCCGCGCTTCGCGAATCCATGCGGATTGCCCATGCGCTCGGATTCTTGCTGGTTCTAGAGCATTTTCAGCTCAAGTGTTTACAGTTCAATCCGTTCGTTGTGCTTTTCCACCCATTCCGCATACTACGCGGAATGGATGGGGCACCCAAAGTTTTGTATACATCAGAGCTGAAAACGCTCTAGTCCTCCACCGGCTTCGCCGACCTGCGGAGCATGAAACTGTAGCGCCGGCCTCCCGGCCGGCTGTAGCGTGGACCTCCCGGTCCACGCTTGTTTCTTGTTAGCTTCCGCCCACTCCGCCACGTTTGCGGAAGACCACCTTCAGCTCGCGCCGCCAGTGCTCGGCGACGGCGATCAACTCCCACTCCACCTGCGGCGAAAAATAGCGCAGCACCGGCTCGTTGGCGGGGTGAATCCGCAAGGCCGGAGCGGCCAGCAGCAGGCGCGGCGCCAGGGTCGAAACCTCCGCGCCGGCGAAGTATCCTTGCCGCTCGAAGGCCGAAAGCGGCCGTCCGCCGGCGTTGCCTTCCGCGGGTTTGCGATCGTCGTTCAGCGCCCGCACCCGAATCCAGTAGTCCAGAGCCTGCAAGGGCAGGTGCAGATCCTCGTCGGCCTTGAGTTCGAGCACGGTAAGCCGTCCGTTGCGGTCGAGGGTGAGCAGATCCAGCAGCCCCCGGTCGCTTGCCGAAAGCGCGGGCACCTGGGAATAGAGCTGATCCCCGCGCAAACCAGGCAGCAGTTCGGCGATTCCGGCCCGCAGGCGAGACTCCAGCCAGCGCTCCGGTTGCAGCCGGAAGAGCGGGTCGGTGCGCGCACCATCGGCGTGGCGGCTGAGAAAGAGCCTCGTCAGCAGCTCGCGGCAAAGCCCTTCGTTTTCTTCCGTCAGCGGAGTCTCATTGGCTCCCGCGCCAAAGCTGATTTCGTCCTGGCGGGCAAAGGAGTTGGCGGCAAACCCATG
>Ga0182030_10010109_pt1 | contig 19246 bp, 19 predicted proteins | sample 812S3MmetaG_FD_121299 | JGI IMG/M metagenome (GOLD analysis project Ga0182030, IMG submission 121299) | Permafrost microbial communities from Stordalen Mire, Sweden - 812S3M metaG (Illumina Assembly) | ecosystem: Environmental > Terrestrial > Soil > Wetlands > Permafrost | place: Sweden... | reverse complement strand
TTTTTTAATTTGCCAATCAGCGTAAAATACTTGCATGAGAGTCATTTTTCTATTACCTTTGGCAGAGTATGGGAAAAGATAGTGTTACGGCATAGCGTGTGAATGGGCAATCGCTTAAAATTTTAACGAGGCTGCGGCTTTATTACTAGGAGAGTAACAATGGAACAACAAAAAGGTTTTACCCTGATCGAATTGATCGTGGTGATTGTGATTCTGGGTATTTTGGCCGCGACAGCGTTGCCGAAGTTTGTTGATTTATCGGGTGATGCAAGGACTGCGGCGGTACAAGGAGTGGCTGGGGCGCTGTCATCTGCTTCTTCAATTAACTATTCGGCTTATCTAATCGGTGGCACTACTCATTCAGGTGGGGTGATTAGATTAAGTGCTGCTGGTGCTGGTGCTGCTTTGATTGCAACTAATGCTGTGACTGGATGGGATTCTACCAAATATTCGATTGTGACAGATGCCACTTGTGGTACTACTGTCGGTTCCACCGCAGGTGCAAATATAAGTTATATAGGCGGTACGGCTGCAAACTCAGCAGTTGCCGCGATTGTTTGCACTGGTTGATTTAACCGTTTTTTCTATGGCGCCGCCTGTTCTCAGCGGCGCTTTTTTATTTCGGAGGTCGGCGTTGAGCAAAGTAACTGAAGCCGCTGTTGCGCTGGAAGAAGCCTTTTTGCGTTCGGCTCCATCTAACCGAAAAAAACGATCGAGTGAAGAAGAATGGACGCGTTCGCTTCATAAATTTTTTGTTGAGGCTGCTGATATCCGTAGGCGATTTTCCTTGGGATTGATCGGGCGCGCCAGAACCGCCTACTTGTTGCAGCAAAAGTTGATAGTGGCCGGGTTCCCTGCGGATGTTGTGCGCAAGTTGGTTTTTTCTCTGATATTGAATTCTTTTACCGCTAACAAATGAGTTTCATCAATAAGTTAGTTTCAGGCCGCATAGTGGGGGCTGCAAATCATCGCGTAGTGAGGAAGGTATGACTGCTTTAGCGTCAGATTATTTGCCGACCTTTTTCTAACGAATATTATGTTAATCGGGCGAGTAATGCGATGGACGTCGCGTTGGTTAGAGCGACGTGGCCTTGGTAGCGTGGCGGATACGCTTGATGCCCGGGTTGCGCAATCGGGTGATATCGAAGCTATACATGCCATCGCACGCCGGGCACTGGAGCGAGGCAAGACAAATATCGCAATTGCCCAGCTCGAAAAGGTGCTGCTAATCAGCCCAAATGACGCGAGCCTTTGGTGTACCCTCGGCGCAGCTCATCGTCGCAGTGACGGATTAGAGGCTGCACGCCATGCCTATGAGCGTGCGTTAGCCTTGAAGCCGGACTATCCCCAGGTATTAAGTAATTTGGGCGAGTGGTGCATTGCCAAGGGGCTGGCTGAAGAAGCGCTCGTGTGGTTCGACAAAGCACTGACTTGTTCCCCCGGTTTTTTTGAAGCAAGGCTTAACAAAATCGCCGCGTTTCTAGAATTGGCGCGCTATGAAGATGCACTTGTTGCGGCAGAGCAGTTGGTTCTTGATGTGCCAAATCGACCTGAACCTTATCTCAACCTCGGCAATGTTCTGATTCACACAGGTAAGAAAAAACAGGGCATCAATCAATATAAGAAAGCGCTGGAGTTGCGTCCTGGTTACCCCGAGGCACATTACAATCTTGCATCATTACTTGGCTCGCAAGACGATTTTGGCAAATCTATCGATTATCTTGAGCGGCAAATCAAGGAACGCGGTGAAACTGTATTGCATCTGGGGTTGCTCGCTTCAGCGCATCAGGCGGCGGGGCATTTGTCCGAGGCAGAAGAAATCTGTCAGCGAATTTTTGACAAGCAACCGGATAACTTTACGGCTTGCATGACGTTAGCGGCCTGCCTAAGCAACAGCGGTGATTCAGTTGCTGCACTGCAACTTTACGAACGCATTCTCAAGAACAACGGTAGTCTTGCCGCTGTGGGATCGAATATCCTGTTTGAGTGTAACTATCTACCAATGTTAGGTCGTGAAGAAATATTTCGTAGGCATCGCGAATGGGGCGAACTTATTGAAATCGCACAGCCAAGTTCTGTTGATTTTGAAAGCTATGATCGCAGTCCTAATCGTAAACTCCGTATCGGCTACGTGTCAGGAGATTTCGTGACCCACCCTGTTGGTTTTTTGTTGCGTGACATCCTGCGCTATCACGACAAAAACAAATTTGAGGTTTATTGCTACTCAATGGTCATTCGAGCGGAGGATGTTTTGCCGGAATTGCGCGAGGCGGCAGACAAATGGGAAGATATATTTTTTCTGAGCGATGAGGAAGTTGTCAGTATTATCCGTAAAGATCAGGTCGATATTCTAGTTGACCTTTCAGGCCACACAGCTTTTCACCGCTTGCTTACTTTTGCACGTCGGCCTGCGCCGATTCAAGCCGAATGGATCGGATATTTCCATTCAACAGGAATGACGTCTATTGATTACTATATTACCGATCCAAACACTTCGCCGCCAAAAAGTGGACAGCTTTTCTCCGAAACCCCAGTTTATTTGCCGCATACGAGATTTTGCTACGGTCCACCACCATATACGCCTGAGGTTGGTGCACCTCCGGTTACGAGTCATGGTTCAATAATTTTCGGCTCGTTTAATCGCCTAGCAAAAATGACCGATGAGGTCGTTTCAGCTTGGGCAAGCATTCTTCACAAGGTCGCAGATAGTCGCCTGGTTATTAAGTCTGGTCCATTAGCTGATACAACGGTGAAGGAACGCCTGATGACACGATTCACTAAATTGGGTATTTCTCATGATCGTCTGGAATTGAGAGAAAATTCACCGCATGTCGAGATGCTTGCTCAATACGGTGAAATCGACATCGCACTAGACACCTTCCCGTTCAATGGTGGCATGACAACCCTCGAAGCCCTCTGGATGGGCGTCCCCGTAGTCACAATTGCAGGCAACACCGTAGTTTCCAGACAGACCGTTTCTGCCCTTGCCAATATCGGGCTGGCCGATGAACTCGCTTTTCCTAACATTGAAGCCTATATTCAGGGAGCCGTAGCTTTGGCAAATGATCGCCAGCGATTAAGCAAACTGCGTCAGGAAATTCGTCCGCGTATGGCAGCAAGTCCGTTGCGTCAACCGGAGCCGTTTGTGCGTGACTTGGAAGCGCTATATCGGCGCATGTGGGAAGCTTGGTGCAGGGGAGAGAAGTTACCGAGTGATATCGTTGCGGTTTCAACAGAGGTCTCCTCTTAGCTCAAACTTAGGCATACATTGAGATGTGCCTCTTCCCTTGTTTTTCATCCATTGTTTGCACTTTTTGATACACTGCACGCTTGTCACAATACCGTACCTAAAAGCGATACGTCATGCGTTTACGTTCCGCCCAAGTCGAGGTGATCAAACAAGAGACGATATGAACACACGTAATTCTCTAAAATCAATTTCGACAATTCAGCGTGGCTTTACTATAGTCGAGTTAGTCACGGTTATTATCATCATTGGCATTATCGGGGCGGTGGTCATACCGAAGTTTTTTGATAATGCCACTTATCAAAATCGCGCGGCGGCGGATCAGGTGAGGGCGGCATTGAAATTTGGGCAGAAGATGGCAATTTCGTCGCACCATCAGGTGGGCGTAGCAATCAGTTCTGCTGCACAAACGAATTGTACGAATACTGTTACTTTCAGTGGCACCACTGTCATCACAGGCTCAGTGAATTGTGCTGTTGCAGTGACTCTCACTAATAACGCCAGCCCGTATTACTTCGATTCACTGGGTGAGCCGGTTCCGTCGACGGGCACGCCACCTCTACCCGCCCAAGGCTCGATTACTGTCGGCAGCTTAACTGATGGCGGTGCAACGATTTACATCGAGCAGGAAACGGGCTATGTGCATTAAATCACCTTCGTTAAAATGATATGAGTATATTTGATTTGCTAAATCTGTTGGCGGAGGCGAAAGTAGAGTTCGTGCTGGTGGGCGGGCTTGCTGTGGCGCTACAGGGTTATCAGCGGGCCACTTTGGATGTGGATGTTGTGCTGGCGATGGATACGAAAAATGTACAGAACTTTATTTCAGTTGCCAAGGCTTCAGGGTTGCGTCCGACAATGCCGGTGTCGCTTGATTCTCTGGCGCAGCCGGAATTGATCGAGCAGTGGTATAGGGAAAAGGGAATGCTGGCCTTTAGCGTTCGTGCGCCTGATACGGTGGCGGCCGTGCTGGATATTTTGGTTAGGCCGGTCGTCCCCTTTGCTGATTTGCATCGCGACGCAACGCAAATTGCAGTCGGCGCAATTTGCATACCGGTTGCCTCCATAGAGCATTTGATTGCGATGAAAACGGATACGGGGCGCAGTAAAGACTTGATCGACATCGCAGAGCTGCGCAAAATTCAGGCACAAAAATGAACACAGCCGAACAAAACTTCCGCTTGGTGCAAGAGATCGATGCCAGCCGCAGATTTCTTCTCATGGCTTATCAGCAAAATCCGAAGTTGCTGGAACGTGCCGATGCACGAACCAAGCAGATGTTTGAGGTAGATGTGTCGCGCGCAACCGATGAAGTGAGTTCTGTAGAAATGTCAAAGCAACGCGGCGTCAGCATGATCGAACTCATCATGTTCATCGTGATCGTCAGCGCCGCGATGGTGGGGATTTTATCGGTGATGAATGTAACCACGGCGCATAGTGCCGATCCGCTCCTCCACAAACAGGCCATCGCCATTGCGGAATCTCTTTTGGAAGAAATCGAGTTGCAGGACTTTATTGATCAGAATACCTTGCAAACAACTTGTTCTACGGTGCTAACGAAGGATCGCTCTGCGGGCTATCACACCGTATCCTGTTATGACAAATTTTCTACAACCACTGGTTTCACCAATAACTTATTGGGCTTGTCAGGAACGTATACTGCCAATGTTTCAATCGATAGTACTGCTTCTCCGCTTGGAACGATAGCAGCAGGCTATACGGGCGCGGTGCGTATCACCGTAACCGTGACCGACCCGCAAGGAAATCAAATTGCAATAGACGGCTACAGGACAAAATACTGATGCTTATTCTGCGCAACTCACAGTCCGGCTTTACGCTTGTGGAAATGATCATGGTGATTGTGATTACCGGCATCATTGGCGGAATGGTGGCGATATTTATTCAAGCGCCCGTGCAAGGCTATATCAATAGTGAGAACCGGGCCGAACTTACAGATATAGCCGATACTGCTATGAGGCGAATGGCGCGTGATGTGCGAACGGCGGTGCCGAACAGTGTGCGTGCCGCATGTGGTACGACTCCGTGTGTGGAATTTCTACCGACCAAGGATGGCGGGCGCTATCGTGCCAGTGCTAAATCAAGCGGGGCATCCGCTGGTTGTGGTAGTTACGCACTTGATATTTTAGACTTTACTGCACCGGATACCTGTTTCGAGATATTGGGTACGCCGATTACCTTTGCCAAAAATGACCAGATCGTTGTGGGCAGTACGCAGTCTAATGGCAATCCGCCTTATCAAGACCCTACGTCCGCCGCATGCGGTATTCCCGCTTCTACGACTTGTATTCGGCGCTCGATCAATATTGCTACAGGTGTCGGGACAATGAACGTGGTGAAGGTGACATCCGGCTTCACATTGCCTGCTTTCTCAGAGCTTGATACTCCACTGTATGATTCGCAACGTTTCGATGTGGTGGATGGCACACAGCAGGCAGTGACATATGCTTGCGTAGGTGGAAGTGTCGATGCTAACGGTAATGGCCTGGGGCAGCTCATGCGCTACTGGAGCTATGGCTATCAAGCATCTCAACAAACACCGGCAGCCATTTCGGCGATGTCTACTCATTCGCAAGCTATCCTCGCCGATAAAGTTGATTGCAATAACAGCAGCATTGTTTACAACACCGCCAACCAGCGCTATGGATTGTTGACAGTGCTACTGACACTGACTAGCAATGGTGAGAGCGTGTCCCTGTATAACGAAATTCATGTAAATAACTCGCCATGAGAAAACTTCAGCACGGTTTTAGTATTGTTACAGCCATCTTTTTGTTGGTGGTGCTGGCACTCTTGGGGGCTGCGATGGTGATGTTTTCAACCTCACAAAGTCAAAGTTCGGCGATGGATATAATGGGTTCGCGGGCCTATCAGGCGGCACGAGCGGGGATTGAGTGGGCTGCCTATCAAATAATTAATAACCAAAACCCTGCAAACGCCGCAACTTGCGCTCAAACTTTTCCCCAGGGGACATTGGGAGGAACCCTTGCACCGTTCACTGTCACGGTGACATGTCCCACTCCCGTCCCGGGTGATTCAATTAATTTCGTTTACTCTGTTACCTCTGTGGCTTGCAATGCCCCTAGCGCAGCAGGGGCATGCCCCGGGACTCCCTCTAATTCCAGTTACGTCGAACGTTCGATCACTGCGAAGTTTGGTAAGTGAGTGTTGCATTAATTATGCTTCAAGCTTCAAATACAATTAAAATATGACTGAAAGACAAAGTCTGAGCAAACAAGCACGTAGGCTTTCATTAAGCAAACTGGAGAAAGTGTGATTTCTGTAAATAACACGTTAATTAAATTTTTGCGGCTTTGTTCCGCTGGAGTTTTATTACTGTGTTTATTTCCAACCTTGGCGCAGGCCGCTGGCTCGCCAATCGTTACGACTAATGCAGTATCAGCCTTAACTACTTCAGGAGCAACGCTGCATGGTACGGTAATTAGTAACGGGCATACCACCACGGTTAGCTTCAATTACGGCACCACCACAGGCTACGGCTCAAACGTGACGGCCTCTCAAAGCCCTCTCGCTAGCCCGGCAAGCGACACTGCTGTATTGGCAGTGGATGCCACTACTGTTTGGGTTTATGCATTAACGGCCACTGCAGTGGGCCGGATAAGTTGAGCGGCAATTGAGCGTCATAATTGCGCAATAGTTGGTGAAAGTTTCAATTCACTAAACGGACAGTCTATAGAACGTGGTGATGGGTAGATTTTATTGAATTTAACTGAATATGCTGGTTGTGATGCTTTGGTTTGCCTAGTTCGCCCAAGTATACAGAATGAAATACAAAATGTTGTGAGGTGGAAGTTTGAAGAAATCTAAACAAGGTTTGATTGTATTTGCCTCGCTTGGTCTTCTACTGCTGATGTTTAGCGGTATGGCTCAGGCCGTCAGCTATACGTTTTCAGGCAGTTCCGAACCCACATGCTCGGGTGGTAGTTGGAGTCAGTCAGGAAGCACTTGGACTTGCAGCGGAAGCTTTACCCTTAACTCCGGGGACTCCATTAGCCCTGCGTCCAGTATCAACATCTTCGCATCTAACGGGATGACGTTTAATGGCTCCAATACGGTCGGCAGTAGCAGCAATACAGTCAACCTGCAGACTGATTGGGGCACCATTGCCATCAGCAGCGGCACTATTTATGGCAGTGTCAGCGGCAACAGTGGAAACATCACTCTGAGCGCCACCACGGTGAACGGCGCTGTCAACACGTCCGGTTCGGTCAATGTCAGTGGCGGCAATATTACGGGCAACGTGAGCGGAAATGGTGTGACCTCGACCAGTGGCACGGTCTTTGGTGGCACGGTGGCAGGCAATACTGGCGCAGTCAGTTTTTCAGGTGGTTCGGTAGCGGGCAACGTCAGCGGAAATGGTGTTACTTCGATAAACGGCACGGTATTTGGGGGCACTATTTCGTCTCCAAGCAATCCAATCAGCCTTTCAGGTGGCTCGGTAGCGGGCAACGTCAGTGGGAATGGTGTAACGACCAACGGCACAACTTTGAGTAACGGCGTGACGAGCAACAGTAGCTCGCTTTCAATTACAGGCGGAACGATTACCGGGACGATTGCGGGTAACGGGATTACGATTAAAAATGCAACCATGACGAGTGGCAGCATCACCTCGCCCAACAGTGCGATCAATATTTCCAACAGCAAGCTTGGATCGGCATCTTCCAGCGTTACCATTAGTAGCTCCAATGTCGTCAATCTTACCAGCAACACCACTGTTTATGGCTCCGTTACCGCCGGTAACTGGCCAGCGGCGTTAACCATCGACGGTACTAGTCAAGTTCATGGCGTTTGCAACCCAAGCAATAGCCGCTGTGTTAATAACAGTTTACCAATAGTCACCACTAATGCCGCAACCGGATTATCATCATCAGGGGCAACACTGAACGGGACAGTCAGTAGTAACGGACTCGCTTCCACCGTTAGTTTCAATTACGGCACCACCACAAGCTACGGCTCAAGCGTGACAGCCTCTCAAAGCCCTCTCGCCGGCTCGGCAAGCGGTACGGCTGTTTCCGCTGCGCTTACGGGTCTTTCATGCGGCACTACTTACCACTATCAAGTCACGGCCACTAACACTGCGGGTACAACAAACGGTAGTGATGCAACCTTTACAACAAAGATGTGTTGCAATCAGCCGGCCAATACTCCGCCGGGGGTAACTTTAACCTGTCAGTGCGATACCTTTGCGCGTTCTACATTGAGTCCCTCTCCTATATTTGGTGGAACGAATTGGAACGTGTCTACCAGTGACGGCACTGGAATTTCGCCCTACATCAATCAAACAACCGGCTATCTACGGCTGACCGAAAATACGGGCAGTAATGCCAAAGAAGCTACAGTGCCGGGGATTTTTCCAGCGAACGGAAACTATATTTCAGTTGAGTTTCAGCACTATGCCTATAACGGAAGCGGTGCCGATGGTATCGCGGTAACTTTGTCTGATTATTCGGTGCCGGCCGTGCCGGGTGCATACGGTGGTTCTTTGGGCTATGCACAGCGCTCGGGTATTGTGGGTTTTGCAGGGGGGTGGATCGGGGTTGCGCTGGATGAATATGGTAACTACCAAAATCCGACGGAAGGTCGGATTGGTGGTAGTGGATTTATACCTGAGTCAGTAGGGGTGCGCGGTTCCGGCTCGGGCATGAACGGGTATAACTATTTGGCGGGCACTGCGGGACTAAATCCTTTGATCGATAATAGCTCCTCAACGACTCCATCCCTTGGTTTCTTCTATCAAGTGATTGTCGACGCACGTACCAATCCGGTAAACACTTCAGTTACAGTCAATCGCGATACAACAGGAACAGGAAATAGCTACAACTCGTTGATCACTATTCCGGATGTTTACGCAGCAGCCACGGCTCAGGGATTCACCCAAGCTACCGTTCCAAACAACTGGCAGATTTCTTTTACCGGATCAACCGGCGGATCAACTAATATTCACGAAATCGGCGCTCTCCGGGTCTGCGCTTCGACATTTATACCGCCCAGCGGTGGAACTGCCGGGGGGTTTAATGCGATAGATTCCGCCTTTGGAGTACCACCCTTGGCGGTACAGAATTATACGGCTACTAATACCCATATTTATACAAAGCTGGAAGGAGTTCCCTTTAAGCTGAATGTGGCAGCCCTTTCAAGCGGTCAGTTACTGACGACTTATGCAATTACTGGCAGCAAAACAGTAACGGTGAAACTGGTTGATAATAGCGATAGTCTTTCCAATTCGACGCTGGATTGCACACTATCTTGTACTGCCGTATGCACAAGTAAAAGTGCGGTCACGGGTGGAACCCAGACAATAACCTTTGCCTCCGGGGCAAGAGACCAAGGCCAGAAGCAGTCGCCTAACTTTACGATTAATTCGGCTTACCAAAAACTGGTGGCGATCATGAGCGACGGCACAACTTCGGCTTGCTCGACTGATGCGTTTTCGGTACGTCCGTTAAATGTTTCACTCACATCCAGTGCGACCAATACGGCAACTTCTGGTACCCCTATATTCAAAGCGGGCAGCGACAATTTTTCAATCACCGCTACCATTTCCAATCCCAGCAACTACACAGGTGTCTTAAAAATAAATAATTCAGCCATAACGGCGGCAAGTCCTGCTACGAACATAGGGACGTTGACGGGTAGTTTCCCGTCTGTAACATTAGCAAACCCTTCGCCTACTGGCACGTTTACTTACAGTGAAGTCGGTGGCTTTGCCTTGCCTGCGAACAGCGTTTATGATGGTGTGGTTTCGAGCGTTGATTGCGCCGGATTTACACAAGCTGCATGCGATGCGGCTAAAGCAACTACTTGGACCGGCGTTGACAGCATTAGCAGCAAGGGAGACTGTATTTCAGACAGCTCTTCAAATACGATCTCTGCTGCCGGACTGTATGGTTGCAACGTCGGCAATGCGAGCGCAAGTACGTTCGGTCGTTTTGTTCCGGATCATTTTGATACGGTAATAACTCTGGCGTCCGGCGTGCCCATGACTTGTCCTACCGTATTGACTTGCCCGACGTTATATAACGGCATTGTTTATTCCGGCGAACCTTTTACCACTAATATTTATGCACGAAATGCATCGGGAGCGACCACGCTGAATTATGATGCCAGTGGGTTCTCCAAAGCTGTAACCTTAAGCCCGTGGAGCGCATTGGGTGGATCGACAGCAATTTCTAACGGTACGTTAACAATTGGTAGTGGTTCTTCCGCTGTTGTGCCTGCGTCCGCATTTAAGAGCGGCACCACCGTGGTGGTCTCACCCGCTACGCCCCTCACTTCAACTTTCGCTTTCGCTACTAATCCTACTATACCGACAGCTATCTATTTACGCGCTGTTGATGCGGATGGCGAGACCTCACTTCGTGGAACACCATCTGCTTCAATCGAAGGCGGTGTTGAAGTAGTCAGCGGGCAACTCAAAGTTTCCAATGCCTACGGCTCAGAGTTATTGCCACTGACTTTGACTGCAACGGCACAGTTTTACAATTCATCGAGTGTTTGGACTACGAGCACGACGGATAGTGTGACGACTCTCACGTTGCCTGCAACTTATACTATTGGATCAGGGAAAACTACTGTAGCAATGAGTCCTTCGACAGGTATATTGTCCGGTGGTGTTTTGACCATCAATCTGTCCAAGCCTATGAGCGCAGGAACTGCAACGGTGACGCCAACAGGAGTACCCAGTTATTTACCTTTGACTCCGGGTGTGGCTACCTTTGGTATTTACAAAGGTAACAATTCAATTATTTATATGCGAGAGAACTATTGAGTCTCAACAATCCATGAGATGTTTTTGCTTTTTTGCAGCGGGACTGATTTCCAGTTCGTTCATGATTTCCGCTTTTGCTGCGGATACAGCAGCACCTGCACAAGTTCTTTCTGACGAGCAGTCAACTCAACGTTACACACCCGTCCCGGCTAGCGATGAAGGTAGAAAGTTTGATGTGATGTGGGAGTTTGATCCTTACTACTCAAACGTGGGCGTTAATATTCCGTTGACCAATACGCCGATCCCGACAATCAGATCAACCGACGAATCGGTTATCTACAGCGATTTGATTCAAGGTTCGCTTATTCCGCGTTACATGGTGCTCGAGGCGAGTATTTATCCGATGCCTTTACTCGGCTCGTATCTTAAGGCTGACCAACCGCTTGCTTATAAAAGAGGGCAATTCGGAAATTCAAGCGTCAATTTAATTGATTCTGCGACGGCAGGTTTTCAGGAGCCGTGGGCGGTATCGGCTCTCTTCGGCAACATCGCAAAGATTGTGCGACCGGGAGAAGATCGGGTGGGGAGCAACGTCGGCTATACCGGTTATCTCATCAGCGCGGGCAGCAAGCAAATCAAGGACAATGTATTTATCGACGACCATTGGCTGGAAGTCGAATGGAAGATCAAGGGTAAGGTCAATTATCCCGATGAAAAATTGGCTTGGAGCTTTCGTGTCGGGGGAAAATTCCATGACAATACCAATATCGCGGATGAAATTTATGTCAATATTTTGCGCGAAAATTTGAATGTCCATTTCCCGTTTTTAAGCTGGATTAGTAATTCATCATTGGATATGAAATTATTTTTTTCCGAGACCAATGCGCAATTGCTGCGGCAACAATATATAGTTGGAAAAAAATATCCCAAGGTCGGCTGGAAATATGCCCCCACTTTGGATATCGGTGTAATCTGGACAAGTGCAAATGAATATTCCGGGGTGTTGCGCACCACCACTTTGGACACGGTTACCTTGGTAATTCGGCCTTCGGTAGATTTTTAGAATAGATACAATAGTTGAGCTAAATCCTGTGGTATATTGCATGTCTGATGGCCGCGCCATTTCAAAATTCAACCATTTCAAAGGAGCTTAATATGGAACACACATTGCCCGCATTGCCTTTTGCAAAAGATGCACTCGTACCCCATTTGTCTGCCGAGACTTTTGATTACCATTATTCCAAGCATCATCAGGCGTATGTTACCAACCTGAATAATCTGATCAAAGGTACCGAATTTGAAAATGCCACGCTGGAAGAGATCATCAAAAAATCCAGCGGCGGGATATACAACAATTCTGCACAAGTATGGAATCACACTTTTTTCTGGAATTCACTGAAGCCCAATGGCGGCGGCGCACCGACCGGCACACTGGCGGCTGCCATCATCAAAAAATGGGGCTCAGTGGATGACTTCAAAAAGGCATTTCAAGCTTCGGCTGTGGGCAACTTCGGTTCCGGTTGGACATGGCTGGTGAAAAAGCCGGATGGTTCCTTGGATATCGTCAACACAGGTGCGGCCGGTACTCCTTTGACGACAGCCGACAAAGCTTTGTTGACTGTGGACGTGTGGGAACATGCTTACTACATCGACTATCGTAACCAGCGCCCCAAATTTGTCGAGACTTTCCTGAACAATTTAGTTAACTGGGAATTTGTCGCGAAGAACTTTGCTTAATCCGGCTGTGTCTGTTTGGTGAGAATATATCAGTAACCTGCATAATATATTCGTAACCAAGGCAGACTCTACCTCAAGGTAACCTAAACTAGCACAGAGTCGAACTAACCAGAATTCCACGTAGTATTTAAGAGAGCCCCGTTCAGAAATGAATGGGGCTTTTCTAATTGTGTGCCCGACAGGGCGCACTTACATGGAGGTGAAAGTCTTCTACTCGCCCTGCAAGAGGGGTCGGTCTCTGCTCATTCCGACAGTTTCTACCACAAAATTGCTTGCTGCAAAGTTGCCGTTGGCGACCGGCCCAAACTGTTAAGGGTTGTCAGATGCCTGCCCTCAAACACGTAGCCGTGATGATACCTCAACCCTGTGCACTGGCCGGTTCGGTGCAGTCGCCATTCTATCCGCTGAACGGCTCTTGTCCAGCAACATGCGGTCATACGATTTCAGTTTCGTCTTGCGGCAACAGGTAACAAGTGATTATTGCACGATGGGGGTGAGCAAAACGTGAAATACATGCTCATTTATTCCACCCCAACCGCGCCATGATGGGGGCACCAAACAGATTGAGCAGCAAACCTGCCATCAAGAGGCCCCCACCCATAAAATGCACTAATTGCAGACTCTCGCCAAATACTATCCATCCCGTAAGCAAGCCAACCACCGGCACCAGCATGCTAAAGGGTGCTACACGGTTGGCAGGGTAGCGAGAGAGTAAATATGTCCATAAACCATAGCCCAGTAAAGTGGCAGCCCATGCCAAATACGCTACGGACAAAACGGAAGCAGCATGCATGTGCTGCAGCGCAGAAGCAATCGCCTCAGGCCCTTCCAGAAAGTATGACAGTACCAAAAAAGGCAGCGGCGGAACGACGCTGGCCCACACGACAAAGGCCATTTGACTCATGGGGCCGTAGCGGCCAACGGTGCGCGTCACTATGTTGCCGCAAGCCCACATGAACGCTGCCGCCATGGTGAGGATAAAACCAGTCAATGGCATAGACATGCCATGGGTACTGCCAATCAGAGCCAGTCCCACGCCCGCTAGCAATAAGCCGCCGAGTTGGTGGCTATGCCATTTTTCTTGAAGCCAAAAAGCCGCAAGCACCATGGTAAAAAATGCCTGCGACTGCAGCACCACAGAAGCCAAGCCCGAGGGCATACCCATATGAATAGCGGTGAATAAAAAGGAAAATTGCCCCACGGAAATAGTCAGCCCATAGGCCACATACCAGCGCAAGGGGACTTTAGGAGGCGAGAAAAATAGCAGTGCCGGAAACGCGGCCAAACTAAAGCGCATGACTCCCAAAAGCAGCGGCGGTACATCGGCCACACCCACTTTGATTACAGCAAAATTAACACTCCACACGACGATGACCAATAGCGCCAAAGTTAGGTCCAGTGGTCGCATCGCTGGCATCAAAAGGTCCGACTCAAATCTGGAGTTGGTATATTTGTTTCAGATTGCATGATTATTCCTTTTCTTCATAATTAACTTGTGAATGTCTCGCCTCAATGCCAAAAGGTCAAATACTTGGGCGCACACGAATTAGAGGATATCTGTATTTACACAAACGACATTTCAGCAAAGACTTGACTTCCATATACTGCCGTTCATCACGGTCTTTTTACGGACGATAGTGCCAGTTCGGCATCATACTTGTCGTATGACTTTTCACTTTTCTTCCAGCCATTCAATTTATTAAGACGGTCAACTTGTTCTATAACGTTCTGGTTTGTCCACCATCGACATCGAGAATGCTGCCCTGACAATAGCCTGCAGCAGAAGACGCCAAAAACGCGACAACATGGGCTATTTCTTCAGGAGTGCCGAAGCGTTCAATTTCTTGTTTCAATGCCATTTCCTTGGCAGCCTCCGAAATCGAGATGTTATTTTCTGATGCAAAATGTTTTAGACGCGCTTGAAGACGATCTGTTGCTATTGAACCAGGGTTAACTGCATTTACGCGGATTCCGTCCTTAATTCCACGGTCAGCCAAGACCTTTGTGAGATTCAGTATTGCTGCATTTACAGAACCGCCGATTGCGAACTCAGCGTTGCCAGTGCGACCCCCAATACCAACAATATTTACAACTGAACCCTTTTTAATCTTCAAATGCGGCCAAGCAGCTCGTGTGCAACGGACTGTACTAAAGAACTTGAGATCAAACCCGTCTTTCCAGTCCGCTTCGGTAAGTTCCAAGAAATCTCCACGCTTAGTAGCACCTGCATTATTTACAAGCACATCTATACGACCAAATTGCTCAATCGCAATGTTGATTAATCGTTGTGGAGCTTCTTCATCACGCAGGTCTATAGCGACTGGAACAGTTTCCGAATGGCAAGACTTTACAACTTCATCCAATAGCTCACCGGATCTCGCGGCAATAACAAGATTCATACCTTCAGCAGACAGGAACTGCGCAATGGAGCGTCCGATGCCACGGCTCGCGCCTGTGATAATTGCTACTTTATTTTTTAGGAGTAAATCCATTCAAATCCTTGATCTTTATTACGGAGACTGTCTCTAGCCGACTATACCAACTTAACATTCTACCCATCGATCGGCTCTTGTCGAGCAACTTTCATTAATACGATTTCAATTGTATCTTTCGGCAACGGCTCTCCTTGAGAGGTGCTTCATCTAACACACTTGCATCATAAGTTCCCTGCTCAATGAGATGCCAACATTTCGCGGGCGGTTATTTGCGCACCTTTCGCCCACCAACTTCTAATTTGGAGCGTGTATTCTTGGAGATTAAATCACTCGCTTCAACCACTGCCTTCAGCAGAACAAAGATGGTTCGACCAGCAGGGTCAGCAGATCCTCTTGCCTCTCCCCTAGACAAGGCCATTCCGTGCGCAAGACCCATAAAAAGAGATGCCAGTTCTTCCGTATCAATTACTGGATGGCGACCCAAGATTTCGAACAATTGCTGAACAGCCTTTCCAATCGCCTTTCGATGCGCCTTGAACAACGCACTACACTCATCGCCGAATTCAGGGTTGCGCAATGCATGCATATGCAGTTCCAAAGCAACCATGGTCCAGTCCAAATCTGAATTCATATTGCAGCACCAGGATTCGATAGTAGTGAGTGTAGCATCAGGACTTGAGCGAGCTTGTGTCAGCAGTTCCTGCAGGCTTTGAACTTCAGCTTTCATATGACGCCGCATCAGCTCAAGATAAATATCTTCTTTACGACCGAAATTGGAATAGACCGCCCCCAAGCTGTATCCAGCCGCTTCGGCAATGCCTCGCACTGATGCCCCAGATATTCCAGCGCGGGCGAGTTCAGACCACGCAGCGTCCAGAAGGCGTTGGCGTGTGAGTTCCTGCGTCTGCTCTCGTTTCAGACGGATCGGTTGTGTCTTTTTCATACGGTTAAGGATAACACATTTCGGATAACACTTGACATCTGAAAGTTGCAGCAATAACATAAATATCAAACGTTATCTGAATGTCATGTGTTCTTGGAGATAAAGCATGGAAAAGCGAATTGCATTTGTTACGGGTGCCACCGGATTACTAGGAAATAATCTGGTTCGTGCACTAGTTGAATCTGGTTGGGTTGTTAGAGCACTTTCGCGCACTGAGGCAAAGGCGAAGAAACAGTTCATCGATATGAACAATGTTGAAGTCATCATTGGAGATATGAATAATGTGGAGCAGTTCTCTAATGCATTGGCCGGGGTGGACGTCATCTTTCATGTGGCGGCCTACTTCCGAGACAACTACAAGGGTGGAAGCCATTGGGCTGAACTTGAGCGCATCAACGTGAAAGGAACCGCCGATCTTGTGCGGGCTGCATACGCTTCAGCTGTACTCAAGGGCTCTCCAGGCATGCTTATTGATGAATCATGTGAGAGGCAAGCAGAAGACGCCGATGACTACTACCGCAGTAAAATTCTTGCTGATCAGGAAGTTAAAAAATTTCTCGCCACGCGCCCTGATATGTTCGGTGTGTTCGTTCTCCCCGGTTGGATGTGGGGTCCCGGAGATATTGGCCCCACATCTTCAGGGCAAGTGGCCCTTGATACAGTGATGGGGAAGCTCCCTGGACTGACACCCGGTAGCTTCTCGGTGGTTGATGCGCGTGATGTTGCGACGGCATTGATCGAAGCCGAATCACGCGGCCACAGCGGAGAACGCTACCTGGCTGCCGGACGTCACATGACGATGCGCGAACTGATTCCTATCATCGGGAAAGTGGCTGGTGTTCGAACTCCCGTCCGCGAACTTCCCATGTTAATTCTCTGGGTAATCGCGCTGTTGCAAGAAATTTGGGGAAAGTTTTCTGGAAAACCAATACTGCTCAGCCTTGCAACGGTAAGTCTACTAAAGCATGAGGCAGATCGCTCACGCTTCGATCACTGTAAGAGCGAACGGGAACTAGGGTTAAAATTTCGCCCTGTTGAGTCAACAATTGAGGACACAATTAGATGGTATCGTTCTAACCATTGGCTTTAGGTCAATGGCTGAAAATTTGATCGGTGCACAAATCCATCGGCAATGGTGTCAATCGGCACTTGGTGGCAGAGTAGCAAGTTTGGAAAATATGTTTTTTGGTTTTGATACCAAGTTGTGTTGTTTCAAATTGAACGAAGATACCTCGTGAGTGCTTCGGGGCCGCCGATCATACCAAAAAATAAATTTTCAGCCGTGTCGCTGTATTGCAGCGGCGATCAATTGGGAAACTGGCATACGTCTTTTTGATTTTAAAAACTAAAACAACGTTATAAATTGATTTCGTTTGAGATACACCAACGTCCAAGCACCTACTGTCAAAGTCCATGAAATTACTTTGGCAATGATAGAGGTAAAAATCAAAATATCAAGTTGCAGTATCACAGTAAATGCCGTGATGTTAAATGCGATCATCGCGTAAATAATGGATATCGGTAGCCTGATCATTGACAACTCCTTTTGTGAAATACTTTAAATTTATGGGGCGTATTCGAATGCTTTTATAGCATCAGAATTCCTTATGTTTTGAACTTAATGTTTCAGCACTTGCATTGCTGCTATGAACGCATTGTTTCCATTCACTACTCGACGGGCTGGTAGGATCTTGTTCCAGAAAACATTGACACCTGCATGCTGCCGCACGGGAGCAGCCTTCCAGACTACCTGCTTTGCAGGAGGTCTGTTGCTGTTTGCACTGTTCATTGCATACCCGTCCAATTTGCTGAGTTTTCTGCTGTTCTACAAAAGAAATTGTTTTCAGCGCGGGTGGTTGAGTAAGTATTCCCCACGCCATCGTGACGCAACCAACTAAGAATAATGCGCCAACCAGCCAGTTAAATCTGGAAGCAACTTCTTTAACGATTGTACGCCACGATGCATTCTTTCCTGTTTCACCCATTTCAAAACCAAGCAAACCGTGACGTCCGGATTTAGCTTGCAAGCGGTTACAAGCGTCTATACATTCACCGCAATCGATGCAGATGTCGTATGTTTTTATATCGGTGGGCTGAATATCTGTAATACATGTTGTCGCGCAATAATTGCATTTCTCACAAGATGATGAACGGGATGCGTCATAGGTGACATGTAAAGCATCCCGGGTTTTAAACATTCTTAGTCCGATGCGATACAGACAGGCATAGTCGCACAGAAAATAACGAATTACTGAAATATCAATAAAGATTAGAAATACAGTAAAGAGATACAGCCGCTGCATGAACTTCGAAAGTTGGTTGCTTGAGCCAAAGCTAAAGATATTCCAGACTTCACTTGGTGTATAGAAGTACAAAAAAGGAATAAGTCCCAGTACAAGCGCTGCCACTAGAAAAGCTACAGCAAGTATCAGCCAATTTAAAATTTTATCCTTGGCCGCAGCAACCTTCATGCCTTCACCATCAACTCTCACATCGGCTAGCTTGCCCAATAATTTGTATGTAAGGTTATTGGCCCATTCCGAAAGTAGATTCTGCGGGCATGTCCATCCGCACCAAACTGGGCCTATCGTCATATAAGTAATAATAGGAGCAGTTGCGAAAATGAGCGCCAACCCGAATACAAATAAAAAATTCGACCACCATATTTGGCGATCCAGCACATAAAAACTGGCAGTAACTAGGTCAATTCGGAATAATCCAAGTGCAGGAATCAATGCCAACAGCAGCAACATAGCAAGCTGGGTTGTTCTTCTTTTCCATCGGTACTGAGAAATTTCCACTGTCAAAATAACTCTATCGTCTATCTATCCAATGAATCAATTTGTCGATATATCCGAATTTCGCGAGTACGAAAAATAGGACAATCCCGGCGATTGTGCCGATTCCAAATGCCTGTGGTAAAGCGCTCATGAAGTTACTCCTTATGTGTTTAACAGCTAATTCCTAAAATTGACCATGCCTCATATATAAGATTGTTCTAATGCGGCAATTAATAAACTATCAAGTATTTTTTCGAATGTGTAATGAAATGTTTTATTTCGTCCTGGACTGATAGCGTCGCAAGAATACCGTCGATTACAATTTACGATGCTAGTTTTCGAAGCCAACTATCATAT
>Ga0182030_10010108_pt1 | contig 19247 bp, 11 predicted proteins | sample 812S3MmetaG_FD_121299 | JGI IMG/M metagenome (GOLD analysis project Ga0182030, IMG submission 121299) | Permafrost microbial communities from Stordalen Mire, Sweden - 812S3M metaG (Illumina Assembly) | ecosystem: Environmental > Terrestrial > Soil > Wetlands > Permafrost | place: Sweden... | reverse complement strand
TGCTCCCCGTAGGTGATGAAGATCTTCTGGCCCTCGATCTTGTAGCGCCCGCCGCCGAGAGGCTCCGCGCGCGTGCGCACCGCGGCGAGGTCCGAGCCCGCCTGGGGCTCGGTGAGGTTCATCGTTCCGGTCCATTCGCCCGAAACCATCTTCGGTAGGTAGGCTTGTTTCTGCCGCTCCGAGCCCTTGAGCTCGATCGCCTCGATCGCGCCGCGGGTCAGCATCGGGCAGAGAGTGAACGCCATGTTCGCGGCGTTCCACATCTCCTCGACCAGCGCCGAAAGTGCGCGCGGAAGGTTCTGACCGCCGAATTCACGCGAGCAAGCGAGCGCACTCCAGCCGCCGGCGACGAATTGGCCGTAGGCTTGCTTCCACCCGGCCGCGGTGCTGACCTCGGTGTCGTGCCAGCGAACGCCCTGCTCGTCCCCGCGCCGGTTGAGCGGCGAGAGCACGCCGCCCGCGAATTTCGCGGCCTCCTCGAGCACGGCCTCCGCCAGCTCGAGTGAGACCTCCTCGAACCCCGGCAGCCGGGAGAGGAGCTCATGGTCGACCAGTTCCCGCAGCACGAACTGCATGTCCGTGATCGGCGCCTTGTATTCGTGCATCGTTGCAGCCCTCGGTGCGCGCAAGCGCGAATTTATCGCGCGTGAGCGCGGGTTAGTTGTAGCGATAAAACCCTTGTCCGCTCTTGCGACCCAAGAGACCTGCCGCGACCATTTCTCGCAGCAGCGGCGCCGGGCGGTACTTGGAGTCTCCATAGTCGCGCTGGAAGACCTCCATGACCGAGAGCAAGGTATCCAGGCCGACCAGATCGGCGAGCGCGAGCGGCCCGATCGGATGGTTGCAGCCGAGCTTCATGCCTTCGTCGACGTCGGCGGCGCTCGCAACGCCGTCCTGTAAGGCAAAGATCGCCTCGTTGATCATGGGGCAAAGTACGCGGTTGACCGCGAAGCCTGGAGAGTTCTTCACGTTGATGGCCGTCTTGCCGATGCGCGAGATGAACTCCGTGGCGCGCACCTGCGTCGCATCGCTCGTCAAGAGCCCGCGGATCAGCTCGACCAGCGCCATGAGCGGCACCGGATTGAAGAAATGCATGCCGATGAAGCGTTCGGGGTGCGCGGTCGCGGCGGCGAGTGCCGTGATCGAGATCGACGAGGTATTGCTGGCGAGCACCGCGTCGTGGCGCAGGATCTGGTCGGCCTGCGTCATGATGCGCCGTTTGATCTCGAGATTCTCAGTCGCCGTCTCGATGACGAGATCCATGGGCTCGAGCGCGGCGTAATGCGTCGTTCCGTGGATCCGTCCGAGGGCCGCGGTGCGGGCGGCGGCCGTGAGCTTCTCCTTTTTCACCAGCCGCTCGAGACTCGAGGCGACTGTCTCGAGGCCTCGCTCGAGCGCTCCATCGGACAGGTCCACCATGACCACGTCATATCCTGCGACCGCACTTACCTGGGCTATGCCGTTGCCCATGAGGCCCGCGCCTATGACTCCGACTTTCGACAATCTCATTCCTGTCTCCTTTGCTCCGGACCGCCGCCTGAACCGGCGGCGGCTCACATGTTGCGCCGGTAACGTCCGCCGACCGCGTAGAGGGTCTCTGTAATCTGTCCGAGAGAGCAGCTGCGCACCGCATCCATCAACACCTCGAACGTGTTGCCGTTCGCGATCACGGTGCGGCGCAGGCGCTCGAGCGCCGCGGGCGCGCCGGCGGCGTTTCGCTGTTGGAACTGCCCGAGCCTCTGGAGCTGCGATTGCTTCTCCGCCTCGCTCGAGCGCGCGAGCTCGATCGTCTCCGGCATGACATCCCCGTGCGGATTGCGGAAGGTGTTCACCCCGACGATCGGGTAAGACCCGTCGTGCTTCTTGCGCTCGTAGTAGAGCGACTCGTCCTGGATCTTGCCGCGCTGATACCCGGTCTCCATGGCGCCGAGCACGCCGCCGCGGGCGGCAATCGCGTCGAATTCCTTGAGCACGGCCTCCTCGACCAGGTCGGTCAGCTCATCGATGATGAAGCTGCCCTGATTGGGATTCTCGTTCTTCGCGAGGCCCCACTCGCGGTTGATGATGAGCTGGATCGCCATCGCGCGGCGCACGCTCTCCTCGGTCGGCGTGGTAATCGCCTCGTCGTAGGCGTTGGTGTGCAGGCTGTTGCAGTTATCGTAGATCGCGCACAGTGCCTGGAGCGAGGTGCGGATGTCGTTGAACGCCATCTCCTGCGCGTGCAGGGAGCGGCCCGAGGTCTGCACGTGGTACTTGAGCTTCTGGCTGCGCTCGTTCGCCCGGTACTTGTTCTTCATCGCTACCGCCCAGATGCGCCGAGCCACGCGGCCGATCACGGAGTACTCGGGATCCATGCCGTTCGAGAAGAAGAACGAGAGATTCGAGGCGAAATCATCGATGTGCATGCCGCGCGCGAGGTACGACTCGACGAACGTGAAGCCGTTCGCGAGCGTGAAGGCGAGCTGCGAGATCGGGTTCGCACCGGCTTCCGCGATGTGATAGCCGGAGATCGACACCGAGTAGAAATTCTGCACCTTGTGGTGGACGAAATACTCCTGGATGTCGCCCATCATCTTGAGCGCGAACTCGGTCGAGAAGATACAGGTGTTCTGTCCCTGGTCCTCCTTGAGGATGTCGGCTTGCACCGTGCCCCGCACCCGGGAGAGCGTCCACGCCTTGATCTTGTGGTACTCATCCTCGGTGGCTTCGCGGCCGTTCTCCCGGCGGAACTTGTCGAGCTCAAGATCGATGGCCGTGTTCATGAACATGGCGAGAATGATCGGCGCGGGCCCGTTGATGGTCATCGACACGGACGTCGAGGGCGAGCACAAGTCGAAGCCGGAATAGAGCACCTTCATGTCGTCGAGCGTCGCGATCGACACGCCCGAATTACCGACCTTGCCGTAGATGTCCGGGCGCGGATCGGGGTCCGCGCCATAGAGGGTCACCGAATCGAACGCCGTCGACAGCCGGTGCGCCGGCATGCCCTCGGAGAGGCGCTTGAAGCGCTGATTGGTGCGGAAGGCATCGCCCTCGCCGGCGAACATGCGCGTCGGATCCTCCCCCTCGCGCTTGAATGCGAACACGCCCGCGGTGAACGGGAACGAGCCGGGCACGTTCTCTTTCAGCAGGAAGCGCAGCACCTCGCCGTCGTCCTCGTAGCGCGGCAGCGACACCTTGCGCACCTTGATGCCGGAGAGCGACTCGTGGTTGAGCTGCGTGCGTATCTCCTTGTCGCGGATCTTCACCACGTACTCATCCTGCGAATAGAGCTCGCGCGTTTTCGGCCACTGTGCGAGGAGCTTGGCCGAGGCCGGCGTGAGCAGCGCTCCCTTCGCTCCGATCAATTCATCGAAATCCGCGAGAGGCTTGCCCGAGGCCTCGAACAGCGCCTTCGAGGTCATGAGCGACTGGCGCTCGCGGGCGATGCACGCCTGGGCGCCGACGTGGCGGTGGTAATCGCGCACCGTCTCGGCGATCTCGGCCAGGTAACGCACCCGCTCCGGCGGTACGATGGCGCTCCCCAAGGACGATGACTTGGTTTCGCTCTTCGGAAGCTTGCCGGACGCGAGCCTGAGTCCGTGCTCCTTCAGCCGCTCTGCGACGGCCTGATAGAGTGCCGTCACACCGTCGTCGTTGAAACGCGAGGCCATGGTGCCGAATACCGGCATGGAATCGGCCGCTTGCTGGAATTGCCCGCGGTTGCGCTGATATTGCTTGCGCACATCGCGCAGCGCATCTTGCGCACCCTTGCGGTCGAATTTGTTGATGGCCACGAAATCGGCGAAATCGAGCATATCGATCTTCTCGAGCTGCGAGGCCGCGCCGAACTCCGGCGTCATCACGTAGAGCGAGGCGTCGGCGAGCGGCACGATGCCCGAGCCGCCCTGGCCGATTCCCGAAGTCTCGACGATCAGCAGATCGAAGCCGGAGAGCTTGCAGCACGCCAACACCTCGGGAAGCGCCGCGGAGAGCTCGGTGCCGGTATCGCGGGTCGCGAGCGAGCGCATGAAGATCCGGTCCGATTCGATGGCATTCATGCGGATGCGGTCGCCGAGCAAGGCGCCGCCCGTGCGCTTGCGCGACGGATCGATGGATATGACACCGACCCGCACGCGGTCGTCCTGGTCGAGGCGCAGCCGCAGGATCAGCTCATCGGTAAGCGAGGACTTGCCCGCGCCGCCCGTGCCGGTGATCCCGAGTACCGGGGTCTTGATGCCGGCCGCCGCCTGCAGGAGCGACTGACGGACGCGCGCGCCGTACGCCCGATTCTCGACGGCGGTGATGATCCGGGCGAGCTTGCGGCGGTCGCCGGAGCGGAGCGCCTCGAGCGCCTCATCTTCGGCCGGAGCGAGCCCGGACAGGTCGTAGTCACTCAGGCGCACCACTTCGTCGATCATCCCCTGCAGGCCCATGTTGGCGCCGTCTTGCGGGGAATAGAGGCGCGTCACACCGTAGGCCGAGAGCTCGCGGATCTCGGCCGGCACGATCACGCCGCCGCCGCCGCCGAACACCTTGATGTTCTCCCCGCCGCGCTCGCGCAACAGGTCGATCATGTATTTGAAGAATTCGAGGTGCCCTCCCTGATAGGAAGTGATGGCCACGCCCTGCACGTCCTCCTGCAAAGCGGCGTTCACGATCTCCTGAACCGAGCGGTTGTGGCCGAGATGAATCACCTCGGCGCCCGAGGCCTGCAGAATGCGCCGCATGATGTTGACCGAGGCATCGTGACCGTCGAAGAGCGAGGTGGCGGTGACGAAGCGCACCTTGTTCTTCGGCACGTACGGAGCTGATTTTGCGGCGATGGAGACGGCGTTCATGGGATCGGCTCCTCGATGTTCAGAGTTTCGAGCGGGCTTGAGCGGCGCGGCGCGCGCGCCGCGACCCGACCGGCACCGCCGTGCGTGCCACGTCGGTCCGCGGCATCAGCCCGTCGTTGAAGATCCGCACGAACGCGTCGGCGATCTCGGCGGCCGTCATCGACTGGTTCTCGCGATACCAGTGCGCGATCCAGTTGAGGGCGCCCGCCAGGGCGAAGGCGGCCATCTTGGGGTCGGGAGTGTGGATCGAGCCGTCGCGGGCTCCCTCGTCGAGAAGCCGGCGAATGCTCTGGTCGATCTCGGATTTGAGCTGCTTGATGCGCGCCATCGACTCGGGCGCGAGACCGAGATCTTGCGCTCGCACCATGCATCCGCCGAACTCCGAGGCGATCGCCTGCGCGTAGTGGCTGATGATCTCGTTGAGCCGCTCGCGAGCCGAGACGCCGGCCGCGGGCAGTCGGCGAAATGGCTCGAGAACCCGCTCGAGCCCGGTCAAGATGCACTCGAGCAGCAGCTGTTCCTTGTTCGCGACATAGTAGTAGATCGTCGGCTTGGTAACGTTCAAGGCCGCGGCGATCTCGTCGATCGAGGTGTTGTGGTAACCGCGGGCGCTGAACGCGCGGGCGGCGGCGCGGATAACCGCCTCGCGCTTCACCTCGCGGTTCACCTCGCGGTTGTGCTGCGCCGTCCGGCGCACCGGCCAGGGCGACGGCTCCATCGACTCGCTCTCCTCCGGCAGCGCCGGACGCTGCTTGTCGGCTGATTTCATCGGCGGCTCTCGGCGGCGCGGATTGCGCCTTGGGAGCTCATTCTACTCTTCGGTAGATTTTACCGTCAAGTAGAACACCTACGCCCTGGTAGCTTGCACGCATCGAGAACCCTGCGCGGGTCCCGCTCCCCCGGGCGACAATCGACTCCGATGGAGACACCGAGCCAAGTTCCCCGCTGCCGCAATTGCGGCGCCGGCCTCACCGGGCGCTACTGCGCCGAATGCGGCCAGGCCGCCGACGTCCACGTTCCGAGCACCCGCGAACTCGTCCATGAGGTGCTCGAGGGCTTGACGCATTCGGACTCGCGGCTGTGGCGCTCGCTCCAGTCACTGTGGTTTCGGCCGGGAAAGCTCACCGTGGAATACATCGACGGGCGGCGCGCCGCGTATCTGCCGCCCTTTCGTCTCTACCTCGTGTTGAGCGTGCTGTGCTTCCTGGTCGTGTCACTGTCCCATCCGCAGGTCAAGCTCGTTCGACTGAGCGACGCCGACCGTGCCGATGCGAACCAAGTCGACGAATCGGCCTGCACGTCCTTGAGCATCGACTTTCTTCCCCATTGGACCGGCCGGCTGCAGCATGCGTGCGCGGCAGCGGTCAAGGACCACGGCGACAGCCTCGCCCATCTGATGGTGTCCGCGCTGCCGAAGGCCATGTTCATCTTCCTGCCGCTCGTGGCATTCCTGCACATGCTGATGTACTGGCGCCCGCGCCATCGGTACGCCGCGCATCTGCTCTTCTTCTTGCACCTCCATGCGTTCTTCTTTTCGGTGGTGATCCTGATGCTGCTCTCCGGCGACATCGCTGATGCGTGGTCCGCATTCAAGGGCGCCGACGACTGGGTGGCGAACCTGCTCGGCTGGGTGATGGTCGCGTACACCCTGCTCGCGCTGCGGCGCGTATTCCATCAAGCGTGGTTGCGGACCCTCGTGAAGCTCGCCGCGCTGCTCGTCGCGTATCTCGGCGTGCTTGCGCTGACCCTGATCGGCGTATTCATCTACGCGGCCTTGCAGCTCTAGGCGCGCCCTTCACTCCGCGCCGTACCCGCCGCCGCCCGGCGTCGCGATCACGAACACATCACCGGGCAGCATTTCCGCCTGCCCGATCGCCCCAAGGACCTCGACCGTTCCAGCGGCGCGCTCGATTCGATTCTCACCGGGAGCGCCGCTCCCGCCGCCGGCCATGCCGAACGCGCCCTGCGTGCGTCCATTGCTCAAAATCGAGGCGCTCATGGGCTCGAGAAATCGCACGCGCCGCACGCCGCCGTCGCCGCCTCGCCAGCGCCCCGTGCCGCCCGACCCCAGGCGGATCTCGAAGGAGTCGAGCCGCACCGGAAAGCGGAATTCCAGCACTTCAGGATCGGTGAGCCGTGAGTTGGTCATGTGCGTCTGCACCACGCTCGTGCCCGCAAATCCGCACCCCGCGCCCGAGCCGCCGGCGATGGTCTCGTAGTACTGATAGCGCGCGTTCCCGAAGGTGAAATTGTTCATGGTGCATTGGCTCGCGGCCATGACCTCGAGCGCGCCGTAGAGCGCGTTGGTCACGCAGGTCGAGGTCTCGACGTTGCCGGCCACCACGGCGGCGGGCGGATTCGGATTGAGCATCGAGCCCTCGGGCACGATGATCTCGAGCGGCTTCAGGCACCCCGCGTTGAGCGGGATCTCATCGTCCACCAAGGTGCGGAACACATAGAGCACCGCGGCCACGGTGATCGCGCGCGGCGCATTGAAATTGTTGGGCAACTGCGCACTGGTGCCGGTGAAATCGATCCGCGCGGCGCGTCGCACAGCGTCGACCTGGACCGCGACGCGGATCCTCGCCCCGTTGTCGAGCGGCAATGTGAACTCGCCGTCCTTGAGCGCAGTGATGACCCGCCGCACGCACTCCTCGGCATTGTCCTGCACGTGCTGCATGTAGCGCTCGACGGTATCGACACCGAACTCCGCGACCATGCGCCCGAGCTCTTGTGCGCCCTTCTCGTTCGCAGCGATCTGGGCGCGCAGATCGGCGAGATTCTGCCGAGGATTGCGCGCCGCGTGGGGACCGCCGCACAACAGCTCGAGAAGCTCGCGCTCACGCATCGCGCCACCCTCGACCAGCTTGAAGTTGTCGATCAGCACGCCCTCCTCCGCGATCGAGCGCGAGAAGGGCGGCATCGACCCCGGTGTCACACCGCCGATGTCGGCATGGTGACCGCGCGAGGCGACGAAAAAGCGCGGCGCGCCAGTCCCCGGGGCCGCGCCGCGCGCTGCATCGGCATCGGGCGCATCGGCGCCCCCTGCCTCGGCGTCCAAGAATACGGGAGTGATCACCGTGATATCGGGCAGGTGCGTGCCTCCGGCGTACGGATCGTTCAGCACGTACACCTCGCCGGGCTCGAGCCGCGGATTGCGCGCGATCACGGTCCGAATCGACTCGCTCATCGAGCCCAAGTGCACAGGCATGTGCGGCGCGTTCGCGATCAGGGCGCCCGAGGCGTCGAACAACGCGCAGCTGAAGTCCAGCCGCTCCTTGATGTTGACCGAGTGCGCCGTGTTTTGAAGGCGCAATCCCATCTGCTCGGCGATGTTCATGAAAAGGTTATTGAACACCTCGAGCATCACCGGATCGGCGCGTGTTCCGGGCGCCGCCGCCGCCGCTCGCGGACGCAGGCGCGCGAGCTCGAGGTCACCCGCCGCCGTCACGAGCGCGCGCCAGCCCGGCTCGATCACCAGGGTCGAATTGCCCCCCGCAACGATGGCGGGGCCGTCGAGCGAGTCGCCGGCGAAGAGCCGATCGGCCGCGAACAGGTGCGCCGGACGCCAACCCGCCGGAGCGTCGTCGGCGAAGCAATACATCGGCGCTTCCCGAGGAGGGGGAGGCGCGCCGCCGCGCGCGTGCGCGCCGTGCCCGAACTCGTCGCGGGCGCCGCTCTCGAACGCTTCCCCGCCGCCGATGCATTCCGCCGAGACCGCCTCGATGACGAGGCCGGCCCGCGGCATCAAGAAAGCGAAGCGGCGGCGATAGGCCCGCTCGAATTGCTCGCGGATCGTGGCCGGCGCCGAATCGGCGGCCAGCTCGCACGGCAGCGCCGTGTCCGTGCCCTGGTAGCGCACATACAGACGCACGATGCGCCGCTGCCGATGCGGGGCGACCCCTTGAATCTCGAGCTCGCCGCCCGCCTCCTCGAGGAGGCGGGCCGCAAGCTCGCGCGCCGCGGCGAAGCCCTGCGCGTCCACCGCCCGTTCAAGCGCCGCCTCGCGCATCGCGATCTGATCGGCAAGGCCCATGCCGAGCGCCGAGAGCACGCCCGCGAGGCGGTGGCAGAACACGCGCCGGATTCCGAGCGCATCGGCGACCAGACATGCGTGCTGACCGGCGGCGCCGCCGAAACATTGCAGGGTGTAGCGCGTCACGTCGTAACCGCGGGCGACCGAGATCCGCTTCACCGCGTTCGCCATGCTGCCCACGGCGATCTTCAGCGCCCCCGCGGCGACTTCCTCGCCGCTTACCGCGCCGGCGGCCGACATGCGCTCGGCCAGTTCCGCGAAGCGCTGGTGCGCGAGATCCCGGTCGAGTCCCTGGTCGGCTTGCAGTCCGAATACCCGCGGGAAGAACTCCGGCTGAATTCGTCCGAGCACGAGGTTCGCGTCCGTGATGGTGAGCGGGCCGCCGCGCCGGTAGCTCGCGGGTCCCGGATTCGCGCCCGCCGATTCCGGTCCGACCCGCAGGCGCGCCCCGTCGAAGCGGATGATGGAACCGCCGCCCGCCGCAATGGTGTGAATGCTCATCATGGGCGCACGCATCCGCACACCCGCCACCTCGGTGTCGAACGCGCGTTCGTACTCGCCCGCGTAGTGGCTCACATCGGTCGAGGTGCCGCCCATGTCGAAACCGATCAGGCGCTCGTGCCCCGCGAGCTCACCCGTCCTCGCCATGCCGACGATGCCGCCCGCCGGGCCCGACAGGATCGCGTCCTTCCCATGAAAGCGCCGCGCCTCGGTCAGGCCCCCGGAGCTTTGCATGAACAACAGGCGCACGCCCGGCATCTGCGCGGCCACTTGGTCCACATAGCGGCGCAAGATCGGCGAGAGATACGCATCGACCACCGTGGTGTCGCCGCGCGGCACGAGCTTCATGAGCGGGCTCACGCGATACGAGGCGGAGATCTGCGTGAAGCCGACTGCGCGCGCCAGCGCCTCGGCCTCGCGCTCGTGCGCGGGCGCGCGATAGCCGTGCAGAAACACGATGGCGCAGGCGCGGATGCCCGCATCGTAGGCGGCCTGCAAACCGCCGCGCAGCGCGGCGGTGTCGAGGGGCGTGACCCGCTCGCCGCGTGCATCGACCCGCTCATCCGCCTCGATGACGCGCTCGTACAAGAGCTCGGGCAGCACGATGTGCCGCTCGAACAAGCGCGGCCGCGCTTGGGTGGCGATCCGCAGCGCATCGCGAAACCCGCGCGTGATCACGAGCACGGTGCGCTCGCCTCGACGCTCGAGGAGTGCATTGGTCGCAACCGTGGTGCCCATCTTAACCGACTCGACTCGCTCGGGCGTGATCGGCTCTTCCGGACCGATCTTGAGCAAACGCCGAATTCCCTCGACCGCGGCATCGCGGTAGTGCTCGGGGTCATCCGAGAGGAGCTTCGCGGTCGTGAGCGTGCCGTCGGGGGAGCGCCCGACGATGTCGGTGAAAGTGCCCCCGCGGTCGATCCAGAACTGCCAGCGGGCCGTGCGGGACGCTTGCATCACTCCGCCAGCGCCCGCCCGCGGGTCTCGGGCAGCGCCCACGCCGCCGCCACCACCAAAGCGTAGCCCGCGGCGGTCATCGCGCCGATGCCGGCGCCGAGCGAGGAGCGCGCGCTCCACGCACCGATGAGCGCTGGAAAAAGCGCCCCGACCGCGCGCCCGAGACTGTAGCAAAAGCCCTGGCCGGAGCCGCGAATCGCATTCGGGTAGAGCTCAGCGAGGAACGCGCCCATACCGGAGAAGATCCCGGAGAGAAAGAAGCCGAGCGGAAATCCGAGCACCAGCATCACCTCGTCGGTGAGCGGCGCATACGTGTACACCGTGACCAGCAGCGCGCCGCACGCCGCATACAGCATGAAACAGCGGCGCCGGCCGAGCGCATCCGACAGCCACGCGCCGGCGAGATAGCCGCAAAACGATCCCGCAATGAGCACCAGCAGATAGCCCGATGTTCCCATCACCGACAGATGGCGCTCCTCGCCGAGATAAGTGGGAAGCCAGGTGGTCACCGAGTAGTACGCCCCCATCATTCCGCAACACAGCGCACTCGCCCACAGCGTGGTGCGCAGCACCGGGCCGCGAAAGATATCGAGCGCGGCACTCCGGGCCGCGGCGCTCCCGGCCTCGGCGCTCCGGTCCCTGTGCAAGGGGCGAGCCCGCCGCGAGGACTGAAACAGATCCGACTCCCGCACGCTGCGCCGCAAGTAGACGACAAGGAGCGCCGGGGCGATGCCGAGCCAGAACAGGATCCTCCAAGCGGTTGCGGGCGGCGCTGCCGCATACGCCCCCCAGTAGGCCAGTGCGGCGATGGCCCAGCCCACCGCCCAGCTGCTCTGCACGAGGCCTGCGGCCTTGCCGCGGTGACGCGCATCGATGGTCTCGGCGACGAGCACCGAGCCGACCGCCCACTCGCCCCCAAAGCCGAATCCCTGCAGCGCTCGCGTGACCAAGAGCTCGCCGTAGCTCTGCGTGAAGCCGCTGAGGAAGGTGAACAATGCGAACCAAACCACCGTCCATTGCAGCACGCGCACCCGCCCGAAGCGGTCCGCGAGCACGCCCGCCCCCCAGCCGCCGATGGAGGAAGTCACGAGCGCACCGCTGGCGATGTAGCCCGCCTGCGCGTTGCTCATTCCCCAAACCCCGAGCAGCGTCGGGATGATGAAGGTGTAGATCATGAAATCGAAGCTGTCGAGACCGTAGCCTAAGAATCCGGCGAGCAGGGTGCGCCGCTCGCGGGGCGTCGTGAGCGAGAGCCACATCAGGCCCTCATCCCCGGGTTCGCAAGCGCAGGCTCTCCCAGCTCGCATCGGCGATCCAGCCGCCGTCGACTGGAAGACTCACACCGTTGATGAACGCGCCCCGTTCGCTCAACAGGAACGCGATCGCTTCCGCCACGTCGTCGGCGCGCGCAAAGCGCGCCATGGGCACGCGATTGACGATGTCCTCGTCGGTATACGCCCCGCTCCCCTGGTCGGCTTCGTCCATCTCCGTCTTGATCCAGCCGGGACAGACGGCATTGACCCGCACGCCGCGCCCGCCCCACTCCGCCGCCAGCGTCTGCGTGAGGCCGATCAGGCCGTGCTTCGAGGCGTTGTAGGCGCTGCGATGGCTGACCGCTGCGAGGCCCGCCACCGACGCCACATTGACGATGCTGCCGCGGCCGCGCTCGAGCATCTGGGCGCCCAGATACTTGCAGAGCAAAAAAGGTCCGAAAAGATTCACCGCGAGCACGCGCTGCCACTCTGCCGCGGACGTGAGCTCGGCGGGGGTAATGAAGCTGATGCCGGCGTTATTGACCAGCGCGTCGACCGCGCCGCATTCCTCTTCGATACGACGCGCGAGTTCGACCGCGAAACCTTCGGAGGACACATCGCCGCAGACGCCGAACGCTTGCGCGCCCGAGGCACGCAGCCGCTCGACCACGGCGTCCAGGGGCTTGAGGTCGACCAGGTACACCCGATACTCGCGCAGGGCGAGGAGCGCGGCGGTAGCGAGCCCTACCCCTTGCGCGGCGCCGGTGACGATGACGGTGTTCATGAAGGTTGAGGCGCGAGCGCACCCCTCGGCGCCTCCTCCTCCTCCGAGGCCACACTGACGCCGAGCCAGCACAGCGCGCTCACGACCGCGAACCCGATCCCGATCAGGAACGCCGCCCGCCATTGATGATGATCGGAGAGATATCCGATGGTCGGCGAAGCAATGATGCCCCCGAGATTACCCCCGGTATTCATGAAGCCGCAGACGGCCATCGTGTCGCCACGGCCGACCGTCATGCCGGCTCCCCAAAAGGCGCCCTCGGTCAGCTCGATCGCCCCGAAGCACAGCGTGAGCGCGGCGAGCGCTGCATAGGCGCTCGAGGCGTTGACGGCGATGAGCAAGAGCAACGCCGCCAAGGACAGCGCGGCCAGGGGTACGACCCGGTAGCCCCACAAGTTGCCGAGACGCTGAATAAATACCCCGGTCAGTGCGCCGCCGATGCCGGCGCCGAGCGCGGCCCCGAGCGGCGGCGCCGTCGCGAGCCAGCTGCTCTGCAAGGCGGAGAAGTGGCGCTCCTCGATCAGATAGAGAAACACCCAGTTGGAAATGAGATAGAAGGTGTAGTTCATACACATATAGGAGATGAACAAGAGCAGCACGTTGCGATTGCCCACGAGCGCGGCGAGCTGTTTGAGCTTGATCGAGGAATGCGCTGCGGCCGGCTGGCTGCCGATCTCCTCGAGCTCCTCCGGAGTTACCGAGCGATGTTCGCGCGGTGTATTGCGGCCATACCAGCTCCACCCCGCGATGAGCACGAGCGCAGGCAAGCTCGCCCACATGAGGGCCTGCTGCCAGCCCAACTTCATGGTCAAGCTTTGAATCAGCGGCGGCGTGAGCGCAGCGCCGAGACCGAGTCCCATCGTCTGCAAGCCCTGCACCAAGGTCCAGCGTTTGGGCGGAAACCAGGACTCGAATACCCCTGCCGAGATGGGGAAAATCGGGCCTTGCGCCAACCCGAGCACGGCCTGCGCGGTCACCAATCCGAGGAACAGAGCGGTACCGGAGAGAACGTAGGGAACGATCGGGGTGACGAAGGTCGCCGCGAACGCGGCCAGCCCGATGAGCACGAACGTTCGGCGCGCTCCGAGCTTTTGCCCAATCACGCCCCCGGGCAGCTGAAACGCCGCGTAACCGACGATGAACGCCATCTCGATGACGCCGATCTGAAACTGTGAGATACCCAGCTCGGGCATCATCCGGTCGGCGGCCACCGTGATGGTCTTCTGCTGAACATAGGCCAGAAATCCAAACCCGAACAGGAAGGAGAAAATTCGCCAGCGGATGGGCATCGCGGCCGCGGACTTCAGCATGAGTAGCTCATCAAGACTTGCTTCGCTCCTCGAGCCAATCGCGGCAGATCTGCATCGCTTCGACGAAGGAGGCCGCCGATGCGTCGGCGCCTCGTATAGTGTCGATTGTGAGCTCAGGCTGCAATATCAGTCCCGGCATGACGACGCCGATCAGATAAGCGCCCGGGAATCGCTGTCGCACTTGTCCGGCCGCCGCTTCGGCGCCTTTTCGCTGCTCGCCGGGCGCGGCGCTCATGAGGTATACCAGCGACACGCCCCCGGCTGTCGCTTCGGGCGGCAGCGTCTGGCGCAGGTCTTCGAGCGACAGGTGGCGGGCGTCGAGCTGCTTCTCGCGCAAGGCGCGAACCAGGAGCTCGGCCGCCAGATCGTCGAGTATCGATCCCAAGCTGAGGCAGATGATCACCGAGCCCTGGGGTACGGTCAGGGGTCCCTGCCAGCGGCCGATCAGCCGCTCGCGCTCCTGGCGCAGCAACCGGCCCGCGCTCATCTGATCGAGCACCGAGACGGCATCGCGGCGCCGCGCCAGCCTGCGCTGTGCGCCGTCGAGCGCTCCGATGACCGCCACCACGGTTTTGCGCACCTTGATCTGCTGATCGCTCGTGATCGTGCGGCGCTCGAGATCGAATATCGCGAGGCGCAACGCCGGCATCAGCACGAAGTCGCCGTATTCGGCGAGGGAATTGTGCTTAAGATAGGCGCGGGCGCTCGCGATGAGCTCGTCCGCATCGGCAGACAGCGCCCGTTGATAAAAGCGCTCCGACATGGTGAGCGCCTGAGTGTCGCCGAGCAGCACATCGAGCAGACTGAGCGCCCTCACGTGGCGGCCCGCGACCACCAGACACAGGGTGAGCGGGGTCGACACCACGAGCCCGACCGGGCCCCAGAGCCAGCTCCAGAAGATCGCCGCGACCACCACCGAGAGCGGCGAGAGGCCGGTGGTATGGCCGTAGAGTTGCGGCTCCACGAGCTGACCCGCGATGAGCTCGACGCCCGCGAACAGGCACATCGTGACGATCACCAGCGACCAACCCGGATCGACTGCGGCCGCGAGCATCGCCGCGAACAGCGCGGCGATCCACACTCCGACGTACGGTACGAAGCGCAGCACGGCCGCGAGCGCCGCCCAGAGCGTCGCGTGCGGCAGGCCGATGAGAGCGAGACCCAGCCAGAGCACCAGCCCGACCCCGAGATTCACGGCGAACTGCGAGACGAAGAAGCGCGACAGCCGTTCGCCCGCATCGTTGAGCACCAGCGTCGTCGCGCGCAGGTCCGATCCGCCCGCGATGCGGATGAAGCGGTCGCGCACGGACTCGCGCTCGAGCAGCACGAAGATGAGCACCACCAGCACGATGCCGGCAGTTTCGAGCGGGACCCACAATGAGGCGAAGATTCGTTGCGCGACCTGCAGCGGGCTGAGCGCCGCTTGGTGCAGCTCGACGGGGATCGGTGTGTTCGGCGACCCCTGAAGTGCGGAGGGAGCGAGGGGCACCGTCGGGGCCGGCGGCGCGCCCCCGCCGGGCGCCCCGCTCCCGTCCGGCACAGGCGCTGCGCCGGGCGGGATCGCGGCGGTGCTTGGCTCCGCGCGCTCGCCGATGATCCGCTCCGTCTGACTGGTGAAGGCGGCGAGCCGATCGACCGTCAGTTGATTCAGCTTCTCGAACTTGTGCCGCAGCGTTCGCTCATACTGCGGAATGCTTTTGGCCATGCGCGCCGCCTGGACGCCGATCACCCCGGCGACTGCGCCACACGCGAGGGTGAGGGCCAGCACGGCCGCGATCACCGACCCGGTCGTGCCGAGCCCGAGGCGGCGCAGCGCGCGCACCAGCGGCGAGAGCAAGAGACTCAAGATCACCGCGAGCGTGATGGGTACGAGCACCTCGCGCGCCAAATACAGAACGGCGAGGATGGTACCCGCCGCGATGATGCCGAGGGCCCGATCGCGCGGCTCGGGCGTCGGCGCGGCTGCGCTCACTCACCCGCCGGCTTGTTCGGATCGGGCCGCGGCGGCGGACTCCTCTTGTGAAGGCCCGCATCCTCGAGCAGCTGCTTGCGCACGTAGAGAAAACGGATCGTTTCATATTCGAACGGCGAGCCCGTGGAGTAATAGCGAAAGTCGATGTTGGCGCGCTGATCGACAGCATTAACAACTCCCAGTCCCCAAGACTGATCGCCGCGATAGAGGTTTGCCAGGTTGACGTAATAGACGGCGACGTAGTCGGCAGCGAGTCCGATCCCCTCGCGCAGCGTCGAGGGGCCGTAAAACGGGATGACCACGTAGGGGCCCGGATGCATGCCCCACTTGGCAAGCGTCGTCCCGAAACCGGTCGGCGCCTTCGCCAGATGAAGCTTCACGGCCACATCGAACAACCCGCCGATGCCGACGGTGCTGTTGATCACGAATCGGCCGACGCTGCGCACCATGCGGCCGAGCCTGCCTTGCAGGGTGTAATTGACGATGCTGTCGACCTCGGCGAGATTGCCAAAAAAATTATGCACGCCCGAGCGCACCGGCGAGGGCAAGCGGCGATAGCCGTTGGCGGCCGGTAAAAACACCGCCTCATCGAAGCGCGCATTGAACCGGTAGCTGAATCGATTGAGCCGTCCCCAAGGATCATACGTCGTCATGGGCGGAGCATCCGCCGGCGTGTAGAGGGGAATTTCCTCCGTGCTCGCGCCCTGGCCCGTGCTCGCCGGCTGGCCCCCGCTCGCCCCCTTGCCTGATTGCGCAGCCGTTACCGTGCCGCCCAGCGCCGCGGCGGCCGAGAGGCCCTGCATCTTGGCGATGTCCGCCGCGTTGTCCGCGGCGGGGGTTTCCGATGGCAGGCTGTGAAATTGCACGCGCTGCAACGCGCATCCGCCGGTCGAGAGCGCGATCAAGAGCCAGAGCACTCGGATGCTCATCGCGCGCCTCCCGCCCAGTGCCCGCCGAGCATGTCGAGCATGTCGGCGACCTGCTGGCGATCGCCCAGATTGCCGAGGTGGCCGCCGTGGTCATAGACCGCAATGCGCGGCCCGAGCGTCTTCTCGAGCCAGAGGAGCTCCGCCTTGTCCAGTATCAGATCGTCGCTGTTGGTCTGGGCGTAATAGTCCGCATCGTCCCGCAGCGCATCCCCGATCACGTCGAGCCGATTCTGCGCGATCAACGATTCGGGCGTCGAGCCGGGCCGGCGCTTCATGTAGTACGGCGCGAAGATCCGCGTGAAGTACTCCCCGAAGGTCTTGCCGCGCAACGCCAGCGAAATCCGCTCGAGGGAGTCGCCGACGCGCGGCGGCCGGCGCGGATCCACAACCACCCCGGCGCCCGAATACAAGTCGCCGGCGAAGAACACATTCGACAGCGCAATCCGGAAGGTGAGCGCAATGGCCGCGGAGAACTGCGCATCGGTCCGGAGCACGGCGGCGGCGGCCCCGAGCAGGAAATCCTCATCGATCTCCACCCGGTCCGAGGCGCGGTAAGTGTTCGCGAGCGCGGCGTAGAGTTGCTGATAGAACTGCTCGACGCCCGCATCGCCGTTTCCGAGCGTGATCGCGAAGAGCTTGTCGAGGCGGCCCACCGTAGCGAACAGGCTCACCGGCGGATTGATCATGAGCGCGCGGTGGATATGCAGCTTGTGCTCGGTGGCATCGATCGACTTGACGACCGCCGCGTTCGCGCCGCCCAAGCTGTAGCCGAGCACATCGATGTCCGTGATGTGCACCTTGCGCGGCAGATGGGCGATGATCTCGCCCATCGCGGCGTAGAGATCATGGCCGTCCTGCTCCAGGTCGCCCGCCACCCCCGTGCTCGAAGTGGAGACAATGAAGCCCGGGAAGGTGGGCGAAGGCATCGTGAGCACGTGATAGCCCGCGCCATAGAGCACGGCGCGCAGCGTGGACAGCTTGGCGGTATTGCCGTCGCTGCCGGTGCCGGAGATGACGATCGCCAGCGGCGCGGGATTCTTTTGCGCCGAAAACCACACACGCAACCGCTTGTCGAACCAGAACACCGCGGGCACGGGCCGTGCCCAGGGCAGCGCGAGATCCATCTCGAAGATCGGCACTTTCTCGGGGAGCGGCGCGATATCTTGCGGCGGGGTGCCGAAGACCGTGGCACGCAGTGCCGCAGAATCGGCCAGACCGGTCGCGGGGCCCGGCGCGGGCGGCACCGGGATAGCTGGGGTGTCCGCGAGAGCCAAACGGGAGCCGAACGGGGCGGAAGCGAATAAAACGGCGAGTGCCGCGAGCGCGAGTCGAAACTTCATCATCCGCTTTATAGCCGATCGGCGAATCGCCTGCTCGGCTCGCTCAAAAAGAAGCCGGCTTGCGCTCCTCTGAACGCAAGCCGGCGGTGTCAGACTATCCAGTGAAGCACGGCGGATGCGCCGCGCCGGATCAACCGAGCCCGACCGGGACGAAGATGCGGTTGTCGCCGCGCTGTATCAGCAACGCCACCTGGCTCTCGCCCGGGTGCACGAGACTCCGCAGCTGCGCGACGCTGGTGACCGGCGTGCCGTTGACCGAGAGCACGACATCACCCTCTTGGATGCCCGCCTCCGCGGCGTGACCACTCGATTCCGTGACGACGAGGCCTCCGGCGACGCCGGCCTGCGAGCGCTCGTCGGCCGTCAGCGGCCGCAGCTTCATGCCGAGATGCTCGCCTGCGGGCGCAGCATCACCGTTCTTGGCGACGGTCTCGTTGCTCGCCGAGCCGAGGGTCGCGGTGAGGGTCACAGGCTTGCCTTCGCGCATCACCTCGATGGTCGCCTTCTCGCCGGGCGCGATGCCGCTCACCCGCACCGAGAGCTGGCCCGCATCGGCAATGGCGGCGCCGTTGAACTTCTCGATCACGTCGCCCACCTTGATGCCGGCACGCGCGGCCGCGCTGTCGGGCTCGACTTGCGCCACGAGAGCGCCCGCGGGCGAGCTCAGCTTGAAGGATTGCGCGAGCGACTGGTTGACGTTCTGGATCTCGACGCCGAGGCGGCCGTGCTCGACCTTACCGGTCTTCACGATCTGCTGCTCGACGCTCTGCGCCAGATTGATGGGAATGGCAAACGACACGCCCTGGTAGCCGCCGGAGTTCGTGTAGATCTGGGAATTGATCCCGACCACGGCGCCGGTGGAGTCGAACAGCGGCCCGCCGGAGTTGCCCGGGTTGACCGCGGCATCGGTTTGAATGAAGGGTACTGCGCCGTCTCCGGGGAGCGATCGGCCGGTGGCGCTGACGATGCCCGCGGTCGCGGTCTCCTCGAGGCCGAACGGCGCGCCGATCGCGAGCACGTAGTCGCCCACGCCGAGGCCGTCGGAGTTGCCGAGCCGCACCGCGGGGAGCCCGTGCGCGTCGATCTTGAGCACGGCGATATCGCTCGCCTTGTCGGTGCCGAGAACCTTCGCCTTGAACTCACGGTGGTCGATGAGCTTGACGGTGACTTCCTTGGCGCCGTCCACGACGTGCGCGTTCGTGAGGATGATTCCGTCGGAGCTCACGACGAAGCCGGAGCCCTGAGCGTGCATCGGCGTATTGTGCTGGCGCGGTATCTGCCGAAAGAATTGCGAGAACGGATTGTCCCCGCCGTCGTTGCCGAACGGATTAAAGCCGCCGAACGG
>Ga0182030_10010106_pt1 | contig 19247 bp, 16 predicted proteins | sample 812S3MmetaG_FD_121299 | JGI IMG/M metagenome (GOLD analysis project Ga0182030, IMG submission 121299) | Permafrost microbial communities from Stordalen Mire, Sweden - 812S3M metaG (Illumina Assembly) | ecosystem: Environmental > Terrestrial > Soil > Wetlands > Permafrost | place: Sweden... | reverse complement strand
CGTCATGGAAGTGTTTGGCCGATACGCTGGGCACACAGCTTTGCGCGGTGGTGTGGCAGCCGATGTCGACGCTATTTTGATTCCTGAAATTCCAGTTGATTTTGACGTTCTCTATAAGCACGTGAAAGATTGCTTCGTTAAGCGCATTGAAGCAAGTGATGTTCATGCTGGCACGGCCATGGTGGTCGTGGCTGAAGGATTGCGCGATGCCTCTGGCAACCCACTGGTTGACATGTCATCCGAGCCTGATTCTTTTGGTCACAGACGTCTGCTTGGTGCTGGTAAATATGTTGTCAAACAAATTGAAGACCGCATCAAAGCTGATCCTGAAATCAAAGAGTTCATGAAACGTACCGGTCAATTCGTGGCTGGAGTTTACGAAATTCCTGAAGTACGCGAAATTCGCCCCAGCCATCTCGTTCGTTGCGGTTTTTCATCAGCTATGGATTCAAATTTCGGTCTGGAAGTGGGTGCAGCCGCAGTCGAGTTGATCACACAAAAAGTGCTTGGTGTGACAGTTGTCTCATACACAGGCGGCAAAATCGAATACATGGACGTGAAAGAAGCTATCGTGCAACGTTTAGTTGAACCAAGTGACGTTTCCTTGTTCGAAACATTTGGAATTTCGTTGGTCGCAAGCCCGAAAAGCCTCAGGCTCAGGGTGTCAAGGTGAGCGGCAAGCCGGTTCGAGTGTATTAGTACACTTCATTCATGACCGCAAAATAACTCATGGCGAGAGCGAGCGTCGTACAATACTACTTGTTAGAGCGTAGCTAGTTTGTAGCTGCTGATACTTCTGTGTGGCGATAAATTTTATGACCGGCAATCTCAAGCGAAACTGGATTTTTGGAACTTTGCTGTGCAGTGGCTTTCAGCTAATTGCGACTGCATCGGCTGATGAAGCTAAGCTAAGAGCGCCAATGCCTGGCACAAGCAAAATCGCCGTACCGTCACCGGCTTTGACCGCTGCCACAGCTGCTGATGATGCCGCAGCGAAAGCTGCCCCTGAGTCAAAAATGCCGCCGCCTGCTACACCGGCTATTGGTGGATTGTCAGCTCCTGGAGCCGACGCCATGATGACACCTGATTTGCTTCTGGTTAAACCAACAGACGGTTCAAAGCAAGCCGCCGAACCGCTCAAAGCCTACATAAACGCTGGTTTGACCATGCAAGTCGATCAACGCAATATCGCGTTTGAACATTTGAGCGGCGTGCAAATCACTGTCAACAATCAAACCGGACGACCACTCATGGTTGATGGCACTAAAGCCACAGTAACCACCAGTGGTGCTACGTTGACTGCCATTCCGGTCACGGTATTGCAAAAGGCTGTACTACCTAAAACTGGACTGGAACACGCAATTGCCTCTATCGGTACCAATATTGTTCCTGCTGCAGTCACAATTGGTGTGGTGCCAACTGTCAAAGATGAAATCAAATTTCGCAAACCAGTTTTGGACAGATACGGTCCTGACGAACAACGTCGTGAAGTCGAATCTTCGCGATTTGGTCGCCGTATCATCTGGCCTGGACAAAAAACTCAGGGCATCTTGTATTTTCAAACCGAAGGCTCACTCGTCACTTCTCACATTGAAATACCGGCTGCAACGCTGTTTGACACTCAAGACGCTTGCGTCCTTTCGTCAACACCTTAAGCTAACTTTACGGTTTCTTGGCTCGACTTTTGACGTTTGGAATTGGTTGGGCGAATGTGCCTGCTTTATAGCCAGTTGTTAAAGTGGTGGCTGAAATCATGCCCATATCATGCAGAAGTTGCGCTTGCGCAACGTTTGAAGCGACAATAGCTTGAGCCTGGGCAGTCACTGCCTGCACATAATTTGTCTGAGCCGTCATCACATCGACATATGTGCCGACACCATTATCGAGACTGACTTTGGCCAGACGTAGTGTCTCTCTAAAGGCAGTTACTGAGGCTGCCGCTTTGTCTATCACTTCGCGCGCTGAAAGCATTGCCAGATAATCGGAATGGACGTTTTCTACGACAAGGCTGATTTCCTGATTGCATTGCATCATGGCTTGTCTGGCTAATGTTTTGATTGCAAACAGCGTTGCTGCGGTGGTCATGCCAGAGTTGGGCAAACTCCAGGTCATCTGAAAACCACTTTGGAATTCGCGGAATTTGCCGGCAAAGATACCTGCTGGTGCCTGCAAGCTGCCGTTTTGGTTGGAGCCTGAACTGTTACCGGTGCCGCCGCCTGTAATTGATGGTGCCACCGCCCCTGATGATACGAGCGATCCAGACTGAACCTGCGCAATTGGGGTACCGCCAGATGAGGCGGGCAATGCAGCTGGTGCTGTGTTTGCTCCTTGCGTGGAAGTCGAACCAGAAGTCGGGCTGAAAGTATATTGCTGTCCTAAGGCATTGTTGCTGACCCGTCCGGCAAAAGACGAGTCTAAGAACGAAGCAATAGAAGCACTCGCAGCACCCCCTAATGCCGCTGAATTAGCGGCAGGAGCAACGCCAGTGTCATTTTGCTGGTAAAGCGTGAAGAAAGAAACTGAAGGATAAAGGTTCGAAGCCTGAGCTTGAATTGTGCGATTGGCAGTCAGTCGAAAATATTCATACTGTCTCAATCCAGGATTAAAACGTATGGCGTCCCCAACCAGAGTATTCAGTTTGACGTTGGGATTGAAAAGTGGTGCTTCGGTGAGTGTCTCTTCCACTGGTATCAAATTGACTTCGAGAGGAAAATTCATAGCCAGGTTAAGTTGTAGACCAGCCTGACGCATGGCGATGCCCTGTTGCAAAAAGCTCTGTCTATCGGCAGCAAGCCTTGTTTCAGCCTGCAAAATGGCATAAGTGGTTCCTGTTCCTGCTTGCAGTTGTACTTTTGAGTTGCTCAATTGTTGTTCGTCTGCTTCAACGGTTTTGGCCCAGATTTGCATCAGCACGCGTTGCAAAACGAGGTTAGTGTATTTTGTGTAGACATCGAGAAACACGTCTGAAACAGTGGATTTATAGGTGTACTGCCAAGCTTTCTCACGGTATCTTTGCGCCAGTAATCCATACATGACACCGCCCCCTTGAAACACAGGGAAGCTAACACCAGATAGAAAAGTGTGAGCGACTGATGTTGTGTTGAGATTGGGGACATTGACGTTTGAAGCGTTGTACGACATGGCGAATGTCGGCAAAAAACCACCCACGGCTGAGACCGTAAGCCAGTGTTGATAATTCATGCTTTCGCGTGAAATTTTTATGGCCATGCCGTTATCCAGGACATAGCGGATGGCGTCTTGCAGACTGATTGATTGACTGTATTTTGATTCTTCACGTAATGCATCAAAAGAATGCATCTCAATGATCGAACTCAAATACAAAGGGTTAAGATTGACTGTTTTATTGGCTTCATGATCGGGCGGACCCGAGCTAGCTAATGTGATGGGTGCCATCGGTTCGGCACCTGATGCCGGTGAAGCACTTTGCGCAGCCGGAGAAGTTGACGTTGTCCCTGCAGCCTGTTGTTGTTGCAATGGCCTGGGGGAGAGCGAGCTGACGGCAGGGGTAGTGCTTGCTGGTGTGTCTGTATTTAGAGTGTTGCCAGAGTTTGTAACATTGCTTGTAGGAGTAGTTGGAATTGGACTCTGATTTGGACTAGAGACCGGGCTGTTATTGACTTGAATGCCGTTGATGCGCAAACCAGGACCGCCTGTGGTATTGCCACGAACAGGAGTTCCTAGAGTGGGTGCTCCTTGCCCCAGCAATTCGCTCTGGGCAAAATTATCAACGTTGGACTTTGGCGTGGTGTTACCAGCAGTGTCAGTAAAAAATGAAGGTGGATTGCGGAAAACTCTTTCGCCGATGCCCACTGTTTGGGGCGAACCAATGAGATCGCTGATGCGGCTGATGTCTGCGTCTTCAGCTTTTGCAGCGGGCGTCTCTAGCAGAAGCAGAGCAAGCAAGCCTGCAAGCGTCAACTTTTTAAAGGCGCTGGAATACCACACGGTGTTCTTTTGAACGACTGCTGAAGATGCCTTATTCACCTCAGTTTATGTCCCCTTTGAAGCCGTGCAAAAGAGTGTCGCTGGAAATTATGCCAGTGTCATGGAGAAGTTGCGCCTGAGCCATGTTTGAGCCGACAATTGCTTGAGCTTGCGTGGTTAACGCGTTGACGTAATCGTGCTGGGCGGTGATAACGTCGAGGTTGGTGCCTACACCTTGATCCAGTCGAATGGCGGCCAATCGCAATTCCTCAGCCGACGCGGTGACACCATGGGCGGCATTATCGATTTGCTCTCGGGCAGCTCGCCAGTTCAGGTAATCAGAACGTACCTGTTGCAAAACCGTTTGCAATTCTTGGTTCGCCTGAACCGAAGCCTGATGGCTCAGTGAATTTGACGCTGCAATATTGGAGACAGCTGTAACGCCCATATTGTTCAAAGACCAAACGATACCCAGACCCTGTTGGTATGTACGGAATAAGCCGCCAAACACACCGGCTCCAGAGGTATCGGTGCCGGTGCTGGTTGTGGTGCTCGCAGGTGGTGCTGTAGTTACCGTGTTTGTATAAGAATACTGTTGGAACAACGAGACCTGAGGATAGAGAGGCGCTGATGCCACCTGGATGTTGCGTGCGGCAGCTATCTTGAATAATTCGTACTCACGCAATTCAGGACGTCGCTTTAGAGCAACACCAACGAGACTGTCGATTGATGACTGATTTTGAAATAAAGATTGCTCGGTGATTGTTTCTTCAACAGGAACCAGATTGACACCCATTGGAAAATTCATGGAAAAGTTCAAGGCAAGAGCAGCCTGACGAACGGCGACCTGTTGCTGGAGCAAAGCCTGACGGTCTGTGGCAAGCTGTGCCTCTGATTGCAGAATATTGAATCTGGCGCCTGTTCCAGCCGCTTCTTTGATTGTATTGACGCGCACCTGTTCTTGCGACACTTCAACTGCTTTGGCGCGAATTTGCAGCAGCACGCGGGCTAAGAGGAGGTTGTTGTATCTGGTATACAGGTCGAGCAGTGCATCGCTGATATTGGCTTTGTAAGCCTGTTCCCAGCCCTTTTCGCGATAGTACTGACCGAGAATTCCGTAGACGACACTGCCGCCTTGAAAAACGGGATATGCCAGTCTCGTCAAGAATACCTTGGCGTTAGAACCAACTTTCTCATTCATGATGTCAGTATGGGTTAAGTTGTAAGCCACTGTCAGGTTGGGCAGCATGTTTGCCACCTGTCCATAAAGCACGAACTGTTGATACTTGAGACTTTCTTTGGAAATTTTAATAGCCAGGTTATTCTGAATAGCGTAATTGAGCGCCTCTTCCAGAGATATCTGTTGATCGTATTGCACTTCTAGGCGAATCGTCTTGAAGGAGTCGTCCTTCAAGGAATTGTTCAAGCGCAATTTGTCCATGGCCAGAGTTTTGTTGATTGCATGGACCGAGTCTGGATCAACTGACGCTGGTGGCGCTTTACCGTCGATGACGATGGGAGTGCTGAGGTTCTCAGCGGCTCCAACCGGCAACATTCCCGGCGCGAGAAGCACCGCCAGTAATGCCGCAGCAAAACGTTCTTTGTGTCTATGCAAAATGGACCGCATGGAATTACCTTGATGTGTGCCACACTAGCATAGCGGGAGCGCAGTCTGTAATGGCTGATGTTAGCAATAGATATAGTTAGAATTGTGTCTAAAAAGGCTTTAAATGCGAAGATTGGCAAGATCTAAAGTTCGAGGTTTGGGGGAACTTTTGCTTGGCGCAAAATATTAGATTTAATATTTATATAAAACCAAGCGAGCTTGTCAAGCGTCTTCGTTTCACTATTCCCTTCATTTTCCCTGAATCGGTTACTGGCTTCCACTAGAATTACTCCGATTGTCTTTTAATAATAAAACGCGTCTTCTTGAAAACGCGCGATCGGGATATCGGTGAAAGTGCGGAACCAAGCCAGTTCAAAATTCGTTCATAACGTCTGCCTATCTATCGCCGTTTATCTTGTTTTTGCCATTTACTTCACCTTCTGCTATATTCCGAACGATTATTTTTTGCGCAATTTGAGCAACATCGTTTTGCTCCCTGGTTTTGCCATTTTGTTGTTTGCCTACTGGCGTGGCTACAAGATCGTTCAAAGCAGCAATGCAGTGGGGATGAGACAACTCAGTCTCCTGGCATTGGTGACAGCAGCGTGCGCGTTTGCTATCCCGCCATTTTATTCGACGGATCTGTACAGCTATATCAACGGTGGTTGGCAGCAAGCGAATTACGGCGTTAATCCTTACACCCTGATGACGATTGGAACCCCTGGCTATGGCAAAGACCCGATGTTTACTTCCTTCTGGGCTCTCAATCCATTTCCATATGGCTTTCTTTTTGCTCTGCTTGCCAAATTCGTCTGTCAGCTGGGTGCAGGCAGTTTGCCTCTAACGTTGCAACTATTCAAACTGTTGATGTTGCTGGCGTATTTCAGTCTTGGCTCTGTTATTTATTTTGGTGCGAAAGCCTTGCAAATGACCCGACCGGCAGTCAGCTACTATTTGTTTATGTGGAGCCCGATTGTGCTTTTGCACACTATCAGCAATGGGCATAACGATATTTTGATGATTTTGCCAGTGATGACAGCGTTTTATTGTTTGTTTAGCAATTTGTTCTTACCGGTGCTACCACTTTTGATCAGTGGAATATTGATCAAATATCTGTGGCTTTTCAGCGTTCCCTTTTTCATGTTGTACGTAGCGCGCCATTCTTCCCCAGCCAAAATGCTTGCAACCTCCGGTATTGGTGCCGTCTGTGCCGCCTTATTTTCAGTATCATTTATTTTCGACTGGCAGAAATTTCAATGGACGGAAATTCAGAAAAACATTTCGGTAAATGCCAATTCTTTGCCCGCTTTGATAGACCATCTGCACTATCCGATCGCCAAGCTTTTTTTTCACAAACAGGCTCCGCCCTGGCTCGACTCTCAGCTCAATTGTATTGCTGCGTCAATTGAAGTATGCCTTGCTGCATCTTTTTGTTTTTTGTGGCTTTTTCTATTGCAAAAAATGTACTGCAACAAAAGTGTAGTTTCACCGGCGACTTTAATTCGGTATTGCTTATTTCTCGCCCTGCTTGCCGTTTCCGTTGTCTCTGGCAAATTTTACCCCTGGTACATAATCATGTTTTTTCCTTTGTCTCTGTGGCTGCCAGAGCGTGACGAATTGCGCAAATTGGCAATAACACTGAGTTGCACCCAGCTTTTTGCGGTCACTTTAATTGGTCATGATCATGTCAATAATTTTTTGCTTTTGACTTTAGTGCCAATTGTTTATTATGGCCGGAGATTCTTCAGTCGCAATTTCTCTGGACTTTATGCTCAGGATAAGTGGTCTTCCGCTAACAAATGAGCCGCATGTTCAGTTGTTCGTTTCGCCCAGCTGCCATTAGATTGACAGCGTTTTTTTATCTGAGATTGTTAAATAAGCCTGCGCCAAGACCAATGGCTGCGCCAACTCCAGTCGTTGCCGCAATGGTATGTGGATAGTGACTGCCTGCCCAACCTAGACCAAGCCCGGTCACTCCGCCTGTGGCTATATCGCGCATGATCGGATGACGCTTCATAATTTTGCTAGTGCGAATGACGCCCACTCCAGCTCCTGTTGTTGCGCCGATAGCCGCTCCGCGAAATACACCCTGCCCTGTGACAAGACCGGTTAAAGCGCCAGCACCGCCGCCAATACCAGCGCCGATTGCCGCACCTTTGACCATTGGATGTCTTTGAAAGTATGTGCGGTTGTCTCGCGCTGGTTGTACTGCGTGAGGATGCACAGCAGTTAGTGGACGATTTTGAGACTGTGCCTGACTTTGAGACTGAGCTTGAGTTAAAGCGCGATTGTAACCATCACGGTATCCAGCATTATATATTGAGGCCGAATTGATACTACCTGCGTTTGCATGTTGGACAGCGGCTCCTTGGAGTGGCAGAGTAGAGGGCATTTGTGGCATCGGCACCTTAGTCGCCACAGGCACAGTGATTGATGGTTGCTGCAAGCCAGCCTGGGTACTAGATGGCGCAGGAGCGTTGCTGCTTTTCATCGCTGATAAGCCAGCAAAAGAGCTACAAATCAAAGCTATTGCCACAGCTCCCACCAGGCGCCTTCTTCTTAATGTCCATTTGTCCGGTGAGACCGGAAAATTATTGAGCGTCATCGCTCTTCCCTCATATCTAGTTGATTTTTATGCGGTAAATGCCTGCTCTAACATTTAAAGCATATGAATCTTATGTGGCTAAATTGTGAATTGGGCGACATCAAAAAGTGAACACAGCAACATTTTCTCGTCCGGCTGCGTCGATTTTCGTGGTGACTGTGATTTTAAGCAAATTTCTGGAGTGGGGCGAAAAACGAGCATGGATAAAAGAGCGCAGATAGCATTGGCAACTGTAGTGGGCGTGTCGGCGCTAGGTGGTTTCTACTGGTTGGGGGCTAAAAACAACGCTACTCCTGTTCCTGTCTATCCATCGGCCACTGCCTTGCCCCCTATCGATCAGGTAGTGCAGAACGCTCCTGCGACGCCGCCTGTCAAAACGACGACGATGACAATATCGACAATGCCAGCGGGGGCTCCACGCGACACAGTTTCTTTATTACCTGCCCGAAATGGTTTAACAGCACAAACACCAACTGTTGACAAATCGACAACTACAACTCAAGTCACTCAATCGGGTCAGCCCGGTCAAATGGCATATGTCGGTCCCAGTGGCAATCCATCGTTGCCTGTGACCCAGCCAATGCAACCAGGTCCAGGCTATGAGTCGGTGCAGCCAGGTGTTATCAATGGTGCAACTCCAATCACTGGCACTCAGACGACGACCACTAGTACGCATACAACCGTTCACACAGCGTCGACGCATCAGTACCACAAAGTACATAAGCATCATAAACAGGGCAACGTCCATGTAGCGCGTGCGACAAAGCATACTGTGATGTTTGCTGCCAAATTGCCGTTTCGTCTAAGACCCTAGAACTCTCAATCCACCGAGGAATTATACTTTAACACAGTTAGATTTTGAGGCACTGCATAAGTGCTATGGCCAACAATGAAATTACTGCGTATTTTGAGCACTAGTAGAATTGATCTGGTTTTGAACTATTTCATCTAAACCCTCTAGTTCCATGGCCAGACCCACAATTTGCGAAGAACTCAGTGGTCCTTTGGTCGTCGCTTCATTTTCTCTGGTGGCAATTTTAGCGAGCGAATCTGTGAATTGTTTGCACTTTACAGAATCTAGTGTGTTAGTTGAAGAAGCTGTTTGCAGCATCTCTTCAATTTTTTTTCGTTGTTGATCTATCAGCGGAATTGACTCCTGAGAGAACTGCATGCGTCGTTGCAACGCGACATGCAGTCCGGCAAAATTGTTGGCGATCAGTTCTTGATCTTTCGACGCAAAAGCTTCAGTCGAACGTCTCATCGATTTCAACAAATCTTCTTGCTGCTTAACTTCTGCGTTCAGTTTATCCACATCACCTTGAGCAATTTTTTTCGCTTTAATTGCTGAATCAAGCTCTGTGAGAAATTTGGCTTTAACGGCTTCGATGCTTTCTGTTGGATGCATCATGCTTGCCATTGAGTAATCGACTTTGGCTTTGAGGTCTTCTAAGTCTCTCGATATGATCAGCTGTTGCGAAAAGCCGATGTCGTTGCTTTTTGGTTTTACAGCTTGAATGTGAGTGCGTATTTTAGTGAGATCGGCACGAAATTCTGTGGCGATGCTTTCCTTGATTTGATGTTTTAAGAGAGCTGTCTTAATGGTCGCCTCCAGGCTGTCACAAGCTTTGACAAATTCATTCCAGCGAGCGGCTGAGTCTGTGCCTTCTGTCGATATCGCAGCAGACCTCGGAGCTTTGCTATCGGTCGATTTTTCGTCGCCTTCACGCGGTGGCACTTGCGAAGTCGCGACATTTTCATGACTTGCGTCATCTCGCGATTGCGCATTCTCCATCTGCAAACTTATTTGTTCGAGCGTATCGTTGACTGCTTTGATTGTTGGGGATTCATTGACGGCGGCAGGCAGTCCGCTCGTGAAAAGCCATACGATCAAAGACAAATTGACTATGTGCACCGTCTAATCCTCAAATAGTTTCCGCTTATACTTGCTCACTTCCAGGCGCTCAATGTTCTGGACATACCTTCTCGAAAAGGAATTCTTTGTACGTATTTTAATTCGCGCTCGGCTTTAGCTATATCGAATCCTTGATTGACAGCGGCGAGTCTAAAGGCCGGCCGAGAGTAGCGCGCTAGAAAGGGTTGCATTATTGGTGGCGCATATGGTGCAAGCGTGCTTGAGATTTCGCAAAGCAATCGGGCTATCGATTCTGAAACGTGTAGTGACGCTCGCGGCGCACCGGAGCCGTCGGCGATAGCGTCGAACAATTCTTTTTTTGTGATTTTTTCGCCGTCGGTGAGATTGTAGACCTGACCATATGCCACTGGATTGAGCATTGCCAGGCGAATTGCTCGGCATAGATTTTCGACGTAAATGACATTAGTTTCTTTTGACCCATCGCCAATGATCAAGGCTCTTCTTTTTTTTAGCGCATCTACAAGTCTCGGCATCCAGGCTTGTTCATTGGGACCATAAATAAATCCAGGACGTAATGCGGTGACGTTAATTGTGTCTTGATTGGCCTGGGTCATGACGATTTCTTCGGCGTCAATTTTGGAATTGGCGTAAGGCTCGCGACAACGTCGGAGCGGCTCGTCTTCTGTTACTTTGAATTGATCGTCTTCTCCGGTAATGACAGAAAGCGAACTGATATGAATGAAGTGTCTGACGCCGCATTTTATTGCCGCGTTCAAAACATGACGAGTTCCTTCAACATTGACTTCACGCAGTTCTTTGCCCTGACCATTGGGATCGATGGTGGCTGCTGCGTGCACGACAATATTGCAACCGGACATAGCTACAGCGAGGCCTGCTTCATCGCCCAATTCGGTTGTGACGATTTGCAGGCAACCGGACGAGCGAGCCACTTCAGCTAGAAGCGGTCCGGTTTTGGTTGTGGCGCGAACAGCTGCTACAACCGAGATATGACAGGCGTTTAAATGTTTTATAAACTGCAGTCCAACTAAACCACTTGCTCCGGTGACAAAAACTTTCGCGTTTTTGTAAAGCCCATCTGTGTTCGAGTCGGCAGAGGTTTCGGCGCAATCGGTAACGTAAGAATTTGCCAAAATTATGAAACCAGGTCACGAGTGAATCCGCTCTAGTTATAAATCAGATGGGGCAAATCTTCCAGCCCATCTCATTTTTCGAATTACTAAAGTTGGCGCTGTGGAACTAAGTCGTGCTTAATATACCAGAATTGAGTTAGAGTATGTTAGATGTCATGGGTGGCTGAATCGGCGATTCTCTGTCAGTATCTTATCCTGAGAATCGCGGTGCTCTGGTGTAAAGTGTGCGTCAGCTGTACGTCGAAAGCAAAAAAAATCAAAAAGTTCAAAAATTAGGAATGGTAACCATCAGTGTCTAGTAAGTGGAAAAAATATTTATGCTCTGCTTTGTTAGGTATAGCTGGCACAGCATTTTGCGCGTCAGGTACCGTCCTTGCAGCCTCTGCCGAGGTGATCAGAGAGGATCGCCCAGCAATTAGCAAACAGCTCGATTTACCAATTTACTTATGGTCTGACGCCAGCAAGCCAACCAAAGGCATCATTGTCGGCATTCATGGTTTGACCTTCTACGCTGAGGCATTCGACGATTTTGCAAGACATCTTGCCTCTGAAGGATATCCATTCTATGCCGCCGACATGCGCGGTTTCGGTCGCTGGAAGGCGGAAGCTGCTGAATACCATGGCGATTCGGATATCCACTTCAATCAGACTAAAGAAGACCTATTGAAGCTGGTTGACTCAATTAGACGTGAGAATCCAAATACAAAAATTTATTGTCTGGGTGAAAGTCTCGGGGCAAACGTTGCCTTCTGGGTTGCCTCAAGCAAGCCAGATTTAATCGATGGTGTCATTACATCTGGTCCTTGTTACAGGCGCTGGCTCCATCCGCGTCCTCGCTGGTTCCTTAGTTTTGCTGAAGGCATCTGGAGTCCATCCAAGACGAAGATCAACCTTGAGCCTTACATCAATCCATATTTAAGCGACGACAGAACTTTGACGACGTCTTGCCTGGCAGATCCCTTGATCTGTCGCCGTATGAGTCCAGTCGAGCTGATCAAAACTAGCTTTTGCAATAATGAAACTTTGCGCTATGTCGACCACATTCCTTATGAGATGCCGATTTTAATTATCGCTGGCGAAAAAGACAAAGTCTTTAAAACAAAGTGCATTCCAGAATTTGCTTCTCATATCGGCTCTGAAAAAATATCGTTGAATGTTTTGAAAGGCAAAGGACATTTGCTCATGGAGCACCAGCCACTGCATCCAGAAATCGTTGGTATCGTTGATAAATGGCTGGGTGTAGATTCAGAAAAAGAAGAAAAATTAGTCGACGTGCCAACAATTTCCGGAAATTAAGGTGATGAGCAGAAAATCGATGAAGAAGGAATTCCATATGGAAATCGACGACTTAGTCGATGCCCTTCTGCAAAATATCAATTCTCATGGTTGGAGTCTTGGCAAGATGCAATATGAGCTGGGGACGTTGACAGCAGCTCAGTTCGAAAAAGTTTTAGATGATGGGAAAGCTGTGCCGGTCAAGTTTGAACTTGTAGCTACCTGGCAGGATTTTGGCGACGACCTGGAGCTTGAACTGGTTGTAAAAGATCCAGAACATGACTGGACTGACGGCTGTTGCGCCCAGAAGTGTGCGACCATCATAGATTCCATCGAAGACAAAAAGTCATACGAAAATCTTTATTCTGAAAACACTGATTTTGTTTTCGACGATTTCGAAAGCAATAACAACTAAAATCGAGTGCTGTATGATGTGGGCTGAATTTCGCCCCTTATAGCCAAGGATTTACGCAGTGCCGTCAACGTTTGGAACCAGTCTGCTTTTTACCATCATCATAGTTTCAATTTCTCTTGGCGGATTGGTAATTTGCAGGCGTTGGTTACTCGCTGCAGAATTGAAGACGCAACATGACGTCGCCGATCCGCTTTCTCAAGTGGTCGGCATGATGTTTGCTGTGCTGCTTGGTTTTATGGTCGGAGACGCCATGCAAAGATTTAGCACAGCACGCTCGACCACTCAGCAGGAGGCAGCGTCCCTGGGTGACGTATTTATACTGGCTGAAGGATTACCTGTAGCCAATCGCGATCGCATCCGCAAATTATGCATTGATTATGCTGAAAGAGTGGTCAAAATCGAGTGGCCGCTTCTTGCGCATAAGCAAACGAGCCCCGAAGCGCGCGAATCATATGTACTTCTCGCTAATGAATGTGCATCATACAATCCTATTACTCAAGGGCAAAGTAATGTGCAGCAATCAATATTGCCCGCTGTAGTCAGCGTCGGTGATTGTCGTCGTTTGCGTGTAGAGGCTTTGAACAATAGCCTTGCACCGACATTATGGTTGGTCCTTTCAATCGGCGGTGCCGCCACTATTCTATTCACTTACTTTTTTGGTGCCGGCAATTTCAAAATTCAAATGCTGATGGTGGCCATTGTCAGCGTTGTTATCTGTCTCAATATATTTTTGCTCGTTGCCTACGATGATCCCTTTTCTGGTGACGTAATGGTTTATCCAACTGCCTTTGAGACTGACTTAGTCGTTTTTCGTGAGCAAGTAGGCAAGAGTCAAAAAGCAATTGCGAAATGACGGAGAAGCAAATGCAAGCCAAATCCACCATGGTCGCTCCTGCTCTAAGGGCATTGCTCGATAACTTTATAGACTATGCCGGAATTTTTCCTCCTGCCACAGTGACTCTTGATCAGGCTCTGCTGAATTACAATGTTTATAAACGCAGTGACTATGCCTGGATGCTTAGATATCTGGTCGTCAACGCTCACGACATTGAGCAGATTCCGGCTGCTTTTGTCGATTCTTTGAGTGTTCTATCTAACGTCGATCAAACTGGTGTAGCTGTGCTCGAAACTAAAGATATTTTGGCAGTCGTTAGACCAGTTTATTGCGAAGTCGCACTGAATGAACTGGATAAATTGGACGATGTCAAAAAATCGGGTTGTTTTGCCAAAATCCGCACTGGTGGCATAAAACCAGAGGCAATACCCAGCCCCAAAGAGGTTGCCTCATTCATTAATGCTTGTGTCAAATTGCGTTTGCCTTTTAAAGCAACCGCTGGTTTGCACCATCCAATTCGAGCAATGCGGGCTTTGACTTATCATATTGAGGCACCGCAGGCGGTGATGCATGGTTTTATCAATGTGCTATTGGCTGCCGCCTTTGCCTGGAATGGCGAAACTGACATTGAGCCAATTATTGCCGAACAAAGTGCAGAGGCATTCAGTTTCGGTGACGTCGCTTGCTGGCGCGACAAAACACTGACTGTTGCTCAGATCAAAAAAAGCCGTCTGCAATTCATGCATTCGGTTGGCTCATGTTCCTTTGATGAACCAGTGGACGAATTGAAAGAATTACAATGGCTTGGTTGAAAAGAATTTCTTAGCAACGACGCCACTCTTGGAAATTATTATGTCTTGATAGACATCCTCTTGCCCCATTGTTCATGGGAGCAAAAAATGATAATCTGCACCGGTTGTCCCCTCTGATTTGAGCTTGAGTCCAGCTCGGGCTTCAAATCACTCATAGCAAGAAGGAATTGCATGGAAGCTTCAGAAAAACTCGATCTAGATTGGTTTGAAACCTCCTTACAAAAATTGTCTGAAATCGAGGCGAACGCAGAGGACTATGCCGATGAGGAAGAGGGCGACAAAGCGCCTGACGCTGAGATATTCAATGCAGTCAAATCATTTCTCAAGACCGTCAAAAACAAGATAGACGCCAAACTGGAAACGCCGAGATTTTTCGTTTCTCCCAATGGCTCGATCCTGGTCACATTTTCAGACAAAAAGTGTGAACTGGATATTCGCTTCAGTCCAGAATTGCATTTGTATTTCAAAGATTCGGCAAGCAAGATAACTGAAGGTGCCTCGGCTCTAGATGCTATCGACTTGATCAAAAAACACTTCAAAATTTAGAGTGGATGATTGTCTTTGTGGAATAGACCAGTGTCTGGTCCTCTAGCTGTACATTGCGCCGTTATTTTTGTGGTCGCTATGCCAGTAATGCTGTTTCTAGCGATGCTGCAACACCTGTATGTTGATCGGCGTAAATCTAAATGCGCCGCATCGGCCCAGTGTGCCAATCGTCAGAAAATGCTTGGTCAAGTTTCCATTGAGCGCGCCGATCTTTTCTGGCGAGATTACATGGACGAGCGCATCCGAGCCAGTGAGGGCGCGAAACTGCGGATAATCAGAAAGGTTATGGCTATTAAGGCACCGAAATCTATAACGGAGGTCCAATTACGTTCAATAGGCGTTTAACAGAGCTTCTGGGCAAATAACGTTTTCTGTCAATGCAGCATTGTGAAAATTTGCTCCCGGCTATTGTCTATCCGAAGCTCTACACCAGGCATCATCTCATGGAAAAGCGCTTGTTTTTGCGGCGACCAGTCTTCGGCTATAATGACATTGCTCAAACGGGGCAGCGATTTCAGAAATGGAAAACTAGCTTCTGTGATACTACATTGTCTGATGCTCAGCCTTCTCAAATTTGGCAAATCTAAATACTGCAATCCCTTATCGGTAATCTGTTTGTTTTCAGAAATATCAATGTCTTTCAGGGACTTTATCGTGCTCAAATTTTTTAGATCATCATCAATCAATTTAGAGCATCGTATGGTGAGCTTCTTCAAACACTTCGAACCACGTAAAGCCCTGAGTAAATCTGGGGACTGTGCTAGTATGCCGGCCTCAAACCTTTCGAGATGATTGAGGCATTTTAGAGCGGCTATTGCTTTGCCGGTGACAGCTGTGTCGGCAACGCGCAACTCAGTTAGTGAAGAATTTTCAGCCAGATAAGCCAAGCCTCTGTTTGTTATTTCGCTAGTGCCAATATTGAGTATCTGGAGATTTTTCCATTTATCAATATGAGAAAGGACCTCGTCTGTCGCAGACTCCTTGTGGCTCATATCGAGGTCATTGATTTCGTCTAATCGGAAGTTGTCTAGCAAACTTGGCCGGTCGCAGCACGCGTAACTTGCAGTAAAGGCTAGCGGTCCTGGCTCAGGGATGATAACGTCTCCTTGAGCTATATATTGTTGTTTGCCCACTTCTATTTTTCCGAGTGAAACAGCTAATGGAAATTGAAATACACGAACACTTTGATGAGCGGCGTTTACGCATTGCGTTGAATATTTATGGTCTGGGTCATGGTTGTAACACCTTTCTTCTTCAGCCCTTTCTTGTAATTGACCACTATCATAAAATGCTTGCAGCTCAGGAGAAACAGTTGCCTTATCTGGTTCCTTCTCGGCAGGCTGGACGCTTGCCACTGCGACCGCAACTGGCTTTGCCACTACCGGTGGTTTTCGCACTGGTTTGAAGGCATACCACCCCAAAATTGCCACGACAGCAACTACAGTTAATGAAAATAGCCACCACATCTTAGAAGCTGGCTCTTTAGGGACCGCTGCTTTAGCTGTCGCTCGTGGTTGAACATTGCCTGATTTGCCAGTTTGCAGATGAGTCGGTTTTTTGCCGTTGGATAGTGCAATAAGATCTTCTGTGATATCGCCAAAATTTTGATAGCGGTCATCTGGTTTCTTTTGCAAGAGCTTCTGTAAGACTGCTTCTAAAGCTGGCGAAAACTTTTTGCCAAGTGACCCTTCGCTTAAAGATGGTGCTGATTCTTCACGATGTTTGATCATCGTCGATAAAGAATTTTCGCCCATATGAGGTGGCGAACCCGTAAGTGCCTCAAATAAAGCGCAGCCGAATGAGTAAATATCGGTGCGGTGATCGACACCAATGCCAAGACACTGCTCAGGACTCATGTATAAGGGGCTGCCGAATACATCACCCGTGCGCGTCAGATTTTGTAATTCGTTGCCTTCGGTTTTCAGTTTGGCAATGCCGAAATCGACCAGCTTGGCACAAGAGTCGCTGGCGAAATTGAGGTTTTGCAGCATTATATTGCTTGGCTTGATGTCGCGATGAATGATGTCTGTCTCGTGAGCATGTTGTAGCGCCATGCTCACACGTATAAAGATTTTTAAAGCGTCTTCGATCTCTAGCGAGCCCCGCTGCTTCAAAAGACCGGAAAGGCTAATGCCTTCGATAAAATCCATGACATAGAAGGGCATTTTGCCATCAAGCAGACCAAAATCGTAAATTTTGACGACATTTGGATGATCCAGGCGACTTACGGCCGCTCCCTCTTGTTGAAAACGACGCCAGAACACGCCTGTTGCATCTTCTATTTCCAGGGTTTTCATCGCAAAAAATTTGCGCAAAAAGATTTGCTCGACCTTGTAAACCACTCCCATTCCGCCAGTGCCCAGAACGGAGTCAATTTTGTAGCGCTCGGCGACTATTTGCCCCTGAGCAAACCTGGATTGACCGGACTGATTTGCTGCATTTTGTGAGGCCGCTGTTTGAAAGTTGTCTGGTTCTTTCAAGAATTGCTCACATTTTTTAAGTGTTTAATGAGGTCGAAGCGACGGAGATGGTCAGCCATCTGTTTCATTTTTCCTCTGTAGGCGAAGAGTTAAACGTGGCCCTTCAGGCTGTATCGTGCTTGCGTCAGCTTGAGACAATATCGCTGCACGCCCGTTCATAGCTGCTTTGTATCTGTTTGCCATTGCTTTTAATGCCTGAAGTTTGTTCTGCAACTTTGATCAGCTATTGTGTTTTAGCCACTGACCAATTGGTAGTCGAAAAACGACCCGACCGACCACCCGTTTGTCGTCTAAAAATCCCCAGACATGGCTGTCTGTGCTGTTGTTGTGATTGTCACCCATCATAAAAAGTTGATTGGGAGGAACGATAATGGCGCCGCGTTCTCCACTAAACGGAGCGATAAATTGCCCTTTCATCGACTGTCCTTGAATGTCGCCTAGTTCTTCTAAATCGTAGGAAGGACTGGGCACATCTTTTGCCTCGACGACTTTGAGGCCATTAACAAAAATGCCGATATTCTTTTTTACTTCGATTCTGTCTCCGGCGACACCCACAACGCGTTTTATAAATGCCGGCGGTTGCTCGGGAATAAAGGGAATCAGGCGAATCAAAGGAAAAGCCGGATCGGCAACACCAGTCTCAATCTCAGGCGGATAAAAGACGAGAATGTCGCCGCGTTGAATTGACCGTCCCAGCACTTTGAATGACAACTTTTCGACGAGAATACGATCTTCGATCTGCAGGCTCGGCTCCATCGAAGAGGACGGAATATATCTGGCTTCAGCGATGGTGCCTCGCAGAAAGAAAAACCACAGCATTACGGGCAGCCAGAGCTTGAGAAACTCAGAGACTTCGTCTTTTAAACTCTCTTTGTGACGCTTACCGCGTGGTGCCTTTTCAATATTGTTTTCGTTGGACTGCATCGTGAAGGCTCCAGGGCTATTGAAAAAAGTGACCTTGTTTATGGTCGGGCTCGTGCCTGGTTGTTATTGTCCCTTATCGATTGGGCTTACACAAGGTGCGAATCGGTAGTGCAAAAAGTGATGAGTCCTACCGAGCATGATGCGACAGCTACCCAGCCGCATTTGCCCTTGGACTGAATTATCGCAGCCTGGCGGAAACGGGTTTGATCAATTTTCCATCGCGGTGTCGATCAACTGAGTTCTTGAGTAGTGAGGACCGGAAGCTATTACGATGCACGGCTGTAAGGCTGGGCCGAGCATTGGAGTAACTATCAGTGGCAGTGAAAACAGGAAGAAAAAAAGCACGTGAGGTGCCCACCTTCGCAAGTAATTTTTGCGGAGTCTGATGCATTTATTTTCCTGACGTGAATTCGCGATCGCAGTTTGCCTGTTAAGGATTGAAAGAAGTTCGTCCGTCGTTGCAGTTGGCACCGCCAGGGCAGTCATCAAATTTGCAACAAAGTCGACTTTTGTTTCCTTACTCGCTTCGATCAGGGTGTCGCTGAGCGATACGTCGGTTGCATTGGCACGTTCAAGAGCGATGGCGAACATTTTGACCAAATGAGGACATCCGCTGTCTAATGTCTGATTCAGGCATTTTAGGGATTGAGGTAAAGTCAATCCGCTCTCAGTTGTGACTTTAAGCAGGTTGAGAAAAATTGGTAGCTCGAGCTCAAGTGTTCGGCGATAATGGGGTCGCCAGAGGCTCAAGCTCAGCGCCTGAGAATTGTCGCTTACATT
>Ga0182030_10010105_pt1 | contig 19248 bp, 21 predicted proteins | sample 812S3MmetaG_FD_121299 | JGI IMG/M metagenome (GOLD analysis project Ga0182030, IMG submission 121299) | Permafrost microbial communities from Stordalen Mire, Sweden - 812S3M metaG (Illumina Assembly) | ecosystem: Environmental > Terrestrial > Soil > Wetlands > Permafrost | place: Sweden... | reverse complement strand
GTGAGCGGATCTCTCCACACGAGGTGCAGCCGCTTGACCGTGGAGACGTTGATCGGGCCGCCGACGTCACGGTCGTTTTGCGGGTCGGCCCCCGGCCAGCGCCAGCTCGCAGCGAGCGTGCTCAAGGCCGCCGGCGCCGTCGAGCTCGCCGCGATGCCGCCGGCGAGCGTGAGCAGGATGGTCGCGCCGAGAGCACCGGCAGCGGCGAGCGACAAAGCGTGACGAGCCTTCACGGCTGCCTCCTCACTTGTGTTTGATGGGTCCGTTGGCGGGCGGGCTCACCGTCGTGGCCGACGGAGAGTCGACGACTGCGCTCGCGATGTAGTCAGTCCAGTCGAGCAGCTGACCGCGTGTGTCGCCGATGTACTTCACAAACCGCGCGGTCTCGAGCGCCGGGTCGGCGAGCACCTGCGCCAACTCAAGCACGGTCCCGTTGGTGGGGTCGATGATCACCTCGTCGCGCACTCCGGCGTCGCCGCCGGCCTGGCTGTAGCCGTCGCCGCCGAGCGGCCCGGCGATCTCGATACCGCGCCCGCCGGAGTTGTCGATCGCCGTGCCGCGCAGCTCGACGCCGGGCACGGCGGCCAGCACCTCGTAGAGCGCGGCACGCAGCGCCGGCGACGATCCGAAGGCGGGCGTCGCGAGGATACGCGCGGCGGTGCTGAAGGTGTACGCCGCGCTGACCGGGACGGTGGGGTCGGATGTGATCTCGCTCAGGCCGGTTTCGTTGGCGTCGATCAGCGCCGTCAGCGCGGCAGGATCGTCCGGTAGCCGCGAGAGATCGTCGGGTGGCGTGAGGACGCCGGGTCCGCCGTACTCGACCTCCTGGCCGGTCGGCGTGTTCGAAGGCGGCGTGATCTGCGGCTCTCCCGCGTCGGCCCAGGCTCGGCTGCCGGCGGGCGTCGCAAATGTCTGCGGCGTGTCGTAGGTCCAGACCTCACGCTCGGAACCGTCAGCTGCCTCCCAGATCTGGATCGTCTGCTGCTGCTCAACGTAGGCTCGTTGATCTGGGCCGCCGTTGCCGAAGGTGTAGTAGTTCCCGGCGAGCGTGTTGACCTCGCTGTAGAGGTACTGACCCGCCCCGAGCTTCAGCGTCGGAGCGTTCTGCGTCGCTCGGGCAGCGCTCTCCAAGGCCGCTGCGGCCGCTGAGCTGGGCGTTACCGCCGGCCCGCCAGGGATAACGAGCCACACCAGTACGGCGGCGAGAGCCGCGAGGAGTGCGCCGCTGACGCCAAGGATGTAGCCGCGGCGCGGATGCTCGCGGGCGATCGCCCGGCGATGGGCCTCACGCGCCGCAGCCGTGGCCACCGCGTCGAAATCCAGCTCCTTCGCCGGGTCTGCGTCGCGAATTCGGCTGTCGAGGTCCACCGCTCAGCTCCCCTGTGCCCGGACGCCATCGGCGGCCTGCGCTCGCTCTGCGAAGAGGCGCGCTGCAACGAGCGGGTCCTCGCGCAGCCGCGCCTTAGCCTTGTGCAGCCGCAGGGCGACGGCGTTCACCGAGCAGCCGAGAATCTGTGCTGCCTCGGCGTGGCTGCACCCCTCCCAATTGACGAGCCGCAGCGCCTCGCGGTAGGCGTCGGGCAGACGCTCGATCGCGTCGGTCAGCCACGCATCGCCAGGATCGGCGGCCACGGTCACAGTCACACCGGTCGACACCTCCCGCCGCAGGAGGGCCATTAGTCGCACCCGCCGGTGGCTTCCGCGGCGATGATTCGCCAGCAGGTGGCGGGCCAGACCGTAGAGCCACAGCCTCGCCTCGCCGCCCTGCGGAAGATCGTCGAGACGGCGCCAGGCGACGGAGAACACCTCGGCGACGAGGTCGGGCACCTCCGAGGCGGCGTAATGGAGCCGCCGGTACACATAGCCGTAGATCGACGCGTACTCGTCGCTGTACAGCGCCTCGAACCGTTCGCGGCGCCCGGCATCGTCGGGGCCGGCTGCTGACATCACGCCCGGCCCGGTGTCGACGGGATGGCGACCAAATGTCCGCCAGGCGCAGAATCCTGTCCGGCCGCCCTGCGATCCCCGCTCGCGTCAGCGTCGGCGGTCTTCGCGAGGTAGGCCTTCGTCTCGCTCGCGACCAGGGAGACGATGTCGGCCAGTGCGAGATTGACATCGAGCGGATGAAGCCCCCACGGCGGCGCGAGCGCGCCTGTGGAGATCGGCTCCGCTGCGCCGCCGACGGCCGTCACCTCGAGGACAGTGGAGCCGTTGGCGGTCACGCAGCGGGCGCGATCGGAGCTTCGGTATTCGAACCACGTCGTCGCGGCCTGTGACCCCGGTCGCTCGGCGGGCGGCTCGGGCATGCCTGCGCTCAGTGGGAACGGGTACGGGAAGACCGAGTCAAGCAGTGCGGAGCCACCGCCGAGCGCAGCCGGGTTCGTGCAGAGAATTGCCTGGCCTGGTTGCAGCGGTTCCCGAGCGTCTACCGGGCTCCAGGTGCTGGCGCCGAACACGTCCCCGGTCATGGGCGGGCCGGGGAACGATGAGTACGAGACAACGCAACCAAGCTCGACGGCGGACGTGCAGCCCGGGATGTGGCGGACGTCCCCGCCGACCAGGCTGCCCGCCGTGACCACCACTGCCCCGCCAAAAAGGATTGCCGAGAGCATCCGACGGCGAAGCGCGGCGTTCGGGTCGATCTGCCGGCTGATCGGCTCGCGCAGGACGAACGCTCCCTGCGAATGGCCGATCAACACGAATGCCCGGCCGTCGTTGTAGTGCGCGAGGTAGTAGTTCCACGCGTCCAGGACGCTGGCGTACTGCTCGGCCATCTCGGCCGGGGTGATTGACGCGGCATTTTCGGCTCCTGCGAGGGTCACCTGGTGGTACATCGGCGCGTACATCCTGCACACACGCTGGTAGTAAGCCACCTGGTAGCGCGCGACCGCTGTCTCCGCCGGTTGGATCGTGAGGTTCGACAGCGTCGAGCGCTCGGCGCTGACCGTCGGGTAGACGTAGAAGCAGTCGACCTTCGGGTCAGAGGGTCCCGGTGGCGTGAAGACGTGCTCGAGTTTCCCCGTCGGTGAGAAGATCCCCGTGTGCAGGCTCGTCACGCAGGGGTTGTCGGCGAGGCCCGGGCGACAGAGCCAGATCGGGAGCGAGCGGGTCGCGCCGCCAGCGCCTGTTGGGCCGCTCGCCGCTCCGACGCCGGCGAACACGGTGCTCGCAGCGATCAGAACGAGCACGAAAGTCGCCGGCAGCAGAGCACGCCTCATGGCATCACATGTCCGGCAGGCGCCCGGATCTTTCCGTCGCCGGCGTGAACAGCAACGCGACGCTGAAAGGGCGCTGCCGGCTCAGCCCCAGCTGCTGCTGATCCTCGTGTCGTTGGGGTGGGCTGTGAAGGCACCGCCCTCGAGCCCACTCTTGAGGCCGAGCAGGAACGTTGCCCACTTGGTTGAGCAGTGATGCATGAACTCGACCGGCTCGCGCCAGCCGGCGTGTGTGAACAGCAGCACGGTCTCCGCGTCGGTCGCCGTGAAGTCGAACCTGACGGTCGTAGCGACCCATTCCGCCGGGCCGTCGACGCAGCGCCACTGCACGCGGTGGCTTGGCGAGAGCTCGACGACCTCCATGACAGCGGAGGGCTTGGGGCCGTTGAAATAAAACGCCAGCTTGCCGCCGACCGCTGCGTTGCCTTCCACCTGCGTGGCCCAGAACTCGGCTAGACCGGATCTGGTGGCAACGAGCTCGTACACGCGGTCCGTTGGGGCGCTGATGCCTACGCGGTGGCGAATGTCGAACATTGTGGCTCCAATCAAGAGCTAGATATGCAGCCAAATGGCTGCCTTATGCGACGGACTATACGCAGTCAAAGGGCTGCATGTCAAGGGCGCAGCCAGCTTTCGGTCGCGAACCCCGCCTGAACCGGGCCCCCGTGTCGATCGCGGGTCCGCCTTGCGCGCGCCCGCCGGCTGGGTCACGTGCAAACCCCGGCCCGGCCCGCAGGGCGGGGCCAATCTCATCGAGCCTGCCCCCACAAGGTCTCGCCCGCGTCGGCGAGCGTCACGGGCGGTGACAGCTCGAGGTCAGGGAGTGGCGGGCTGCGTTTCGCCGGTCTCGAGCAGCGTCTTCAGGCTGGATATGACGATGGGCCAGCCTTTGGTGACCATCTGGGCGACGATGCTGCCTGGCTCGAAATGGTCGTGCAGCACCGTCAGCTTGACGAGCTCGCCGTGCGCCTCGAGCTCGAAGGTGACGTGCGATAGCGGTTCGGCTGCGGCGAGCCGGCGGCGTTCTTCGCTGAGTGACGGGTTCCACTCCGGCGTTATCGCATGCCAGGTGTAGGAAAGCCGGCGGGGCGGATCGGCCTCGAGCACGACCTGGCGCGGGTCAGCGTGGCGCAGTCCGTTGCGCTCCCACGTGATCGCCGAGCCGACTTCCCAGTCGCTCTCGACGACGAGACCCCAGTAGCGCTCCATGAAGGTCCGCTCGGTCAGCGCGCGGTACAAAAGCTCCGGCGTTGTCCTGATGTATGAGACGTAGACGAACTCAGGCTTGCTCACGTCTCGCCCTCCAGCGCGCGTTTTAGATCGGAGAGCGCACGAAGGCGCTGCTCGTCATATTGGCTGATCCAGCGCTCGGCGATCTCGTTGATCGGCGTCGGGTTGAGGTAGTGGAGCTTTTCGCGTCCGCGCCGCACCGTCGTCACGAGCGACGCGGCCTCGAGCACGGCCAGATGCTTGCTGACCGATTGGCGTGCCATTACCAGGCCCGCACACAGCTGCGTCAACGTCTGGCCGTTTCGCTCGCGCAGCGTGTCCAGCAACAGGCGGCGACTGCGGTCGCTGAGTGCCTTGAACACCGCATCGGCCTGGCGGTCATTGTGATCGTTCACCGCGGGCGTCGCCACGAGAATAACTATAAGCAGCCAATTGGCTGCTTGGCAAACGCTCAGGGTCTGCACTGGAGAGGGCAGACGCTTGCGGTCGCGCGGTGCGCGGTTCGGACGGATCGCTGTCCACTTGACAGGCAGCCAAATGGCTGCTTATCATCCCTGAAAGCCGGCTACGCAGCGGTGATCACAATTCGAGAGGAGTCGGGAGATGGCGCGGTACGTGTTCGCATACAGCGGCGGCAAGGGCGTGGCCGCCAACGAGGCCGAGCGAAGCGCCCAGTACGCGAGGTGGGGTCAGTGGTTCGCCGAGCTCGGCTCGGCCGTCGTCGACGGCGGCGCCGCGACGGGGACGGCGAAGAAAGTCGGCCCGGGAGGCTCGGTCAGCGATGGCGGCTCGCGTGGCCTGACCGGCTACTCGATCGTGGCGGCCGACAGCCTCGATTCTGCGGTCGAGCTCGCGAAGGGCTGCCCGGTTCTCGAGATCGGCGGCGCGGTCGACGTCTACGAAGCGATCCCGATGTAGCTGCGCCACGAGGCGCCGGGTCGGCAGCGACGTCAGGACCCGAAATCGGGAGCGCTCGACCGGCCGGCGCTGCCGCTGCGTCTTTGCGATGACGGGATCGAAATCGGGACGCTCACGCAGCAGCGAGCGTGCTGGCGGCAGTCAAGGGAACGAAGTTCATCGTCTCCTGAGAGACGGAACGACGCTCACATGCGAGCCGACATGCCCCGGCCGGGGTGCCCCGCTCTCCTCGGGGGCGCCCCGGCTGTCGGCGCGTGAACCTGATCGGGCTCGCGATGAGGCGCTGCTCGGTGCCGTCCCGCCTCAGCGGCAGCCCGGCAGGCGACGCAGTTCAGTGGAAGTGCATGTTCTGATGGAGGCTGGTCCAAGCGCTGAACTGTCCCTCGACGAGCAGCGCGAGCACCAGCCCACCTACGAGTGCTCCTGCGAGCGTGATCGCGCGGGCGCCGCTACCGCTGCCGTAGTCGTTCCACGGGCGGCCCGTGCGACGCTCCGCGCGCAGCGATTTCGGCAGATCGGCGAGATGGCCGAGGACGTGGACGGCGGTGACGGCGAGCCAGACGAAGAAGCTGATCTTGTGGATCGGGAGCCAGGTGCTCCTCGCGCTCGGCCCGACCGCGAGTAGCACCACGCCGCTTGCGAAGACCACAACGGTCGAGATCACGACGAGCGGCGCGAGCAGCCGCATCTCGATCGCCGGCGGGCCTTTGCGGCGATATGGCGGATCGGCCGTGTAGTAGCGGACGAACCGATAGCCGGTGCTGCCCATCTTCAGTGCCACCGGACCGATCAGCAGCATCCCCAGGAACAGATGGACGTTAAGGAGCTGCCCGATCCTCACGATCGTCACACCGAGCGCCGCAAGCAGGCCCAGCAGCACGACCCCTGTCGCAGCGGTCAGCTGCTCATTACCAGACGGCCCACCCGCGAGTGCACGGCTCAGGAGCGATCGGCGTGTCACTCCAGCGGGAGTCGGGGCGTCACGGCGCACAACCCCAAGTCTCGGCGAAAACGTAACGCCCCTATTTGCCGCGCATGAGAAACCCTTTATGTTGGACATCGCGGCGATGTGGGCGGCGCTGTTGACGTGTGCCGCGAGCTCTCCTTCCGGTTTACAGGCACGCCGTCCCGGTGGTCGGATTGTGCAGGTCCTGGACGCTCGCGGAGGTCGCGCCGCCGCGTCGGGCCGCGCTGGGCGGGTCGCACCGCTCGCTACCTCACGCTGCCTGCAATCAATCGGGCGACAGTGCCGCCCTGTGACACGCGGGCGGTGCGCACCTCCGGAGAACACGGCATAGAGTAGGAAGGACTGATGGGAAGACAAGCAGCGGTTGTGCTTTACGTGCTCGCGCTGGTAGCCGTCGTGGTTGGCCTGGATGTTCTGTTCTTCAGGCACCAGTTCTGGGAGCGCCTAATGGCAAACGTCGGCATTGTCCTGTTGTTCGGGGCGTTCTACTTCAGGTTCCTCAAGCGTTCATGACCGCATCCGCCGCACCGGGACTCACGCCGCTTTACGGCGAAGCGAAAACGCGTGGCCCGGCAAATCAGGGACATGCAACGCGATCGGCCCGAGCCTCGCGGAGTTTGCATGGGTTCCCAGGGGCCGCGTCGCGTCGCGACCCTCCTCTGGGGATCGAGTTCCTGGTTGGTTCGCGTTAGGCGACTGACGTGGTGTTTGCCGGGTGGGGATCGCGAAGCACCGTGACGGTCTCCACGGGGAACACCACGAGCCCTGCGAGCTGGCCGCCAAGCGCCGCGACGTAAACGGTCGAGCGTGGAGCGACACATCTACTCTTGTTCGATCCGCAAGGGCTGGCTGACCCCCACACGCCGCCCGACCGTGCTACCTTTCCGCGATGGCTACGGACGGCCCCGCTAACCGGCCTGACGGGCAGGAAAAGGAGCCGCCGACCGGCGCCGGTGCGCACGATCGTCGCGGGTTCCTCAAGCGGATGGTGGCAATCGGTTTCGCCGCGCCCGCAGTAACCGTGTTGGATCCCTTCACCACCGCTTCTGCGCTCGCGTGCGTGACGACGGTGGGCGTGAGCACAACCCACCCCGCGACCTCCCCGCCGCCGGCCACGTCTCCGGTGCCATCGACCACGCCCGCGCCGACGACGACGAAGGTCACCACGACGCAGGTGCCTGCGACCACGCCTGCGGGTACCACTCCGGTGCCTGCGACCACGCCTGCGGGCACGACGCCGGTGCCTGCGACCACGCCTGCGGGTACCACTCCGGTGCCTGCGACCACGCCTGCGGGTACCACTCCGGTGCCTGCGACCACGCCTGCGGGTACCACTCCGGCACCGTCCACAACACCGGTCCCGTCTACGACGGCGAGGCCGAGGCGCCACCACCACCATCACGCTGACCGCCGTCACCACGGCCGCGGGAACACCTGAGCGCAGCCGGTCGCTCGCTGTCCAAGGACGGCGTGGACCAGTCGATCGCTCCTAGCCAGCCGCATCGTCCGGTGTAGACCGGAGGTGACATCAACAAGCGCGCTCGTCGGCCGGCCCGGCGGCTCATGGCGGTGCGTCTGCTGCGGCGACCGCTCCGGGCGCCATCAGGAGCCCTACTCGCCGCAGCCTCTCCACGCACTCCGATACCTCAGCTAGCGGATCGTCCGCGAGGTGGAAGAGCTCGGCGACGGTGTGCGCGAGCTCGAGAACCGATCGGCCGCCGTCGGATAGCTCGAGCACGACCGCCGCCGTGTTGTTGAGCTGGTGCTCGCGAGTCGAATTGCGACGGCGGACTCGAAGCCCCTGATCGACCTCAAACACCTCCAGCGCGTCGACGGATCGCGGAAAGTCCGTTTCGGGGTTCTGGCGCCGGACACTGAGCGCAGCGAGCGACCCGTCGGCGAGCGCTCGCAGAAAGTAGGCCTCGAGCCCACCGTGCCGCGCAATGAAGGCCACCTGGTCGGCCTCGTCGGCGGGGACATCCGCGAGGATCCGGGCGTAGGCACGGCGGTGCACGGCGGCGGTCATCGGCGCGTGAGGCTCGGCCGCACATGTCTCGCCAGGCGGCTCGGGACGGCCCGGCGGCGCGAGCATGAAGATGTCCCATTCACTCGCGAGATCGGCAGCTCTGATCGTGATCGCGATCGCGTCTGGCCCGCTCGGATCCTCTGTCACGAGCACGTGTTCATACCCGCGGCGCGAAGCCTCGCTCACCGCCTCGCGCCAGCATCCCAGCCGCCGCTGCTCCGGCCCGCCATCCTGCTGTGCCTCCAGATGCTCGGTGCGCCACGCCAGCTCGGCCGGATGGGTGTGCTCGCCGGCGTTCTCAGCGACGCAGATCACTGCGTCGAAGACGTTCAGGGGGTGCTCGATTTGCATCCTCGCTTGCTCGAAGAGCCCGTCCGCAGCGTCCGCCAAGAGCTCACGGAAGTGCTCCTCCATCGGCGCCGGATCCCAGCCGATCTCGGACCATCCGACGTAGTAGTTGCGAATCCGGTCTTCCCACCTGTTCGTGTATTGGACGCCGCGCGGCCGGCCGAAGCGGTGCACCCATCCCAACCCGGGGTGGCAGATCACGCGCCCACCGCGCTGGCGGAACTTCTCGTGCAGGTATCCCTCCTCGCCGCCGAAGCCCCGCATCCGCGGGTTCAATCCCGGCCACGCATCGCGGCGGCACGCGAACAGGCCGAGGCCCTGCATCGCGACCTCAAATGGCTCACAGGCAGGATCCTCGATGCGCGGATCCGTGCTCCACTGTCCAAACATGCCCTCACCCCAGGTCGGCTCCAGGTGGGTCGCGGCCGGGTTTCGGAGGTCGTCGTAGAGCAGCGGACCCTGCAGCAGGTCTCGGCTCTCCGGGCGCTCGACGAACCAATCGCGCAGCGTCGCGAGCGCCCCGGGCACCAGAAGCACGTGCGAGTCGACGCAGCAGACGATCTCTGCGTCGGCCTCGCGGAACACCAGGTCCCGCACCGCCGTGCCGTTGTAGGCGTTGAACGGCACGTAGCGGTAGTCGGCGATCCAGTCGCCGAGCTCGCGCAGCGGCGTCGCAGCGATACCGTCCGGATGGTTGTCGATCACGAGCAGCGAGAGGTCCGCCAAGACGTCGGTCTGATACATGCGGATCGCCTGCACGGTGAACCACACGCCGTCGAAATCGTCATACGTCGACATGCCGACGCACAGACGCGGCGCGGCGCCCGGCGCCGCGCGATCAACGGTGTCGCGCTGCGGCGTGTCCCTGGGGCCCGCGGATTGATGACCGCGGACCCGGCGAAACGGACGTGCGGCCGCCTCGGCATCCGGTATCACGCCCACCTCGGTCCCGGCCGCCAGGGCCCTCGGATCTGCCGCGAGCACCCCGGCGGCCCACCGACGCTGCCCGTCGGTGTAGAGCGACGCGTGCTTCAGCACGATACGGGCCCTGATCTCCTGGTCCTTACCGACCAACCTGGAGTACAAGCCGTCGTGTACACGGTAGTGCCACAACGCGCCGGCTGCCCTGACGCCGATCCAGCCGTGCTCGATGCAGCCGATCCAGAAATCCCAGTCGGCATGTCCGATCTCGGTGTCATAGCCCCCGACCTGCTCCCATGCGGCGCGGCGAAACAGCGAGGCGCTGCCGACAAGGTTGACGTGGAGCTCGGTTTGCGTGTCCCACTCCCGAAGCTGCTGGACGGCCCCGTCCTCGTCAAAGCCGAGGATGTCCCCATAGGCGATCGCCGCCAACGGGTGCCGCTCCAGCGCCGCCACACACGTTTCAAGGAAGGCGCTGTCGAGACGATCGTCAGCGTCGAGGCACAGCACGTATTCAGCTGTCGTAGCCTCCACGCCGACGTTGCGACTCGCTCCTGCCGAGCCGCTGTGCCGCGTGGATATGAGCCGGATCGAAGCCTCCGAATGGGAGGCGACAAGCCGCTGCGCGACCTCGCGAGAGTCGTCGGTGCTGCCGTCGTCGACGATGATTATCTCGTCCGCGCAAAGCGTCTGGGCGACGACGCTCTCAACCGCCTCGGCCAGGTAGCGGCCGTAGTTGAAGCAGGGGATGACGACTGCGGCACGCATCTCGCTCTCACACCGTGTCAAATCAGGGGCCGGGGTACGCCGGCGACGGTCGCGTCGCTATCGCTGTCGCAGCCTAGCGGACAGCTAACGGTGCCTGACAGGCATCCCCGCACGACCGCCTGATCGATCCATCGACGGCGGTCGGCCGCGACGCGGCGCACCTCTCGCTCGTAGGCTGCGAAGAGGCCGTTGAGGTCCGGCCCGAACCTGCTGAACGTAGACCTCATCGAAGCCGGCCTGCTCGTAGCGTTCGACCAATCCAGGTGGCGGTCGATATCGGTCAGCCGCTGCGGGATCGCTCGTGGCGTGGCGCGCGCCGGCCGACGATCAGGCGCTCGCGGTCGAGCATTGTCGCGGCGCCCCAGCAGGCGAGGCCGTCGAGCACGACAAAGGCGAGGCCGATCGCGACGGCCGAGAGCACCGTCGGCGCGATCACTCGGAAGGTGATCAGGACCGCCAACCCGAGCGGCGGCAGGCTCGCCAGTGTCGAGAGTTGCTGGGCCACGCGCACGTCGGTTGACCGCACGGACACCGCCATGCCGACACATACCGACCAGGTGGCGAGCAGCGGCGTGAACAGCACCTCCACGAGGATCGGCGGAACCTGCCATAGATCGGAGAACACCGCGTGCGCCGCCCAAATGCGCACGGCGACGACGAAGGCCGCATACAACACGTAGGTGACGGCGACCGCGGGCAGCACGGCCGCGAGGCCCTTGCCGAGCATCAGCTCGCCACGGCGGACGGGGGTGGTGAGCAGCGGCTCGAGCGTACCCTGGTCGCGTTCGCCGACGACCGAGTAAGAGGAGATGGCGGCGGGGAGGATCACGGGCACGATCAGCATCAGCAGTAGGACCGAGCTGACCACGCTACGCACGGCCGAGGTGCTCGCGGAGGCGCTCAGCGAGAAGATGCTGATCATCGGGCCGGTGAGGAACAGCACCGGCAGGATGCCCATCGTCACCACGATCGCGCGGTTGCGCCGGAACTGGCGAAGCTCCTTGCGGAAGACGGCCCGCACGCGCCCCCGATCGATGTTCACGGGCGCCTCGCCTCCACGTCCTCATCGATCAGCTCCAGGTAGACGTCCTCGAGCGAGTGTCTGCGCTCGCTGATCGAGAGCACGTCGGCGCCTGCGGCGACCAGCGCCCTGGTCAGCTCGGGCGCGGCGGTACGCGGGTCGGAGACGGTCAGCTCGTAGCCGTCGGCGCCGTCCGAATGCCAGCCTGCGAAGCCGGGGACGGCAGCGAACAGGCGCTCCGGGGCCTCCAGCGGCGCGAGCGTGGTGACCGCGAGGGAGCGCGCGAACAGGCGCTCGCGCAGCTCGTCGGGGCGGCCCACGGTTCGCAGCCTTGTGTTGAGGATCGCAACGCGGTCGCACATCCGCTCGGCCTCCTCGAGGCGATGGGTCGTGAGGAAGATCGTCACGCCACGCTGTCGTAGGGCGGTGATCAGTTCGTGCACCTCGCGCGAGGCGACCGGGTCGAGCCCCGAGGTCGGCTCGTCGAGGAACAGGACCCGCGGGTCGCTCAGCAGCGCCCGCGCGATCGCGACGCGCTGCTTGAGTCCCTTCGACAGGCTGCCGCACGGGTCGCCTGCGCGCTCAACGAGGTTGACGGTGGCGAGCGCCTGCTCGATCCGCGGGCGAACGTCCGCAAGTCCGTAGAGGCCGGCGAAGAACTCCAGGTTCTCGGCGACCGTGAGCCGCGGATAGAGACCCGGAGCCTCCGGCATGATCGCGATGGCGCTGCGGATCGCGACAGCGTTCTCGGGCACGAGCGGGATGCCGGCCACGACTGCCGAACCTTCGCTTGGTGCGATCAGCGTGCCGAGCGTCCGTACGGTCGTGGTCTTGCCCGCGCCGTTCGGCCCGAGGAAGCCGAACACCTCGCCCCACCCGACGCTGAACGAGACGTCGGCCAGGGCGGTACGCTCGCCGAAGCGCTTGGTCAACCCCTCGACGATGATCGCCTCGTCGCCGGCAGGCCCGCGCAGGCGGGTCGGCGTCGACGCCTCAGCCCGCAGCCTGGCGATTGCGGCCACCTGCTCCGGCGTGCGCTCCACCGGCTCTCGCGGCGCGACCGCAGGCGCCTCCTCGGCCGCATTCGCCGCGTCCTGCCGCTCGCCGGACAGTCGCCAGCCGACCCCGGTGTACACGGCGACCAGCGCAAGCACGATGACGATCCGGGCGGTCGAGGCGTGCACCACCAGCAGCGCGACGATCGCGGCGGCGAGCAGGACGCTGGCGATCACCCATCCCTGCCAGGCCAGCGGCCGGTAGCCCACCCCGTAGCGGCGGCGGACGAACCATGGCCGTGACCGCGTTCCGAGCTCCGGAGGCGGCATCGTGAGGCGACTATACGGGGAGTCCGGCGCGTGCTCGACTTCGGACAGGAACCGCACCCGCGGCGGCGAGGTCGATCAGGAAGCGGATGCAATACCGCTCGCTCAGATTGACCATAGACGCGGCGAAAGACGATTCCGGCCCAGCCCGGTTTTCGTGCATGGCCGCTACGGTAGTCGCGTGCGGATTGCGACCTGGAACGTCAACTCGGTCAAGCAGCGCCTGCCGCGGCTCCTGCCGTGGCTCGCCGAGCGCTCTCCGGACGTGGTGTGCCTGCAGGAGACGAAGCTCGCGGACGCCGCCTTCGATGCGCTGCTCGGCGTCGAGCTGGCCGCCCGCGGCTATCTGGTCGCGCGGCACGGCGAGGCGCGGTGGAACGGCGTCGCGATCCTCTCGCGCGCCGGACTCGATGATGTCGAGGCCGGCGTGGACGGCGCGCCGGGCTTCCCGGAGGCCGAGGCCCGCGCGATCGCCGCCACGTGTGGCGGGATCCGGGTTCACTGCGTGTACGTGCCCAACGGGCGCGAGCCCGGGTCCGCCCACTACTTCTACAAGCTCGAGTGGCTGGCGGCGCTTCGCTCCGCCCTCGCAGCGGGCTCGACCGACGCCGTCGTCTGCGGCGACATGAACATCGCGCCCAGCGACGCTGACCTCTTCGATCCCGCCGCCTTCATTGGGCACACGCACGTGACGGTGCCTGAGCGCGCCGCGCTATCGCAGCTGCAGTCGCTCGGCCTGCACGACGTCGTCCGCGAGCGCTGGCCCGAGCAACGCATCTTTACTTACTGGGACTACCGCGCGGGAATGTTTCACCAGGATCGCGGGATGCGGATCGACCTTGTGCTGGCAAGCGCGCCGGTCGCCGCTCGGGTCCAGGCCACGTGGGTCGACCGCCAGGCACGCAAGGGCACCGGTCCGAGCGACCACGCGCCGGTGATCGTCGACCTCGACGAGGCGCCGGACGGCGACATCGGCCCCGTCGTGCCGCCGCCGTCGGCGCCCGCCACGGGCAAAAGGCGGATCACGCCACAGGCGCGCGAACGCTGAGAAACACTTGCATGCTGAGCGATTGTGCTCGCGCGTGCCGCTCCGAGCCGGCGCAGGTAATCCGAGGGAGCGGATATGGCAGTGGCTTCGGTTCTCGGCTTTGACGGCGCCGTCAAAGCCGGTTGCCGCGGCGTGCGCGCCACGCTCGGTCCGGACGATGCCCACTGGACCCGCCCCCGACGGGCTCGTCGCCCACATCGCCGAGGCCAAGCCGGGTGATGCGTGAGGCGCACACGGTTGCCGCGCTGCGTATCGCTTCCCAGCCGCTGCTCGAGCAGCTCGGGCCAGTTGGGCGACGGGGATGACCCCCAGGGCTCGCTCACACAGCGATTGCGAGCTTGCGGATGCCCCCGAGCTGAGCGTATCGCGCGCCTCCCCATGGGCAGCCCTGGTTTCGAACTTCGCGCGGCGGGAGGCCATCAGCAGCTCGGCTGCTCTCCGCCGCGCGAAGGGAGTTAGGAGGCTGCAGGTGTTGGGACGATCGGGGTGCCGCGGCGCTCGCCCTGTTTGCTGCCGAGTCCGGGGAGCAGGGTGAGGCAGAGGCCTGCGACGGCTACGTGCATGACCATCAGCGGTAGCACTGTGGAGGCGGTCGCTGTGTGAGAGTAGGCGTGTCCTGCCCAGATTGCGATGTCAGGGATGAATGACAACACGAGGGCGACCGGCGCGACGCGCCAGAAGGTGCGAATCGGCTGGCTGGAGAAGGTGTTCAGCAAGCGGCACGCTCCGGCCGCCGCGAGCACGCCGAGCACGGTGAGCATGACCACGCTGCCCAGCTTGAGCGGAGTGAACGCCGCCGGTACGGTCACCACGTTTAGGGCGATCGCTCGGACAACGAGCACGGTGATGACCGATCCGGCGAGGGTTACGGCCGTGGCCAGGGCAAGGCGGCGTGTCCCGAACCGTGGGTCTGGCTCTGTCTTCATGAGTATCGCTCCTTGGATTGGGGGTGCGACGTGCTAACACGACGCTACGCAGTGGGCCGCGCGATGTCATCGTCCGCAGGGGCGAACGGGGGACCATCGAGCGAGCCACCTGCGGCCGTCGTCTCATCCGCAGGGATGAGAGGCCGCGACGGGGCGCTCGCTCTCGATTTCCTCAGCGAGCCATTGGCTGCCGACGCCGGGACGCTCAGCATCCGCCTGTGGCCTTGCGAGTTACTCGGCCGTCTCGCGCGGCGTGATGAGACCGGTCTCGTAGGCGTAGATCACGGCCTGGACGCGGTCGCGTAGGCTGAGCTTGCCGAGTATCCGTGAGACGTGCGACTTGACCGTCGCCTCCGAGACGACCATGGCGGCAGCGATCTCGGCGTTGGAGAGGCCGGCGGCGAGCATCCCGAGGACCTCTTCTTCGCGGTCGGTGAGGCCGGCCAAACCGTGGGCGTCGCGGGACACCGCGGCGGGTAGGCGGCGCCCGACCTGGTCCAGCAGCTGACGCGTCACTGCCGCCGAGAGGACCGCGTCGCCGGCCGCGACGGCGCGCACTGCCGCGAGCACGTCCTGAGTCGGTGCATCCTTGAGCAGGAACCCGCTCGCGCCGGCTCGCAGCGCGTCGATGATGTAGTCGTCCAGCCCGAAGGTGGTGAGGATCAGCACTCGCTGGTCCGGTAGCCGGCGCGTGGCCTCGATACCATCCATCACGGGCATGCGTATGTCCATGAGCACGACGTCGGGCCGCTGCGCCCTGGCCAGGCTGACGGCCTCCTCTCCGTTTTCGGCCTCGCCAACGACGCTGATGTCGCCCGCGGATTCAAGCACCGATTTGAACCCGGCTCGCATCATCGGCTGGTCATCAGCGATGACGACGCGCAGCGGCGTCATGAGTCGGCTCCGAGATAGGGCAGCACGGCCGTGACCTCAAATCCTCGCCCCGCCCCGGGACGGGCGCTCAGCGTCCCCCCGAACATCGCCACGCGCTCGCGCATGCCGACGAGGCCGTGCCCGTCGTTCGGCGCCTGCTCCCTCGGCGCGTCGGGCGCATCGCCGGCGTCGGCGATCGTTAGTCGCAGTCCCTCCTCAGCGTAGTCGAGAGTCACATGCGTATCCGCGCCGGCGGCGTGCTTGACCACGTTGGTCAGGGCTTCCTGGATGATGCGAAATGCCGAGAGGTCTTCGCTCTGAGTCAGCGCCCGCGGCTGACCACGCACCGTGAGCTCGATGCGCAGGCCAGCCGCGCGGGCCTGCTCCACGAGCCGGTCGATGTTGGCGAGACCCGGCTGTGGCGCGAGTTCCGCCGTCGCTCTGTCTGTCCGCAACAGCCGCAGGGTGCGGTGCATCTCGGCCATCGCCTGGCGGCCGAGGTCCGCGATCGCCGTCGTGTCGCTCGCGACGCGGGGGTCGTCGATCGCCGCACCGAGTCCCTGTGCCTGCACGACCATCAGGCTCACGTTGTGAGCTATGACATCGTGAAGCTCCTGCGCTATGCGCACACGCTCAACTGCGACGGCTCGATCTGCCAGTAGCTCGCGCTCGCGGTCCAGCCGCTCGGCGCGCTCGCGAAGCCCGTCGATCAGCCGCCGGCGCGCACCGACGTAGAGTCCGAGCGCCACCGCGGCGGCGCACGATGCCGCACTGCCGATCGCGAATCCCAGCAGCCGGCCCGCGTCGAGGGCGCCGCCCCAACCGGCGGTCGCGACGATCGAGGCGAGGGCGACGGCAAGCGCGGCGGCCGCGGACAGCTGCCACGGGCGGCGGGAAGCCATGGCGAACAGGACCACTAGGGCTGGCAGCAGCAGCGTCGGGTCGTCTGGGATCACCAGCGTGACCGCGATCGCGAGCACCAGTGCTGGAATTGGCTGGCGCTCGCGCCAGAGCACCGCCACCACGGCGGCCAGCGCGAGGAGCAGCACGAACGGCTCGTGCCGGTGTGCCGCGGTGATGCTCAGCGCCAGGATCACGGGGACCGAGACGACCGCGGCGAGCGCAACGTCACGCCTGCGGAGCGGCAGCCGGGAGATGCGCGCGATCGGGGCCGGGGACATCGTCTGAGGATAGCCCCGGCCCTGCGCGATCAAGCCGCCGCCAACGCGCAATTGCTTCACACGTCGCGCCGCATCAGGACCACTGCACCGGCGGCGAGCGTCGCGGCGCAGTAGCCGGCGAATACCGCCAGACCCGCCCACGGCGAGAGCGTATGGGCGTGGGCGGCGATGTCCATGATCGCCGCGCCGGCGTTGCTCGGCAGGTAGGGGTCGATCGCGTTGGCGAGACTCGACGGCAGGATCCCGACCAGCGGCGGGATCACGAACATGACCGCGGCGAACGTCGCGATCCCGGCTGCCGTGTTGCGCAGGATCGTCCCGAGACCGAGGCCGAACAACCCGACGAGCATCAGGTAGACCGCTGACCCGAGCACTGCGCCCGCGACCCCGCTGTGGGAGAAGGCGATCTGGATGTGTTGAGATGACAGGAACGCCTGTCCTGCGAAGAACGCGATCAGCGTCGACGGCAGCGCCACGGCGAAGCCGACGAGCGCGAACACACCGATCTTGGCCCAGAGCACCGGCAGCCGCGTGGGCACCGCCGCGAACGTTGAGCGGACCATGCCCGTGCTGTACTCGCCGGTGATCAGCAGCACGCCCAGAACACCGATCGCGAGGACACCGAAGTCGACACCAAGCAGACTCGTGGACAGAGGATCGAAGCTCGCCTTGTCGGCGAGGCTCATCGAGCTCCAGCGCCCCGCGGTCGCCGCGCTGGCGATGACGCCGAAGCCAATCGTCGCCACCACGGTGATCAAGAGCGTGTACCACGTGGAGCGCAGCGACCGGAGCTTGGTCCACTCCGAGAGTGCGACGCGGCGCTGGGTAACGCGGGTCGCCGGAGCCTTCCGCGGCCTGACAGGTGTGACGGTGGCGGAGTTCATGCTGCCATCCTTTCCTGCTCGTCGATGGTTGTGGTTGCAGTGCTGTCGGACCCGCGGTACTCGATCTCGTCGTGCGTGAGTGCCATGAACGCCTCCTCGAGGGAAACCTCCACCGGCGTGAGCTCGTACAGGACGAACCCGGACGATGCAGCGCTGCGGCCAATGTCGTCCGAGCTCAGTCCCTCGATCTCGAGAACGCCGGGCTCATCGCTGGACACCCGCACGTCGGGCGCGAGCAGCATTTCGCGCAGCTCACCCGCCTGCGGCGTGCGGACGCGGACGACGTTCTTCGATGACTCATGCACGAAGTCGCTCACGCTGATGTCGCGGATCAGGCGTCCGCGCCCGATGATGATCAGGTGCTCGGCCGTGAGGGCCATCTCGCTCATCAGGTGCGAGGAGAGAAAGACGGTGCGACCCTCGGCCGCGAGTGAACGCAAAAGGTCCCTGATCCAGTGGATCCCGTCAGGATCCAGACCATTGATCGGCTCATCGAGGATCACAACCTTCGGGTCTCCCAACAGCGCCGCGGCGATCCCCAAACGCTGACCCATCCCCAGTGAGAACTGACCGACGCGTGTACGCGCGACACCGCCGAGCCCGGCGAGCTCGATCAGCTCATCGACCCGCGCGCGTGCGATCCCGTGCGTCTGCGCCAGCGCCAGCAGATGGTTGTACGCCGAGCGCCCCGGATGCACCGCCCTTGCCTCCAACAGCACACCAACCTCATGCAACGGCGCGACGTGCTCACGGTAGGGCTTACCGCCCACCGTCACCCCGCCGCTCGTCGGCGCATCCAGACCGAGGATCAGGCGCATGGTCGTCGACTTGCCCGACCCGTTCGGGCCCAGGAATCCGGTCACGACGCCTGGCCGAACCACGAACGAGAGGTCATCGACCGCGGTCTTGTCGCCGTAGCGCTTCGTCAAGCTACTCACATCAATCATGGGTCGCGCTCCATCTCGTAGGTGGCTGTAGCAACCCCGACAACGCTAGGCCTGCCCGCCGTCGATGACATCGGCCATCATGCGAGAGAAGGGCGCAGCGAGCGAACGACATGACGCCGGCGTGTCATCCGCAAGGATGAGCGCCGTCAGCACGACAGGTTCGCGCCAGGCCAACGGTGCTACGAGCATTGGGCTGCCGCGTGACCGCGTGCAATCGTCGATGTCCGCGGCGCTCCGTGCACGGGAGCGCGATCTCGCTCGCCCTGCTCGGCGGGAACCTCGTCGCCCAGATCGTGCTCGACCTGGTCGCAGTCCTGGTCGGCGGAACCGCTTCTGCGGCCGCAACGCCGCTCGCTCCCACCTTCGGGCTCACTGCCCTTGAAGCGCCGGTGATGTTCGCGCGCTTGGCCGGGGCCGGGATGGATCAACTGCAGCTCAGCGGCGAGCGCCCCTCATGACGACCCCCCGTCGTGCTCGCCGCGGGATCGAGCCAGGGCGCGCAGCTCTCGGCGGAGCATGATCGACGGGCCGCCGATCAGTTCCCATGAGCGCGCGATCCCGATCAGGAAGCAGACGATCACAAGCACCGCGATCGTCGTCACCGGCCCGTCACGCCTGGCGTCCGACAACTGCGACAACCCGGCGGCGAGTTG
>Ga0182030_10010104_pt1 | contig 19249 bp, 19 predicted proteins | sample 812S3MmetaG_FD_121299 | JGI IMG/M metagenome (GOLD analysis project Ga0182030, IMG submission 121299) | Permafrost microbial communities from Stordalen Mire, Sweden - 812S3M metaG (Illumina Assembly) | ecosystem: Environmental > Terrestrial > Soil > Wetlands > Permafrost | place: Sweden... | reverse complement strand
GGCGGGGAATGAAGGTCGAACATTGGTATTGTCAGGCTGAATATCCCGAAGAACAGCTCAGGTACTCAAATCTGTTGGGAGCCTGCATGGCATCCGACGACCCCGATTTCAACCAAGAGCTGAATGTAGTCCTAAACTTGAACGAGGCTCGCCTCAGGAACAACAGGAAAGCCACCCTAGACGGACCCTAGACGGGTTTCTGCAAGCAGGGCGCAGATCAGGTCCATGGCATGTCGCAAGACTGAAGAAGTGGCTGCAGGAATGGAACGGCGAAACCGGTACGAATGATCTTATGCCTTACTGTCAGGTAGTAGTCTACTGGCTTCGAAAGCGTTTAGCTCGCGGCTGAAAAAGCATTTTCGGGGCGAGACCCGCGCGCGGTGCAAGGCGCATGGAGACCGATGCTTTCATGTTTGATTGGAATTCACTGTTCGACAGCCCCCCCTGAAAATCCATTTCCTGGAAACTTCCCCCGCGATCTCGAACGTCATCTATACATGCTTCCCGGATTCATTACTTTGGCTCTCACAGTTTCCACCCTGATGCCGAACCAGCAACCGGCTAACGCAACCGCTCCCGATGACACGCCGCAGCCCACTTCCGGACCGCATTCCCCGGAATGGAAGGGACTGACTGTAAAAGAAAAGTTGCACTATGATTGGCGGCACCTGTTCGATTTTGAAAATGTGGTGTTCGCGGGCGTGGGGGCGAGTTTCGATCAGTGGCGCGACAAGCCCTCCCAATGGGGTGAGGGATGGGGTCCATTCTTCGGACGCTACGGTTCACATCTGGGGCAGTACGCCGTACAGCGCAGCATCATGTTTCCGGTTCAGGCGATCGACCACGAAGACACGCGCTATTTCCGATCGAAGCGGACCACGTTTCAGGGACGGCTGGGAGACGCCTTTCTCCACACCATCTGGAGGCACAATGATAGCGGCGGGATGATGCCGGCGTACAGTGAATTTCTGGGAGATTACGGGGCGGCGGCGGCGGCGCGCATGTGGTGGCCCGACCAATACCATACCGGTTCCGCGATGTTTGTCGCCGGCTCAGACACCATTCTGGTGGATGCGGGGATCAACGTGTTTCACGAGTTTAAGCCCGACATCATGCGCTGGCTGCACTTCGAGCACTGAGCTTCGAGCACTGATCTCGCAGCGACCTATTGCAGAACGAGCAGGCTGCCTTCCGTTACGCCTTGTGGGGCCGCGCGGCGCAGTTGATTTGTTAGCGCGGCGGCCGTGATGCGGCCATCGAGAGCCGCCTGCCAGGCTTCGGTGACGCGGATCAGTTGCTCGGCGGATTCGTGCACAAACTCCAGGCGAAAGTGGCGGATACCGGCTTCGAGCCACTCGGCAAAGTGCGCTGCGGCGTGCTGGGCTTCAGCGCCGAATACGGTGTTACGGCACCCGACATCGGCGATGACGGGATGCTCGCGGCCGGAGTGGTCCCGCAGCGCGACCTCGTGCTTCTCACAGGGGCGTCCGCAATCCCGGTAACTGGTTCCGGTGGATAGGAAACGGCAGAAGACGCAATGCTCTGTGTGGAAGACAGGCAGGTGCTGGTAGGCGACCACTTCGATGCGAGCACCAGCGAATCGCGCGAGTTCCGAGATTTGGGCGGCGTTGAGGTCGTGTGTGGGCGTGATGCGCGTGAGCCCGGTTTCAAGAAGCAGTTCCGCGGTGAGGGAGTTGGCCGCGTTGAGGCTGAAGTCGCCGATGAGCGCTGGGTGCGGACGACCGCGCAGGTTTTCGAGGATGCCGGTGGCGCGCACAAGGATGTCGCATTCCAGGCTGAGCAGGAAGTTGACGATTTTCTCTTCTCCGGGTTTTAGAACGCGCGGTGTGGCGACGCGCGCCCGAACCGCGCGGGATTTGATGCGGTCAATCGAAGGGCGGAGGCCGTAGAGGTCGAGATAGTCGAGCGTGATCGATGCGGGGGTCAGGGTGAGCGCGGCGTCGAGTTGCGCGGGGGTGCGGACCAGGAGATGCAGTTCGGGGGGTGCCCCGGGTGCTGCGCCGGTGGGCGTGTGTGCGGGCGCTCGCTCGACGGCGACGTTGTCCACGACCGTGTTGACGCGGGAACGGGATTGGAGCGCTTGCAACTGGCCGACCGCTTCGCGGCGCATCTGATTGAGTAGGGACGCAGGCACGAAGGGCGAACCCGCCGTGTCAAGTTCGATTCCGTCGAGTTGGTAAGGGGTGTTGCCGAGGCGGCTGAGTTGATCGAGCTTCAGCGACTCGCTGCGCGCGGCCGTGAGCGGGGCAGGCGATTGGACGGTGACGGTGATGTTGGGCAGGGACCATTTCATGACAAGCCGCTCGCCTTCGCGGGCGGTCACGTGAACCTTGACGGGCTGCTTTTGGGCGGGGATGGCGCGAATGGTGCGATCGAGATCGGGATCATGCGAGCGCCAGATCGGGTCGCCCTGACGGATTCTTTGGAACCGGATGGCGTTGTTGGCAAATTGGAGTTCGAGCGTACCTCGCCGGTTTTCCGCGCTGTAAATGCGGCCACCCTCCTCGGGTTCTTCGGGACTGCGCCAATCGGCTGCATCGAACACCACGCCGTCGCCGGGTTTGAGCGGTGAGGTCGCGTGCGCGGCGGACGGTTCGATGATCACGCTGTCAACGGTGGTGGAGAGCACGCGTCCCATGAAGACACCGCGATGGCGCGGAGCGCGGCCTTCGACAACGGCTTGGTGATTCGTGCCGGTGAGGAAGTAGGGGCCGAGTCCGCGTGAATAGATCTGTTCGAGCTGCAGCTTTTCGAGCGGCGTGATGACGGGTTCGCGGCCTGCCCACGCTTCGTCCACCGCTTTGCGATAAGCGCTGGTGGTGAGTGCGACGTAGTCCGCGTCCTTGTAACGCCCTTCGATTTTCAGGGTAGAGACGCCGGACTGGATGATTTCGGGGATGTGTTCGAGGCTATAGAGATCTCCGGGCGAGAGCAGGTAGCGGGCGTCGCCGAGTGGAGTGTGGCCGCCATCGACCAAAAGATCGTAGGGCAGACGGCAGGTTTGCGCGCACTGGCCGCGATTGGCGCTGCGTCCGCCCCAGGCTTCGCTGGAGAAGCATTGCCCGGAGTAGGCCACGCAGAGCGCGCCGTGAACGAAAATTTCCAGTTCGCAATCCGATGCAGCGGCGATGGCGCGGATTTCGGCGAGAGAGAGTTCGCGCGCGAGCGTGACTCGATCGACCCCGAGCGTGCGCGCGAAAGCCACCCCTTCCGCGCTCGTGATGCTCATCTGGGTGCTGGCGTGGATTTCGATATCCGGAGCGATGCGGCGTGCGAGTTTGGCGATGCCGAGGTCTTGAATGATGAGGGCGTCGGCTCCGGCGCGGGCAATGGCGGCGATGGAATCGGCGGCTTGCTTGAGTTCCTGTTCGAAGACGAGCGTGTTGAACGTGACGAAGCCGCGGACGCCGCGGGCATGGAGCGTGCCCATCACTTCGGGGAGTTCTTCGATGTCGAAGCCTACTTTGGCTCGGGCGCTGAAATGCTTGAGGCCGAAGTAGACAGCGTCGGCTCCGGCGTCGATGGCGGCGCGGAGTTGTGGCCAGTAGCCGGCGGGGCTCATGACTTCGGGCTTGCGGGGAGACTGCATGGAGGGCTACTCTTACCAGCGTAGCGCCTGCGCGATGGTTGTTTCTTCAGGCGTGGCATCTAGGGATTCCACATCGAGCGGAACGGCGCAGGCGACGATCTGTTCGTCAGTGGCGCCGCTATAGCAGAGTTCGCAGACGCCGACCACGCTTTCGTTCTGAAGGAACGCGGGGCCGAAGGTGCGGCAGGTGAGCGGGCGGAAGTCGTAGAGCTCGCAGAATCCGGTGTCCGGGTCGAGAACGGGGCACGGGTCGTCGTCACCCTGGTCGAGTTGCGCGCGGTGGCGAATGAGCGCGGCGCGAGCTGGGTCGAGTTCCGCGAGGCCGCGGTGTAGGCGGGCGACGTCGGTTGTGCTGATGGGGAACGGTCCGTGGCAGCATTGCGTGCAGCCGGGGCGGCACGCTAACCAGCCTCCGCTCTTACGGGCGGCTTCAGCGAGAGCGGCGTCCACGATTTGGATGAGTTCGCTGTCAACCATGCTGCTTTCCAGTCTAGCGGCGTTTGCGAGAATTTATTCACATGCCAAAAGCAGTCTGTTTGTTGAGTGGGGGGCTTGATTCATCAACGTGTCTTGCCTTTGCGAAACGCGCCGGGTTCGAAGTGTATGCTCTGTCATTCGACTACGGGCAGCGGCATCGTGTGGAACTGGAAGCGGCCGCGCGTGTAGCGCGGGCTGCGGGCGTAGCGGATCACAAGACCGCCAAGCTGGATCTGCGGATGTTCGGGGGGTCGGCACTTACGGATCAGATCGCGGTTCCAAAGGGGCGCTCGGTGGCGGAGATGTCTGGCGAGATTCCGGTGACGTATGTACCGGCGCGAAATACCGTCTTTCTTTCGTTTGCCCTGGCGTGGGCGGAAGTGCTGGAGGCTTCGGATGTATTTATTGGCGTGAACGCGCTGGATTATTCGGGATATCCAGATTGCCGCCCCGAGTTTCTGGAGGCATTCGAGAAGATGGCGAATCTGGCCACGAAGACGGGCGTGCAAGGGAGAACGCATTTGAAGATCCACGCGCCTCTGATTGACAGGTCGAAAGCGGACATCGTGCGCCTGGCTCTGGAATTGGGAGTTGACCTGGCGCTGACGCATAGCTGTTACGATCCGGATGCCGGCGGCCGCGCTTGCGGGGAATGCGATTCGTGTCTGCTGCGGGCCAAGGGATTTGCGGAAGCTGGGGTTGTCGACCCGGTATGAAGATCGCGGAGATCTTCTATTCGATACAAGGGGAGGGTTCCCTGGTAGGCGCGCCTTCGGTGTTTGTGCGGACCAGCGGGTGTAACTTGCGGTGTTCGTGGTGCGATACACCTTATACATCCTGGCGCCCCGAAGGCGAGGAGTTATCGCTGGATGAGATTGTGACGAGGGTAGCTGAGTATAGCGCTCCCTACGTGGTGCTGACCGGCGGAGAACCAATGATTGCGCCGGGGGTCGGTGAACTTACCCGATTGCTGCGCGACGGAGGTGCGCATCTGACGATTGAAACCGCCGGAACCGTTTTTCAGGAAGTGGCTTGCGATTTAATGTCGATTAGTCCGAAGCTGAGTAACTCAACTCCGGAAGGCGTCTTTCGGGCCCAGCATGAGCGGCTACGGTTTCAGCCGGAGGTACTCCGGAGGTTTATGGCTGGTTATGACTATCAGTTGAAGTTCGTCATCGCCGAGCCGGGTGACATGGAGGAAGTGAAGATGGTGTTGGATGGGGTGAAGGCCGACCCGCGTAAAGTAATTTTGATGCCGGAAGGCCGGGACGCGGCGACGCTACAGGCACGTGGGGTGTGGCTGGCGGAGATCTGTAAGTCCGAGGGGTACAGGCTAAGTCCAAGGCTCCATGTGGATTTATGGGGCGACCGGCGCGGGGTTTAGGTCCGCGAAAGCGAAATCATGCCAAGACGCCGACAAGGTAATCGCGGTTCATCTTGTTGATGACCTCGAGCTTGATTTCCTTGGGACAGACCGCCTCACACAGACCAATATTGGTGCACTGGCCAAACCCTTCCGCGTTCATCTGGCCCACCATTGACCGGGCACGCGAGTAACGTTCAGGCGCGCCCTGCGGCAGTATGTTCAGATGTGTGATTTTAGCCCCCGTGAAGAGAGCCGCTGCGGCATTGGGACAGGCGGCCACACAGGCGCCGCAACCGATGCAGGCAGCCGCGTCCATCGCTTTATCCGCGGCCTGCTTCGGAACCAGGATGGTATTGCCATCGCGCGCGCTGCCGGTGGACGCTGAGATATAACCTCCAGCGGCGATGATGCGATCAAAGGGGCGGCGATCGACAACAAGGTCCTTGATAACCGGGAACGCCGTAGCGCGCCATGGTTCGAGAAACAGGACGTCGCCATCCCGATAGTGGCGCATATGTAACTGGCAGACGGTGGTTCCGCGCTGCGGCCCATGCGCGACGCCATTAATCATGAAGCCGCAGGAACCGCAGATGCCCTCGCGGCAGTCGTGCTCGAAGGCGATGGGTTCTTCGCCTTTGGCAATCAGGCCTTCATTGACCACGTCGAGCATCTCAAGGAAAGACATGTCGGGACTGACATCTTTGGCTTCATAGCGCGTCATGCCGCCTTTTGCGGCCGCGTTCTTTTGCCGCCAAACGTGAAGAGTAAGATTCATCTTGTGGACCTATTTATAGCTACGTTGGGACGGATGCACATACTCAAATTCGAGCTGCTCTTTCACTAATGATGGCGGCGAGCCGAGGCCGTTCCAGCCCCACGCGGCAACATAGGAATAGTGTTCGTCGTCCCGCAGAGCTTCGCCCTCTTCAGTTTGATACTCCTCGCGGAAATGGCCGCCGCAGCTTTCATTGCGATCGAGCGCGTCGATGCACATCAGTTCGGCCAGTTCCATGAAATCGGCCACGCGGCCGGCGTTTTCAAGCTGCTGGTTGAGGTCCTCGCCGGAGCCGGGCACGTTTACATCGCGCCAGAACTCTTCACGTAGTTCGCGGATCTTTCCGATGGCGTGTTCCAGGCCCGCTGCGTTGCGGGACATACCGCAGTAATCCCACACGATTTTTCCGAGTTCGCGGTGGAAACTGGTTACCGTGCGGTCACCCTTGATGGCCAGAAGGCGTTGCGTGATGGCGTCCACATTGTGCTCCGCTTCAAGAACTTCGGGACGCGAGCCGTTGATCTTCTCCAGTTTGGTTGTGGCTAAGTAATCGCCCACGGTGTAAGGAAGAACGAAGTAACCGTCGGAAAGGCCCTGCATGAGGGCGCTGGCGCCGAGGCGATTGGCGCCATGATCGGAGAAATTCGCTTCACCAAGAACAAACAGCCCGGGGACGGTGCTCATCAGTCGGTAATCCACCCAAAGACCACCCATGGTGTAGTGGATGGCTGGATAGATCCGCATGGGCACCTTGTAGGGATCTTCGCCGGTGATGCGGTTATACATCTCAAATAAGTTGCCATATCGTTCTTCGATAAGTGGCTGCCCGAGGCGCTTGATGGCATCGGCGAAATCAAGATAGACGCCGAGGCCGGTCTCGCCTACGCCGCGGCCCGCGTCACAAACGATCTTGGCGTTGCGGGAAGCAACGTCTCGCGGGACAAGGTTACCAAAGCTGGGATAGCGGCGTTCGAGATAATAGTCGCGCTCAGCTTCGGGGATTTGATCGGGCGAGCGCTTGTCCCCGGCTTTGAGCGGCACCCAGATGCGGCCATCGTTGCGGAGCGATTCGCTCATCAACGTTAGCTTCGACTGATAGTCGCCCGAAACGGGGATGCAGGTGGGATGGATTTGCGTGAAACAAGGATTGGCAAAACGCGCGCCGCGCTTGTGCGCCCGCCAGATGGCCGTGGTATTGGACCCCTTCGCATTAGTGGACAAGTAATAAACGTTTCCGTAGCCGCCGGTAGCGAGAACGACGGCATCGCCTAAGTACGATTCCATCTTGCCGGTGACTAAGTCACGGACGACAATGCCGCGCGCCCGGCCGTCGATCACGATAAGGTCGAGCATTTCCATGCGCGGAAACATTTTGACGGAACCCGCGTGGATCTGACGCTCCAGCGCCTGGTATGCGCCCAGCAGGAGTTGCTGCCCGGTCTGGCCGCGGGCGTAGAAAGTCCGCGAAACCTGGGCGCCACCAAAGGATCGATTCGCGAGCATGCCGCCGTATTCGCGGGCGAAAGGAACGCCTTGCGCGACGCATTGATCGATGATGTTGACGCTGATCTGGGCCAGGCGGTAGACGTTGGATTCGCGGGCGCGGAAATCGCCGCCCTTTACCGTGTCATAGAACAGGCGGAAGATGCTGTCGCCGTCATTCTGATAGTTCTTGGCGGCGTTAATGCCACCTTGCGCGGCGATGGAGTGGGCGCGGCGCGGGCTGTCCTGAAAGCAGAAGCACTTCACGTTGTAGCCCAATTCTCCGAGAGAAGCGGCGGCGGAAGCACCCGCCAGACCGGAACCCACCACTAACAAGTTGTACTTACGCTTGTTCGCCGGATTCACCAGCTTCATGTCGAACTTAGTCTGATCCCAGGCTTCTTCAATGGGACCGGAAGGACTGCGCGAGTCGAGGCTCATATTTCCTTTCTACCTGGCTCCCGAGGTAGTGACAAACCCCGCCAGCACGGCTATCGGGATGGAGAGGAAGCCGAGAGTAATGACGATGGCAATCAATCGCGCGGCGCTCTTGATAAAGGGCGAGCGCGTTGGCGAGGTGATTCCGAGAGACTGGAACATGCTCCACACCCCGTGGCTGAGGTGCATGCCGAGTAAGACCATCGCGATGATGTAGAACACGGAGATGGGCCACTGCTGGAAGCTCAGAACCACATTGTCGTAGGGATGCCCTTCCATTACCGGACCAGTGAGCAGGAAAGTGAACTGCGCGAGATGATAGACGATGAAAGCGCCCACGATGGGTCCGCTCCAGTACATGGTTCGCGAGGCATAACTGGCGGCGGCGTTGTCTTTCTTGACATAGGAGACGGCCCGCGCCGATTTACCCAGCAGCGCCAGTTGGACGGTAGTGACAATGTGCAGCGTGACGCACACCAGAAGGACGATGCGCGCGGACCAGAGCGCGGCCGGCAGTGAACGCAGGAAGATGGCGTAGTTATCGAACTTGGCTTGCCCTTCGAAAACCTGCAGATTGCCGGCGAGGTGTCCGAGGATGAAGGCGAAGAGAACCACTCCGGTCACGGCCATGATGGCCTTTTTGCCTACGGTGGTTTGGTAGAACCGGAAGACACGGTCGATGGGGGCCGGGACGGCCAGGGAACTCATGTGTTGTTCCTGTGAATGGAGAGCATCCAATTCAATTATAAGGATGCGGATTTGGGCGAATGGAGTTCTGAAAAATTCAGGCGAGGATGTCGTGCACGGATAGTTGCCAGTCTGGCAATAGCGCGGTGCTGATGAGTTCAGCCTCGTTCAGCACGCGCATGGGGGCGTTGGCCCGCGTAGATCACTAGAGCGCCGGGTTGCGGGTAGATCTGCCAGACTTCCTGGGCGCCGGCGCGGAGATAGGTCCAGATCTTGCGGGTGCTGTCGGCGGTGCGTTCACTGGGCGAGATGATTTCGATGGCGATGTCAGGCGCGCCGGGAATCGGGATTCGGCGGCGATCAAGGTTGGTCCAGCGCTCGTGGAGGAGGACGCATACATCGGGGCGGACGCGAGTGGATTCGTCGGGGGCAAATTCGACGTCTGGGAGCGCTGCGCCTACTGGGGATGCCTGGAAGTATTGGCGCAAGCTCGCGCAGAAAGTGCTAACGATCAGTTGGTGTTCAGGCGTTGGACTTGGCACTTCGATCAGCTCACCCTCAAGCAGTTCCCATTTCCGGCCTTCCTCGTAAGGCAGCGAGTCGAACTGCGCGCCTGCCATCGTGGTCGTTGTCGCCATTTCGGGTGCCGGTTTCATTATCGCGCTTTTCAATGACCTTCCGTATAATCCGGTGGAATTTGAAACAGCGCTGGATCGGGTGGCGTTTGCGAAATGTTCGTCAGTTCGTAAGTGGTCAATCCAAAGCGCGGATCGGAATTCGAACTCTTCAACAGCAGCTTGAGATCGTCGGAATACCAACGCTCATTCACCACTTTGAGATCATTGTCGTTTCCAATCGTGCCGGCCGGTATCGTCGTTGTGACGCGCGCGCCCCTGGCGTAAACGCCATTAACCGTTTGCGGCGTCAACTCTTCCGTCAGTGTCGTCGGTTCGGGCTTGGGTTTGCCCTTCCAACTGTGCGCTGAAGAACGATGCGCCAAAGCCGCAATTGTAACTGCGCTTTTCCCCGATGGATATTTCATGTAAGTCTTGCGATCGGTTAGCTCGTACGTGAATCCCGCGACGGGGTCGAAGATCATCACGCCGGTGGAGGTCTCAATTCGCATCCGTCCCGAGACGTCGCGATAAAAGCGCTCGGTTTCGTCGGCGTGGATCCTCGACCCATCGAAGAGGCGCTGTTCGTTGTGGCGAACTTCGCTGGCCGAAACCGGCTTTCCCACCACCGGTCCGGTTTGACCATCTATCGGAGGCAAGGCAAGCTTGTTCGGGGCCGAGCCAGGATCGGGCGTTGTCAACCACCAAACTTTCTGCTGAAACGCGTTTCCCGTTGCTGGGATCTGGGCGGCGATCGGCATGCACGCCGCGATCAGGATCAGTATTTGTTTCGTCATTTGTAAGTCTCCTAATTGGAAGTAAGAACGGAACCTGTTAACAGCCGAATCGCGTGGGCGCGCCCGTCCTGCCCGAAGAGAATGTCGGCTTTCAGGACGGCTCCCGTATCGGGGGCGCGAACGTCAAAGCCAGCGGCGATCAAAGCGGAAACCGGTACATCCATGCGAACGATGGTCGAGCGTTCATAGGGAGTGAGGGGCGCGGTGTAGGGAATTTCGACGAACACCTCGCTCGAATTTTGCGGCACGGGAGTTGGATGACGCAGGACAACCGCGACAATCACCATGCATGCCGCAAGAGCGGCGCCGGCGGGGATCCACCAGCGAAGCCGTGGCCGCGGGGCTCCCGATGCCGCGTCAAACTCAGCCAATAGTTTCGCTTCCAGATCCGCTGGAGCGGGCATTTCGCGCGACAGACTTCCCAAGCCTGAATGGATCGCTTGCTGCGTCTGCAGGAACCGCGAACACTCGCCGCACGATGCAAAATGAGGATCGACAACTGGAGAACCCGAGCGAACGGATTCGATCGCCAGATCGCGAGCTTGCCGGCATTTCATGAGGGTCTCTCCTTACTTGGCTTGTTTAGGTTGGGCTGAAATTTCCGGGCCAGCAAAACGCGTCCGCGGTGCAGGCGCGAGCGGATAGTCCCTACCGCACACCCCAGTAATGCCGCGGCCTCATCATAGCTTTGGCCTTCGAGATCGCAAAACACGATAGCTTCCCGGTAGCGAAGGGGCAGAAGCGCGATGGCTTTGCGAAGCGACTCAGCATCAATCCCGCGAGTGAAATCGACGCCGGTGGAGAATGCCGTTACTTCACTGAAAGGCAGCCATCGCCGCTCGCTACGCTGCCGCCGCTGCAACAACTTTCGCGCGACGCCTTTCAAAAATGCCGGCAGCACGCCCCGCTGCGGATCGAATTCCGAAGCATGATGAATCAGCCATACGAACGCATCCTGAGTAATTTCGGAAGCACTCGCCGGGTCGGCGGTCATGTGGAACGCAAAGCGAAACACCTCCGCGTGGTGGGCGCGATAAACGGCGGTGAAGGCATCGCGATCACCCGCGCGGAAGAGTTCAATCACCGAACTGTCGAGGGAACTTTCAACGCGCACGTATGCCGCTATCGCCGCCACGGGCGTCGGGAGTTCCAAAATGTTTGCGATCTTTGGCCGCGGCATCATTGCGTACGAGCTTATTGTCCTGGCAAGCCCGCTGAGGTCCCGAATATTTGGCGGCTCGTCAACGCGGCTGTAGGTCAGGCCTATTCATAGGAACGCCCCTGTTCTCCGAGTAGAATAGGGAAAGGTGAACTGTGGAAAAGGAAGTATCCAAAGAACTCAAGGGCGTTTCGACGTAGTGATAAACATCGTGAATCGGCGGCGGTGACCTCTATGAGATTGCAGCCGCATATGCTTTCCACCTCGCCGGGAGCCAGGCCTATTTAGACGGCAATAAAAGAACGGCTGTGCAGGCGGCCCTGGATTTTCTTGAGATCAACGGCGTTGACACCGAGCCTTTGCCGGGGCTTGACGCCTACGAGGCAATGATTCGAGTGGCGAAGCATGAAATTGACCGCACAGGCGTGGCTGTATGTTCCGCGAAGTGTTAGGTCCGAAAATCTGAAATCTTCCTGGATCTCCCTACCAGACCCGACACGCCTTCGGCGCCACCATCGGATCCCCCACCTTGCACGAGAACGCATGTTGGAATTCCGGTAGATTCTCCACTACCCCATTCACCCGGAACTGTCCCGGTGAATGTGGATCGGTCGCCGCGGCAACTTTGGATTGGGCGTCCGCTACGTTCTGACACCAGATTTGCGCATAGCCCAGAAAGAAGAGCTGTTCCTGCGTATATCCGTCTTCCTTCTTCGGCAGAACCTTATCGGCCAGGTCGCGGATCAGAGCCGCATAGGCCAGGTGGATGCCTCCGTTGTCCGCCGCGTTTTCACCCAGCGTAAGCTTGCCGTTCAATGTGACGCCGTCCACCGGGCTGAAACTGCCGTATTCATTCACGATGCAATCGGCCTTCTCGGTGAAGTTCTTGGCGTCTTCCGGAGTCCACCACTCGCGCAGGTTGCCGGTTCCGTCATAGCGCCGGCCCTGGTCATCAAATCCGTGCGTCAGTTCGTGTCCCACCACAACCCCGATGGCCCCGTAATTCACAGCGTCGTCGGCTTTCGCGCTGTAGAACGGGGGCTGCAGAATGCCCGCCGGGAAATTGATGTTGTTTTCCGGCGGATTGTAATAGGCGTTCACGGTAGGCGGTGTCATGCCCCATTCGGATTTATCCACGGGCTTGCCAATCTTGTTCAGGTCGCGGCGCTCTTCAAATGCAGCGGCGCGGACAACATCCCCCAGATAGTCGTTCCGGTTAATTTCGATGCTGGAATAATCGCGGAAATGCTCGGGGTAGCCGATCTTGTTGGACACGAGGCGCAGCTTCTCGAATGCCTCCTTCTTGGTGGCGTCGGTCATCCACGTGGCGGTTCGGATGTCCATCTGCATCGATTTTTCGATCTCACCAACCAGTTCGAGAGCCTTGTCCTTGGCCGGGCCGCTGAATGCGACCTGGATGAATTTCTCCCCAAGAGCTTCGCCCAGCGCGCGGTCGTCCGATCGCACGCAACGCTTCCAGCGCGGGGCAAGTTCTTTTTGCCCGCTGAGCGTGCGGCCCCAGAAATCGAAGTTCTCGTCGACGTAGGCTTGCGGAAGTTCGTTCGCCATCTCATGAATCACGTGCCAGATCAGATAGATCTTGATATCGTCAAGGCTAGTGTTCGCGATCAGCGGCTCCAGGCCCTTGAAGAAATCGGGATTGCCGACATTGACCTTCTCAAACGCGGGCGCTCCATCATCTGTGAAATAGACGTTCCAGTTGAAATCCGGCGTGAGTTTGGGAAGGTCCGCCATGGTCATCGGGTGATATGTGTTATCGGGATTGCGGCGAAGAACGCGATCCATGGAGATGGTCGCGAGGGCCGTTTCAATCCGCATCACCACGTCCGCTTGCGCCTTCGAATCCCACTGCATGCCTTCCGACTTGGCCAGCAGGTCGAACATGTTAGCGACGTGTACCACGTATTTCTCGCGGATGTCCTTGAACTTGTCCTTCAGGTAATAGTCCCTATCGGGCAGGCTCAGGCCGCCCTGATCGACGTCGGCGATATTGACGCTGGAATTCTTCTGGTCAGGCTCGGAGCCGAAGCGGAACATGGTCCGCATCCCGTTCTTGTTCAGCCTGGCGAATTCCATCGCCAGTTGGTCCTTCGTGGGCAGGTGGTGGATCGATTCAAGAAGAGACTGGATTCCCTGGAGCCCTTGCTGATCCACGGTCTTCACGTCCATGCATGCGGCGTAGAAGTCGCCGATTTCCTTGTCAATCTGGGAACGCCCGGCCGCGGGCTGCGCCGATTTCTCAAGAATGTCGCGCTCGATGCCCAGGTTGCGCTCGGCCAGTTCGTCGAAGCGACCCCAACGGGACTTGTCCGGCGGAATCGGGTTTTGGGCGCGCCAGGTTCCGCACGCGTACTGATAGAAGTTTGTGCACGGGCTGACGCCAGTGTCGATCGCGCCAATGTCAATGCCGGATTCGCCGAAGTGCGGAACGTATTGAGGTGTTTGGGCCAGTGACAGCGTGGAGATCAGGAGCAGAAGAAGAGACGATCGCTGGAGCATTCGACCATTCTATGCTGTTCTACTTCAGGTCGGAAAGGCGATCGGGCATATCCGCCAGCACGTAGCTCATCACGGCCATGGCGGCGACACTCTCGCGGAAGTCTTGCGGATTCACTTTATCGAACGTGTCGGCTTCGGTATGGTGCCAGTCGAAGTAGTGCGCGCCGGAACTCAGTTGGCCGAGGCCGGGCACACCCGCCTCCATGAGAGGCTCGATATCGGACCCTCCGCCGCCGCGCTGGATCTGATTCGCGCCAATGGGCGTGAGCAGGCTCGCGATCTCACGCAGCGCCTCCATTGCGCGACTCGGCGGCGAGTGCTCCCCTTCGCCGAAGCCAAACCCCAGAGGCTTCTCGGCGCCTCCATCCATTTCGATAGCCGCCACATGCTTCAGTACCGAATCGCCCAGCATAGACCGGTAGGCGCGGCCGCCAGCGCCGCCATTTTCTTCATTCACCCAGAAAACGACACGAATGGTGCGCCGCGGCTTTAGCCCCAGCCGCTTGATCAGCCCCGCAGCTTCCAGAGACACCATAATGCCCGAGCCGTCGTCTTGCGCGCCCTGGCCCACGTCCCAGGAATCGATATGGCCCCCCATCACGACGATCTCCTCGGGCTTCTCGGATCCCGGGATGTCTCCAATCAGATTGGCGGAGGTGGCGTCGGGCTCGAAATGGGCGGACATTTTCAACCGCACTTTCACAGAGTTGCCCCTCAACGCCAGCCGGTGCATCCATTCCGCATCTTCGATGGTGACCGCCGCCGCTGGAATCTGCGGAGAACCCGCCAGGTAGACCAGAGTTCCTGTGTGCGGAGTCCGCAGACTGATTGGGGTGATGGAGCGCACAAGAACGGCAACTGCCCCGAGCGCGGCCGCGCGGGAAGGCCCGCTGACGCGGTAGGTAACAGTGCGGCCGTACCCCTGAAAAGGCGCATCAAACAATACAATGTTGCCGCGAACCTTGGCTGCGCCCAGCGCGCTAAGCTCCTCGAAATTAGAAACCACAACGACGTTCGCGGTGATGCCCTGAGCCGGGGTTCCGACGCTGTTGCCTAAGCCAAGGATGGGAAGGTTGCGGTCCAGCGGAGAAATCGCGGTGAGGGATTCTTCACCGCGCACCCAGTGCGGAACCTTGACGCTTTGCGCCCGCACGTTCTCGAGGCCTGCCCGTTTCATCTCCTCGAAACCCCACGCCACGGCGCGGTCGAGCGAAGAGGAGCCGCTGAGGCGATTCCCTATACGGTCGCAAAGAAACTCCAGACGGTCCAGACTGTGAGGGTCAGTCGTAGCGGCTTCGATGAGACGTTTGGCCGTCTCGCCATAGTGAGAGGAAACCGGCCCCTCAGCCGCCTGAATGAAACACGTACTGAAAATTACAGCAATGAGGAACCGAGCCATCTCGACAAATAGTAGCAGGGCCGCGGAATGCGGCGGCCCGCTAGCTGCCGACTCGGCTCAGTCGCCGCAGCGGTTCCATGGAACCGGCGCCCATCGCCATTTCGAGTAAGGGCTGGTCAAAGAGATCTTCCGGTACGCTGAGGCGTAAAGCGCCTTCTTTCGTACAGATCCAGAACTCAGGACGCCATTTTTCTGCGCGGTCATAGGGAGCGCGGTAGACGAAAAACTGGTCAGATCGACGCTTCACTCGCGGTTCGGGGCGCGTCTCGTTGCCAAGCGCGCAAGCCTCCGCGAGAGCAGCTTCGAAGCTGTCAAATGGCCCGTCAATATAGTCTTTGTGATTGATGATGTGCCAATCCATGTACTGCCAACCTTTTGTTTCCAAAGCGCGTTTCAAAGCAGGTTCTTTCGTAGTCAACAAGTGTTCCTGCCCTTCCTTTCGCGATGACGAAAAAGCCGAAAAAAAGCCCAAAAAGCCGTACTACGCCGTTCGTGGACGTTTGAAACATCCAGCCAATTTACTGAATCGACTATGTGAAGCCGAACCGGATCGGGTCAGTATGGCGAAATCTATAATATGCAAAGCGATTATTGCAAGGCGGGATGCAGGCCCAAGTGTTCCGGCACACCCACCACCATAGGATAGACCTTGTTAGTGTTTTTCGTCAAATAGTTAAACGGCCATTCGTGATTCTTCGTGCCTTCTGTACTGATAGATGCACAAAAAGCCAAAAGGATTACCAACATCGTCACATGAGCTTGTTCTTCAGTATCTCGTTCACAGCAGCGGGGTTAGCTTGCCCCCGGGAGGCTTTCATCACCTGCCCGACCAGGAAGCCGAGCACACTGACCTTCCCGCTGCGGTACTGTTCTACTTGTTTTGCATTAGTTGAAATTATTTCTTCAACAATCTTTTCCAGGGCTCCGGAGTCGCTGATTTGACGCAACCCTTCGCGATCCATGATGTCGGCGGGCGTGCCTCCCGCCTCGAACATCCTGGGGAAAATCTCCTTAGCCAGTTTCCCGGAAAGCTGTCCGCTGTTGATAAGCTTGACCAGCTCACCCAGGTTTTCAGCCGAGATTGGCGATTCGGAAATCTCCCTGCCAGCCGGTTTCAGCAGGCCGGCCAGATCGCCCATCACCCAATTGGCGGTGGTCTTGGGGTCGCCGGAGACAGTCGCGGCCCGTTCGAAGTAATCGCTGAGTGCTCTCGACGCGGTGAGCACCTGCGCATCGTACTCCTTGAGGCCGTAGACCTCGATAAAACGGGCGCGCCTGGCCGCGGGTAGCTCCGGCAGGGAAGCGGTCACCCGGTCGTGCCATGCTGAGCCCACGCGGAGAGGCACCAGGTCAGGCTCGGGAAAGTATCGGTAATCGTGCGCGTGCTCCTTGGAGCGCATGCTTACGGTCTCGCCCGTTCCGGCATTGTAAAGCCGCGTCTCCTGAACCACCTCGCCGCCGCTTTCCACCAAAGCCACCTGGCGCCCGATTTCGAAATCCAGCGCCATCTTCAGAAAGCGGAAGGAGTTCAGGTTCTTGATCTCGACCTTGGTGCCGAACTCGCCCGCGCCCCAAAGCCGGATCGACACGTTCGCATCGCACCGCAGTTGTCCCTTCTCCATGTCGCAGTCCGAAACTTCCACGAATTGAAGAATCTGCTTTAATTCGGTCACATAAGCATAGGCTTCATCGGACGCGCGCATGTCCGGGTCGCTGACGATTTCGATGAGGGGCGCGCCGGAGCGATTGAGATCCACGTAGGAATACTGGTTGGAATCGCGGAAACCGTCGTGGATGCTTTTGCCCGCGTCGTCCTCCATATGGACGCGGGTGATGCCGACGCTCTTGCCGGCGATCCGCACCGTCCCATGCTCGGCCAGTGGCTCGTCATATTGAGAGATCTGATAGCCCTTGGGAAGGTCCGGGTAGAAGTAGTTCTTGCGCGCGAAGCGGGAATCCGGGTTGATGCGGCAACCGAGCGCCGCGGAAGCCTTGAGCGCCAGTTCCACGGCGGCCTGATTGAGAACGGGCAGAGCCCCCGGCAGACCCAGGCACACCGGACAGACATTGGTGTTCGGCGGCGAACCAAATTCGAGGGGACAGGAACAGAAGATTTTCGTCCGTGTTCCGAGCTGGACGTGGACCTCCAGTCCAATCACCACTTCGTATTGGGATTGCGTCATGCCTTCTAAATTGTATGGTGCGATTTGCTCTTCTGTTCGAGAGCTTCCAGGGCGGCCGTTTCCATGGCGGGTCGCGGGGCGGATTCGCCGGTCCAGAGTTCGAACTGCGCGACAGCCTGTTCGATGAACATTTTCATGCCGGGGATGACGCGCTTACCTTGCTCGCGGGCTCGACGAATCAGCACCGTTTCAAGCGGGTTATAGACCATGTCAAACACTACGCCCGCAGGAATGTCTCCCTCGAAGTAGCATTCGTCGGTGTGGGGAAAAGTACCCAGTGGCGTCGCGTGAACCAAGGCGTCGAACTGCGTCGCCAGGGTTTGCTCGCGCGTCAGGGCCTCGCCGCCGGCAAAGCGCGCGAGCATGCGGGCACGGTCGAAATTGCGGCCGGTGATGAACACCGAAGCCCCGGCATCCGACAGCGCACATGCCGCGGCGCGGGCCGCTCCCCCGGAACCGGCGATCAGCACGCGGCTTCGAGCCAGGGTGAGTTGCTCTTCAAGCGGTTTGATCACGGCGGCCGCGTCCGTGTTGGTTCCGCGCCATTTCCCGGCTTTGCGCCAAACGGTGTTGACTGCGCCGATGCGCCGCGCCAGCGGATCGATGTGATCCAGATACCGCATGATTTTCTGCTTGTGCGGAATGGTGACGCTGAAACCGGCGATGGGAAGCTCGCCCGCCAGCTTCATAAAATCGCGAAGCTGGCCGGTGGTCACCAGCATCGGCACATAGACGGCGTCGATGCGGCGCAACTGGAACGCCCGATTGTGGATCACCGGCGACAGGGAATGTCCCACGGGATCGGCAATGACACAGAAGATCTTGGTGGAGCGGGAGAGCCGGTCCGCGCGGTATTGCTTGCGCAGTTGGCGGGACGAAACCTGTCCGGCAGCGGTGCCTTCGGCGGAAGTGGGCGCGGCGTAGGTGAAGATACCATTGCAGGCGGGCGAGAGCACGCGCGTGGCAAATCCGGTTTCACCCATTGCCAGAATGATCAACGGGATTCGCGGATTGTGTTTGCCGACCGCCAGCACGCGGCCCACGTCGGACGGCTTACGGGCCGTGGTGACCAGTTTGTAGGCGTCGGCGGGGATACGCGTGAGACGCCGCAGCGCTACTTCCAGGTTCGGCGTGGTTTCAAAGTTGTGCCAGGAGATGATGAGACGCGCTCTGTCGCGCAAGGCGGCCAGCTTGGAAATGCTGACCTCGGCGGTTTCGATTTCCACATCCACGGCTTGAGCCCCATGATCGATGGCGGCGTTCAGAATCGCCAATTCGTGTTCGACGCTGCCCTCGAAACGTCCGTGGTTGTGATGGCGGCGGCAGGTGGCGAGGAGCGTCGCCTCTGGATGCGCGGCGAGAAACGCCTTGATCGCGGGAAGACCCTTTTCGGGCTGGTCGAGATAATCGAGCCGAAACTCGAGGAACGTTTCCCCGTTCTCGATTTCCCGTTTGGCATGCTCCAGCAGGGTTTCGACGCGAGGCAAGCCAAGCGCGACGCAGATTTTAGGAAAGGGCTGCCGCGAGGTCATGAACAGAGGGAAGTAGAGGACAGTTTACCCTATCGAGACGAATTCGCGCGTGGTGCTGTAGTAGGCGACTGCGCGCCCGTGAAAAGGGTCCACTTTTTCGCTAGAATCAGTCCAAGGCGTAAGTCATGAATCATCAAGTAACTCCCGAAGCAAATCCGATGCCCTTCGCGGGCCTTTGATGACGTCGCCACTCCCGAGCGTTTGGCGAGT
>Ga0182030_10010102_pt1 | contig 19251 bp, 11 predicted proteins | sample 812S3MmetaG_FD_121299 | JGI IMG/M metagenome (GOLD analysis project Ga0182030, IMG submission 121299) | Permafrost microbial communities from Stordalen Mire, Sweden - 812S3M metaG (Illumina Assembly) | ecosystem: Environmental > Terrestrial > Soil > Wetlands > Permafrost | place: Sweden... | reverse complement strand
GGAGACCTACGACGCGCTCTTGAGTGGCACCGACGGCAGCCGCGACGTGATTGTGGACAGCCACGGCCGCGAAGTGGGATACATCGTGATTCAGCACGCGATTCCCGGGCAGGACCTGAAGCTTACCATTGACAACGATCTGCAGAAGGCGGCAGAGCTTGCGCTGGGCGATCGCAATGGCGCGATTGTTGCCATGGACCCGCGCAACGGCGACATACTGGCCATGGTTTCGCGGCCCAGCTTCGATCCCAACCAGTTTGCCGTGAAGATCGACCGCAGCGACTGGAACAAGCTGATGGCCGATCCCGACCATCCGCTGATGAACAAGGCCATCCAGGCGCAACTGGCGCCGGGGTCGACGTTCAAGATTCTCATGTCAGTGGCCGGCCTGCAGGAAGGCGTTGCGCAGAACATGAAGATCAACTGCTCCGGCGGTTGGGGCCCTTACGGCTATTTCCACCAGTGCGACAGGCATCACGGCGCGGTGGACATTCACAATGCCATTCCGTTCTCCTGCGACACGTTTTACTACATGCTGGGCGACAAGCTGGGCATCGACCGCATTGCCAAATATGCGACCGAGTTCGGCTACGGGCAGAAGACCGGCATTGACCTTCCCGGCGAGCAGCCCGGCCTGATGCCGAGCGCGCAATGGAAGATGAAGAACTATCACAACCGCTGGTACCCGGACGAGACGCTGGATGTCGCCATCGGGCAGGGAGCCGTCGAAGCCACGCCGCTGCAACTGGCCAGGATCATCGGCGGCATCGCCTCCGGCGGCCACATGGTCCGGCCGCACGTCGTCTTCCCCGACCAGCTCTCCACCGACTTCCGCAAGGCGCTGCTGGAGAGCTTTCCCGGCTCCGGCGACGCATACTTCCCCATCGACCCAGAAAATTGGATCACCGTTACCGACGGCATGTACCAGGTGACCCAACCAGGCGAGTTTCACACCGCCTCGTCGGCGCACCTCGATGGCATTGACTTCGGCGGCAAGACCGGAACCGCTCAGGTGATGAGCCACGCGGCCTTGGGGAAGGCCACGAAGGGCAAGTCCAACGATCCCAATGTGTGGTTTGTGGGCGTCACGCCCAGGCGCAACCCGGAGTTGGTGGTGGCTGTCCTGTGGCAAAACGGCGGCTTCAGCGGTTATCCTGCCCGCATCGGCGCAAAGGTCGTCGCCGCCTATGTTGAAAAGCAGCGCCGCCTGGCCAACAACCTTGTCACCCCCGCCAAGCCGCCCGCGCCTGCGGAGATGAGCGCGATATGGACCGTGCCAAACGCGGCCGGCCAGTCAGGAAAAGCCGGGCACGGCGCTCCCGACCGCCTCCAGGCTGGCAGTTTCCTCATCGATCACGGCGAGATCGTCGCACAGGCGGGGCAAGCCAAACCGGGTCAAGCGCAATCGGGTCAAGCGCAATCAAGTCAGTCGTCATCGCGTCATGTGGGGATTGGGGATTTGAAAGGACATGGCTTTAGCCGTGCCGATGCCCAACCCAACGGAGGCCCGGCTTTAGCCGCTGAGGGATTGCGGGGTGTGGGAAAGACAATACCTCAAGGGCTAAAGCCCGCATACTCATTACATTCGGCAAGCGGCACAGCTAAAGCGGTGCCCTTTCAAAGCGAAGAATCAAAGCATCAACGCGAAGACCCGAAGCAACACCGCTACGTCCCGGACCCGCAGCCGGCCATCGCGAGTGCCGAATCCGTCCCTGGAAAAGGCCGGTAGCCATGCGCCGCATGCTCAGCTATCGCGACTTCGACTGGGCCCTGTTGGGCCTGGTGCTCATCCTTTGCACCATCTCCGTGCTCGAGATCTACTCGGCAACCCTGCACACCAAGTACACCGGCTACCACACCAAGCAGATTTACTGGATCTCGGGCGGCATGGTGGCCATGTTCATCTTTGCCCGCATTGACTACCACAAACTCATCGACTTTGTTCCGTGGGCGTACGGCGTCTTTTTGGTCTCGCTGGTTGCCGTCAAGCTGGTCGGCGTCAAAGTGCTGGGCGCGCGCCGCTGGATCAAGGTGGGCCACATGCAGTTCCAGCCATCGGAGTGGGTAAAGCTGGTGCTGATCATCATCGTCGCCCGCTACTTCGCCAACCTGGGCGGCCGCTCGCTTACCTGGAAAGACATCTTCAAAGCGCTGGCGCTGGTGGGCGTGCCCATGGCGCTGGTGCTCATCCAGCCCGATCTTGGAACCACTCTTACCTACATGCCGATTTTGGCGGCGGGCCTGCTGCTAGGCGGCATGAGCTTGAAGCAGGCGCTCATCCTGGGCACATGCGCTGTCACGCTGGTGGCCGGCGTCTGGTCCAGCGGCAAGCTGCTCAAGCCCTATCAAAAGGCGCGGCTTACGAGCTTTATCAACCCTGACAACGACCCCAAGGGCGCCGGCTATCAGACCAAGCAGGCGCTCATCGCCGTGGGCTCGGGCGGCGTGTGGGGCCAGGGCGCTGAGAAGGGCTCGCAGACCCAGGGAGCCTTTCTGCCCATCCCCCATGCCGACTTCATCTTCGCCGCATTTGGCGAGGAGCACGGGTTCGTGGGCGCGGTTTTCGTGCTGCTGCTATACTTTTTCATATTGATGCGTTTGATTCAAAACGCTCAAACAGCCGCGGACCTGTCTGGCTCATTGATTATCATGGGCGTAGTGGCTGTGTTGACTTTTCAGATTGCGGTCAACGTGGGTATGGTCATCGGTTTCATGCCAGTCACCGGAATTCCTTTACCGTTAATGAGTTACGGCGGTTCTTCGGTGTTGTTCACGTTTCTGGCGCTGGGTACGGTAATGAATGTCCGTATGCGCCGATTCGTCAACTGAAGGGCCTTGCCCGCGGGGGCCTGGCTCTAGTTCTAAAAAATTCACCTCTTGCGGAACCATGCCGGTACGGTTCCGGCCCGCAAGAGATCAAGTTTCAAGCATTTACCGCGATCTTCTGATCGATTGAAGACGCGATAGCCGGCCAGGTCCGGATGGATCTCGAGCCCGGCAGGACAAGGGTTCATGAGCACGCAGAGACGGGAAGACCGCGGGCGTAGAAGTTGTACGGAAATCGCGAGGGAACTGGGCCACATCTGGCTGGTTTTCATCGCGCGTTTCGTCCGTACAATCGCCACGGTTGGAACGGCCCCGCTTCCGACGGTCACACGACGGTCTGAAGCAAGGTTGGCCACAAACTCTCTGCAATCGGGTCACCTCACCCCCAAGCTTGTTCGTCAGGAAGTGCTGCGCACGCCGGCGCCTATCAGGGCCGTGCAGTGGGTTTGCAGGACCTTGTCGACACGCAGGTATTGGACAGACAGGTTTAGCCTCCGCCTCACCCTCGCACCTTCCGTACTCGAGCGTCTCCATCCGTGCCTCCCGCATCACCCAGCAGGCCAATGCCGCTGGACGGAAAGGTACGATGGCAAAAGAGATTTGCATCTCCTCCACGCCGCATGAGACGCGGCTTGCAATCCTTGAAGACGATCAGCTCGCGGAGATTTATTACGAACGCGAAAACGAGTACACGCTGGCGGGGTCCATTTATAACGGCCGCGTCACACGGGTGCTCCCCGGCATGCAGTCCGCCTTTGTGGACGTGGGCCTGGAACGCGACGCCTTCCTGTATGTAACCGACTTTCTCGAACTCGAAGACCCGGAAGAGGCTGATGAGATCGAAAAAGCTGCCTCCACCGGCGGAGCGCAAGCTCCGCGCGAGGTGCGCTCTTCGGGCGGTAGCCAACCGGAGGCCGAAGCCGGCTCCGGGCAGCGGCAGGACCCGAAGCGGTCGGGACGCGGGGAGCGTCAGGATCGCCAGGGTCAGGACCGTTCCGGTCAGGACAAGCCCAGTCAGGACCGGCCAGGGCGCGGCGAACGCCGCCTCGTGGTTGAGGCCGCTACCGAAGGTGGCGAGGCTCTCATAGCTGAAACCGCCCCCACATCCACGCAGGCCGACGCAGAACAGGAAGACGGGGCAGGCGCAAAGCGCTGGCGTGGCCGCCGCCGCCGCCGTGGTGGTCGCGGCTCTGCGGGAGGCCCGGAAAATCAGGCCGGCGGAGAAGACTCATCAGAAGAGTTTGTCGAGACGTCTCCGGCTCCCGCCTCGGAGATTCAGGCCAGTGCTGCGCCGGCCGAACGGCCCGCTGCACAAAACCGGGCCTCTTCCGCATCGGCGCCCGCGGCGGCTTCCTCGCCCGCACCGCGGGGCAGCCAGGTTCCGGTTCCCTTTGTCCTTCCCGGCGAGTCGCTGCGCAAGTACGGCGGCACTGCGGAAGAGGACGCGCCCAAGGCCGCCCCGGCAGCGCCTCCGCGCCCGGCAAGTACCTACAAGCCGTCCACGCTGGTGGAAGCGCCGCTGGCCTGGGACGGCAGCGGCCTGATGCCCGGAGAATCGATTTCAAAGCACCGCACCCGCCGGCCCGAGCCTCCCGTCCAGAGTTATTCCGAACTAAGCGGGACCTTTGCCGATGCCGCCGCGCCGGACGCCATTGAAGAACAGGAGTTCTTCTCCGAACGGGGTGAAACAAGCCACGAATCGAGTTCGGAAGCGCCGGCCTTGGAACTTCACGCCGCCTCGACCGAAGAGACCTTCGCGGCTCCGGATACAGAAGAACTTGGCGATGCCCCGCTGGTGCATCACGAGGAAGTGACGGAAGATCCATACTCAGACGATCCCGCCACGCCGGGGGAGCCTATCGCGGAAGATTCGGCAGAAGCCGAATCCGGTGAGGAGGACTTGGGCGAGGATGACGCAGACGACGATGAGTTTGAAGAGACCGAGTCGGCCGGCCCGGACGCCGACTCGTCTGCCTCGCACCATGTCGATCCAGCGCCTCCAACGGGCTTTCGCCTCTTTGGCCTGGGCGGCAAGAAAAAGGCCGAGGAGCCTGCGCTGACCCCGGCCGCCGAGCCGGCTGCCAAGCCTGCGACGGTTGCGGCTGTCTCAGCCTACGCGCCCGGCGCCGGCCTCATCGAAGAAGAGACGATCGAAGAAGAGGAGTTCGACGCTCCCCATCATCACCACTCGAAGTCTGACGATCACGACCTGGAAGACTACGAAGAAGAGACGCTCCCCGCGCAGTTGCGCACCGGCGACCTGGGCGAACTGCTGCAGGAAGCGCATCTCGATCACAAGATCCAGCTCAACTTCGACGACAAGAACGTGGAGGACGAGTCCTTCGACGAAGACGACGATGAAGACGAAGATGCGGTAGCCGGTGGCCACGCCGCTTCCAGCCAGAATGGGGCGCAGGGTCAGGACTCATCGAAGCAGCGCGGCGACCGCGGTGGGCGCGGCCGGCGCGGTGGCGGCCGCGATCGCCAGGCCGGCGGCCAGGGAGGCCAGCAGGGCGGTGGCAATCGCCGTGGCGGCGGCATGACGCGCCGTACGGCTCAAACCTCTGACCTGCCCATCATCTCTGACCTGCTCAAACCAGGCCAGGAGATCCTGGTGCAGATCGCCAAGGAGCCCATCGCCAAGAAGGGCGCGCGCATCACCTCGCACATCGCGCTGCCGGGGCGCTTCCTGGTCTTCATGCCCACCGTGTCGCACATCGGCGTCAGCCGCAAGATCGAGTCCGACGAAGAGCGCCAGCGCCTGAAGCGCATCCTCGTCCACGAGCGCGGCGAAGCTTCGGGCGGATTCATCGTCCGGACAGCAGCCGAAGGAGCATCGGAAGAAGAGCTCCGCGCCGACCTGCGCTTCCTCATCCACCTGTGGGACGAGATCAAGCAGCGCTCCGACAGCTCCAAATCGCCGGCGTTGATCTACCACGATCTGTCGCTGATTGAGCGCATCCTGCGCGACCAGGTCAGCGCCAACTTCTCGTCGATCTGGGTCGACTCGCAGGAAGACTACGAGCGCATCGTGCGCTTCCTCAACCGCTTCTCGCCTACGCTGGTGCGCCGCGTCAAGATGTACAACAAGGAGGTGCCGCTGTTTGAGCACTTCGGCATCCAGGACGAGATCTCCAAGGCCCTCCGCTCCAAGGTCTGGCTCAAGTCCGGCGGCTCCATTGTCATCAACCAGACTGAAGCGCTGGTAGCCATCGACATCAACACCGGCAAGTACGTCGGCAAGTCGGCGCGGCTTGAAGACACCATCGTCAAGACCAACCTCGACGCGGTGCCCGAGATCGTCCGCCAGATTCGCCTCCGCGACCTGGGCGGCATCATCGTCATCGACTTCATCGACATGGACGAGCGCAAGAACCGCTTCCGCGTGCTGGCCGCGCTGGAAGAGGCTCTCAAGGCCGATCGCGCGCCAACCAAGGTCCTGCAGTTCAATGACTTTGGCCTGGTCGCCATCACCCGCAAGCGCGTCAAGCAGTCGCTTGAGCGCACCCTCAGCGTTCCGTGCCCCACCTGCCAGGCCACTGGCATGGTCAAGAGCCCGACCACGGTGTGCAACGAGATCTACACCGAGCTGCGCAAGATGAAGAAGCAATTCGAAGGCGCCGATGTGCTGCTGCGCGTGAACCCCGAAACCGTGAAGGTGCTCAAAGAAAAGAATGCCGCGTGGCTCACGGAGTTCGAGGAACTGGTCGGCAAGAACATCCTGGTCAAGAGCGATGCCACGCTGCATCCGGAGCAGTTCGACATTCAGGGATAGGCAATTAACACCGCACCAAACATGAAAGGCCGGAGCAACTGCTCCGGCCTTTCATGTTTATCCTGCTTTTCTTGTCTCGCCTTTCCTTCTCTATCGGATCACATGGATCGGCACGCCCACCTTCAGGTTCTTCCAAATCTTTTCGGTCGTGTAGACCGGAGCGTCCAAAGCGATGGCCAGTGCCAGGCAAGATCGATCTCCAAGCGATAGGCCGTACGGCTCAGTTACTGTGATCAGGTCGCCCGCGATCCTGGCGTGTTCGCTGGTGTAGTCTGCAACAGAATTGACGACGGAGAGAGCCACCAGCCAGGCACGGTCCGGGTCATTTCTCATCTTTACCAATTTAGATTGCACTTCAACAAGATTAACCGTGCTGGTCACCGACCGTGCCCGAAGATCTTCCGTCAGTCTTTCCTCGCCTCGTTCATGGTTGAGCACTGCAAGTATCGCGGAGGCGTCAAACACCACCTCATTCATGCTTCGCCGCTTCGCGTCGCTCAGCACTCAACTCGTCTGCCAGGCTGACCCCCGGCGGCACGTATTGCCGCACCCACTCCTGTGCGCGCCTAATCGTCTCCCGGACCGTCAATATGCGCAGCTCGCCATCAATGACGCGCAGGTCCAGATAATCGTCGTCCGCGATTCCCAAAGCTTCGCGCATTACCGCTGGGATCACGATGCGCCCCTTCGCGCCGATCCGCATCCGAACCCGAAGAACCTCTTCATACTTCGGGCGCACCCAGACAGCTTGACTCTCCGCGTGTTCCAATGTCTCCATTTGTCCCACCTCGCGCTTCCGTGACACTAATGATTATAGTGGCACGAAGGAATTTTGTGGAACTTATTGCTGCTTCCTGCTGCCGCCGTCCCATTTTCGACCACAACCTTTCCCCCCCTTCCGGTGTCTAATCCAGTGCCCGGAGTCTTGCACGCTCGCCGGATTGCATGTAAGACAAATTGAATCTTGAGGTTACCTCCATGTCTTCCCTCTTTCGGATGTCGCTGAGGCAGCATGTCTGCCTCCTGTCGTGTGCGGCACTTTTGGCTTCAGTTTCCGCAACCGCGCAGTCTTCCTACTCTTCCGCCTCCGGTGGAACCTCTGCCACCGGGGAATCGAGCTCAAGCTCCTACCAACTGGTGGCTGACGACGACCTCTCCGGCGCGACCGCCCTGCATGAAGCCGCCAACGCTCTCGGCGCAAACGGCGGTGGTGGCCAGGACTACGGCTCCCACCACAGCGGCCTGTTCAGCAACCTCGCGTTTGAGGCCAGCGGAGGCGCCAACGGCCCGGCCGGCAACTCGTCCAACTCCATCACCTGGGGCGGCAACTTCACCGTGGGCGGCGGCCTGCATTTCTCGCGCGGCATCTCGGTTTTGGCCGAGTACCAGTTCATTGACGACAAGCTGCCCGGCGCCATCATCGCCGAGACCGGCGCCAACGGCGGCAACGCCCATATCTGGTCATTGACGCTTGACCCGGTCATTGACCTCATGCCCAAGCACACCAACAGCGTCTATGTCACCGGCGGCGGCGGATTCTATCGCAAGGTCACCAACTTCACTGATCCTGAAGAGGCCGAATACTGCGACTACTACTACTGCGGCGTCACCACAGAGAACGTCACGGTGGGCCACTTCTCGTCCAACCAGGGCGGCTGGAACGTGGGTGCGGGCTTTACGCATAAGGTGGGCGGCCTGTCCGGCGACGGGCGCATGAAGCTGTTCGCCGAGGCGCGTTATCTGGATATCGATACCCCGGCGGTCACTTCCTCGCCCAACGGCCTGAGCACCACAACGGTAGCGGCAAGCACCAAGCTGATCCCCATCTCGCTGGGTGTGCGCTGGTAGATTTGCAGGGCAAAGGATGCGGTCCCATCCCTGTGTGTTTCCGGCACAGGGATGGGAGCTGGAGCAAGACCAGCTTCCAGCCGGAAAGGACTCCGCAGGGGCTAAAGCCCGGTTCGTTTGGCGGCGATTTTCGGTACGACTGAAGTCGGGCCCTGATACAAAGCTCGCGGAAGTCTTGGGCTGATCGAGTTTTCAGGAAGGTGCGAATTCGCGCTGTGGGACAGCATGCGCCGCTACCAAAAGCGGCGCTCCTCTTTGGGCTGAACGCCCACCTCGCCGCGCTCAATCCGTTCAAGAAACGCCCGCGCCAGCTTGCGTTCGCCGGGATGGCTCTCCCCATGCATGGAGCAGAGATCTAGGAACTCATCGCACAGAGCGTTTTGGCGCTCCTGCTGAGCAAAGACTCCTTGCAGCGCAATGGCCAGTTCGCGCAGGCGCGCGGCTTCCGGCCAGTCCCGGCCTTCATCTTCAAGCAGCGCGACGTCGGAGAACAGGCCTTTGCGGCCGCGGGCGCACTCGTCCAGGCAGGCCATCAACTGCTCGCAAAAGGCCTGCGCCAGGAGATCAAGCTGATCTAGCTCGGCATCTAACTCTGCATCGTCTTCCGGTTCCATGGCGGTCCTCCATGAAGCGCTGATCACTTATGGAGCATAAACCTCTCAGCCCTGACACTTGGCTCGGATTTTGCGCTCTCCGATTGCGCTTGCGGGAAATTCGCCGAGAAGGCGGCGGCCGCGCAATCCTGTCTCCATCTGTTTTACTTTCAATTGGATGCGCGCTGCACCTTGGTTCGCACCGACCCCTCCAAAGCGTCATTTACCAGCCTGCAAGATATGGCTAGCTTGAAGGAGACTGGAAAGGCGTGTCGAACCTATGCGCGCAATCAAGGGCTTCCTTTGCTGGTTCTACTGTATTCAGGGTGCATTTTTCATTCTGCTTACGCCTGCCTTCCTCATGCCGGGCCGGCATACCCATTCCACCCACGCTCATCATTCACTACCGGCGATGCTGATCGCCGCCGGTCTCTCCGTCATAATTGGACTCGTCCATGAGATGGCGTGGTGGACTGTTCTTAAGGGCAAGTCCTCCGCAAGGTACTGGGTGATCCTTCCCAGCCTCATTTTTATTGTCGGTTCTGGATTCTTCGCTTACCGCCATCCTTCACACATCCTTAGTGAGCTGGTCCCGTTCGCCATTGGGATCGCCGGCCCCCTGGTCACCTGGCGTCGCAGTTCGATGAGTATCCCCGCGCAGGAAAAGCTCATGCCGAAAATTGCGGGCGATGGCACCAGCAACCTGCTCAATGGAGGCGGCCAGATCTTCGCAGCAGCCGCCTACCTGGGCGCATGGTGGTACTGCGGCTATTGGGTGATGCACAGCGGCTTGCCCCGCCCCAGATCGGGCCTTCTGGTCGTCGTCATTGCCGCATTTCTGACCACGCTGGTTCACGAACTTGGTCACGCCATCGTTGGTCTGGCGGTTGACATGCGGCTTCGCGCCTTTATCGCGGGACCGTTCCAGTGGCGCATGCGGGAAGGCAAATGGAGCTTCCGTTTCAATCTGGCCGGCATCCTCACCGACGAGGGCGCCACCGGCGTGGTGCCTCTGTCCCCAAACCAGCCTCGCTGGCAGAAGATTGCCATGATCGCCGCCGGGCCCGTTACCAACCTCTATTGCGGCATCATCGCCCTGGCCTTTGCTTTTGCGTTTTCCACCCCTGGCAGTGCGCACCCCGGCCTCGTCTATCCCTTCGCGCTCTTCGGCCTCTACGGGCTCATCGGCTTCCTCACCAACCTCATCCCCCTGCGCAGCGGGACCAACTACTCCGACGGAGCAAAGATCTTCCAACTCCTATCCAACGGCCCCTGGGCAGATTTCCATTGCGCTGTATCCGTCGTCACCTCATCGCTGGTGACGCCTCTGCGGCCAAGGGATTACGACATCCAGACCATCGAGCGCGCCGCTGCGGGCATCAGCCAAGGGCCCCCGGGAATGATCTTGCGCATCTGGGCTTACAGTCACTTCCTCGACACCGGCTGCATTCCGGAGGCCATTCAGGCCCTGGAAGACGCCGAGCAGGTCGTGCACACGTCCGCCGTCGATGTTCCTACCGAACTCCACACGGTTTTCATCTTTGGGGAGGCGTATGTGCGCCGGGATGCAGGCGCTGCTCGCCAATGGTGGGATGCCATGCAAGCGAAGAAGCCAACCCGCTTCAACGTCGACTACTATCGCGCGGAGGGCGCCCTGCATTGGATTGAAGGCGAGCTGGGCCAGGCCAAAGCCGCCTGGGCCAGGAGCGACGAAGCGGCGCGGAAGCTTCCGCAGGCCGGCGCATACGAGTTCGACCGCGTCTGTTGCAATCTTCTGCGCCAGGCCATCGACGCCACTCCGGGCGGTCAGCTGGGCATTGCGTCCGCGCCCGCCACCGAGCCCCAGCAATTGGGGCACGACGAGTTGGGGCACGAGCAGATGCCCCAATGGAGCTTCCAGCGCGAAGTCCCAGCTCGACAGCAGCCGTCTGCGGTTGTCTCTGACTGAAGCAGCGCCCGCATTCGTGGCGTGCCAGCCCTGCCGTGAGGTTGAGCCCGCCCGAACGCCACGCAGTAAATTCCAATTTGCAATCGTTTTGAAAGGGCACAGCTACAGCCGTGCCGAACTTGAGGTTATTTTTGCGCCGGCTTTAGCCGCCGAGGGGTGTATTGACCGGTTCAAAACCATCCCTCGGGGGCTAAAGCCCGGGGTCTTTTTTGGCTCTGTGGCGGCACGGCTGAAGCCGTGCCCTTTCAAAGCAAGAATTCTCAGCGTTTTTATGTTCATGCGATAGCCCTGGCCGCACCGCAGGTGCCGTCTGCCCTACCGCAGGTGGTGCTTGAAAATTGCGGCAAAGCGCCGTATGATAACCATGCAGACGAATTTATCCGCCCTGTTGCCGTGAGCGCGCCGGCTGGCGGAGAGATGAGTGGGCTCACAGCCCACTTTTTATTTGGGGCAAACGGCACGTTTCTTTGTATTTCGCCGGCCCCTACCCAAACGCACAACCCGGGGCGGATACTCCGGCAGCAAGACGGCTAAGGCGGCGGCGCGGCAATAAGGCCCCGGCAAGCGAAGTTTTCAGCCGGCACGATGAGAAGCAATGGCAGTCAAGTTGGACGAAATTCGGGCAGCGGCGCAGAGAGTGGCGGCTTCACACGGTCTGGACGTGGTGGACATTGAGTTCATTGGGCCGGCCAAGGAGCGCACGCTTCGCATCTATCTTGAGAAGAATGCCGAAGGGCGAGCCAGGCTGAAGGAATTGATCGCAGCGGGTGGAGTTGAAGACCTGCCGGAAAGCCTGATGGAAGGCACGCTGAGTTCCGAGCAGCTTTCCGGCGTTACCCATGAGGATTGCGCGGCGTTCAGCCGCGATTTTGGCGTGCTGCTGGATGTGGAAGAGCTGGTTCCGGGCGACGAGTACACGCTTGAGGCGAGTTCGCCGGGGTTGGACAGAAAGCTAAGCAAGCGCGAGGATTTTGAACGGTTTACGGGAAGTCTGGTGAAGATTCAGACTTTTGAGCCGATTCGCAACAACCGCCATTGGCAGGGGCGTTTGACGGCTGGCGGCGAGAACATTTCGCTGGATTTGAATGCGGTGAAGCAGAACAGCAAGACGCGCAAGACTGGCGTGAACACGGTAGAGATTGCGCTGACCAATGTGGAGAAGGCGCAGTTGGTGCCGGAAATCTAAAGGCAGTGATTAGTGGTCAGTGGTTAGTGATTAGTTGAGGCAGCGGTAGTCCGGCGGTGTTGAGCGGCCCGAAGCTTGAATCACTAACCACTAATCACTAATCACTCGTAACTACGCCGGGAGCAGTACGAAATTTTCAGTAGAACAGGAAGCAAGCAGAGTATGGCGAGCAGCGCTTTGTATCAGAGTATCGAACTCCTCAGCAAAGAGAAGGGCATTGAGCCCGAGATCGTCGTCGGGGCCGTTGAAGAGGCCATCGCCCTGGCCACGCGCAAGTTTTACAAGACGCAAGAGAACATGCGCGGCGAGCTGAATAAGGAGACGGGCGCGATCACCGCCTACATCTACAAGACCGTCGTGTCCGACGACGAAGAGATCGAAGATCCGCTCAACCAGATCACGCTCACCGAGGCCAGCGCGCTGGCGCCGGGCGTGGAAATTGGCAGCGAAATCCGCATGTATCGCGACACCACGCCGCTCGGCCGCATCGCCGCGCAACTGGCCAAGCAGGTCATCTTCCAGAAGGTGCGCGAGGCTGAGCGCGATACGGTATTCCAGGAATACGCCCACCGCGAGAAGGAAGTGCTCAACGCCACCGTCAAGCGCATTGAGGGCCAGGACATTATTTACGACCTTGGCAAGGCGGAAGCCCGCTGCCCCAAGCGCGAGCAGTCCCGGCTGGAGCAGTTTTCCATCGGCGAGCGCGTGCGGGTGGTGCTTTTGAAGGTTGATCGCGCCGCCAAGGGTCCGCAGGTCATCGTTTCCCGTGCAGCGCCGGAGCTGGTTTCGAACCTGTTCCAGTCGGAAGTTCCGGAGATCTACGACAGCACGGTGGTCATCCGCGCCATTGCCCGCGAGGCCGGCGAGCGCACCAAGATTGCCGTGCAGTCGCGCGACAAGGACGTAGACCCGGTTGGCGCCTGCGTGGGCATGAAGGGTATGCGCGTGCAGTCCATCATCCGCGAGCTGCGCGGCGAGAAGATCGACATTATCGAATTCTCCGAAGAGATCACCACGTTTGCGGAGAAGGCGTTGCAGCCGGCGAAGGTAAGCCGCGTGTCTATCTCCGACCTCACGGACAAGCAGTTGGAAGTGATCGTCGACGACACGCAGCTTTCGCTGGCCATCGGCAAGAAGGGCCAGAACGTGCGTCTGGCTGCCAAGCTGCTGGGCTGGAAGATCGACATCAAGAGCGAGGAAGAAAAGCGCCAGGAAGTGGAGCAGCAGATGCAGGCGCTTACCGGCGGGCCTTCCACACCGATTGAGCAGGTTACGGAGCTGGGTGAGGGCATTATCCAGAAGCTGGTGGCTGCCGGCATTACCACCGTCGAGTCTCTGGCCGACATGACGCCCGAGCAGTTGGAAGAGATTCCCGGCATTGGCGAGAAGACGCTGGAGCGCATCAGCGTGGCCGTACGCCACTACTTCGGCCACTTTGAAGAGGGCGAGGAGGGCCACGTGCCCGAAGGCGCCGAAGCGGGGGTTGGTGAACCGGACGCGGCTGAAAGCGCGGAGCTTGACGCCGAGCACGCCGAGGCGGATGCCGCGGCAGGCGAAGAGGAAACTTCAGTCGAGTCGGCCGCAGAGAAGGCCGGCGAAGCGGAGATCGAGAACGCAGATGCGGTTGAAGCAGACGCCGAAGCGGAAGCTGAGAACGCAGAAGACGTGATCGACGAAGCCGACAGTACGGAAGCAGCCGAGACCGAAGAAGCGAACGGGACCGAAGAAGCAGGCGAGACCGAGCAGGAGCTGGCCGTGGATGACGTTCCTGTCGCGGACGGCGCAGAAATTGATGAAGAGAGTGGAGACAAAGAGGGCGGCGCATAGCATGCGTCGCGTATTTTTAATCCATTCAGGCGATAATGGAACTTTGAACACAAGCCACTGCCATGAGGTAGCTATGAGCGACTAAAGGGCTTTAGGCAGCACAATTTGAAAAGAGGCGGATGAGTAAGGTTCGAATCAACGATCTCGCACGCGAGATGGAAGTCAAGAGCAAACAGATTCTTGACGTTTTGGCGGAGCTCGGCCTGTCGCAGGGCAAGACCCACTCCAGTTCTCTGGAGGACTATGAGGCGGATAAAGTGCGCGGCCAGTTTGAGCGCACCTCGCGGCCCGGCGGCCATTCCGCTTCGCAGTCGCGCGCCCCGCAGGGAATCCAGCCCAAGATAGATCTCTCGAATGTTTCCAAGCCCGGCGATGTACTAAAAGCCATTCTTGCCAACAAGCAAAAGGAAGAAGCCGAAGCCCGGCAGAGCCATGCGCCGGTGCGCACGCAGCCGCCTGCGGTTGTTGCCCCGCCGCGTCCGGCCGCTCCGCAGGCTCCGGTTGCCGCGGCTCCTGCCACAGTGCCGTTCCGTCCGGAACCCCGCAAGATTGTGCCCCTGCCCCGCTCTGCGCCGAATATCGTGGTTGCAGCTCCCTCCCAGCCGGCCATTGCTTCACGCCCGCCCGCGGGTGCTGTCATCGCCAGGCCGCCTGCGGGTGTTGTCGTCGCCAAGCCGCCCGTGGTGGTGGTGGCGCCGCATGCCAGCACAGTCGTCGTGGCCAAGCCACAAGTGCCCCCAGCTCCGCCGCTTGTTCGCGACCAGCAAACCGCAGCAGCGGAAAAGCCCGTGGTCGCTCCGCCTGTCTCCAGGCCCGCCGCGCCCGCTGGTACCGCGCAGGCCGCCGCTGTCGCTCCGGAAGCTCCCGTTGCCGCTTCGCCGACGCCAGCCGCCGCACCCGTCCCTGAACCAACGGCCGTCGCCGCTCCCGCTGTTCACGAGCCGCGCGAGGCCGCAAAGGAAGCTCAAGTCTCAGCCCCAGCCGAAGTTCTCGAAGCCGAATCCGCCGCGCCAGCCGCTCCTGTAGTCCCGGCTCCTCCCGCGCCTCCCGTCCGCCGCATGGTGATGCCGCAGACCGGCCCGCGCCCTGTCTACAAGGCCCCCATTCTGCCTCCTGCGGCCCCGATAGCCGCTGGAACCGGCAACCAGGCAGCCGGGGCTGGCATTCAGCGCGGCAGGCCCATCTTCGACCGCCGCCCTGCCGGCGCCCCTGGCGCCTATCCCCAGCGCACCCCAGGCGGACCTCCCGGAGTCGCCGGAGCGCCCGGACAGTTCCCCGGCGGCCCGCGCCCCAAGCATCCTACCCGCACCGGCTATGCCGGCCCAGGCACTGGCGCACCCGGAGCACCAGGCGCACGTCCTGGCTTTGGCGCACGCCCAGGCTTCGGAGCACCCGGCGCACGTCCGGGATTTGGCGCACGACCGGGTGCTCCCGGCGCGGCCCCGGCCACAGGCGACGCGCCGCGTCCGGCACGCTCACCAAACAAGCGTCCTGGTGGCCGTCCTACCCAGTACCCGAAGACCAAAGAAGGTCCGATGAAGGGCTTTGTGCCGCCGCCACGTTATGGCGGGGTGCAATATGGCGGCGAGCCGCTGCCCATCACCCGCGAGATCACTGTCACCGAAGGCATCAGCGTCAAAGACCTGGCCGAGAAGCTCGAAGTTCGCGCCAAGGATCTGATCGCGACCCTGCTCATGACGGGCGTCTTCGTCACCGTCAACCAGTCGCTCGACGCCGAGATGGTGAAGGACGTTGCCGCCAAGTTCGGCGCGGCGGCCACCGTCATCAGCTACGAAGAAGAGATCGCCAACCAGGCCATCGAAGAAGTCCTCGAGGCCGAAAATACCGGTGAGCTCGAAGTTCCTCGTTCGCCCGTGGTCACCGTCATGGGCCACGTCGATCACGGCAAGACCTCGCTGCTTGACGCCATTCGCGAAACCGACGTAGCTGCGGGCGAAGCGGGCGGCATTACCCAGCACATCGGCGCTTACAAGGTGAAATTCTCGAAGGAAGGCTCACCTGCCTCTGGCCGCGAGATCGTCTTTCTCGATACGCCAGGTCACGAAGCCTTTACCCGCATGAGAGCCCGCGGCGCCAAGGTCACTGACATTGTGGTCATCGTGGTCGCAGCCGACGACGGCGTGATGCCGCAGACGCTCGAAGCCATCGACCACGCCAAGGCTGCCAACGTGCCCATCATCGTGGCCGTCAACAAGATCGACAAGCCGGAAGCCAATCCGGACCGGGTGAAGAAGCAACTCGCCGATCGCGGGCTCATTCCTGAGGAGTGGGCCGGCAGTGGCGAAGCCGGCACCGTCTTCGTTGAAGTCTCGGCCAAGAAACGCAAGAATCTTGACCTGCTTCTGGAGATGATCTGCCTGGTCTCCGACATTCGCGCACCCAAGGCGACGCCGGGACGCAAGGCCGTCGGCTCGGTGATTGAAGCCAAGCTCGATCGCGGCCGCGGCGCCGTGGCTACCGTTCTCGTCCAGGACGGAACCCTGCGCCTCAACGACAGCTACATCGTCGGCAACACCTTCGGCAAAGTCCGCGCCATGTTTGACGATCGCGGACGCGCTCTCGAAGAGGCAGGCCCCTCGACCCCGGTTGAAGTGCTGGGTCTCGAAGCCATGCCGGACTCGGGCGACACGTTCCTGGTTGTCTCCGATCGCGACAAGGCCAAGGGCATTGCGCAGTACCGCAAGATGAAGGAACGCGATTCGCAGCTTGCCAAGAGCTCGCGCGTCTCGCTTGAAGGCCTGGCGGAACAGATCCGCACGGCCGGCGTGAAAGACCTGCCGCTCATCATCAAGGGCGACGTCACCGGCTCGGTCGAAGTGCTGGCCGACTCACTGGTTCGCATGTCGACAGAGAAGGTGCGCGTCAAGGTCATCCACTCCGGGGTCGGCTCCATCACTGAGTCGGATGTGCTGCTGGCCACCGCTTCCAACGCCATCATCATCGGCTTCAACGTGCGCCCGGAGCGCAAGGCAGGCGAACTGGCGCAACAGGAAGGCGTGGAGATTCGCCTGCACTCCATCATCTACGAACTGCAGGACGAGATGCGCCTGGCCATGCTGGGCCTGCTCGACCCCACGTTCAAAGAGAACTACGTCGGCCGCGCGGAAGTCTTGCAAGTCTTCCGCATTCCCAAGGTGGGCACCATCGCCGGCTGCCGCATACAAGACGGCGTCATCCGCCGCGACTCCGAAGTCAAGGTGATGCGCGGAACCGAGCAAGTCTACAAGGGCAAGATCGGCTCGCTCAAGCGCGTCAAAGACGACGTGCGCGAGGTCACCAACGGCATGGAGTGCGGCATCGGTCTCGGCAACTTCACGGACATCAAGGAAGGCGATCTGATCGAAGCTTTCTCCACCGAGAAGCTGGCCGCCGACCTGGGCGCGCTGACGACTGCCAAGGCGTAAGGCAACTTAGTTCATCAAACCAGACGGCCCGCTTCTCGCGATGAGAAGCGGGCCGGTTGCTTTGAAAGGGCACGACTTCAGTCGTGCCGCAAAAGCTCAAAGAAAGCATTGGGCTTCAGCCCCTGAGGGATGTTTTGCTTTAGAGCTTGACACGCCAGATCCTGCCCGCCGGCCTTGAGCCCATGCGATCAACTCACTTTTCCGGCTACAATAACCATCAGAACGGAGGCCACCCCATGCAGTTGACCGTCCCTGCCGACCTCGAGTCCCTCATCAACAAGCGGCTGGCCAGCGGAGCCTATGCCGATGTGGAAGATGTCCTGCGCCAGGCCTTGGAAATTCAAGATGCCGACGAGTGCCAGACGGACGAGGATCGCCATGTCTGGGCGCACATCGAAGAGGGGTATCGGCAGGCTGAGCGCGGCGAGTTAATTGACGGCGATCAAGCACAGCTTGAGATGGAAGCGATGAAGGAGCAGTGGCGCGCTTCGCGGCGATGAGCAGCTACGTCCTGGCACCACTCGCTCGTGCAGATCTCTTTGAAATCTGGTGCTACATCGCCGCTGACAAGGAACACGCGTCAGATCGAGTGGAGCGCGCGATCCGCGATGCCTGTTCGTTCGTCGCCTCATCCCCAAAGTCGGGCCGTGTTCGGCCTGGCGCTCCTTTGCGCGGGCTTCGATTCTGGACTGTGACGCGGTACACGAACTACGCCATTGTCTATCGTTCGGAGACGACGCCGATTGAAATAATCGCTGTTCTTCATGGCAAGAGAAACTTTCGGAGAGTTCTAAAGGAGCGACTGTAAGCACCACACCTTGGTGGGAATGACTGCTGATAGCACTCTGGAGCATTGGCACAAACAACCTACCCTGCGCTGCAAGTCATCACAAAAACCGCAGCAGCGAATCTGGATGATTTTTCTTGACCCGCGCGAACCACGCGCACGGGAAATAGAGCAGCATCACAATCGCAGCCCACATCGCGCACACCGCCCCAAGCCCATGCCCATACGGTTGGCCATCGGGCGGGTAGTTGAGGAAGAAGCCGCCATGGAAGAGCCAGCGGGCGGGCTGATGCGTGAGGTAACCGAGCAGGGCCGCCGCAAGATGAATCGCGTACAAATGCAGGATGTAAAAGAACAGCGGCACTCGTCCATAGACTTCGAGAATCCGCGACAGGCCGCTCCAGATCTTTGCATCCGCAACCGCCAGCAGGATGAAGATTCCTCCCAGCGTCATAAGCAGGTATTGCAACGACGGCGGGTACTTCTCCACATCGAGAAACAGAATCGCGGTCTGCGAGAAGGTTGGCATCATGTGCCACTCGCCGGGTGTTGATTTAGCGAGGTCTGCCGTGGGATTGCCGTAGAGATTCGTCGCCCGCAGCAGTCCGAAAAGCAGCAGTGAGCCCATGCCTGCATACAACAAAATGCGCCGCGAGGAGGCTGCACTTTTCTCAAAGATGGAACCCAAGCTGAACCCGAGCAGCGTAACCGCGCACCATGGAATCAGTGGGAAGAGAACAAAAACAGTCCATCCGCCCAGATGCGCGCCGCCCCGGCTATGCAGCATCATCACCAACCATTGCAGCCCTTGAAAATCCGCCGGCTTCAGGCCGTCGAACAGGTCATGCGCGGCAATCACGATGAGCGCCACGGCCATGACCAGCCAGCGTGGCAGGCGCACGAAGGCGGCAAGCAGAATCATCGACAACCCCAGGCAGCAGATGACGCCGAACATGCCCCAGCCGGGATGGAACGTCCACGCAAAGCCGATGACTGTGAACTCGAGCACTACCAGCCACACGCCGCGCGTGATGAG
>Ga0182030_10010101_pt1 | contig 19252 bp, 19 predicted proteins | sample 812S3MmetaG_FD_121299 | JGI IMG/M metagenome (GOLD analysis project Ga0182030, IMG submission 121299) | Permafrost microbial communities from Stordalen Mire, Sweden - 812S3M metaG (Illumina Assembly) | ecosystem: Environmental > Terrestrial > Soil > Wetlands > Permafrost | place: Sweden... | reverse complement strand
GCGGAGACGGCGAAATCGGCGCGATGATGCTCGCCGACGCCAAGGAAATCGACGCCGAGCCGGTCGGCGAGGACGCCTTGCTCGACGAGGTTGCGCAGCACCTGCGCGTGCGGAATTTCGGCGCCGGCGGCGTCGCGGGTGACGTCGCCGAAGGTATCGAGGCCGAGTTCGAGCGGCTTCATGTGCGGGTCCTCAATAGGGCGTCCCGTCCTTATGGACGTAGCTCCAGCGGCCGTCCACGAACACGGCTTCGAGGTCGTCGTCGGGATAGGCGCCCGCGTCGCCGGACGTGCGGTCGCCGATTTCGAGATAGACGACGTCGGTCTGCGTTTCGTTGATGAGGTGGTGCGCGTCGCCGGTGGCCGCCTTGAAGCCCGCGCACATGCCGGAGGAAAGCGGGGTCCGGCCGGCGTCGGTGACCAGCGTGGGGCGGCCTTCGAGGATGTAGACGAACTCGTCCTGACGGGTGTGGGCGTGGCGCAAAGCGGACTGCGCGCCGGGCGCGAGCCGGGTCAGGTTGACGCCGAAATTCGTCAGGCCGAACAGGTCGCCGAGCGGGCGCTTGGCGCGGCCCGCCATGCGCGATGCGAAGGGCTCGGGATAGTTCGACGCCTTCGCGCGCAAGGGCGCGTCGGCGGCGAGGAGCGCGACAGGGCGGGATTCGGACATGGGGCAAGCCTCCGGCGCGAGCTTTGCCACGGCGCGGCGGCGGCGTCGAGGACAGGACGCGAGCGGGCATTCTTAACGGGTTAGGCGCCGATGCGTGTCCCCGCCTGTGGACGCAGCCGGGCCGGTCGGGCAGAAAGAGCCTGGAGGTCTTCGATGAACCCGACGGTCTATGTGCTGAACGGCCCCAACTTGAACCTGCTCGGCAAGCGCCAGCCGGAGATTTACGGCCGCGAGACGCTCGCCGACGTCGAGGCGGAATGCCGGCGCGTCGGGGGAGAGCTGGGGCTCGACATCGTGTTCCGGCAGAGCAACCGCGAATACGAGATCATCGAATGGATCCACGAGGCGCGCGAGGCGGCGAAGGGCGTCGTCATCAACCCGGCGGCGTTCACTCATACCTCGGTCGCCATCCTCGACGCCCTCAACGCCTTCGACGGGCCGATCCTGGAGGTGCATATCTCGAATGTGCATAAGCGCGAGGCGTTTCGCCACCACTCCTATGTGTCGGGCGTGGCGGCGGGGGTGATCGCGGGCTTCGGGACGCAGGGTTATGGGCTCAGCCTGCAGAGGATGGCGCGGCTGCTGAAGGGTTAGCCGAAGCTTCGGGGCCGGCTGCTGGCGATTGCCGTCGTAAACGTGCGCGGCGGCGAACTTCGCGGTATTGCGCGGCGACCGCGGCCTATTTGCTTTGACGGCGACAGGATTATGGCGGCCCGATGAAGATGTTTATCGCGTCACTCCTTCCTTTACGTCGCTTCATCAAAGCAACATTCTCGTAATGAAACACAATTTCCTGGAATTTTAACGAAAAATTAAGCATAGCAAAATAATTACGCAAGCAATGGCCCGGTATCGTTACCCTCGGGCGGAGCGCCTAGATGATCCACCCCGAGCATTTCTGTGCGGATTTGACCAACGCTCAAGCCGCAGAGCTGTTTAAAAAATCGGTCCGCTCCGTCGAGATTTCCATTTCGAGTTATTGCAACCGGCGCTGTCCCTATTGCCCCAATTCCAAGGCCGACCGAATTTCGCAACGCAATTTCATGAGCGACGATTTGTTTCTCAGTGTAATGCGTCAGCTCTGCCGGATCGACTACGCCAACGAGATCGCGCTCAACCGCTTCAACGAACCGCTGGCCGACCGCGACTACGCGATGAAGCGCATCCGCGAGATCCGCGCCTTCCTGCCGAAAGCCAAGATCACCGTGTTCACGAACGGAGACTATCTCGACGCATCCTATGTGCGCGAACTCGGAGCGGCCGGCGTGTCGTGGGTCATGGCGACGATGCATGAACCGCCCGGCGGCGCCACTTACGCGGAGGTGGTCGAAGCCCAGGAGCGTTTCATTCAGCGCATCGGCCTTCCCCACACTGTCGTGAGCGACGAACCGGAGGTGGCTCGCCTCGTTTATCTCCAAACGGGGACCGCGATGGGCTTTTCGCTCTGGGCGCGCAATTTCCACCGGCGCGACTCCGACGGCGTTTTATGGATGCAGGATCGCGGCCAAAGCATGCCGGTGGACAAAGGAATGCTGCGCACGACGCCCTGCTACATTCCCTTCGTGCAGTTGCAGATCGAGTGGGACGGCGAATTGCTGCCGTGCTGCCAGATCCAGCCCGATGTCTTCGCCAAGGGCCAATATACGCTTGGCCGCCTGACCGCGGCCAGCGACATCTTTCTCGAATGGACCAACAGGAACTACCTGCAATGGCGTAACGAGTTGTTCAGCTACGAAGCCAAGAAGGCGCCGTGCGCGACCTGCAACTACGGCGGCATGGCTGTCGAAACGCCGGCGTTGCGGGAAATGGTCGCCGACTGGCGACGGACGCTGCAACTCGACAGGCACAAGGCCGAAGCGCTCTGCGCCTGAACGGGCGCAAGCCCTGGGCCGTCGCCTATTGCGGCGAACGGCCGCCGTGGAAGCGGCCGAAGTGGCGGGCGGCGAACAGCGCCATCAGCAGGAAGCCCAATCCCGCGCTTGACGCGTCGGTCGTCGAGCGCAGGCTGAAATCTCCGACGCGGCAGACCAGGACATAAGCGACGGCGAAGTTGAAAACGCCCCACAGGACGTTGACGGTAGACGAGGAGAGACCTTCGCCGCGCGGTTTGGCGAAGGGACTTTGGAACGCTCGGCCCATTGTCCCGCTGACAAAGTGGGGAACCGCGTTGGAGAAGAAGGCGCCGCCGAAAAAATACGAGATCGGATAAAGCCAGTCCATACCCGCCTTCTCGTTTTCACGACGCCCAGCGATTTCCGCCCTTCCCTCTAGACTGTTGCGCGCGTCGTCAAGCGCGCGGATGAGCCGCAGATCGGCTCAGTAGCCCACGCCGACAAGCAGGAATTGCGGGCAGGTCAGGATCACGCATTCCTTTTCGGCTTGCTGCGGCGCGGTCCCGTCGATCTGCCGCAGCGCGTTAAATGCAGAGAGGCGGGAGGACGTGAGTTCGTGCGGCCTGTGCAGCTTCGCCTTGGCGCCCGCAGACGCCGGGGCCGCAGGGACCAGCAGGGCGGCCGCGACCGCCAGGACCACGCCGGAGAGTTGCTTAACCATTGCGCCGCCTCCTCAAATATAGTCCGCACAGAGACTAGACGCAACCGTACCGCCTTGCGCGCGGGGGTCCATCCTTTCCGCGCAACGAAGTAACCAAGGACTTAGCATGGGCTCGCAGAGTTGACTCAACTTGAGTCCGTCTGGCGGATGTGCGCGCAAATCGGCGCCGGCGCTGCAAAACGCCGGTATGGGCCGCGATCGCAGCGGAGGGCTCGGCGGCGGCGGCCGGCGGAAATGCCGCTGGCGCGGCCTCTCAGGGCGTCTCGGCGCTTACAGCGAACGGGATCGGGTCGCCAACGCTCCGGCAAAGGCGGACGCGCGGCGGCGTGTCAGCCAATAAACAGCGGACGCGGCTGCGAGCAGACCCGCGAGGCCGCCGCCGGCGAGTGGCGAGGGAGCGGCGAGCGCCGTGCCGGTAACTCCCACGTTTGTCCCGTTGTAACTCTCCGTTCCCGTGAAACTATTCGCGGACGGAGACAGCAGATCATGGGCGAATGTGAGCGACAAATTATAACCCGAAGTATTTCCAATCGATAGGGACGTGGAATTCGTGCCGAGCGACGCAGTATTGCCGTTGTTAAAGTTCACGGCGCCGAAGGTCGGCTCGCTGGCGACGAAATTATAGGTTCCCGTAATGTAGTCGTAGGTATCCTGGGTGAAAAAGCCGATGAGCGCGCCGCCGTCGCTCAGGGCCCCGCTAAGAGTCCAGGTGACCGGCGGTAAGGTTTGGCCATAGGCGCCGGAGCCGCCGACAAGGGCGAACGCGCATATCGCGCCGAAAAAATGCGTCCTGAAATTCATGTCGACGAGTCCCGATTTGACGAGAACGACGGTGGTCTCCACAAGTGGAGCGTTTGGACATAAGTTCGGCGTTAATCATAACGCAACAGTTACGATACGCAAGTCGAAGTTGCACAGCGGATCTTACATCAGGCCCGCAAGGGACAGCGGCTTTAGGCGCAATTGACAGGTAAGTCGTCATCGCCCATAGCCACGGCGGCGGCGACGCGATGCAACTCGCGGCAAACAGGCTCGCAACGCACACGCTGCGCTCGATTGAGGTTGGACGGCAATGTCGGAGTCCGTACTCGCCGATATCGAACGCAGACTGGCGGCGATCGAGGCGCGCGCGGAGACCATCGAGCGTTACGCCCGCGACATGCGCCGCCTCGTCGGTCCCTGGGCGGCGAGCCTCGCCGACGGCAAGCTCATGGTGCACACGCTCCACAGCCTGTTGTTGATCGTCGACTCGACCGATCTCATCATCACGCCGCAGCTCGTCTGCTACCGGCAGTGGGAGCCCGACCTTACCGAGCTGTTCTGGAACTCCTGCCGCGGCGATACGGTGTTCGTCGATGTCGGCGCCAACATCGGCTATTTCACCGTGCTGGCGGCTTCGCGCATCCACGCCGGCGGGACAGGCCGCGTCATCGCCATCGAGCCGAACCCGGATTGCTGCGCGTTGCTGGAGCGCAATCTCATCATCAACTGGTCGATGTGCGAAATCGAGTTGCACAGGGTCGCCGTCGGGCCCGAGGAGGGCGCGGTCTGGCTGACTTACCCCGCCAACCGCTCCGCCAACGCGCGCTTGTCCGTGGCGAGCGACGAGGCCGGCGAGCGCGGCTTTCGGGCGCCGATGCAGCCGCTCGACGCGCTCGTTCCCGACGGGCTTGCGGTCGACATTCTCAAGATCGACGTCGAAGGGCACGAATATTCCGTGTTCAAGGGCGCCGAGCGGGTCATCGCGCAGTCGCCCCATATCAAAATCGTCATGGAATGGTCGCCCGTGCAGATGAAGGAGGCGGGCGTCTCCGCCGAGGCGCTGGCGGTGACGCTCACCAATCTCGATCTCGTCGCCCGCCGCCTGCCGGCGTCAAAGACACTTGACGATCTCACGCCGGAAAATTCGCCGTTCCTTCGTTTCGAGGAATTGTCGCGGATGGCTTACGACAATATCCTGCTGACGAAGCGCGCTTAACGCCGCTTCGGAGCGCAAGGGATGAGCTTATGGCCGTCGCGCCGTTCGCGTGGTGAAGGGCGTCGAGATCCACGGCTACGCGATTGTCTCGCGCGACGACCGCATCGCCGATGCATCGGGCGCCATGCCGGAAGGCCTGCGCAACGAAGCCGACTGGGCCTATTTCCAGGCGGGGCTCGACGCCGCCGATTGGGTCGCGCTCGGCCGGGCGAGTCACGAGGCGGCGCCCAATCCGAAGCGGCGGCGCCGGCTCGTCGTGTCGAACTCCGCGCGCGGGCTGGAGACCCGCCCGGACGGCGTGTGGTGGCGGCCCGACGCGTCGGGCTTCGACGAGGTCGCGGCGCGGCTGCTGCCGCACGGCGGACGTATCGCCGTACCGGGCGGACAGGGCGTGTTCGAGCTGTTCTTGCGGCTAGGCTACGACGCGTTCCACCTGGCGCGGGCGGAGGCGGCCGCGCTTCCCGGCGGCCGCGGGCTGTTCGCGGCGACGGAAGGCGGCGAATCTGCCGACGCGGCGTTGCGGCGCGGCGGCCTGACGCCGGGGCCAGTGCGATGGCTGGACGAGGCGGCGCGGGTGTCTCTGCGGGTCTATTCGCGCTAAGCGATTCCGAAGTTGTTGCAACTTTGTGGTGTTTCTTGCGCCGGATGTATCCCGGCATCGCAGCGGATTTCGTGGGACAGACTATCGCGCCGACGCGGCCCTGCCATCGCTGCGGCGCTATTCATGAAACAGGACGGGATCGACTGCGCGCAACGGCCGCCCCGCAGTTCTGCAACTTCCGAGAACTTGCCGCATTCGAAAGACGATCGGCTTTGCTTACAGTAATTTGTAGCGGCAACGTCGTAATAACTTCCGGCCTCCGTGTATTCAAAAAAACGGGGGCGCGGCGGCGACCGCGCCGGAAAGTTTAATAAAGCTAAATATTTCAGTTATTTATCGGCATAACAAAAAGTTGTCGATTCGCACGGGTTTTAGGGTTGACGCTTAGTTCCCTATCGGCGAGCTAACTCGTTGACGTAAAGCTAAGCAAGAAAAGCAGAAAATCGTGTCGAAGATGAATAGTTCCTATAATGAGACAATTAACCGACTGGAGGGCGATCTGCGTGAACTCGAATGCGAATTATTGTACTTGATCAACGATTTGCAGGTTGATGACGCTGTCGGCTCTTCGGCCGAACGGCTCGAATTCGCCCGACACTGCGTATCGGCGGCGGCGAAAGCATTGCGGCTAGAGGCGCCCGCGGAACTGGCTGACGCCGAAGCCTGACCGCGGCGCGGCGTCAGCCGCGCCCGACGAACGGCATCTTGGTCGCCATGATCGTCATGTGCAGCACGTTGGTCGACAGCGGCAGGCTCGCCATGTGGACGACGGCGTCGCCGACCTCGTTGGGGTCCATCGTCGGCTCGACGGCGATGCGGCCGTCCGCCTGCGTCACGCCCTGCGTCATCTTGTAGGCCATCTCGGTCAAGGCGTTGCCGACGTCGATCTGACCGCAGGCGATGTCGAACGGGCGGCCGTCGAGCGCGATGGATTTGGTCAGGCCGGTGATCGCGTGCTTGGTCGCGGTATAGGGCGCGCTGTTTGGCCGCGGCGTCGAGGCCGAGATCGAGCCGTTGTTGACGATGCGGCCGCCTTGCGGGCGCTGGGCCTTCATCAGCCGCATGGCGCCCTGCGCGCAGAGGAAAGAGCCGGTCAGATTGGCGTCGACCACCGCCTTCCATTGCTCGTAGGTGAGTTCGTCCATAGCCACGGCGGGCGCGCCAATTCCGGCGTTGTTGAACAGCAGGTCGAGACGGCTGAACGCCGCCTGCACCGCCTCGAACAGCGTCCGCACCTGGGCGGGGTCGCCGATGTCGCAAGGGTGCGCGAGGGCGCGTCGGCCTTTGGCTTCGATCTCGCGCGCTGTCGCCTGCAGCGGCTCTGCCCGCCGCCCTGTCACCGCCACATGCCAGCCGGCCGCGGCGAGTTTTAGCGCCGTAGCCTTGCCGATGCCGACGCCGCCGCCGGTCACGAGCGCGAACTTGTCCATAAGCTTTCCTCCCTGGCGCCTTGTTACAGCAAAGGCGCGGCGGGCGCGAGATCGTCGCGTCGCCGGCGCAACTCCGGCGCGATGCGCCACGCCGCCGCCGCCAGCACGAACAGGCCGCCGATGAAGGTCGCATAGCTCGGAGCCTCGCGGAAGCCGATCCATACCCAGAGCGGCCCCATCACCACATCGAGCATGGCGATCAGCGACGCCTCGGCGGGCGGCACGTGCTTGGCGCCCTCCATGAACAGCGCGAAGGCGATGGTGATCGTCGAGACGCCGAACAGGAACAGGTCGAAGACGTCGAACGCCGACATGCGCACGCTTCCCGCGACGGCGAAGCCGAAGGCCGAGGCGACGAGCGCCGCCGCGGCGTTGATCGGCGCCACCGGCAGCTTGGGATCGCGGCGTTGCAGCACGACGAGGCCGGCGAAGCCCGCGGTCATGAACAGCGACAGCGCCTGACCGAGCAGCCGCCCGCTGCCGAGTCCGTCCGCGACCATGATGGCGACGCCGATCAGCGCGACCGAGGCGGCGATCATCGTGCGCCGCGACGGCCGCTCGCCGGTGACGACGAAGGCGAGGCCGGCGGCGATGAAGGGCAACGTTGAATAGATCACCAGCACGTCGGCGACCGTCGTCGTCATAAGCGCCGCGACATAGCCGGAGATCGCCGTCGAGGACAACAGCACGATGACGGGCGCCATCGGCGATTTCAGCCGCCGGAGATCGAGCCGCCCGGCGCGCCAATCGAAGACGGCGACGATGAGCCCGCACAGGCCGCCGAAGCCGGCGCGTCCGAACAGGATGGCGCCGAAATCGAGATGCGGAACCGCGCGCGCGAAAAGCCCGGCGAGGCTCCACAGCACGGTGGCGAGAAACACGAACAACACGCCGCGCCGGTGGAGGGCGGTCGGGGGCGCCATCGACAACTCCTCATGAGGAGCGCACCGCCCCGCGGCGGCGGGATTCCCACATCCGCGCGTGCGCCGCAAGGCGATGGGCAGGACGAGACCTTGTTCGGACGGGTCGCGCTGGGGCCCCGACGGCGGCGTAGTTCATTCCCTGTTCAGCTTGTCGTTCGTAGGCTAGAGCCGGCGAGTGACATTGTTCAGCGGTAAAACATTCTGAACGTCACGCGTTGAAGTTCGGCGAGAAGATTACGTGTCGATTGGAGTCTTCCATGAAGAAGCTTTCAACTGCGCTGCTCGGATTGGTGATTTTCTCTAGCGCCATATCGTTGGCGGATACATCTGCTTTCGCGCTAGGCAACTGCGGCCGGAATGGTCATCGCGACCACGGCCGTTGCGTATTCGGCGGACAAAATCAAAACTATTGCCTCAAAATGTCGGGCCATGTGGCCCATCGTGACGCCGACGGCGTAATGCGCTGTCATATTTGAGGCGCCCGCCTTCCTCGGCGTCGACGAGCCGAACTCCGCCATAGAACGTCAAAATAGCAACTCTGGTTTCGGTCGCCTTGGCGCGATTGTGGGATTCACGAGATTCGCCCGCGAAAAACGCGGGCGCTTTGAACCGTAGTCCGACGGCCCGCCGCCCGTGGCCAACACGATTAGGGGTGGCAAGCGTGGCCGCAGCTCAGTCGCGCCTTGCGATCACGCACAACGCTGAACCGGCGGGTCCCTATTCCACTCGCGCGGACGGGGGTCTGCCCGGACGAGGCTCGAACTCGCCCGACCCAACTCGTCGCCAAGCGGAGCCGGCCGGCTGATCCCGTAGCCCTGTGCGTAGTCGACGCCCAGTTCCCGCAGCGAGTCGATGATCTCGTCGGTCTCAGCGAATTCCGCGATCGTCTTCTTGCCGAGTTTTCTGGCCATGCGCGCGATGGTGTCAACCATCGCGTGGTCGATGGGATCGACGAGCATGTCTTTCACGAAGCTGCCGTCGATCTTGAGATAATCGACGGAAAGCCGTTTGAGGTAACCGAAGGAGCTCATGCCGGCGCCGAAATCGTCGAGCGCAAACTTGCAGCCAATCTCCCTGAAAGTCCGAATGAACTTCGTCGCCTCTTGCAGGTTGGCGATTGCGGCGGTTTCCGTGATTTCAAAGATGATTGAGGAGGGGGAAACCAGGTGGGTTTGAAACATTGAGCGCACAAAAGCTACGAACGCCGGATCGCCGAGGCTCTGGCCGGACAGGTTGATGGCGAACGAGATGTTTGTTTCGCTTGCCCTGCACGCGGCGAGCTGCTCGGCGAGGTTCGCGAAAGCGGCGTTGACAACCCAGCGATCTATCAACGGCATCAGACCGAAGCGCTCCGCGGCGGGAATGAAGCTTCCGGGCAGAACGACGGCGCCGTTTTCGTCGATGAGCCGGACCAGCAACTCGAAATGCGTTTCGTCCTTTACGCTTTGCAACGGCGCGATGCGCTGGGCGTACAGGCGCAGACGGTCTTCATCGAGCGCGTCGTGGATCTTGTGCACCCAGCCCATTTCGCTGACGCGCTTCAGCATTTCCACATCGGTCGGCTCATGCACCTGCACCCGATTGCGGCCTTTGTCCTTGGCCATGTAGCAGGCGACGTCGGCGGCCCTGAGCGCATCCTCGGCATTCGGCGTAGCGCCGATATTGGTGACGAGACCGATGCTGGCGGTGATCTTGAAGAGACGATCTCCCCAGACGAAATTCAAGTCCTGGATCGCGCTTCGCAGCCTTTCGGCTGTTTCCGTCGCGCGAACGATGTCGCAGTTCGCCAGTATGACCGAGAATTCGTCGCCGCCGAGGCGCACGGGCACGCAACCCTCGTCCAGCTCCAACTGGAGCAGCGTCGCGACCTCGCGCAACAACTGGTCGCCGGCGGCGTGTCCGCAGGTGTCGTTGACGAGCTTGAACTGGTCCAGATCGAGCAGCAACAGGGCGTCATCGCCGCATTCGCTGTCGGTCTCGGCGATTTTGGCGCGGAGTCTGGAGTCCAATTCCCGCCGGTTGGCGAGGCCCGTGAGTTCGTCATGGCTGGCTTGCCATAGCAGCCGGGCGATCAACTCGCGCTCGCGCGTCATGTCGCGCAAGACGAGGACCGTGCCCGCCGTCTTGCCGGCGACTTCGAAGGGAGCGGTCTGAACCGACACCGGCGTCGTCCGGGCCGCAGTCACCAGCGTGAGTTCGGATGTCGGGCCGCCCTGGACGTCCTGGCCCTTGAGCAGAGAGTCAATCTGGCAGCGTGTCTCGCTGGAGGAATTGTCAACGATGGCGGCGATAGATGAAAGCGCGTGTCCCAGCGCTTGGGTCTGGTTCACGCCCATGAGCCGTTCCGCGGCCGCATTGGCGTAGTCGATGCAGCCGGCGGCGTTTACGCGGATCACCGCGTCGCCGAGCGCCTGCAGCGTGACCTGCGCCTGTTCCTTTTCGTTGCTCAAGGCGCTCTCGAAAAGCTGGCTTCGCTGGAAAAGGTTGCGCATGCGCCAGACGACGAGCGACATCAAGGCGAGCGCCAAGCCGATATTGGCGAAAGCCAGTTGCGTCGTCACGTCCCGCGTGCCGGCGCCCAGGAATTTCGAGAAGCCGGTGGCCATCGTCGAGAAGCGTGCGTCGAATTCGCGGAGATAGGTTCTTAACGCAGCGTCGCTTCCTGGCCGCCCGCCCTGCGCATTTTGCGCATGGATGGTTTTTCCCAACGAGACCAGTTCCGCCAACATCGCGTCGGTTTGTCGCCAAAGGTCGATCGCCTGTCGGAAGTAGCTGTACTGGCCAAAGTGCAGGAAAATGAAAATAACGCCGGGAACATCATTCGGGTGGACGCCCACGCGCTGGAAACCGTCTGTGGCGGCGGCAGTATCCGGCACGGGCTTCTCAAGCGCTTGGCGCGCCGCGTTGTGTTCGATGACGTCGGCGACCGCCACCTGGAACCTTTGGTAATCCTGCTCGTCGCCGAGATCGAGATATTGGGCGAGAAAGTTGAACGCGTTCTTCTGCGATTTCGACCACTGGCTCTCGCATTGTATAAAAACGCGCAGGATCGACAGCGTCTGCAGGCTCGCCGTCGCGACAATCGCCTGAATCGCGATGCCGATTACGGGCACCGCGAGCTTTCTCAACAGGCTGGGGTTCGGCGTCAGAATTTTGGATTCGGAGGCGGCCTGCGGCAGCGGCTCGTCGCGCCTCATTCCGCCGCGGATGCGAAGTCTGAGTCTTCGAATCGAGTCCAGCAAAGTCATTTTGTTTCGCGCCGCGTTGCAAATGGCGCCGTCAAGCGCGGAATCATTCTAAAGGGCAACCTTTAACAACCAGTGATTGTATTTTGGATAAAATTAATCTCATAGGTTGTGTTCGAGGACGCGCTCGCGCCGCTCAGGCTTTCCGCCCTCGATCGGTTCCCGCTTGTCTACGGCAGTCCCGGCAGCCGCAAAGAGGCCCGCGGACCTTGCGTCAGATCGCCTCCTCCTCCGGCGTCGCCGCGCTCTCGTGCTTCATCACCACCGGCGTCTGCGCCATCGCGAACAGCACCGTCAGCGGCAGGAAACCGAAGGTCTTGAACGCGACCCAGTGGCTTTCGGAAACACTGCGCCAGACGATCTCGTTGAGCGCGGCCAAGACCAGAAAGAAGAACGCCCAGCGCCACGTCAAAATGCGCCAGCCCGCTTCGGTCAGATGCAGCGCGCCGTCGAACATCACCTGTAATATCGGCCGGCGGAAGGCGAGGCCGAAGAACAAGGCGGCCGAAAACAGGCTGTAAAGCACGGTCGGCTTCATCTTGATGAAGACGGGATTGTTGAAATACCACGTCAACCCGCCAAAGATGACGACGATGGCGGCCGTCACCACCGGCATGATCGGCAGCCTGCGCAGCAGGACATAGGAGATCGCGAGCGTAACCAGCGCAGTGACCACCATCACCGCCGTCGCCCACATGATGCCGAACATCCAGTAGCTGAGGAAGAACAGCGCCAGCGGCCCCAGCTCCAGCGCGAACTTGAGCTTGGGGTCCAGTTTCGCGGCTTGCGTCATAAGCGGATCTCTAAAGGCAGGCGCGCGCGAGCGCCTGGAACGCGCGCGCGCGATGCGAAAGGGCCTGCGAGCCGTCGGCCGGAAGCCCGTGTTTCTCCGCCGCCGTCATCTCGCCGAAGCTGCGCGCATGGCCGTCGGGCAGGAAACACGGGTCGTAGCCGAAGCCGCTGACGCCGCGCGGCGGAAACACGAGGTCGCCGTCGACGCGGCCCTCAAAGGTTTCGACATGCCCATCGGGCCAGCAAATCGCCAGCGCGCTGACGAACCACGCCCGCCACGGCTTGAGCGCCCCGCGGGCCTGCAGCTCGCGCTCGATGCGCGCCATCGCCGGACCGAAGTCCTTGCCGCCGCCGCCCGCCCAGCGCGCCGAATAGATACCCGGCGCGCCGTCGAGCCCGGCGACGCAGATGCCGGAATCGTCCGAGATCGCCGGCAGGCCGCTCGCGGCCGCGGCGGCGCGCGCCTTGATGAGCGCGTTGGCGACGAAGCTGTCGCCGGTCTCCTCGGGCTCGGGCAGGTTCAGTTCGCCCGCCGAGACCAGCGCGACGCCGTGCGGGTCGAGCAGGTCATGCAATTCGGCGAGCTTGCCGTTGTTGTGCGTCGCCGCGACGACGCGGCCGTGCAGCTTGCGATGCGGGTTCATGGCGCGACGATCTTGTATTTCTGGCCGGCCGGTACGGCGCTGTCGCGATCCAAACCGTTGAGGATGAGAAAGGCGTCGGCGCCGCCGTCGATCCCCGCCATGCGCTTGGCGAGCGAGGCGGAATCTTCGCCCGGCTGCGCCGTCACGACATGCACGCGCGACTGCCGCGCCAGTCCGGTCTCCTCGGAGGTGATGCGGTGGAACGAGCGGATCGCGGCGAGGAAGCGCTCGTCGACGGGGCCGCTCAGCGTATGCGCGGCGAAGATCAGCCGGTAGATGCGCCCGCCGTGGCGGATCGCGGCGAGGCGGAAGCTCCATTGGTCGCCCTTGGCGACCGCCACCGCCGTGGGCAGCTCCGTGTCCTTCAGAACCTCGATGGAATCGGTCTGCACGCCCTCGATCCAGCCGGAGGCGAGCGCCTGCTCCAGAGATTCCGTGCCGGTGGCGTCGATGCTGTCGAGCCGCAGCGCCTGCGAGCCGGCCTCGCCGACGCCGATCAGCGCCGCGGTCTGGTTCTCCAGCGCGAACCCTTCCGGCGCGCGGAAGCCGAAGCCGAGTTTGGGATGCACGAACAACGTATCGATAGCGAGCCCCTGCGCGGGATTGTCGCCGAAGGCGAGGCCGTCGATCGCCGCGAGATAGGAATCGCGCGCGGGATCGCCGATGCCCTTGGCGCCGAGCTGCTTGGCCTGCGCCACCGCCGCGGCGATGCGCTCAGGCGTCGAGGGATGGGTGGCCATCATGTCGGGCTTGGCCGCCGTGCCGCCGCCGTGCAGCGCGCTCCAGCGCCCGAGCTTGTCGAGGAAGCGCGAGGCGGCGTAGGGGTCGTAACCGGCCTTGGCGACGGTGCGGATGCCGATGCGGTCGGCCTCGAACTCCTGGTCGCGCGAGAAGCGCGCCACCGTCAGCTTGGTGCGCGCGTCATATTCCTGGCCCTCGTCGGGGCGCGCCAGCAGTTGCGTCGAGACGCGGCTGAACAGCTTGCCCTGGCGCTCCAGTTCGGCGCGCTGCGAGGCGTGATGGGCGGTGATATGGGCGATCTCGTGCGCCATCACCGCCGCCACCTCGGCCCCGTCGCTGGCGAGGCCGAGCAGGCCGCGGGTGACGAAAATATCGCCCGAGGGCAGCGCGAAGGCGTTGACGACGGGCGAATCGAGCAAGGTCACACGGTAGGGTTCGGTCGGCGTGTCGCTCGCCGGGGCGAGTTTTGCGAGCAGGTCGTCGATATAGGTCTTCACCCCCGGCGCGACATATTCGCCGCCGAACGCCGCCATCAGCCGGCGCTTTTCCGGGTCGATCTGCGGCTTGGGCGCGGGCGCCGGCGCCGCTGCGATCTTGGCCGCGGGCGCCATCTCGGGCTCGACATTGGCGCAGCCCGAAAGCAGCGCCAGCGCAAGACAAGCGAAAGCGACGGCGCGAACGCAGGCGCGTCGCGAGGCGACCGAGTTTGCCGCTGCCCGCCCTGTCATCCGCCGCGACCTGTCTCCCTCGGGCTCTCCAAAAGCTCGATCATTGAGGGATCGGCGACTTCGATCCGAGGGCCAAACCGAATATCCAAAACGCCGCGCACCAACAGCCTCCGTCCCGCCAGCGACGCAAGATCGAGGCCGGCGCGCCGGAACCGAGGCTCCGCCTTGCGCGCGACGACGACGGCGAATCCGCGCGCACGCGCCAGCTCAAGATAGACGCTCGCGCCGCGCGCGCCAACCCTTTGCACGGTCCCGCTGACGAAAACAAAGCGGCCGTCGGCGGCGGCGAGGCCGGCCGCGTCGCTGGCGTCGAGCACGGCGTCGGCGCGCGCCCAGACGCCCTCCCCCGCCGCCCGCGCCGCCGCCTCCGCCTCCAGGCGCTCGGCGTCGCACGACGCCGTCTCCGGCTCCGGCCGGACGCGGGCGAGGCCGCGCAGGACGAGATCGAGCGCAATCGAGCCGCCGTCGTCGTCGACGAGATCGACGATTCGGCGCCCCCAGCGGTCTGGCGCGGCGCCGAGTTCGGCGATGCGCACGTGGCCGAGGGCTTTCAGCGCGTCGCCGGCTTCGGGGCTGAGGGCGAGGCCGCCCCAGCGCGCCCGCCGGCCGTCGGAGAACGCGATTTCCCCGTCGAGACCGGCCTTTTCCACCTGCGCCGTCTCGCCGGGCGCGCCGCAGGCTGCGGCCGGGCGAGACAGGCCGACGAGGAGGCAAAGGAGGTGCGCGGGGCGGAAAAGCATGCTAAACGCGGGTTGGTCGTCCGAGGCGTTATAGCGCGCGGGGGATGCGGGGTCCCGGTAGCTCAGCAGGATAGAGCACAGGTTTCCTAAACCTGGGGTCGGAGGTTCGATTCCTCTCCGGGACGCCAGCCTAAACTAATCGGAAGTAACAGGAAATTCGCGCGGAGCAGCCGCTAAAGCGGGTTGCTGAGTGCACGAAACAGGCGCCATGCCGCACCACGAACGGCGCCGCCCCGGCGATGCGGCGTTAGACCGCGGATAATTGCAATATAGGCAGCGAGCCCGCCGCCAACCCCCTTCGGCGGCCAGTCAATGGGAATTGTCTCTGCCCTCGCCGGACCCACCGGCCGCAGGCGCGTTCTAAGTCGTGGGCGCGGGCAGTGCGCAGGTTCTCATCTCCGCGCCAAACCGCCCCTTCGTTTCGGCAAGGGACGATTCCGTTTGGCCGCAGCGCTGCCGCCGCTCACGTCGAAACCTTGTCACGCAACCTTGCTGGCCCAGATCCAGCAGGAGCAGTCGGACGAGACAGACCCTTCGACGAATCGGCAGCTAGACGGCGCCAGAAAGTGCTTGCATGCGCCGCAATTGTTACCGTTGCTCGCGGATGTCTCGAAATGCACCGCCGCACGCGACAGCCGCGCGGTCGCGCTGGCTTTACTTGCAAGCAGCAAGCCCGAACTCGCGACGACGCCGCCGGTCAAAAGAGCGCGACGTGAAAGGCCGGCCGGATTTTTATTGCTGTAGTTTTCCATGACTTCCTCGCTCGCAAGGCTCCACGCCCTGCAGCAATATTAATAACTTGCGTGAGCATAGAGCATTCCAATTTGGATTGCTAGAATAAAACCGGGCCTCTGCTGTGGCATAATCGCGCAGTCTCTGGAAGTCCCCATCGCAGCTTTCCAGTTTGGAAAACAGACTCGTGTCGAACCAAGACGTCAATATTTGGAATACTTTATCCCGCATTGCAGCATTTGCGCGGGCGTCGCGAAGAGCTTTTGGCCGCTATCGTCTCGACGAGGTGGGAGTCCGCTCAGACCCGGCAAAGCGGCTGGCTGAAATAACAGGAGACGCGTCCCCGCTGCGCGGACAAGGACCCGCCCCGCACATTTGCCGCAAAACTGCGGCCTATGGACGAGGTCATCCCTAAGGCGGCAAGTCGGAAGTTAATTACTTGAGATAGCTGAGGTAAGCGGCGACGGCGACAATCTGGTCCTTCGTGAGTTTTGCTGCGAAGGGCGCCATAATTTCCGAGTTGTCGGATTTCTTCGGGTCTTGCCCGCGCTCCTTGGGCCAGTTCGTCAACTTGTTGACGACGTAGCCGTCGAGTTGACCGGCCAGGCGCGGAATTTCGTCTTTGCCGTGCCCGTCGTCGCCGTGGCACAAGTTGCAAGCCGGAATTTCCGCGTCGGGAACGCCTTCTTTGAAGATCTTCTCGCCCACGGACACGAGATCTTGCGGCGCGCCGCCATAAGGCGGCGGGTCGAGGTTCTTGAAATGCGTGGCCAAAGCCTCGACCATCGCGGGGCTGAGCACATGCGCCACGTTGCCCATGACGGGATTCAATCGGCGGTGCTCGATGAACGCCTCCAACTGATTCTTAATGTAGGCCGGTTGCTGGCCTGCGAGCCTCGGCATCGGAGTCGTTCCAATGAAGCCGCGCGCCGAGAGGCCGTGACAGGTCTCGCAGTAACCGGACTTGACGTGAAACTCCTTTGCCGAAACGCCCTGAAGCTGCGCAGCGTCTTCTGTTTTGCCGGCTTCGGCGCCAGCCCCGGCGCAGACGGAAGCGGCGAGCCACACGGCTGGTGCGAAAATCCTGGCGACGCTCACGATCTTTGCCCGGAGACTTTTGCGCCCGGAAGCCGCGTTCGGGCGACACCCTATTTCGAGGCGGCTCCGCCGATCGTGAGCACGAGCACATTCGCAGCGTCGCCGCCGCTCGTCGCCTAATCTCGCCATCTTTCCCCCAAATGCCGCTGCGCCCGTTTGCGCCATTTCCACCCGGCTTCGACCGTCTTTTCGTTCCCCCGCCCGCCGAGGTAGAATTCCTGCAACGCTATACTGTATCTTTCTCGGTTTTCAAATCCGAATTGCAACAGCACGCAGGCACGAACTCTCTGACTTTTCAACGAAAACGCAGCTAGTGACAAATTTGTCACGATTTTGCTATTTCTGGAAGGAAACGCCACTTCAGACTGTTAATCACAAAATCGTTATGCGAACAATGCGAGGAAGAGAGCGGACGCGCAAATCGATTCGCCGCGCACATGGATTTGCCTGCCGTGGAGTAGTGTAGGCGCCTGCCGCACCGGCGCGCTTTGGAAATATTTGTCAGGGGGTGGCCGGTTGCTGGCCGAACAAGACAGCGACCGCGGCGCATGGTGTGGAAGGTTCTTACGACGGGGCGCAGTCGTCCACTTGTCGGTTCGCTGGTTGCATTTACGGAGGCAGGAACACCTCCATCGAAGAAAAGCGCGATGCGGCAAAGTCAATGGGGGGTCTCGTATCTCGCGAGCGGACAGAGGCGGGGAATACGAGGGGAGCGGGGGAAGCTAACACATGAAGACATCTCTGTGGCGTGCGGCGTTGCGAAAATCCCTTGCGGTCTGTTTCGCAGTCACGGCCGGCGGCGCCTTGGCCGAGAGCCGACATGTCCGCGCGGCGGGCGGCGTCCCGGAGGCGAAATTCGAATATTGCACAACCTGTCACGGTCCGTCCGCACAAGGCTTTCGCGGGTATTACGTCATGCCGCGCCTCGCCGGCCAGCAGACCCTCTATCTCGAAAATCAGTTGCACGCCTTCCTGGAGCAGCGACGGCTGAACGCCGTGATGGCCAATGTGGCGCACGGCATAACGACCGAAATGATCCCCGGGTTGGCCGAGCGCATGCACGCCCTGAATCCTCCGCCTGTTGGCGGCGCTCCCACCGCCGACGTCGCACTGGGACGAGAGATCTTCACCAATGGCTTGCCCGATCAGAACGTTCCGGCCTGTTCCGCCTGCCACGGACCTGACGCCAAGGGGCAGCGCGAAATCCCTCGTCTGGCGGGCCAGCTCTACTGGTACATGACCTACACCCTGTCGATCTGGAGCAAGGAGCGCGGCCAGGGCGGACGTCAGGACATCTCCTGGATCATGCGTCCGACGGTCGAGAACCTGACCACGAAGCAGATTCAGGCGATCGCCGAATATGTCAGCGCGCTCAAATAGGGTTCGCCGCGTGAGTCGTTCGGGCCGAAACCGTCACGTGCGAGACCTTTGAAACATGCGCCCTATCGTCACGAATCTTGCGGCTGTCGCCTTGGCCCTTGTGGCCGTGGGCCCCGTTCTGGCCGATGAATTGCCGATCCGCAACTGCACGTGGTGCCACGGAACATCCGCGCAAGGCCTGACGGTCGCGCCCCGATTGGCGGGCCAGCGGGAGGACTACGTCGTGCATCAGTTGCAGTCCTTCGCCGCCCACAAGCGCGACGACTTCCTTGCGGAAAAATACATGTGGAGCGCCACCGCAAATCTCGACCCGGACACTGCGCGCAATCTGGCCGCCTATTTCTCCTCGCTGACGCCCAGGGCCGCCGGTGACGGCGAAAGCGAGCTTGTCGCCGAAGGCAGGGCCATTTTCGAAAACGGCGTTCCCACGGAAAACATCGCCGCCTGTCAGGCGTGCCACGGGCCCGAGGGGCAGGGCGTGCGCGAAATCCCGCGGCTCGGCGGCCTATCCTACAATTATCTCAAACAACGGCTCGAGCAGTGGAACGAGGGCCACGACGCATTGGCGGCCCCAATGCCGAAGGTCGCGAAGTCGCTATCGCCGAACCGGATCGCCGCGCTGGCGTCGTTCCTGAGCTTCGTCGGGGGAGAGACGGCGGAAAAGTAGCTCAGGTTGGTCTCGGGGGGCGGGCAATTGGGGGATCGGATGTTCGGGAAAGTGGAACTGCGAGGGCCGATGCGGCAAGCCCTGCATCGCATCGCCATTCAAATCGCCCTCGCGCTCGCGCTCGTCCTGGGCGCTTCGTGGACGGCGATCCAACCCGCCGAAGCGTTGCCGTCGTTCGCCCGTCAGACGGGTCAGCCCTGCGCAACCTGTCACACCGCGTTCCCGCAACTCACGCCTTACGGCCGGCGCTTCAAGCTGATGGGCTATACGGCGACGGGCGGCGCCTACACCTTTCCGCCTTACCCGCCATTGTCGTTCATGCTGCAATCCG